>Ga0209061_1001978_pt1 | contig 29151 bp, 21 predicted proteins | sample Coa_R1_10_FD_187157 | JGI IMG/M metagenome (GOLD analysis project Ga0209061, IMG submission 187157) | Surface soil microbial communities from Centralia Pennsylvania, which are recovering from an underground coalmine fire - Coalmine... | ecosystem: Environmental > Terrestrial > Soil >... | reverse complement strand
CCCCGAGGGGGTAAGGCCCCCAGCCAGACGACTGGGTTGATAGGCCGGAGGTGCACGCACGGCAACGTGCTCAGCCGACCGGTACTAACAGGCCGAGGACTTGGCACACCCGCCCGCCCCCGCCCCCGGGGGCCGGGCCCCGCGTCCGCTGTGCAGTTCCCGGGACACGGCCGGCACCACCGGCCCCGGCCACCCGAACCCGTTCCCGGCGGCCACAGCGGAAGGGGAAACACCCGGACCCATCCCGAACCAAGTTAAGCCCTCCAGCGCCGATGGTACTGCGGGGGAAACCCCGCGGGAGAGCAGGACACCGCCGGAACACACCCACGAGGGCCGCCCCCCGCCCGGGGAGCGGCCCTCCCCCATCCCACCCCCCCCAACACCCACACACACACACGCAAGCTGCCCCCGCGACTACCATGCACACACCCGCGACCGTTCAGGAGGTCAGTGACAGTGGCCGAGGATGGCAACGCGCCCCGGCGCGGCAGCGCGGGCTACGGGCGCGGACGCCTGGACGGTGGCGGTAATCGTGCTGTGCGCGGCTCCGGTGGCCGGGCCGGAGGGGCGGGCCGTCCGGGCGGCTACGCCCGCGGCGGCGGCCGGAGCGGCGAGGGGTTCGGCCGCGCCGCGGGCGCTGACCGCCGGACGAGCGGCGGACCGCGTGCCGCGGGCGGCAACCGCGCACGTGGAGCGGGCACCGGGCGCGGTACCCCCGCCGGGCGCGGCATGGCCCCCGGACGGGGAGGCTACCGCGGCGGGCCGTCACGCGGCCGTGGTCCTGACGACCAGGCATGGGGCCGTACCGCCGGGCGCGCCGCCCCGGGCGGCGCGCCCGGCGGCGGCCGCTACAGCGCGGACCGCGAGGCGGCCGCGGACCGCTCCGCGGGCCCGCACCGTGGCGCCGGCGACGCCCGTGGCGCCGGCGAGCGCTCCGCGGGCCGCGGCGAACCGCGCCGCGACTGGAGCGCGGCTCCCGGGCGGGGCCACGGCCGCCGGCCCGGGGCCGGCCGCCCCGGCCGGGAGCCTTACGGCGGCGGTTACCGCGCCGGTCAGGGCGGCCGGACCGGGCGGACCGGAACGTTCCCACCGGACCGGGCGGAACGGCCGGACCGGGCGCGCGGGCACGGTGAGGCGCGCGGGCACGGTGAGGCGGACCGGACCGGGCGCGACCCCGGCGGGAACATGTCCGAACGTCCCGGCGGCGCGTTTCCCCGGGACCGGCCCGAACGCCGGGGCGCGCCCCGGGGCGGGCGTCCCGAGCGCCGCGAATACGACCGCGGCCGGCGAGACGACCGGCGGGGCGAACGCCGGGAGGCCGGCGCGGGCCGGCCACGGCGGGCGACGCGCCCCGGGCCCGGGGACCGGCAGGGGCAGCGCAGGCACGTCCCGGCGCCCGGCGCCCGCCGTGCGGAGCGCTCCAGTGCGCGTCCGGAGGCCGCGCTGCCGCGTATTCCGGACAGCATCACCGAGGACCAGCTCTCCCGTGAGGCGAAGGCCGAACTGCGCGGGCTGCCGGCCGACCTGGCCGCCACCGTGGGCCGTTACCTCGTGGCCGCCGAGCGGGAAAGCGATTCCGAACAGGCGTACCGCTACGCGCAGGCCGCGCGGCGGCTGGCCGCGCGGATCGGCGTGGTGCGCGAGGTAAGCGGCGTTACGGCCTACCGGACCGGCCGCTGGGCGGAGGCGCTGGCGGAGCTGCGGGCCGCCCGCCGGATGACCGGGCGCGGTGAGTACCTGCCGCTGATGGCCGACTCTGAGCGGGCTCTCGGCAGGCTGGACCGCGCGCTTGAGCTCGTGCACGGCGAAGACGCCAAGCGGCTGCCGCGGGCGGCGCAAATCGAGCTGCGGATCGTGGAATCGGGCATCCGCAGGGACCAGGGCCTGGCCGACGCGGCGGTCCTGGCGCTGCAAGTTCCAGAGCTGGCCGACGAGCGGCTGCGCCCCTGGTCGGCCAGGCTGTTCTACGCCTATGGCGACGCCCTGCTCGCCGCGGGCCGCCCCGCGGCCGCCAGGGAGGCGTTCTCGCGAGCTGTCGTCGCCGACGAGGACGAGGAGACCGACGCCCTGGCACGCCTGGACGCACTGGACGGCATCACCGTCGAAGACCTGGAAGACCTGGAAGACCTGGGCGAGGGCCAGGGCGCGGCCGGGGACGACCGGGACAGCCTCCAGGAAGAGGGCGACGTTGATGGCGGGCGCGGCCCATGACCCGCTTTCCCTCATGGTGAAGGCCGGGGGTTTCGCAGGGCCGGCTATGCCGTTATGCCGTGCGGTCCAGCCTGTCCAGCCAGTGCCAGATCCCGGAGACGTTCGCCGCTGCCCCGCTGATCCGCTCGAATTTCGCCGCGACCGCTGGATCGGCATCCTCGCGCAGCGCGGCGTACCGCGACAGCGTCTGGGAGCGGACCATGGCGACCGCGTGGTCCAGGTCCAGGCCGGCGGCGCGTGCCCGGCGCGTGCCCTCCACCCAGACCCTGATCTCCTCCTCCGAACGGGCGAGGATCTCCGCCACGGCAGACGCCGGGCCGTAGTGGCTGAACAGCAGCCGGGCGGGCCGCAGCGCGGAGAACTTCCGGAGCGAGGCCAGGGCGACGTCCAGGTCGAAGTCGGGCGGTGGCGTGGCCGGGCGCAGGTCGCCGGTGTCGGGGATGTAGACGCCGGCCGCGTCACCGACGTAGAGGTCGCCGCTCAGCGAGTCGATCAGGCCCACGTGGTGCCGGGCATGCCCGGGAGAGTAGTGGCTGTCGAGCCGCCGCCCGTCCCCGAGGTCTATCGTGCCCACGTCGTCCAGGCTCCGGATCCGGTCCGCCGGCACCGGCGCCAGCGTGCCGAACAGCACGTCGAGCGCGGCCCCGTACACCTGCCTCGCGCTCGCCATCAGCCGGCTGGGATCGGCGAGGTGCCTGGCCCCCTTCTGGTGCACGACCACCTCGGCCGCCGGGTACATGGCCGCGATGTCGCCGGCGCCGCCCGCGTGGTCCAGGTGAATGTGCGTGACGACGACGGTGGCCAGGTCGTCCGGCCCGACCCCCAGGGAGGCCAGGGCGTCGCGCACCACGGGCGCGGACGGGGCGGTCCCCGTCTCCACCAGGCACGGGCGGCTGCCCCTGATCAGGTAGCCGGCGGTGATCCCCTGGTACCCGGCCATCCGGGTGTCGATCTGGAAGACGTCGCTGCCCAGGTCGGTAATGTCCGGCAAGCCGGAATCGGGAGACTTTCCGGTGCTCGTGGCAATCTCGTCGCGCATCCGGCTATTGTCCCAGACAGGGGAGGAGAGGGGAGAGCGCCCATGGATCTCATGCTCAATGAGTATTCCGCTGCTCCGGGGAGCACCGTCATCGAAGCCAGCGGGGAAATCGACGTCTACACGGCGCCCAGGCTGAGGGAGACCCTTGTCAGCCTTGCCGACGCGGGCAACTATCACCTGATCGTGGACATGGAGGGGGTCGAGTTCCTCGACTCGACCGGACTGGGCGTGCTGGTCGGAGGGCTGAAGCGGGTCCGCGCGCACGGCGGCGGGATTGACCTCGTCTGCACGCAGGGCCGCATCCTGCGGATTTTCCGCATCACGGGCCTGAACAAGGTCTTCAGCATCTTCGACTCGGTCGACGACGCCCTGGCCGGCCGCGCCGGGCGGGAGGCCTTTCCCGCCGGTCGCGGCGAGGTCGCCGAGTAGCACCGGGCAACCCTCACGACTCGAACGTGCGCAGCACCAGCCCGGTTCGCGGCTTGGGGCCGAACGACGTGGACTTGCGGGGCACGCGCTCGCCGTGCGCTGCCATCTCCCTGACCGCCGCGAACGGCATCGGGTTGCAGAGCACCGCGGTGCCGCCGCCGTCCAGCGCCATGCGCACGGCCTCGCCGGCGTCATGCGAGATCAGCACGTCGCGTTCGCTGTCCTCGATGGACCATAGCCGGGCAAGCAGCAGCTCCCGCATGACGGAGGCATCCAGCGCGCGCCAGCGCGGTGACGCCTCCGGCGGCATGGCGGCGGCCACCTGCTCCGGGTCCGGCTGACGGAGCAGCCGGAAACCGGACCGTCCCGCCAGCAGGAACGCGGTTCCCTCCCGCCCCGCCGCGGCCAGGCGCTCCAGGGCCGCCTCCAGGCCGCCGGCGCCGCCCGGCAGTTCCTCGACGGTGAACGCCTTCCCCGCGCGCCGCGCCGCCTCCGGCAGATCCAGGCGCGGAAGCACCCGGTGAATGGGGCCGAGCCGCGGCGGGTAGGCGTCGGCGTCCACCAGGAAGGCGAGCCCGTAGTCCCAGGGGCCGGCGCCGTGGCCGTCGCCGCGCATCAGGTCGCGCAGTTCCCGGTAAGCGGCATACCTGTGATGCCCGTCGGCGATCAGCGCGGTCCGCCCGGCCAGGTCGGCGGCCACGGCCGCGTGCTCGGCCGGGTCGGTCACCCGCCACAGCCGGTGCGTGACGCCGTCGCCGGTGACCGCGGACACCAGCGGCGCCCGCCGACCCGCCACCTGGTCCACCAGCCTGGACGCCGGGCCGGCGGGGCCCCCGTGCCCGCCGGCCAGTACCGGGGAATCAGCGTCGCCCGCCCCGCCGTTATAGACGAGGAAAATCGGCTCCAGGTTGGCGCGTGTTGCCATCATCAGCTCGCGGCGGCCGGCGACCGGCCCGGGCATCACCTTCTCGTGCGGGTGGACGCTCGCGGTGCCCACCGCGACGAGGCCGATCAGGCCGCGCTGCACCCAGCCCGGCGCGCTCTGCTCGTAGACGTACAGCGCCGGCTCGGCATCGGCCTCAAGGACGCCCGACGTCAGCCAGGACCGCAGCCGGCCGGCGGCTACCGCGCCGGCCTCGCGGGCGGAGAGCCCGCGTCCGGGAAGGATGAGCCGCACCACGTTGTACGGCGAAGCCGCGAGCAACTCGTCCAGCGTTCCGGGGCCGATCACGTCGTACGGTGGTGAGGTGACCTCCGCGAGATCGCTCACCCGGGACCGGGCATAGCGGACACCGCGGAACGGCGCCAGGACGAGGCCGGAACCATGGCCGGACGGAACGGAGAGGGTCTGCACATCATGTCAGAAGTACCTAGCGGCAGCTGGGATTCCCCGTACCCGGAAAACGACGAGGCGGACGTGCACGCCTGGTACACCACGGGCATGGAGCTGCTCGGCAAGGGCAGCCCGGCGGCCGCGGCCCAGGTGCTGCAGCGCGCCGCGAACGCCGAACCCCGCTCGCGCAGCGTCCGCGAGGCACTGGCCCGCGCCCAGTTCGACACCGGCCGGTACGCGGAGGCGGCGGACAACTTCCGGGTGATCGTGGAGGCGAGCCCGTGCGACGACTACGCGCACTTCGGCCTCGGCCTGGCGCTCGCGCGCGCCGGCGACCACCAGGCCGCCGCGGAGTACCTCGCGCTCGCCGCCGCGATGCGCCCGGACCGCAAGCCCTACACCGACGCGCTGCGCCAGGTGCGCGCCACCCTCAAGGCCCGCCGGGAAAGCGCAGGGTAGGCAGGCCGATGACCGACGCACCGCTCTGCGCGCGCTACGACGTCGCCCTGCTCGACCTGGACGGCGTCGTCTACATCGGCGGCACGCCGATCCCCGGCGCCCCCGCCGCGCTCCGGCAGGCCAGGCAGCGCGGCATGCGCCTCGCCTACGTCACCAACAACGCCTCCCGCACCCCCGCGGCCGTGGCGGACCTGCTGACGGCCATGGAGGTCCCGGCAGCGCCCGCGGACGTCGTCACCTCCGCGCAGGCCGCCGCCCGGCTGCTCTCCGACAAGCTGCCGCCCGGGGCCAGGGTGCTCGTCATCGGCGCCCCCGCGCTGCGGCTCGCCGTCAGGGAACGCGGCCTCATCCCCGTCTCCACCGCCGCCGAGCAGCCCGCCGCCGTCGTCCAGGGCTACGGCCCCGGCATCGGCTACGGCAGCATCGCCGAGGGCGGCCTCGCGGTGCGGGCAGGGGCGATCTTCGTCGGAACGAACGCGGACAGCACGCTGCCCGGCCCGCGCGGCATCCAGCCGGGCAACGGCTCGCTGCTCCAGGTCATCGCGCACGCGACCGGGACGACGCCGATCATCGCGGGCAAGCCGGAGCTGCCGTTGCACCGGGAGTCGGTGATCCGCACCGGCGCGGAGAACCCGCTCGTCGTCGGCGACCGGCTGGACACCGACATCGAGGCGGCGCACCGGGCCGGCACGGACAGCCTGCTCGTGCTCACCGGCGTCTCCCGCCCGGCCGACGTCGTGCTCGCGCCGCCCCAGCACCGACCCACGTACATCGCGGAGGCCCTCGGCGCCCTCCTCAGGCCCTACCCGCAGGTCGCCCGGCGGGACGGCGGCTTCGCGTGCGGCGGCTGGACGGCGGCGCGCACCGGAACCGGCCGGCTCGCCCTGCGCGGCGCGGGCGCGGGGATCGACGGCCTGCGCGCCCTCGCCGCCGCCGCCTGGAGCAGCGACGAGCCCCTGGCCGCGCACCATGCCGACGCCGCGCTCGCCGAGCTGAAAGCGGCCGGCCTGCGGATCTGACGACGCCGCGGATCTGACAGCGCCGCGGATCTGACAGCGCCGCGGATCTGACGACGCCGCGGATTTGACAACACGGCGCGGCTGCGGTGTCCTAGTGCGCGTGCCAGCACACATGACCCGCCGCGCCGTCATGCCGTGCTGCCGCGTTCCTTCGTGTTGTCGCTGACCCGACTAATCCCGGTCAGCGCCACACATCCCATGCACGAAGGAATCCCCGATGAACGCCGACTTCTCGGCTGCCCCTGAAATCGCGCAGCTCGCGGTGCCGTTCATCCCGCTGCCGCACGTTCCCGGCACGGCCGCGCCGCGGACCGACGGGCGGCTGGCCGGCGAGCTTGCCCGGCTCGCCGCCGCGCCGCAGCGCTGGTGGGACCTGGTCCGCTTCGACCCCGGCGGGCCCGTCCGCGTCCCGGTGCCGGGCGCCGAGGGCGCCTGGCTGCTCGTCCTGCCCCCGGGCGGGGCGGCGGACTGCGACTGCGCCCGCGCCGCGCTGCTCGCCGGCGAGGCCGCGGAGGGGGCCGTCCCGCTCCGCCCGGGCCGCGTCCTGCTGCACGGGAACCCCGCCGGCCACCGCGTCCGGGACACCGGTCACGGCTTCTCGGTATCGCTGCATTCCAGATCCGGCTTTCCCGAACGAAAGGCGGCGCCTCTTTCCGGGTCACCTGTCACCGTCAGCCCGTACGAGCGGCCCGGCACCGCAGCATTACCCCCCAAATCCCAAATCCGTAAATCCCCTGGCACACCGCGGCGGGTACCGGCCACGATGGGAGGGCGCGGAGCGGCGATCCCCGAACCGCTCGCGCCAGCACTCCCTCAGCAGGTGACATGATCCGCTTCAGCCATGGCGCGGCCACCTCCGCGGGCCGCGTCCGCCACGTGAACGAGGACAGCTACCGCGCGGCCCCGCCGCTTTTCGTGGTCGCCGACGGGATGGGCGGCCACAGCTCCGGCGACCTGGCGAGCAGGATCGCGATCGAGGAGATGAACGCGTGCGTGGCGCTCCGCCCGCTGTTCGCCGAGGCGGTGCTCACCGCGCTTGAGCACGCCAACCGGCACATCATCGAACGGGGGGCGGCGAACGGCATGGGCACCACGGCGGCCGGGCTCGCCGCCCTCGAGACGGCGGGCGGCGATCACCTGATGGTCTTCAACATCGGCGACTCGCGCGTCTACCGCCTCTCCGGCGGCCGCCTTGAGCAGCTGACCGTGGACCATACCGAGGTCCAGGAACTGATCCTGGCCGGCGTCATCACCAGGGAGCAGGCGCGGACCCACCCGCGCAGGAACGTCGTCACCCGTGCCCTCGGCAGTGACGCCGGCCTGCTCCCCGACCACTGGCTGCTGCCCGCTGCCGACGGCGACAGGTACCTGATCTGCTCGGACGGCCTGTTCAGCGAGCTGCCCGACGAGGACATCCTGCCGCTGCTCGCGGCCGGCGCACCGCAGCAGGCCGCGGACGCGCTCGTGGCGGCGGCCAACGACGCGGGCGGGCGCGACAACGTGACCGTCATCGTCGTCGACATCGACTCCGATGACGACGCGGACGAGACGACCCTGCCGCGCGGGCTCCTGTCCGGACAGACGCAGCCCCGGGAAGGGCGGTAGCCGGATGGCCACGGCTGACGTCAGCTACGTGCCGGGCGCGCTGACCGCGGTGGCCGGCGACCAGTGCTGGGTGCTCGCCGAGGCCCCGCCGGACTCCCCGGCGGTGACCAGGATCTGGCAGCGGCTCGGCCAGGGGGCCGCCGCGGCCGCGCTGCTCGCCGGCCTGGTCGCGGACGGCCTTGACGGCATGGCCGGCTTCGCCCTGCTGGTGGCGGGGACCGGCGGACAGTGCCGGCTGTTCTGCCGCGGCACGGTCGGCGCCACCGTCGTCAGGGGAACCGCGGATGGCGGCACTCCTCCTGGCGGGGGGCGGGCCGTGACCGAACGGGTCGACGGGGCAGGGCTGCTGACCTGGCGCGAGCACGTCGCCGACGGCGCTGCCCGGGTCTTCCTCGGCGAGCCCCCCGCGGACACCGCCCTCCGCCTCCCCGCGACGTCCGGGGTGCTGTTGGCCGGCTGTGTGATCATCGACCTGACCAACGCCGCGGCACGGGACACCGTCTCGTATGGGCAGGGCTCGCATGAGCGGGAAGATCCCGGCAAGACCATCGTCTTCTTCCACGACACGATCACCATGACCCATCCAGGCAGCCCCGGCGGCCCGGCAGGTCCCTTCGGCGGACCTGCCCGGGCCGGGACGCCCGGCGGCGCCGGCGGGCCCCGGCCCTTCGGCGGTCCCGGGCTGCCGGACGGCCGCGCCGGTGACGACGAGGACGAGTCCGGGCACGGGCACGCCAGGACCGTGACCGACGGCCTGACCGGGGCCGACGGCGCGGGGGACCCGGTTCTCCCTGGCCCCTTTCCGCCCCCGGTCGCGGGGGCGCCCGCGGGCGCCCCCGCGACCGGGGGATATCCCGGCACGGGCGCGCCATCGCCTGCCCGGCACCAGGAAACCCCGCCCCCCGCGGCGCAGCCCGGGCCGCCGCCCGGCGGCCCATGGTCCGGCGGCCTGATCGACGCGCCGCCGTGGCTGTCAGGCCCCGCGGCGCCGTACCGGCCCGCCGCGCCGCGGGCCGGGTCCGTGCCGGGCGAGGCCGGGGCCACGGTCAAGCGCGAAGAGCTCTCCGCGCTCAGCGCGGCGACCGCCCTGCCGGACCGCATCGGCCCGGTGGTTCCCGCCCTGCTCTGCCCGGGCGGGCACGTGAACCCGCCGAACGGCGCGGCCTGCCGCCGCTGCGGCGCACGGCTGCCGCACGATCCGGTGCTCGTGCCGAGGCCGGTGCTCGGCGTGCTCCGGCTGTCGTTCGGGGACGTGATCATGCTGGATCGTGACGTGCTCATGGGCCGCAACCCGCGTACCGACTTCTCCGGCACCGACGGCGAGGAACGGCCGCACGTGGTCAGGCTGCCGAGCGCGGACGGCGACATCTCCCGCACCCACCTGCGCGTCACCCTGGATGGCTGGCATGTGCTCGTCACCGACCTGAACTCGACCAACGGGACGCTGGTCACGCTGCCCGGGCGCGATCCGCAGCAGCTACGGCCCGGCGAGCCGATGCCGATCCAGCCGGGCACCGTCGTCACGCTCGCCGACGGCATCGACTTCCGCTACGAGGTAACCGAGTGAGCAGGGTCTCCGCGCCGGGCGTCGCACCGCCCGACCTGCCCGGGTACCGCTTCATCAAGCACATCGGGGCAGGCGGCAACGCCCAGGTCTACCTGTACGAGCAGGACCTGCCCCACCGCAAGGTGGCTGTCAAGGTACTCAACGAGTCCGCGCTCTCCGAGGCGGCCCGCCGCCGGTTCACCGCGGAGGCGAACGTCACGGCGGACCTGGCCCACCGGCACATCGTCCAGGTCTTCGACGCCAGCGTGACCCCGGACGGCCGTCCGTACATCGTGATGCCGTATTACCCGCGCCCGAACCTGTCGGTCCGGGCGCGCCGCTCGCACTTCTCCGTCGCGGACGTGCTGCGCATCGGCATCCAGATCGGCAGCGCGGTCGAGACAAGCCACCGCCGCGGCGTCCTGCACCGCGACATCAAGCCGCAGAACATCCTGACCGACTCCTACGGCGAGCCGGCGCTGACCGACTTCGGCATCGCGACGAAGGGCGGCGACGGGCCAGAGGGCCTGTCCGTGCCGTGGTCACCGCCGGAGATCCTCTACGGGACGTCGCCGGGCGACCAGCGCGCCGACGTCTACTCGCTCGGCGCCACGCTGTGGCACCTCCTTGCCGGCAGATCGCCGTTCGAGCAGCCCGGCGGCGACAACGGCACGTTCGCGCTGATGAAACGGATTAAGTCGGAACCGCCGCCGCGCACGCAGCGGGCCGACGTCCCCGACAGCCTGGAGCGGCTGCTGCGCCAGGCGATGGCCAAGGACCCCGCCGCCCGCCCGCAGTCGGCGATGGAGCTGATCCGCGGGCTGCAGTCGATCGAGCAGGAACTGCGGCTGCCGCTCACCCACCCCGTCCTGCCCGCCGATGAGCCGTCGGGTGAGACCATGGGCGGCGACACGATCGCCCGCCCGCGGGCGCGCGCCGAGGAGACGTTCTCCGGCAGGGAACCCGCGCCGGGGCTGACCGGCGTGCCGCCGGCGCCCGGCGTCACGGAAGGGGGGCGGGGCCCCGGCGCCGGCCACGCCGGCCCGCGCACGCAGGGCGGCGAAGCCCGGGGCGGCGAAGCCCAGGACCATCACGCCCAGGGCGGCCATCCCCAGGCCCCTTACGCCCGGGGCGGCCATCCCCAGGGCGCTCACGCCCGGGCCCCTCACGCCCGGGGCGGCCATCCCCAGGGGGCTCATACCCCGCCGGGGCGACAGCCCCGGAGCCAGGCGATCCCGCCCTGGGGCGGCGGCCCGCGGCCCCCCGGCGCCCCGGCCGCGTGGAGCACATGGAGCGGCGGCACGCGCGAGGCGACCGTGACGCGCGGCACCCCGCCGGCCGGCGGGGTGCCGGCCGGCGGGGAAGAAGACCCGACGCGCAGGCGCGCCCCGATGCGCATGGACCCGCGGGGCCCGGCGAACCCGGCCGACGATGACCGGACGCGCAGGCGCGCCCCCGTCAGGCTCGATCCGCGGGGGGCAGCCGGCCCTGGCACCGCGGCGGGGTTCCCCGAGTTCCAGCCCGGGGGGCGCGAGGCGACGACGGCGGCCCGTCCTGGCGCGCTCAGCCCGGCAGCCACGCCTCCGCCGGGAGGACAGGCGCGCGCCCGGGCACCCGGATGCTCGCCCTCGGCGGCGCGGTGCTCGCCGCGGTCGCAGCGGCCGCGGCGTTCTTCACGCTGGGGCGGGGCCACGGCCAGCCGTCCCAGAACCCGCCCGGGGCCGCCCAGCCCACCGTGCCGGCCGGCGAGCAGAACGCGCTCGGCCCCGGCGCCACCGCGCCGGGGCAGCCGACGGTCACGGCACGGCGCGCCAGTGCGGAGCAGGTCCGCTTCCGCTGGACCTACGCCAACCCCGCGGCGGGCGACACCTTCCGCTGGCAGCGGGTGAGCGGGTCCGCGGGCTCCCCGGGAGGCCTCACGGCCAGGCCGGAGGTGCTCGTGCCGCTGCCGCGGGGCCAGAGCATCTGCATCGTGGTCCAGGTCCGGCGGGCCGGCGGGCAGGCCTCCGACCCCTCGCAACCCGCCTGCTGGCCGAGCTTATACGGTAATCTATTTTCATATTTTTCGATTTATTATTCAAATTTTGGGAAATAGCATGCCTAACGCAAATCTGCCCTAGAATCGGCCTCGCTCGTTTCGCTGCGACGAGTGCGCGAAAGCGCACAGGAGATGGCGGATTCGGCGCCGGCGCCTGTCACGGCGCCGGCGTGCAAGGTGAGGGGGCCTGGGGGGATGCGGCTTCGCCGGAGTCGGCTTATCACTCCCGTCGTCCTCGGCGTCGCCGCCGCGACGTTCGCGGCGCTCGCCGCCTCGTCACACGGGTTCCCCGTCCAGCACGTCAGCCTTAACGACGGCGGCATCTGGGTCACCAACGACTCGATCGGCACCATCGGCCGGTTCGTCAAGCCGATCGGGCAACTCGACGGGGAACTGGCGCCCCCATCCTCGTCCACCAGCGTCGACGTGTGGCAGGACGGCCCGATCGTCGTCTCGTACGACGCGAGCGGCGGCCGGATCTACGCGGTCAACGTGTACGGCACCGCGTTCTCCGGCGCGGGGACGGCGATCTCGCCTGTCCCCGGCGGGATCGCGCTTGGCGGCGAGACGGTCGCGGTGCTGTCGACCGACCACTCGCTGCGCGCCACCACGCTCGGCGCCGGCGGCGGCAGCCTGGCTGCGCTCTCCGCCTCGGCCAGGCCGCTCGCCGCGCACCTGCCGGCCGACTCCGCGGTCACCGTCGGATCCGACGGCACGGTCTGGGTCGCCGGCGGCGGCCAGCTGCGCGGCTACCCGCAGGGCGGCAGGCCGCAGTCCGCCGCCATACCGCTCCCGGCCGCCGACCCGATGCAGGTCACCGCCGTCGGCAACGTCCCGGTGGTCGCCGACACGGCGACCAAGACGATCTACCTGCCCGGCAGCGGGCACACCGTGGCGCTGCCCTCCTCCGATACCTCGGCGTCCTTCGAGCTACAGCAGCCGTCGGCCGCGGGCGGCGTCGTGGTCGCCGCCACGACCCGGGCGCTCTACAGCGTGGACCTGGGGTCCGGTCAGCTCACCACGCTCAGCACCGGGCACAGCGGCAGCGTGGCCGCCCCGGTCCAGGTCGCAGGGTGCGTCCACGCGGCCTGGGCCAACGGCGCCGCCGGCAGCTACGTCCGCACCTGCGGCACGCCGCCGCCCGCGGCGACCGCGGCGCAGCGGTTCTCCCTCGACGACACCGCGGGCCCCCCGGTCCTGGTCTTCCGGGTCAACAACGGCACGCTAGTGCTCAACGACACGACCGACGGCGGCGTCTTCCTCATCGACACCACCGTCGCGAACGTCCGCCCGAAGTGGACGCGGGCCAACACCCCGGGCAACGGCAGCGACCAGGCGCAGACCTTCCAGGTCCAGGAGAAGACGCAGCTCATCGCCAGGCCCTGCACTCAGGGCGTCCGGCCGGGGACCACGACGGTGGTGCACGTGCTCGACGCCGACAAGGGACCCGCGGGCACCTACGCGGTGAGCGCGGTCGGCCGGCCCGACCAGCCGGGTGTCACGGTCACGGTCGCGCCGGACGCGCAGACCGTGCTCGCCACGGTGACCTCGCTGTCGGCCGATGCGCACTTCCAGTACACGATCGACGACGGGCACGGGCATACCGCCTCCAGCGAGGTGACGCTTGAGCCGAGAACCCCGGACGAGAACGCGGCGCCCGCGCTGCGACCCGGCTACCGGCCGCCGAGCCTGTCGGTGGCCTCGGGCGGCACCCTGGTCATCCCGGTCATCGGCGACTGGCGCGACTTCGACGGCGACCCGCTCTACATCGACAGCGGCTCGGTCGCGGCCAGCGCCGGGTCCGCCGCCGTCACCGGCGGCGGCGCGCTGTCCTTTACCGCGCCGCAGACCGCCGCCGGCGAGACGGTGCGGCTCACCTACGGGGTGAGCGACGGCCGGGTCACCACGCCGACGAAGGCGGTCCTCACCGTGAACGTGCTCGGCGCCTCGTCCGCGAGGTTCATCGCGCCGGTCGCCGAGCCGGATGCCGCGCAGGCCGTGGCGGGCGCCCCCGTCACCCTGCGGCCGCTGGCCAACGACCTGCCGGGCGTCGACCCGACCAACCCGAACGCCCGGCTCACGCTCGCCGCGCCGGTCCCCGCCGTGGCCGGCGCCAGCGTCACCACCGACACCGCCGCGGGCACGGTCACGTTCACCGCGCAGCATCCCGGGGACTTCTTCCTCACCTACACCGACGCCTACGGTGCCGCGCCGACCGCGAGCGGGACGATCCGTGTGCACGTGATCCCGGCCAGCACCGCGCCGAGGCCGCCGGTCACCACCCCCGACGTCGCGGTGCTGCACGGCCAGCAGGCCGCCGTGGTGGACGTGCTCGCCGACGACTACGACCCGCAGGGCTGGGTCCTCGGCGTCACCAGCGCCGCCCCGGCGGGCGCCGGCGCCTCCGCCGCCGGCCTGCAGGTCGCCGTGATCGACCAGCGCTGGCTGCGGATCAGCGCGGACAACCCGCAGCCGGGCATGACGGCGACCGTGGACTACACGGTCAGCGACGGCAAGGGCAGCGCGACCGGCACGGTGGCGGTCTCCGCCGTCGCCGGCGACCTCAACGACGACCAGATCACCACGACCGAGGCCGCGATCACCATCAGGTCGGGTGACAGCGCCGCCGTCCCCGTCCTCGCCGGGGACGCGAGCTCCATCGGGCTGCCGCTCTCGCTGGCCGGCACCCCGATGACCGACCAGCCGCCGGTTGCCGGGCTGCTCGCCAGCGCCGACGGCACCAGCGTGCGCGTCGACGCGCCCGCGGGCATCAGGGCAGAGGAAGAGACGACCGTCAGCTACGTGGCGACCGACGCGAGCGGCGCCACCGCGACCGGCCAGCTCGACGTCACGATCGAGCCGCCGCCGTCGAAGGCCCGCCCGGACCAGGCGCCCGTCCCCGAGGAGGTGGACGCGCGGGAAACGGCCGGCGACGTCGCCGTCATCCAGATCCCCGTGTACGGGGTCGACCCGGACGGCGACTCCGTCACGGTCACCGGGGTCACCGTGCCGCCCGCGCTCGGCAGGATCGTCGCCGTCGGCCCGGACACGATTTCCTACCAGTCCTACCCGGACTCGGCGGGCACCGACACGTTCACCTACCAGGTCACCGACCCCTACGGGCTGACCGGCACCGCGACCGTGCGGGTCGCCGTGCTGCCGCCGGGACCGCCGCAGCCGCCGGTCGCGGTGGACGACGTGATCAGCGCGCCGCCCGGCGCGACGCTGCACTGGAACGTGCTCGGCAACGACTTCGTCGCCCCCGGCGACACGGTGACCGTGGAGCCGCTGAGCAAGACCAACGCGACCGTGCCCGCCGGGGTGACCCTCAACGGGCCCTACGTCTACCTGAAGGTCCCGGGCTCCCGCTCCGACCCGCCCGTCCAGTTCACCTACGCCGACACCGACGGCGGCACCCCGTCGCTCGCCCAGGTCATCGTGCGCGCCGTGCCCGGCGCCAGGATACCGCCGATCGCCAGGGACGACGTCGCGCAGCCGCCCGCGGCCGGCGCGGGCAGCGTGACGGTCAACGTGCTGAAGAACGACGACGACCCGCTCGGGTCGCCCGGCGACCTGAAGATCAGCTGGGCGCCCGCCGGGATCGCCGTACACGGCCCGGACCTGACGATCAGGCTGGAAGCGGAGCCCCGTGAGGTGCCCTACCAGGTCACCGCGCCCGACGGGCTCACCGCGACCGCCGTCGTGTACGTGCCCGGCACGCGATCGGCCGCGATCAGGGTCCGCCCGGGCGCGCGGATCGCGGTCGCGGAGGGCGGCTCGAGCACCGTGCCGCTCAGCTCGGTGCTCCAGGACACCTCCGGCCGCCAGCTCAAGATCACCACGGTCAGCCAGCTCAGCGCCTCCCCCGCCGGCGAGCTGACGGTGAGCGCCAGCCAGGCCACCGCGTTCCAGGTGCACGCGCTCGGTGACTACACGGGCCCAGGGGCGGTCACCGTCCAGGTATACGACGGTGCGACGATGCAGGACCCGCGCGGCGTCGTGGCCACGCTGACGATCCCCGCCCAGGTCGGCCCGGACGTGCCCATCCTGCGCTGCCCGCAGGACCCGATCCAGGTGGCCGAGGGCGGCGCGCCGGTGAGCTACGACATCGGCCAGCTCTGCCACGTCTGGGTGGACACCACCGTTCCCGCGCCGGTGCTCAGGTACAGCGCGTCCTGGAGTAAGGCGGCAGGCGGGGTCAGCGTCAGCGTGCCCGGCGGCACCAGCCTCCAGCTGAGCGCCGCGAGCAGCGCCGCCCCGGGCAGCACCGGCGCGGTGCGGATCATCCCGGCCGGCGCGGCCGCGGGCGGCACCGTCAACGTCGTGGTCACCAGGGCGCCGCTGCCGGCCGGGCGGGCGGTCAGCGTCACGGTGGAGGCGGACCACAGCGTGACGGTCAACCTCAGCCAGTACGTCACCAGCCCGCTCGCCCGGCCGGACATCCAGGTGCTGGCCGTCACCCGCCCGCCCGGCGCGACGGTGACGGCCAGCGGCGGGACGGTCACGATCACCCCGGCGCACGGCACCGCCGGCACCGTCGCCATGGTCGCGACCGTGACCGACGTGCCCGGCCGCGCGGACCGGGCGATCAGCGTCGCGATCACGGCCACCGTCATCGGCTTCCCCGGCCCGCCGGGCGCGCCGACGGTGAAGGAGTCGGCCCACGCCCTCCAGGTGTCGTTCGCCGCCGCCGCGCCCAACGGCGCGCCCGTCGAGTACTACACCGTCTACGCCAACGGCACGCCGCACCAGTGCCCGAGCTCGCCCTGCGACGTCACCGGGCTGGCCAACGGCACCACGTACAGCGTGTACGTCACGGCGACCAACTCCGTCGGGCAGGGCAAGCCGAGCAGCACGGTCACCGGGCGGCCCAACGCGGTGCCCGGCCAGGTGACCGGGCTCGCGACGAACGCAGGCGACGGCGAGGTCACGCTGACCTGGCGGCCGGCGCAGGTGGACGGCACCCCGGTCACCGGCTACGACGTCGAGATCAGCCCGCCGCCCGGCGGGCAGCAGCAGATCCAGCCGGTGGGCGTGACGACCTCGCACACGTTCACCGGCCTGGCCAACGGCACGGCGTACACGTTCACCGTCATGGCGGCCAACGCCCAGGGCAACGGGCCGTGGTCCCTCGCGGTCACCGCGGTCCCGTTCGGCAAACCGCTGACGATGGCCGCGCCGACCGCGACCGGCGCGCCCGTGCCCGACCCGGCGGCCACCCGCGCCATCCAGGTCACCTGGCAGGCGGTGCAGGGCACCGCCGCCAACGGCCGCCCGGTCACCTCCTACACCGTCTACGAGTACCAGTCGTCGTCGAGCGGCGGCCCCTGGTCCCAGGTGAGCACGAGCACCGTGGACGGGAGCACGACAACCGCCAGCTTCACGGTGACCAACGACAGTTCCTGGTACGAGTACACGGTCACCGCCGCCAACCTGGCCGGCGCGTCCGCGCAGTCACCGCGGTCCACCCCGGCCGTGCAGGCCGCCGCGCCGCCGGACCCGCCCGCGAACGTGACCGCGGCCGCGACCGGGCAGAGCGACACGATCTCGGTCAGCTTCACCGTGCCCGCGGCGAACGCCAGGCAGGTCAAGGACGTCGAGTACGGCATCAACGCGTCCGCGGAGACCGGAACGATCAACGGGCCGTTCACCACGGGCAGCACGGCCACCTTCACCCTGACCAGCGCGCTGAGCAGCCAGATAGCCAACGGCAAGCCCGTCACCGTCTACCTCGCCGCGTGCAACGACGCCGGCCTGTGCAGCACCTGGGCCGGGCCGACCGCCCAGGTCACCCCGTATGAGCCGATCGCCGCACCGACCGTGACGGCGGTGGCGAGCGGCACGTCGATCGCCTACACCTGGAAGGCGGCAAGCGACGGGCTCGCGGAGACGCTGAACGTCTGCATCAACTCCGGGTGCACCAGCTACAGCGTCCCGGCCACCGGCGGGTACAGCGGCTCGTCCACGGTCAACGCCGGCTACAGCGCCAGGGGGACGATCACCGCCTACCTGACCGACGCCAAGGGGCAGCGGGCTCCGGCGTCCGGCACGGTCAGCGCGTCCGCGACCACCGGGGCGCCGCCCAGCCCCACCGTCTCGGTCGCCAAAGGCGCTATCACCAAGGCGCAGACCGGCAGTTGCGTCTCCCTGAACGACTGCTACAACTTCGACGTCACGGCCACCAACTTCCCCGCGGACGTCACCCTGACCTACTCCTGCGCCGACAACGGCGGGACCTTCTTCACCTCCGACAAGGCGCTGAATGGCACCACCGTGACGACGAACGGCAGCGGCGGCGCATCCTGGGCCACGGCATGCGTCCACGCGCCGGACGGCGAGACGGTGACCATCTCTGTCACCGGCGGCGGGGAGTCCGCCTCCGGCAGTTACAAGACATGACGCCGCATGGCACGGAATCGGGCAGAGGAATCGGAAGAATCATGACCACAGCGACCACGGGCGCTCCGATGGTGACGCCCGAGCAGGCCACCTGGTTCGCGAGGGCCTTCAGCGCGCTGGTATCGAACGTCGAGCAGGCGGTGCTCGGCAAGCAGCACATCGTGCGGCTCGCGCTGACCTGCCTGGTCTCCGAGGGGCACCTGCTGCTGGAGGACTACCCGGGCACCGGGAAGACCTCGCTGGCCAAGGCGATCGCCAACTCCGTCCAGGGCACGCACAGCCGGATCCAGTTCACCCCCGACCTGCTGCCGAGCGACGTGACCGGGGTGACCATCTTCGACCAGCGCAGCGGACAGTTCGCCTTTCACGGCGGCCCGATCTTCGCCACGATCGTGCTGGCCGACGAGATCAACAGGGCCTCGCCGAAGACCCAGTCGGCGCTGCTCGAGGTCATGGAAGAGGGCCGGGTCACGGTGGACGGCACGCCGCACCCGGTGGGGCGGCCGTTCATGGTGATCGCCACCCAGAACCCCATCGAGCAGGCCGGCACCTACCGGTTGCCCGAGGCGCAGCTCGACCGGTTCCTGATGAAGACCAGCCTCGGCTACCCCGACCACAACGCGACGGTCGCGCTGCTCGCGTCCGCGGCCACCAGGGACCGGGCGGCCAGCGTGCACAACGTCATCACCACGCAGGCGATCACCCAGATGTCCGCGCTCGCCGACACGGTGCACGTCGACCCGGCCATCCTCAGCTACGTCAGCCAGCTGGCGCATGAGTCCCGTCAGCTCAGGCACGTCCGGCTCGGGATCAGCGTCCGCGGCTGCCTGGCCTACGTCCGCGCCGCGAAGACGTGGGCCCTCGCCGACGGCCGGGGCTACGTCATCCCCGACGACATCAAGGAGCTCGCCGTCCCCGTGCTCAGCCACCGGCTGCTGCTCGACGCCGAGGCCGAGTTCTCCGGTGTCACCGTCGAGGACGTCATCGGCCAGCTGCTCTCCCAGGTCCGCCCGCCGGCCAGCCGTGGGGCGTAGCAGTGGCAAACGGTCAGCTGACGGGGGCGATCAGCGCGCTGCGCACCCGGGTCGGGCCCGCCTGGCAGGTCATCACGCCCGCCGGGCGCGCGGCGCTGTTCGTCGCGGCCGCCGCCTGGCTGCTCGGGCTGCGGCTCGGCTGGGAGGAGCTGTTCCTCGTCGCCGCCTGCTGTGTGCTCGCCCTGCTCATCGCGGTCGGTTTCGTCGTCGGCCGGCCAAGCCTGGACATCGCCATCGAGCTCGACCCGCCGCGGGTCAGCGTCGGCGCGCCCGCGGCGGGACGGCTCACCGCGGTCAACCGGTCCAGGGCGCGGCTGCGCGCCCTGGCCGTCGAGGTGCCGGTCGGCCGCGGCCGTGCCACCTTCCAGCTGCCGTCCCTGGCCGGCGGCGCGACCCACGACGAGCTGTTCGTGGTCCCCACCGACCGCCGCACCGTGATCCCCATCGGGCCGCCGAGCGCGGTGCGCACCGACCCGCTCGGCCTGCTCCGCAGGGATGCCGTCGAGCAGACCACCGTCGAGCTGTTCGTGCACCCGAAGATCATCGGCCTGGACTCGCTCAGCCCCGGCCTCCAGCGTGACCTGGAAGGCCAGGCCACCAGGGACCTGTCCACCAGCGACCTGGCCTTCCACACGCTGCGCGACTACGTCACCGGCGACGACTGGCGGCACGTGCACTGGCGGTCGACCGCCAAGGCCGGCCGGCTGCTCGTCCGCCAGTTCCAGGACACCAGGCGCTCACAGCTCGCGGTCGTGGTGGACGGGGCGCGGGCGAGCTACCGCACCGAGGAGGAGTTCGAACTCGCGATGAGCGTGGCCGGCTCGATCTGCGTGCGCGCCGTCAGGGACCAGCAGGACGTCTGCCTGGTCGCGGCCAGCCACGCGGTCACCGCCGCCTCACAGCACCGGATCCTCGACACCCTTGCCCGCGGCACGCTCGCCGACACCGGCCAGGACCTGCCGACCCTGGCCGGGCGCGCCTATCGGCTGGCCCGCGACACGACGGTGCTCATGCTGCTCACCGGCAGCGTCGTCCCGTTCCGCACCCTCCAGGGCGCGGCCGCGCACTTCGGCCCGGACGTCCGGGTGATCGCGCTGCGCTGCGAGCCGGACGCGCCGCCCGGGCTCAACCGGTCGGGCGACCTGACCGTGCTCGCGCTGCGCGACCTCACCGACCTGCCGGGCCTGCTGGCCGCGGGGAGCGTCTGAGGTGGCGCCGGCTGCCCATCCCGCCGATGACACGGGAGGGCGGGCCCGGCGGGCGGCCGGCCCGGTCATCCCCGGCCGGGACGAGGCCGTCGACGCGGCCGCGCTCATCGTGCTCACCATGGCCGGCATCGCCGGCTTCCGGCCCGCCTACGGCGGCCACGGGTACCTGGCCGCCGGCGCGGCCGGCGTGCTCCTCGGCCTGCTGCTCAGCCACGCCGGCCAGCGCGCCAGGGCGCCGTTCGCCGCGGTCGTGGCGGTGAGCGCCCTGGCGTTCCTGCTCTCCGGCGGCGTCGTCAGCCAGACGGGCACGGTGAGCCTGCCCGTGCTCCGCACGGTCGCGGACGTGGCGGTCTCCGGGTGGACGCAGCTGCTGACCACCGCAAGGCCGGTTGGCCGCACCGCCGGGCTGCTCGCGCTGCCCTACCTCCTCGGCCTGTTCAGCGGCGTGGCCGGGCACGCGCTCGCGCGCCGCACCAGGTCCGCGGTGCTGCCCGCCGCCGCGCCCGCCGCCGTGGTCGCGCTGTCCATCCTGTTCGGCGCGGCGCATCCCGCCGCCGCCGTGCTCCAGGGGACCGGGTTCGCCGTCTGCGTGCTCGCCTGGGCCGCCGCGCGCCAGCAGCGCGGCGCCGCACGGGCGGCCACGCTCGGCAGGCAGCGTCCCTGGCAGCGGGCAGGCGCCGCGGCCGCGGTGCTCGCCGTGGCGGGCGCGGGCGCCACCGTCGTCGGCCCGCACCTGCCGGGCGCGAACGCCCACCAGCGCGTCGTGCTCTACGTCGAGCCGCCGTTCGACGTGAGCGCTTACCCGAGCCCGCTCGCCGGGTTCCGTGACTACACCAGGGACGTTCCGGCCGGCCTCAGCGTCTACGGCAGGGAACTGCTCGCCACCGCCGGGCTGCCGCCGGGCAGCCGGGTCCGCATCGCGGCGATGGATGCCTACGACGGGCTCTCCTGGAACGTGGCGAACGCGGCCGCGGGCTCGTCCTTCAGCGGCTATCAGCGGGTCGGCGCGCTGCTGCCCGGCGCGATCCCCGGCCCGACCCGCACGGCGACGATCACGATCCAGCCCGCCTACGACGAGCCGTGGCTGCCCGACCTGGCCGGCACGACCGGGTTCGCGTTCACCGGTCCGGACGGCCCGCAAGCGGCCGCCGCGCTCCGCTTCAACGTCGCCACCGCCACGGGCATCATTCCCGGCGGCGTGCCGGCCGGCCTGCGTTACACGGTCAGCGCCGCGGCGGCGGCCGCGCCTACCGCCGCGGCGCTCGCGGCGGCGAGCCCGGAGGGCACGCCCAGCCCGTCGGTCACGATCCCCGCCGCGGTCCAGGCGTTCGCGCAGGCGCATTCGGCGGCGGCGGCCACCCCCATGGGCAAGGTCCTCGCGCTCGCCGCGTACCTGCGGGACAACGGCAGGTACAGCAACGGCGGCGGCGCGCAGAGCGTGATCACCGCCGGGCACGGCTCGGGCCGGCTCACCTCCTTCCTCGAAGGCAAGCAGATCGTCGGCGACGACGAGCAGTACGCCGCCGCGATGGCACTGCTCGCCAACGCGGTCGGCGTCCCCGCCCGGGTCAGCCTCGACGGCACCGTGGAAGCCGACGGCACCGTGTACGGCAGGGATGTGCGTGCCGACGTCGAACTCGACACGGCCGAGTACGGCTGGGTGACGCTGCCCGCCAGCCAGTTCACCGGGAGCAAGAGCCCCCAGCTCCAGACGAGGAAGGTCACGCCGCCGCCCCAGCCGGTCAAGGTCGTGCCGCCCAAGCGCAGCGACGCCGCGCCGGTCACGGCGGCCAACTCGGGCAGCGCCGTCTCCCGGGCGGCGCCGCCGCCGTCCACGTCCCGGTTCGCCATTCCCGCGATCGTGCTCATCCTGCTGACGTACGCGGGAATGCCCCTGCTCGCCGTCGCGGCGGCCGCCGCCGCGCTCATCGCGGTCAAGGCGGAGCGCCGCCGCCGGCGGCGCTCCGCCGGGACGCCATCGGCACGGGTGGCGGGTGCCTGGCGCGAGCTGGTCGACCTCGGCCGTGACCTTGGCATCCCGGCGGCCACGGCGAGCGCCGCGGCGCCGACCCGCAGGGAGTTCGCCGCGCATGCCGAGGAGCATGGCCTGCCGGAGGCGCGTGCCGTCGCGGTGGCGGCCGACGCGGCCGTCTTCGGGCCCTCGGACCCGGACGACGCGGCGGCGTCCCGGGTATGGCAGCTCGTCGCGGCCGCCAGGCGGGCGGCGACGGCGGGCCTGCCGCTGCGGCGGCGCCTGTGGGTCGCGGTCAGCCCGGTGAGCCTGTGGGCCGCGGTCAGCCCGGTGCGCCCGCGGGCGCCGCGCGTTTCTTTCCGCGCTGCCCGCCGCGGTCAGCCCGCAGGAGTATCCCGCAATCATCACTTCGACCGACGCGGGAGAACTGGCCGGCCGGCCAGACTTGGGGGCATCTCTGAAAGAGAGGACACATTCCCATGATCGAGGTACGGGGCCTCACTAAGCGATACGGCGAGAAGCTCGCCGTCAACGACCTGACGTTTGGCATCGAGCCGGGGAAGGTCACCGGCTTCCTCGGCCCGAACGGCGCGGGCAAGACCACCACGATGCGGCTGATCCTCGGCTTGGACTACCCGGACGCGGGGACGGTCACGGTGAACGGCAGGAAGTACGCCGACCTCGCCTACCCGATGCGCGAGGTCGGCGCGCTGCTCGAGGCGAAGGCGGTGCACGGGGGCCGCAGCGCCTATAACCACCTGCTATGCCTGGCCCAGACCAACAACCTGCCGGAACGGCGGGTCGGCGAGGTGCTCGAGCTGGTCGGCCTGTCCGATGTGGCACGCAAGCGGTCCAAGGGGTTCTCCCTCGGCATGAGCCAGCGGCTGGGCATCGCGGCGACGCTGCTCGGCGACCCGCAGGTGCTCATGTTCGACGAGCCCGTCAACGGGCTCGACCCGGAGGGCATCTTGTGGATCAGGAACCTGATGAAGGCCCTGGCGTCCGAGGGCCGCACGGTCTTCGTGTCCAGTCACCTGATGTCGGAGATGGAGAACACCGCCGACCACCTGATCGTGATCGGCAAGGGCGAGCTCATCGCGGACTGCACGATGGCGGAGTTCATCGCGCGGTCCTCCGGGGCGGCCGTGCGGGTGCGCACGCCGTCGCCGGACCAGCTGGTCCTCGCGATCGCCGCCGAAGGGGGCAGCGCGGCCGCCGGCACCGACGGCACGCTGCTCGTCCGCGGGATGACGGCGGACAGGGTAGGCGACGTCGCATTCGAGAAGGGCATCCGGCTGCACGAGCTGACGACCGTGCGCGCCTCGCTGGAAGAGGCGTTCATGGAGCTGACCGCCGACAGCGTCGAGTACCACGCCGGGCTGCCCGCCCAGGCAGCGGCCGCGAGCACCGGAAGCGGGGTCTGAACGATGGCAACCACTACAGCACCCGGCCTGCGGCTGTCCACGCTGCCGCCGGCGACCGGGCGGGCCGGGCTGGCCGGCGCGATCCGCAGCGAGTTCACCAAGCTGCGCTCGGTCCGCTCGACCTACTGGACGCTGTTCGCGCTGCTCGTGGTCAGCGTCGGCATCGGGGCCGCGATCAGCGGCGGCATCGCCGGCAACTGGTCGTCGATGTCGCCCGCCGACAAGGTCGGCTTCGACGCGACGCAGACCAGCCTGTTCGCGTTCTTCGAGCTCGGCCAGCTCGTCATCACGGTCCTCGGCGCGCTGGCGATCACCGCCGAGTACTCCACGGGGATGATCCGGACCTCGCTCACCGCGATGCCGCGGCGCGGCGTGGTCTACGCGGCCAAGGCGATCGTGTTCACCGCCGTGGCGCTCGCCGTCTCGCTGGTGACGTCGTTCATCGCGTTCTTCCTCGGCCAGGCGCTGCTGCACAGCACGGGGGAGAGCGCCACGCTCTCCGGGCCCAACGTGCTGCGCGCGGTCGTGGGCACCGCGCTGTTCGTCACGCTGGTCGCGCTGATCGCGTTCGGCGTCGGGGCGATCATCCGGCACACCGCCGGCGCGATCACCACGGTGATCGGCGCGATGTTCGTCGTGCCGATCATCGTCCAGTTCCTGCCGCACACCTGGCGCTGGGACATCGTGCGGTTCATGCCGGACTCCGCGGGCCGGGTGATCTCGGTCACGGTCGGCAGCACCGACGGGCACCTGTGGCCCGCGTGGGGCCAGTTCGCGGTGACCGCCGCGTACGCGGCGGTGCTGCTCGCGATAGGCGCCTACCTGTTCCGCAAGCGGGACGCCTAGCCTCGCCCGCGACCGCCCGCACGCGGGGGCCGGGCCGGCGGCGGCCCGGCCCCCGCGGCCGTCTCCGGATGCTTCACCCGCGCTTCACGCTTACCGGACAATATGGACCAGTGAACCTGACCCTGCGCAAGCGCGTCCTGCGCGCGGTCGTCCTGCTGTCAGCCGCCGGCGCCACGGCTGCGTGCACCGCGCACCCGGTGGCGCTCAAGGCGGCCGCCCGTCCGCCGGCCAAGGCCAGGCAGGCCGCCGCCCACCGCCCCGGTCCCCGTCCCGGGCGGCCGCGGGTGACCCTCTCCCGGGTGCGGACCGCTGACGGATCGGTGATCACCATCGCCACGTTCCGCGGCCCGGTCGAGTACGTGCTGCACAACGGAAGCCAGGACCCCGGGCCGCTCGCGGGCCCGGTGCGGGCCGGCCCGAAGATCACCGGGCGGGACCGCGCCCGGCTGCTCGCCGCCTTCAACGGCGGGTTCAAGATGTCATCGCTGGCCGGCGGCTACGAGCAGGAGGGGCATGTCGCCCGGCCGGTCCGCGCCGGCCTGGCCAGCCTGGTGATCGACCGCTCCGGCCAGGCCCGGATCGGGGTCTGGGGCCGGACCGTGCCCGCCCCCGGCGAGGCGGTCTACAGCGTGCGGCAGAACCTGTGGCTGCTCGTCAGCGGCGGCAAGCCCACCGCGGAGTCCGCCCGGTGGTGGCGCTGGGGCGGCACGATCGGGCATGCCGAGTACGTCGCCCGCTCCGCGCTCGGCCAGAACTCCGCCGGCGAGCTCATGTACGCGGCGAGCATGTCCACCACGCCCGCGGACCTGGCCACGGCGCTGTCCCGCGCCGGGGCGGTGGCCGCCATGGAACTCGACATCAACCCCGAGTGGGTCCAGCTGGACGTGGCCAGCAGGCCCGGCGGGCCGCTGCGGGCCGGGGTGCCCGGCCAGCACCGCCCGGCCGATCAGTACCTGACCGGCTGGACCAGGGACTTCATCGCCGTTCTCGCGCCTTGATCAGGCGGCGTCCAGCGCGGCCACCTTGTCGGCGGTCAGGTCCGCGAGACCGGGCAGGACAAGCCGCGCCGCCTCGATCGCATCGGGCGCGGGCGGGTACTTCGGGTGCGGGACCGCGATCACCGCCAGGCCCGCCGCGGCCGCCGCGCGCAGCCCGTTCGACGAGTCCTCCACGGCCGCGCACGCCGCGGGCGGCTTGCCCAGCCGGCCGGCCACCGCGAGGTAGATGTCGGGCGCGGGCTTGCCGCGGGCGACCTCTTCGGACGACATCACCGCCGCGAAAGCGGACCGCAGGGACGCCGCGTCGAGCACCGTGTCGATCAGCGACCGGGGGGAGGAACTCGCCAGGCCGAGCGGCCACCGCCCGGCCATCCGCCGCACCGCGTCGGCAGCGCCGGGCAGCAGCGGCAGGTGCTCGCGGTACCGGGCCGCCATGGCCTCGATGACCACGCTGGCCACTTCGGGTGGCGAGAGCCGCACGCCGAGATCCTCGCTGAGGTAGCGGGACCACTCCGCGGTGCTCATGCCCATCAGCCGGTCCTGGGCGTCCGCGTCCCAGTGCCCGCCGTGGGTGGCGACCACCCGCCGCCGCACCTGCTCCCACACGGGCTCGGAGTCGATGAGCACGCCGTCCAGGTCGAACACGACCGCCTCGATCACGCCGTCCCCCGGCCCGGCCGCTACGGGAGCGTGAGGATCTCGTGGCCGTCCTCGGTGACCAGGACGGTGTGCTCGAACTGGGCGGTGCGCTTGCGGTCCTTCGTCACCGCGGTCCACCCGTCGGGCCAGATGTCGTACGCGATCGTGCCCAGGGTGAGCATCGGCTCGATCGTGAAGGTCATCCCGGCTTCCATCATCACGTCGTTGTCCGGGTCGTCGTAGTGCGGCACGATGAGCCCGGAATGGAACGTGGTGCCGATCCCGTGCCCGGTGAAGTCGCGCACCACGCCGTAGCCGAACCGCTTGGCGTAGGACTCGATGACCCGTCCGATGGCGTTCAGCGGCCGGCCCGGGGCGACCGCGCGGATGCCGCGCATCATCGCCTCCCGGGTGCGCTCGACCAGCAGCCGGGACTCCTCGTCGACGTTCCCGGCCAGGAACGTCGCGTTCGTGTCCCCGTGCACGCCGCCGATGTAGGCGGTGATGTCGACGTTGACGATGTCGCCGTCCCTGATGACCGTGTCATCGGGTATGCCGTGGCAGATGACCTCGTTCAGCGACGTGCACAGCGACTTGGGGTAGCCGCGGTAGCCGAGCGTGGACGGGTACGCGCCGTGGCTGATCAGGAACTCGTGGCCCACCTGGTCCAGGTAGTCGGTGGTGACGCCGGGGCGCACGTGCCGGCCCACTTCCTCGAGCGCCTGCGCCGCCAGCCTGCAAGCCACCCGCATCCGCGCGATCGTGCCGGCGTCCTTGACGTCGGGCTCGCCCAGCGTCGGGCGCTTCTTGCCCACGTATTCGGGTCGTTCGATGTTCGCGGGGACTTGCCGGGCGGGGGAAAGCCGGCCCGGGTGGAGCGAAGTGGCCATGTTCTGCGAGTCTAATGTGCATGGCGAACTCCGACGAGCGTGAGCAGCAATGGTGGTTCTGCACCAGGCACATGACGGTCGAGCCGGCGGACACGTCCTGCCCCGGGAAAGACCTGCTCGGCCCCTACCCCACCAGGGAGGCGGCCAGCCACGCGCTGGAGAAGGTGAAAGAGCGCAACGAGGCGTGGGACGCCCAGGATTAGCATCCCCGCGCGGAGCTACGCTAGATGTCGTGAGCAACGACCTGCCTCCCGCCGCGGAAGCGCGGATGGCCGAGATCCGGCGCAGCGGCACGTGGGGCTCGGCGCTCACCTCCGATGAGTTCGCCGCGATCCGTTCGGCCGGCTTCGAGGCGGTGGGCCAGGTCCTCGGCGCCGCGGTCTACAACGTCGGGTACACCGGCGGCTACGGCTGCCCGGGCGCGTGGGGCAGCTACGCCTTCTCGTGGGGCCGCGGCGCGCGGACCCAGGTCTCCAGCCGGGGCGGTTACGGGTCGTTCGGGCCGCTGGTGCAGACGATGTACGAGGCGCGGCGGACCGCCATCGGCCGGATGGTGGCCGAGTGCGCCGAGCTCGGCGGGCACGGCGTGGTGGGCGTCCGGCTGTCGATCGGCCCCTTCCCGGCGGGCGGCCTGGAGTTCAAGGCGATCGGCACCGCGGTGCGCGCGCCGGGCGCGCCGCCGCTGCGGCACCCGTTCACCTCGGACCTGTCCGGCCAGGACTTCGCCAAGCTCGTCATGAAGGGCTGGATGCCGGCCGGCCTGGTGCTCGGCATCTCGATCGCCGCCCGGCACGACGACTGGCTCACCGTCGGCCAGACCCGCTGGAGCGCGGGCAACGCCGAGGTCACCGGCTACACCGAGCTGGTCAACGACGCCCGGCACGACGCGCGGACCCAGTTGCAGGCCGACGTGAAGCGGCTCGGCGCGCAGGGCGTGGTGGTCGCCGAGATGGAGTTCCGCGTCAGGGAGCGGGAGTGCCCGGCGCAGGAGGGCGGCCGCGACCACATCGTGGAGGCCGTCAACGTCGGCACCGCGATCGTCCGCTTCGCCGACGATTCCAGGAGGCCCGGCGCGCCCCCCTGGCCATCATGTCTTTGGACCCGCAGCGCCGCCAGGCGGCCCGGGTCGACATCGGCGCTAACAGAAGATGAGGTCCCCATGACCGACCAGCAGACCACCGACCTGAGCGTGGCGGGCGTCCCGCGGGACGCCATCAAGCGGCTCGCCGAGCTGCAGCCGGGACGCGCCGGGGCGATCTTCACGTCCGACCTGTCAGTGAACGAGTTCCTGCTGGTGCGGGAGGCCGGGTTCCGGCCGCTCGGCCTGGTGCTCGGCTCGTCGATCTACCACGTCGGATTGCAGATCGGCCGCTGGGGCCGCAACTCCGAGCTCGACGTGCTGTCCCAGGCGATGTACCACGCCCGTGAGCTGGCGATGTCCCGCATGGAGGCGGAGGCGGACGCGCTGGCGGCGGACGGGATCGTCGGCGTGCGGCTGGACGTGGAGATGAAGGAGTTCGGCTCCGACATCGCGGAGTTCATCGCGGTCGGCACCGCGGTCAAGGCCGAGCCGGGCGCGGGCGGCGGCGGGGTCAGCAACTGGCGCAACAACAAGAACCAGCCGTTCACGTCCGACCTGTCCGGCCAGGACTTCTGGACGCTGATCCGGGCCGGCTACGCGCCGCTCGGCATGGTCATGGGCTCGTGCGTCTACCACATCGCGCACCAGCGGATGGGCTCCAAGATCGGGAACATCGGGCGGAACGTTGAGATCGAGCAGTTCACCCAGGCCCTGTACGACGCCCGTGAGCTGGCCATGTCCCGCATGCAGGCCGAAGCCGAGGAACTGCACGCCGAGGGCATCGTCGGCGTGCAGCTACGGCAGCACAGCCACACCTGGGGCTCGCACACCACGGAGTTCTTCGCGATCGGCACCGCGGTCCGCCCGCTCCGCGATGACCACGTGATCGAGCGCCCCACCATGGTCCTGTCCCTGGACGCCTGACCGGCGCCTCTCATCGGGTGTCTTTTACGGCGAATAGCGCCGGGAAGGACACCCGGT
>Ga0209061_1001976_pt1 | contig 29193 bp, 26 predicted proteins | sample Coa_R1_10_FD_187157 | JGI IMG/M metagenome (GOLD analysis project Ga0209061, IMG submission 187157) | Surface soil microbial communities from Centralia Pennsylvania, which are recovering from an underground coalmine fire - Coalmine... | ecosystem: Environmental > Terrestrial > Soil >... | reverse complement strand
CGCCGATCAGTGATCGGCTTGGCCCCGGAACGGTGATCGCTTTCAGCCCGGAACAGTGATCGGAATCAGTTCGGAATGGTGATCGGAATCAGCCCGGAATCCTGATCGGCTTCCGTCGGAATCCGCACCCACCGGCACCACCCCCGCTGGCAGCCCTGCGAGGCTCCTCGTCCATTCGCGGTACGCCCGCCAATCGGACCACGCGACCGGTATCAGTATTCCCAAGGCAGCAAGGCACGCAAGCGCGGAAATCGCTCGAAGCGTGCGGAGGTTTACGCTGCCCACTAGCCACGTCGCCGCGATTCCGAGCAGGGCAATTCCTGTCGCCTGCCTCGCGCTGGCGTTCAGAAGCAGGCTCACTCCCGTTGCAACCAGGACGAGAAATACTCCCGCTTTCTCTCTTCGGTTTAGCTGACTGGATCTCAACATTGATCCGGCTCAGTGAGTATATAGCGGAGCCGGGGCGTTTCAACGCAAAGCAAGAGGCAGCGGTTTTTCGTCTTTCTCCAACCGAGCACACTGATCTTGTGCGTGGCTTAATGCCGCCGTTTGCGAATGTTCGGCGCTACGAGGCGGGAACTACTGCACGCGCTGCGCGGACGCGTCGTGCCCGATCAGGGTGTCGAAGATTGCCAGCACGTGCCTCCGATAGCGCACCACGCGTTCCAGTACCGGCCGCAGCTTCGGCTCGTGCTGCGATTCGCGGTCCCACTTGGCGAGCACGACTGCGGGCACCTCGATATCTTTGCGCAGTTGCTCGGCGGGATAACCGCGAAGGAAAAGACCGTAAAAAAAGGCCGCTTCCCGCTGCGGAAACTGAAATTCCTGCAACGTTTCTTCTATCGGATTGGTTGCGCTTGCCATGGCCGAAATCGCAGTTTACAGATTTCGCCGCCGCCGTCAAGTGTTCACGCGACCTAATTGATAGGCACTTTCGTGGCATTTTTCGGATCTCGCCGAAATCCGCAATCGTTGCACTTTCGTTCACTTCCCCGCCGCGCCGCTCTTTCTTTGACTTGCATTTCGGTCTACGCTACCCCGAAGGGGAGGAAACGCGCGGGCATGGCCGGACGATCGCTCTATATTTCCATTCTGGCGCTACTCCTCGCGGCTCCATTTGCCGCTGCTCGCCAGGGCCATCGCAACACCTCCTCAGTACCGGCCAGTGACTTCGACCGTGACGTCGCCCTGTATCCCGATGCGCTTCTCGCCGCCGGCGAAAGCATGTCTGCCCGGGCGATGGACTCGAATCCGCACATCTACACCACCGTTCTCCGTTCCAACGCAACCGGAGACTCCCAACGTGCTCAGGAAGTGCTCGATATTCTTCGCAAATCGATGGAGCGCTACAAGGATTCTCGCGTGGCCGTCTCCGAGGGCTTCGAGCCCTTCTCGCCTAAAACCGACCAGCGCGTGTATTGGTTTATCAACGCTCGTAACGCCTATTTGGCGGCCTATGAATTCAATCCTGGCCATCCGACGGCGTTACTGTACAAGAAATCGAAAGGGAACTATGAGCTAAAAGGTGCGGTGTTTACCGCTCCCAAGGCCGCCACGGAATCGCAACTAAACGATCGCGTTCCGCTCAGCGTCGCTCGCTGGCACGAACACGTGAATCTCTGCGTTTCACTGCGGCGCGAGGCCGATCAGCCGGCCGACGCCCCCAAATTCGGCCTCTTTGGCTCGATCGCCACAAAAGACGCCTGTGTCGCTGCCGGCGGCCGCTGGGTGCCTCAAGTCTTTGGCTGGATGATCGCCGTTTTCCCCTTTGCGTCGCAGCCTTCCGCGGTCTGGCCTCAATAGGCGCGTCTTCTTGCGCCGCTGCATCGAAACTCTCGGCGAGAAAACTCATTATGTTGCCATCGACGCGCCCGCGTGGCGTCCTCAGGATTGTCTTCTCGATCTTCATCGCGCTAAGCTGGCAGTTTCAGAGGGCACCGGCACACCTCCTTCATGCCACATCTGACGGCTTCCTTCGCGCATAGTCTCTGGGTCCCGATCACCATTTTCATCGTTTCATACCTGTTGATCGCGGTCGAAAGCGGCCGCGGCAGCCATCTCGACCGCACGGCCGCTGCTTTCTGCGGTGCGGTCGCGATGGTTCTGTTCGGGGTCATATCACTGGACCAGGCGTATCAAGCGGTCGACTGGAACACTTTGATCTTCCTGCTTGGGATCATGGTCCTCGTTGCCCATTTCCATCTCTCCGGATTTTTCGACTGGATCGCCCTCCGCGTTGCCCTCGTCGCCCGTACCCGTTTTCAGTTGCTCGTAATTCTCATCTTCACGTCGGGGCTTCTCGCCGCCTTCTTTGTGAACGACACGATCTGTCTCATCTTCACGCCGATCGTTCTCGCCGTCACCGATCGCCTCGGGGCTCCTCCAGCTCCATACCTGATCGCGCTCGCCACCTCCGCCAATATCGGCTCGGCCATGTCCGTCACCGGCAATCCGCAGAACGCCGTGATCGGCATCTCCGCGCATTTTTCGTTCCTCGGATTTCTCGCCCATCTGGCGCCGGTATCGTTCGTTGGCCTGGCGCTGAATGCCGGTGTTCTGACCCTTTTCTATCATCGCGATGTTCTGCACCACCCGCTTCCGCATCGCGCTTCATCGATCGAAATCCGCCTGAATCGGCGGCTTCTGGCGAAATGCATCGTCGCTGCGTCCCTCGTCATCGTCTTTTGGATTTTCGGATACTCTTTTCCGCTGGTGGCCATCTCTGTGGGAGCCTTCATCCTGATCATCGGTCGCGTGAACGCTGAAAAGGTCTATCAGCGGGTCGATTGGGAATTGCTGCTGTTTTTTGCCGCGCTCTTCGTCTTAATTCGCGGCTTTGAGGCGTCCGGGGCGGTCAACTATTTGCTGGCGCGATTCCATCATGCGCTGGAAGGCACCGTCGATTCCCAGCTCTTCGCTGTGAGCGGCGTGATGTTGATTCTTTCCAACCTCGTCAGTAACGTTCCAGCCGTGCTGCTGTTCAGCCCGCTCGTCCCGTCGTTCCCGAACAGTCGCATCATCTGGCTCGCTCTCGCCAGCACCAGCACTCTGGCCGGTAACGCCACGCCGATCAGCTCGGTCGCGAATTTAATTGTCTTGCAGCAGTCCGGTAAACGTGTTCGCATCTCTTTCTGGGAATTTGTGCGCGTTGGCATCGTGGTGACGCTGCTCACCACCTCGCTCGCCGTCGCCATCCTTATCGCCGAGCACCGCCTTGTCCCCGCGCATTGAGCAATACGAGAGGCGATTTCAACCGTTTCTTGAGATTCCGCCACTGAGCCCGTTTCCATTTCGAGGCAAAGACAAAACGCGCCCGCTGCATGTTGTGCGAGTGCAGCGGGCGCGTGCCGTTCCGCGGAAAGTTTTTTTCTCGGCCGTTGGCGTCGTGAGGTTACTTCTTCGCCTGCGCGTAGTTCTCCGCCACCTGCGCCCAGTTGATCACGTTCCACCACGCTTCGATGTATTCCGGCCTCCGGTTCTGGTATTTCAGGTAGTAGGCGTGTTCCCACACATCCAGTCCGAAGAATGCCTTTCCGCCCTCCATAATCGGGTTGTCCTGATTAGCCGTCGATTCGATCGTTAGCTTTCCGTCCTTCAACATCAGCCAAGCCCAACCGGACCCGAATCTGGTCGTCGCCGCCTGGTTGAATTTCGCTTTAAACTCGCTGAAGCTTCCAAACGCGCTGTTGATTGCGCTCGCCAGTTCGCCGGTCGGCTCGCCTCCGCCGCCTTTTTTCATGATCTTCCAGAACATCGAATGGTTCATGTGCCCGCCGCCGTTATTGCGCACGGCTGTGCGGATGTTTTCCGGGACCTTGTTGATCTGCGCCAGCAGTTGCTCCACCGGCAATTTCTGCAGGTCAGCATGTCCCTCAAGCGCCTTGTTCAGATTGGTTACGTAGGCGCCATGGTGTTTGTCGTGATGAATCTCCATCGTCTTCGCGTCGATGTATGGCTCCAGGGCGTCGAACGAATACGGCAGTGGCGGCAGCGTGTGCGTCATTTGCGGAGCGGCTCCTTGTGCGGAATGTCCAGTTGATGCCATTTGACTCTACCTCCTGTATTACACTTTCGGCGTCCCCGTCGCAATGCGTTCTTGCGCGTCATGGGGGCGCCGAAGCGCATTATACGCCTGGGTACGGAACCGCGTAGCAGCCGGTTCAAATTTCAAAAGTAACCGTGGAGGTCTGCATGCCCGCTGTCGAGCACGTTGAAAAGCATTTCACCGCCAACGCCGCGGTTCGCGACATCGTCATAGGCATGTCCGACGGCCTTACCGTCCCCTTCGCGCTTGCCGCCGGCCTCACCAGCGCGGCCGCCGCCCTTTCCCGCGGAACGGGCATTATCGTCACCGCGGGTCTCGCTGAAATCGCCGCGGGCTCGATTGCCATGGGCCTCGGCGGCTACCTCGCGGCAAAAACCGATTCCGAGCACTACGCTTCCGAACTGGATCGCGAATACCGCGAAACCGTCGAACTCCCCGAGGTTGAAATCGAGGAAGTCGCCAAGGTCTTTCGCGACTACGGCCTCACCGCCGAACAGATGAAGCCCGTCGTGGACGCCATCACCGGAAACCAAAAGCGATGGGTCGATTTCATGATGCGCTTCGAACTGGGGCTCGAACAGCCTGATCCCTCGCGCGCCGGGCGCAGCGCCGCCACGATCGCTGTATCGTATATCCTCGGCGGGTTAGTCCCTCTCGCTCCGTACATCATCATGAACAGCGTGCTCCCGGCTCTCTGGACCTCCGTCGCGGTTACGCTTCTGGCTCTCTTCGTATTCGGTTCGATCAAAGGCCACTATACCGGCGTGAATCCATTCCGCGGCGGATTGCAAACGGTTTTCGTTGGCGGCCTCGCCGCCGCGGCGGCATTCTTCATCGCTCGCTTGGTGGTCTAGGAAATCGCTTCTGGACCCTTCGCATTCGCGCGGTCCCGGCGGTGATTTTCGCGACACATCTGCTCGCCGTCCGTCCGCCACTGCATCTATCCTAGTCGCAAGGCATCTATAATCGGTATGCGGGCGTGCAGCCGGTTGTCGCGCCTTGTGCGGCGTCCAGTCCCGCCCAACATGCGCTTGCGCCCCTCCGGGCGACCGGGCGTACGCGGGAAATCGAGCACCCGTTTTGTCGATGGCCCCGCGAAGAGCGTTTCAAGCGGCCCCCTTCCGCCTGCAGGGTGGTAGCATACGGCTGTGCGCTGGGAATCAACAGCACACGATTTGCCGGGAACCACGTCTAAACATTTGTTTGTGCCCCCGACGCTGGCGATGGCCCCGGGGTCCAGAAGGAGAGAGATTTCATGAACAGCCCGACTTTGCACATCCCCCGGTGGGTCGCCACGGTTGCGGTCGTTGCGGCGCTCGTCTGCGGCGGAATTCTCGCAATATCTCTGCGAAATTGGTCCAGTCACGAGGTGTTTGGCGCTCCGGCCGGCGGTTTGACGATTGCCGGCACCTCCGCCCCCGTTTCGCTCGGTAGTTTCAGGGACGGTTTCGCTTCGGTTTTGCAGCCGGCGCTTCCCGCCGTTGTGAACATCCACTCCTCGAAGGTCGTTAAGCCGCGCAACCAGATGCCTTTCTTCAGCGATCCGTTTTTCCGCCAATTTTTTGGCAATCAATTCGGATTCGGGGAACCCGCTCCGCAGCGGGAGGAAAGTCTCGGCTCCGGCGTGATCCTTCGGCCGGACGGTCTCATTCTGACCAACAACCACGTCATCAGCGGCGCCTCTGACATTCGCGTTACGCTATCAAACAAGAAAGAATACAAGGCGAAACTGATTGGCACCGACCCAAAATCCGATATCGCCGTTCTCAAGATCGATGCCACCGATTTGCCCGTTCTTCCCATCGGCGACTCTTCCAAGTTGAAGGTAGGTGACATCGTTTTCGCGATCGGCGAGCCCTTCGGTTTGCAGGGCACCGCTACGATGGGCATCGTCAGCGCCACGGGCCGCAGCGGCCTAGGCATTGAAAGCTACGAAGACTTCATTCAGACAGACGCCGCCATCAACCCCGGCAACTCCGGCGGCGCCCTAATCGATCTTCACGGACACCTGGTCGGCATCAACACGGCGATTGAAACCGGCGGCGGCGGCGGCAATGTCGGCATCGGCTTCGCCATTCCGATCAACATGGCCCGCGCCGTAATGGATCAAATCCTCACCCACGGCAAGGTAATTCGCGGTTACCTGGGCATCTATATTGGCAACTTGACGCCGGAGCTTGCCAAGCAGTTCGGATATGGCGGCACCAACGGAGTCCTGGTTAACGATGTATCACCGAATACGCCCGGCGCGCGCGCCGGTCTGAAGCGCGGCGACATCATCACCGCCGTGAATGGCGAACCCATGAACACCAGCAATCAGCTCCAGCTCAAAATTTCCCAAACGCCTCCAGGCACCGTCGTCCACCTCTCGGTGTGGCGTGATGGCAAAACGATCCAGATCCCGGTCACTCTCGGCACGCTTCCCGAGAATGCCGGCCTAAACAACAATCAAAATAATAATGGCCAGCCGGGCGAGGAAGGCCTCGGCGTGATGAAGGGCGTGCAGGTCGAAACGCTCACGCCGGATATCGCCAACCAGTTGAATATCCCGTCCGATACCCGCGGCGTGGTCGTGGAATCGGTGGATCCCACCAGCAACGCCGCTGCCGCTGGCATTCAACAGGGCGATGTCATCCAGGAAGTGAACCACAAGCCCGTCAACAACGTGCAGCAGTACCGCGATGCTCTGTCCGCTGCGGGCAACCAGCCGGTGCTATTGCTCATCAATCATCAGGGAATCACCAACTACGTGGTTGTTCAGCCGCAGTAGTTGGTGTCCTTCGGAATCGAAAGCGGAGTATGGTCCCTTCCCCCGGCCTCCATGCTCCGCTTTTGCGATTGCAGCGGTTTTCGCAATGGGCGATTCATGGCGTGAATCAGCGTTGACTGGTTCGCGCCACGAATTTTGTCCGTGCCGCATCCAATTCGGCAAGCGCCGCCCGTTGTCCGGCGGCGCGACCGATGATTGGGCGCGCAATTCCCGGTTCGCGCCATTGTAATTGTAAATGTCGCGTACTGTTTTGGTTATCGCTTTCAGCACGACCGGGATTAGAATGGTACTTGCGATCTATTTCCCCCGGCCCGCGAGTCTATTACTCAATACCGTGCGCTACTTTTGTCTCAATTGACGCTAGCCGTCTGCCGACAAGGGCTTATGGGGTGACTGTATGGTGCCTGGTAAAAACGTGGACGTGTTCGCGGAAACTCTCCTTCCAGATGGCGAGAAGCGCTGGACGTCCTTCGGTGCGGGTCTGGGTCTGGAGATTTTCGCTCTTCTGCTGCTAATCCTGATTCCGCTGCTTCTTCCACAAAAATTCGAGCTGGCTCCGCACTACTTCGTCACTCCCATTGAGACGCCGGTAGTCCAGCCCTGGAAGCCGCAGTTTAAGCCGAAGCCGATCATTCGGAAGCCCCAGGTTATAAAAGAAGCCGTCAAACAACCGGAGCCCGTCGTCATCGCCAAGCCGAAAATTTACAACCCAGTGTTCAAAAGCCCGGTTGCCAAGATCGTAGTGCGCCATGCCGACCCGGCCCCCCAGATTGCGCGCGTCCTGCCCGATCCCCGGATTTCCATGGGCAGCTCGGCAGTCCCTAAGCTTCGCGTTCCCGTCCAGACCGGAGGCTTTGGCGACCCCAATGGCGTGAAGGACAATGGCAAGCGCGATCGCAATCCCAATATCGCCCTGGTTGGTGCGTTTAACATGCCCGCGGGTCCCGGCGTCGGAAACGGCACGGGCGGTATTCACGGCGCGCGTGGCACTATCGCCAGCGCGGGTTTTGGCAACGGCGTGGCGGTTGCCGGTTCCGGAGGCGGACCCCGCGGCAGCGTCGAGCAGGGTGTGTTCTCCAGCGAAGAAACCGCGGCGGCGCCGCGTATTCGGAAGACCGCTGCCGAATCGAACACCAAGCCCGTCGTCATTCTCTCCGTGCCTCGGCCGGTTTATACTGCGGAAGGTCGCGCCAATAAAATTCAAGGGGTGGTTCTTTTGCAGGTCCTTTTCACGGCTTCGGGCCAGGTGCAGGTCGAGCGCGTCGTGAAGGGTCTGGGTTATGGTTTGGATCAGGCTGCGGAAGCCGCTGCGCGCCAGATTCAATTCCGCCCGGCCACCCGCGACGGACGCCCGGTTGATTTTCCCGCGGTTGCGCGGATCGTTTTCGAACTGGCGTATTGATCGAAGCAGGGTTGACGCGAATTGGGGGTTAACAAAGGGGGAGATGGGGAATGCGCTACTGGAAATCGTTGTCTCTCGCGGTGCTCTTGGGGACCGCCCTCGCGGGTGGCGCAGCGGCTCAAGGCCAGCAAACACAGCCTGCGCCTAATCCATCGCCGGCGCAGGTGCAAAGCTCGTCTGCTCCGATGACCGTAACGGATGCCATCAACCGCATCATTGCGCGCGAGCACGAGGAAGTCGGTATCATCCGCCGCTACGACCCCATCATCGAAACCTACATTCAGGAAATGAAGCCCGACAAGGAGATGGGCGCTATTCCGGTGCGGGACCAATATTTCCTCGGTCAGGCGAATCTCGCCCAAGGCGTCGTCGATCAGAACATGCTGGGCAGCGACAAAAAATCCCTGCTGCGGCAGTTCAACCCTCTCTCGCACGTGGTCAGCTTCTTCTCTTACGGGGGATTCGATCCTGCCGGTTTCCTGCAGATGATCTACCTGGATCCCAGCTATTTCGACCTCGGCCACTACCATTTCGAATATATCGGCAAGGATTTTCTCGGCTCGGTTCGCTGCTATGTGTTTGATCTCACTCCCTTGCCAAAGTCTGGCCGTGGCCGCTTCAAGGGCCGCATCTGGGTCGAGGACCAGGATTTCACCATCATCCGCTTCAATGGTGGTTACACACCCACCAATGGAATTAACGGTTACGGGCTGCATTTCGATAGCTGGCGCCTGAATGTACAGCCGAACTTGTGGCTGCCTGCCTACATATACAGCCAGGAGTCCAGCGTCCGCGACATTCTCGGCAATAACATCCACTTCAAGGCGCAGACGCGCCTGTGGGGCTATGATCTCAAAAACGCCAGCCACGAACAGGAATTCAGTCAGCTCACCATCGAATCTCCTGACGCCATCCAGGATCAGAACACCGGCGCCCAGGATCGTTCCCCGGTCGAGGCGGAGCGCCAATGGCAACAGCACGCTGAACAGAACGTTCTCGACCGATTGGAGCGCGATGGTCTGCTTTCCCCGCCGAGTCCCGTCGATAAAGTTCTCGACACCGTCGTGAACAACATCGAAGTTACCAACAACCTCGATATCGAACCCGAGGTCCACTGCCGCGTCTTGCTCACCAGCACGCTGGAGTCGTTTACCATCGGCCACACCATCGTGATCAGCCGCGGCTTGGTCGATGTTCTTCCGGACGAGGCGAGCCTCGCCACCGTCCTCGCGCAGGATCTTGCGGATATCATGATTACCCGGCCGTCCACCGATCAGTACGGCTTTAACGACGTCACCGATGTCTCCTCGCTCGAAGTGCTGCGCGATTTCACGTTCCGAGATACTCCCGGGGACGTTGCCGCCGCTGGCCAGAAGGCTGTCCAGCTCCTGAAGAACTCTCCCTACAAAGACAAGCTCGCCGGCGCCGCGCTCTTTTTGAAGCAATTGAGCGCCGAACAGAAGGCTCTTCCGGCGCTCATCGACGCTCGCATCGGAAACGGCGTCTATCTCGATCCCGCGCTGCTCTCCACCGGACCGGAACTGAAACCCGGCAACGTGGATCAAATCTCCGCGTTGCCTCTCGGCGCGCGCATCAAGCTCAATCCCTGGAGTGATCGGGTCGAGATGCTCAATGCCAAGGCCGTGCCGCTCTACTCTGCTCGGGAAAAGATGCCGTTTGAGATCACGCCCTTTTATCCATTCCTGAGCCGCTATCAGAACCCCACTGCGGCTGGCAGTGCGGTTCCAGCGGCCACTGCCGCGAACTCTGCGCCTGCGGCGACGGCGCCTGCCGCTCCGCCGCCGGCCGGGCAGTCGCAGCCGCAGTAAATACAGCGGCCTGCAACGAGCACAAGCGAAAAAACGCGCCCGGCGGCAGTGCCCCGCCGGGCGTTTTTTTTAGGATGCTTCGTTCCCCTCAATGCGAGAAACCATCTTGCTCTGCGCAACGTCCATTATCCGAGCGGCGGATAGCTCCTCCCGCTGGGAATTTGCTCCTGCGCGCATTTGCCATTCATTCGCCGCTCCCGAATTCCGGTTGTCTCTCGCCCATCGTCCGTGCTATTGATTTTTTCGCTCGAGCGGGACAGATCTTCCGTGAATTTCCCGTGCTTCCCGGCGGCGCGGCCGCTTTGCTTCTGAGTTACAATGGCGGCAGCGGCATGATCGAGTCCCTCTCGGCTCGACTTGCCTCAAGGGACGGAAAGGGAGCGGCATGATTCATCGCTTCGTCTTTCATAACGGCCGGCTGGCGCCTGTCGAGGAAATTCGTTTGTCGCCCGGCCAAGCCGGCCTGCTGAGCGGCTGGGGGCTATTCACCACCATGCGCGTCGTCGAAGGCGTGCCGTTTGCCTTCGAACGCCATTGGAAGCGCCTCTCGCGCGATGCGATGATTACCCGCTGCCCGTTCCCGTTCGAGGCCGATAAAGTCCGCGATCATCTGGCCGAAGTTCTGCGCGCGAACCGCGTCCGCGAGGGCTCCGCGCGAATCTACGTGATTCACAACAAGGCTGGATTCTGGCGCAGCGATGAAGACGTGCCCGAAGCCGATTTGCTGATCTACTCCGCCGATCTTCCGCCGGTTCGCCACGCGGTACGCCTCGCTATTCAGGAGCACGGCCGCCACGCCGCGTCGCCTCTCGCTGGCGTGAAAGTCACATCCTGGCTCAACAACGTCTGGCATCTTGCGGAAGCCCAGCAGGCCGGCTGGGATGAAGTGATTCTGCTCAACGAGCGCGGCGAAGTTTCCGAATGCACCGCCGCCAATATCTTTTGCGTGCAAGAAGGCCGGGTCCTCACGCCGCCGCTCGCTTCCGGCTGCCTCGAGGGCGTCACGCGCAGCCTGGTTCTCGAACTTGGCCCTGCGGCTGGCATTGAGGTCGAGGAGCAAACGCTTTTCCCGGAAGATATCTACTGCTCCGACGAAGTCTTCATTTCATCCACGAATCGCAACGTGATCGGCGTCGCCGAAGTCGGAGGTCACGCCACCAAAACTCCGCTCGGCCCGGTCACGCGGCGCATCGAGGACGCCTTCGAAGCCTACGTCCGCGACTACGTGGACGCGCATGCCGCGGTCACCGGAGAGCGCTGATGAGAATGGCCGCTTCTTCCAGCCGCATGTCGATCCGCTGTCGCCGTTGTTTGGAATCCGTGGCAGGAGGCATTTTTGAGTGACCGACCTGGCCAGTAAACACTGCGTTCCGTGCCGCGGCGGGGTTCCGCCCCTCGCGGGAAAGGAACTGGAGCGCCTTGCCGAGCAAGTCCCTGGCTGGCGCGTCGTCGATGGCCACCACCTCACCAAAACGTTCAAGTTTCCCGATTTCCGCCAGGCCCTCGCTTTCGTCAACAAGGTCGGAAATGTCGCCGAAGAGGAAGGCCATCATCCCGATATTTTGCTATCATGGGGCAAGGCCGAGGTGACCACCTGGACTCACGCCATCAACGGTCTCACCGAAAGCGATTTCATTCTCGCCGCCAAGATCGATCGTATTTAATTCGCAACTCATTGAGCCACGAGTCCTCGCCGGATGTGGCGTGCCGTGGGGAACGGTCGGCATCGCATGGGTCGCCGCGATCAGCCGCCTTTGACTCCGCTGCTGCGACTCTCTAAAATGAAGGACCGTGGGTTCCTTTTCGCGCGGCTACGGCTATCGCTTCGATATCGGCGAATATTTCCCGCGCGCCGTCAAGACGCTCTGCATCGCCTGCGTCAGCGTCTTTCTTCTGCAGGAACTTTCCAAGCTGATCTGGGGCGCCGACGGTTGGACCTTCTGGACCTATCATTTTGGACTAGTTCCCTACGCCGCCGTCTACGGCCTTCGCGTTTGGCAGCCGTTCACCTATCTGTTTCTCCACGGCGGCATCTGGCACATCCTGATCAATCTTTTGTTCCTCGCGATGTTCGGCGCCGATCTCGAACACATGTGGGGCACGCGCAAGTTTTATGTTTATTTCTTTCTCTGCGGCGTGGGCGCGGGGTTCATCGACGTCGCCGTGAATCTGGCCTTCGATCCGCATGGCGTGGGCATGGCCGGGATTCCCACCATCGGCTGTTCCGCAGCGATTTACGGCATTTTGCTGGCCGATGCCGTGCTGCTGCCGCATCGCCGCGTGTGGATGTTTCCGCTGCCGGTAACCGTCTCGATGCGCGTTTTTGTGATGATCATGGGCGCCATCGAATTTTTCGGCACCATCGGCGACACCGGCGGCAACATCTCACACATTTGTCATCTCAGCGGAATGTTGGTCGGCTATATCTATTTGCGCCGCGGCTCGCATCTTTACAATTGGCGCAACGTGTTCTCCGACTGGAAGCAGCGACGCCTGCGCAGGAAATTCGAAGTGTACGTCCGCCAGAACCGCGACAAGCCTCCGGAGCGTCCGGACAATTGGATCAATTAACCGCGTCCCATCCGCCGCTGATCCGGTGCGTCGAAGTCACGCCCCGGACAATATTCCGCTAACATCCTTTTCGCCTTCCGGTGAATCACAAAAACGTGGGAGCGCCGCGGAGCGACCGGAGCGTCCCGTCGGTCCCCGAACGGCGCCACGATGCAATTGACCGGCAGCCGTGAGCATGGCAGCATGAATTCGAGGTGAGCAGCTCGTGCGGAAGTGGCTCTGGCTTCGGATCATTCTGACGGCGGCGCTGATCGCCGGCCTCGGTATTCCGCCGCAAGCCTGGTCTGCGCTCGCCCAGCAACAGGGCCCCATGGGCCCGCCTCCTTCGCAGCAGCCGGAACAGCCCGCGCCGCCAACGTCCTCGCCCGGGCAATCTTCCAGCAAGCAGCCTCCGCCGCCTTCTTCACCGCAAGCGGTCATCACCGTCAATTCCAATCTCGTCGATGTGGATGCCACGGTGACCGACCACGATGGAAATCTCGTCACCGGACTGAAGAAAGAAAATTTCCGTGTTTTCGATGACGGCCAGCCGCAGCAGATCACCAACTTCGGTCCCACCGACGCTCCCATCACCGTCGTCATTTTGCTCGAATACATGAGCGATCCGCTGTGGGACTACTTCGCGTCTCGCGGAGCCTACTGGGCCGAGGGCTTTCTCAGCCACCTCAAGCCGCAGGATTGGGTCGCCCTCAAGACCTTCGATCTGAATACGCATCTGGTGCAGGATTTCACGCAGAACAAGAATCAGGTGTACCAGGACATCCAGGAACTCGGCTTTCCGACCTTTCACGAAGCCGTGCTGTTCGATGCCCTATATCAAACCCTCAACCAGCTCCGCGACGTGAAGGGGAAAAAGTCGATTCTGGTGATTGCCTCCGGGTACGACACCTTCAGCAAGCACAATCTCGACCAGATCATCAATCGCCTGAAGGAAACCGAAGTCACGATTTTCTGCGTGGGCATGGGCGAGCAGCTCGACATGTATAACATGGGCAACGACATCGGCTACCTGCAGGCGAAAAACCAGCTCACCACATTCGCGCGCATGACCGGCGGGTACGCCTTCTTCCCGCGCTTCGAAGGGGAAATGCCGGACGTCTTCAATACGGTGGCCGAATTCCTGCGTTTCCAATACACGCTCGGATTCACGCCTTCCACTCCGCAGGACGGCAAATACCACAAAATCGTCGTGCAGGTGGTGGATGATCAGGGCAATCCGTTGTTGCTCCGCAACAAGAAAGGCAAGAAGCAGAAGGTGGAGGTGTACGCGCGCGAGGGCTACATGGCGCCCAGCGCGTCCCCGGCCGGAAACTAGCTCCGGCGCTTCGCGCCGCCGCTCACGAAACGGTCGATCAGCAACTTCGTCAGCCGCGCTTCGTGGTGCCGCACCCTGCCATCCTCCCGGACCAGTGCGCCCGAAACGCAGCGGAGCCCCAGTTTTCCAAGTTCCTCGTAGGACGGATCGACCGGCTCGGCGCCCTGCTCCGCGTAGCGCCGCAACAGGCGCGCGCTGATCGGCGCCCGGTTGATCACCGCGAAATCGAAGATGCCCGGACGCGTATGGTCGTATATCGCGCGGACGTGATCGGCCACGGTGTAGTGGCGTGTTTCGCCCGGTTGCGTCATCAGGTTCGCGATATAGACGCGCACGGCGCGCGAGCGAACGATGGCGCGCAGGATTCCCGGCACCAGCAGATTCGGCAGGATGCTGGTGTAGAGCGAGCCGGGGCCGATCAGGATCAGGTCGGCGTCGCGAATCGCGCGCACCACTTCGGGCAGCGGGCGCACGCGGCGCGGAACCAATCGCAAGCGCGCGATCCGTTTTCTCGACTGGGAAATCTTCGTCTCGCCGGGAATCACCCTTCCGTTGACGAGTTCCGCCTCCAGCGTGACGTTCTGCGCGGTCGACGGATAGATTCGCCCGCGAATGGCCAGCACCTGCGCCGAGACCTGCACCGCCCGCGGAAAATCTCCCGTGATGTTGGTGAGCGCGGTGAGGAAAAGATTGCCGAAGCTGTGTCCGGCCAGCCCGCGCCCGGCCGGAAAGCGGTATTGAAATAAATTGCCGAGCAGGTTGGGCGCGGGGGAGAGAGCCACGAGGCAGTTGCGGATGTCGCCGGGCGGCAGGACGCGGTATTCGCGGCGCAAGCGCCCGGAGCTTCCGCCGTCATCGGTGACGGTCACGACGGCCGTGAGGTCGGCGATCGGCGCGGCCGAATCGACGTCCCCGTGTTCGGCGATGTGCTGCTTCAGCCCCCGCAGGACCGCGGAAAGCCCGGTGCCGCCGCCAAGGGCCACCACGCGTACCGGCAGCGAGCGCTTTTCCGCCGCGACTCTCATGAAGGAAGGCGAGTGCTAACCAGAGGAGCCATCCCGCTCGGGATAGAGCAGCTCCGTGAAGCGGGGATCCTCCTGCAGGAATGAAAAATCCTCGTCATTGCGGGCGTGATAGCGGTTTTCAGGGCGCAGCTGGATGGCCAGCTTCAGATTTTCCATCGCCGAGTCGGCTTCGCCGGTCAAACAATCGAGAGCGGCAATGGCATACACGATGTGATCGGCTTTCGGCGCGGCTTTGCGCGCGCGATCCAGATGATCCCGCGCTTCATCCCACCGGCCCATATTCATCAGCGCAACGCCCTGCGTGTAGTGGTCCTCGGCGGTCTTGGGCGTAACCGCCGGCGGCGGCGAAATTCGCTGCGCGCAGATGCGCAGGTGTATCTGCGCGCGATCGGCCAGATCCCTCGCCGGGCCTTCCAGCACGCGCTCGAAAAGCTCCTTGGCGCGCGGCCACTTCTGCTGCTGAAACTGCCTCAGCGCTTCTTCGTAAGCCTTCAGTTGTTGCTGCTTGGCCGGAAGGTCGGGGTCGGGAGGAGCTGCCTTGATCTTCGATTCAGAGGCTAAACCTTTTTTACTCATAGACTTAAATGTCACGCGAGAGATTTGCGCGCCCTTCGCCGCACGACGTTTCACATTTGTACTCCGAGGGTTCGGTAAGCCGCACCATAGCAAAATAAAACCAAAGAATCAAATCGGAGCTGTTTCCACCAAGGATGTGCCGTTCCACATCGCAGCCGAGGATACTTCCGCGATGAGCTGTGCGCGACCGTTCCGGCTCGGAGAGCACCGATGGGACGGCTCCTCCAACGATCGGCTCAACTTCTGCTCGGTTTGTCCAAAGTCGCCGCGCGCCTTGTGCGCAGGCTAGCGCAACCGCGGCCGCAGCGCTTCGGCAAACGCCTCCACGCGGTTTAGCGGCAGAATCGCAATCTGCTGGTCCTCGAAGAGCCGCAGGATGAACTCGTGCCGGCGGTTTTCCGGCGAAGGCGGCACTTCGGTCACCGCGGAAAATTCCGTGCGTGGCAATTTCGCGCGGATGCGCTCGGCGGTGTAGGCGAATACCTTGGCGGTTGAGTAGTCGCGGCCCAGCGGAACGGCGTGCAGGTAGCCGCGTGTCCCGTTGTACCGGTAGGCGTAGTCGATCCGGAATGGATCGCCGGGCTGCGTGAATTGCCCCACGCGGATCCCGTGCTCCATCTTCTGCAGAACGCCGCGGCGCCGGAAGATGTCGTTCAGCCGCGCACGGATCCATTCCTTGGTGCTTTCCACGATCCCGGTGCGCGCCTGCGGCGGAGGCGCCACGTGTTCGCGGTACAGGCGGTCCAATTCCGCGTCGAAGTTTTCGGCCAGCACGGCGCGCTGCGGGCTGAATTGCAGCACGTTGGAAAGAGTCTCATCCAATTTCTCGATGTAGCGGCTGACTTCTTCTTCCGAGCCGGCAAGCCGGGCCTCGAATTCCGGTGCCAGGTTGCGCAGCAGACTTTCATCCACGGACGAGTGCAGCCGCCGCAGCCGGTTGAATCCGCGTTCGTCGTCGAGGATGCGCACGGCCCGCCGCGCGGCCGCTTCCGGCTGGACCTGCTCGAGCAGCACGCCCACGTTGATCCATTCGTCGCGGACCAGATTCGGCGTGTAGCGCAATATCCGGTAACGCAATGCTTGCATCCGTTCGTCGCTCATGGGTCACTTCCAGTTGGGAAAGGGATCGGCCGAGGATTTCCGCGCCTGGGCGATCAGATCGCGGACGATCCGCCGCCGGCGCAAAAGCTGTTCGAGCATGCGGTCGAGTGCGTCCGCGTCGAATCCGTACCACTCCGGCGGAATACCGCCGGCGATTTCGCCCACCACGGATTCATCCATGCGCGTTTCCACGCGCGTGAGCCAAGGCTCGAAGGAATCGATTCCGCGGACACATTCGTACACGCGGTGCCGCGCGTAGATGCCGCGTAGCGGCGCGTCGGGAAAATTCCACTCGCCCGCGTTGAAGCAAAATCCCTGGTCGATCATCTGCGCGCGGTAGCGGGCCTCGCCCGGCGGGCGGAAAAAAATCGCCTGCCGGCCGTTGGTGTTGCAGGTCCATTTGTCGAACACGTACATTCCGCAAAAGTCCGCGAGGTTGGCCACCTCGCGCAACTGCTCGTCCGGCAAAAAATCATACACCACCGTCTCGGCCGGCCTTCCCGGATAGCGCGATCCGAATTGTAATCCGGCCTGGCAAGGCGCGCTCCCGCGCCCCAGCTGGATCACCAGATCCTCCGTATTTTCGATCAACTCCTTGCGAACTTCGATCACCGCGGCTTCCGCCGTGGGAATGCCGAGCCGCGCCGCTAATCGGCTCCCCAGCAATTCGTTCGCCAGAACTCGCGCGCCCTGCAGATTGTTCTGGAACTTCACTACATAATAATTCTCGTCCGAACAGCGCATCAGATGCGACTGCGCTCCTCCGCGCATTCTCCGTATTTGTTCCAGGGCCAGCGGCATCGCGCGCGTATGCTAACGACGCGGTTCATTCCTAGCAAGCGGAAGATGTTGCAAGAGGAAACACGAAGGGCATGAGGTTGGCATAAGTGTCCCGCTTCGGGCCAATTCGGATACGTCGGCTCCCAACACAAAAAAAACCGCCCGCGCCAAACATCAGCGCGAGCGGCGCTTCAAACTCGAGGCCAGTCTTCGTCTGATCGAGATGACCGACAAAACGGCCCCGATTAGCGTTTCTTGCGGCGGCCAGCCTTCTTGGCCGCGGCTTTCTTTGCCTTGGCTTTCGGTTTCGGCTTCGCTTTTGCTTTCTTTTTCGCAGCAGATTTCTTCGCTCGCGCGGGCTTCGCCTTCTCGGTCGCGCGGCGCGGTTCGGCCGGGGCGGGTGTTTCGGCCTCCTCCGCTTCGACCGACTCCTCTTCAGCCATCGTTTCTTCGACTTCCACGACCTCCGGCGGCTGTTCCTGCCCTTCTTCCTCTTCATCCCAGCCGGGCAGCTCGTCGTCGTCTTCGTCGTTCATCTTGGCGTAGAACATGTACTCCTCCGTCGTTCGGGGGCATTGAACAGCCTTTCGGGCCGTGGCTGCATATAAGCGGGTTCTCGGAAATTTGTCAAGGCGGAAAGGGAAACATGCGCGTGCGAGCCTGCCGCCAGCCGAAACATCACGATGGCACCGCGCTCAATTCGACCCTGGGAAATCCTGCGGCGATAAGTAAGCAGCCTGTTTTCAGGTAGTTAGATGTCTTTGGCCTAGCGTTCGATACTCAGGACGTCGCCGGCTTGCAGCCCGCGGTCGGCGAGAAAAGGGTTCCATTCCCGCAGGTCGGACACCGTCGTCTGATACTGCCTGGCGATCGAATACAGCGTCTCTCCCGGCCGCACATGGTGCGCCACCGTTCCGGCCATGGATCTTGAATGTGCCGCCACTTTCCGCAAGGACGCGTGCTCGCGCCGTCCAACCCCGGGCCGCGAATCAAACGTCTCCGCCACTTCGCGCCGCGAATAAATCCTCAGATGCGCTCCCAGCCGGATGTAATTTCCGCGGATGTGGTTCCACTCCTTCAGGTCAGCCACCGTCACGTGAAATCGTCCGGCGATCCGGCCGAGCGTATCGCCGCGCCGCACCTGATAGTAGAACATCTCCGGCACGGCCCGCGCTGGGATGGTGAGCAAAACGCCCGCTGGAATGGCCGCGTGCGGCTCCAGATGATTGGCCGCTTCGATCGACGCCACCGTCACGCCATATTGCCGCGCGATGTCCGGCAGCGTTTCGCCGTTGACGGCCGTGTGCAGTCGCCAGCTCGTCCACTTGTCCTCGGGCACTTGCTGAATGTTTTCTTCAAACGTCTTCTTTGTCCCGGCCGGGAGGTTTAAAACGAATCCCGGATCCTTCGGCGTCAACCCGCGAAGCAGCTCGGGATTCAGCGCGCGCAGCTCCTCCACATCCGCGCCGGAAGCATCCGCCGCCAATTTCAGGCTAATCTGATGGTCCAGTTTCACCTGTTCGGCGGGAATCGGTTTTTCCGGATCGACCTGCACTCCGTAGAGCGCGGGATCCTTCGAAACCAGCGCGAGCGCCAGAATGATCGGCACGTAATTCTGCGTTTCCACCGGCAGCGCGCGCATCTGTTGCAGCTTCCAGTAATCCGCGTATCCGGTGCGCTGGATCGCGCGCGCCACGGTGAGCGGCCCGGAATTGTACGCCGCCATCACCAGGTACCAGTCGCCGAATACGCCGTAAAGATTGCGAAGATAGCGCGCCGCCGCGTGCGTCGCTTTTACCGGATCACTGCGTTCGTCGGTCCAGTAGGTGCGGTTCAGATCGTATTTTTCGCCGTCGAACGGCATGAACTGCCAGATGCCCCGCGCGCCCGCCCGCGAAACCGCGTCCGGCTGGAAAGCGCTTTCCGCCTGCGCCAGATAAATCAGGTCCTGCGGCAGTCCTTCCTGCTTCAGCACGCTGCGAATCATGGCGCTATAACGCCCGCCGCGTTCCAGTCCGCGCTCCACGATCGTGCGCCCTCGCGGCGTGGTGAAAAAGCTCAGATAGCGGAGCACGGAATCGTTCACCGTCAGCGGCAGATCGTGGTGCACGCTGATCAACTCCGATTCAACCTTCTGCGCCAGCCGCGGATCGCCCGCCGGCAGCGACAAATCGTCGATCTCGTCAATCGGCGCGGGCGCCGCGGGCGCGGTCTGCTCGTCCGCATCGGCTTGATCGTCGCCCGCCATCGCGGCGTTCATTTCATCGGGGTTGACTTCCTTGCCCAGTTCGTCGAAAAGCTTCGAAAGCCGCGGATCGGCGTCCGCCTGGAATCCGCTCTTCACGATCAGCTTCACCGCCTGATCGAAATCCGCCTGCGCCTGATCGTCGTTTCCGGCGTTTTCCTCGCGTACGCCCGCGTCGTAGCTGGCCTGCACTTCGGCCACTAGAATATCGATGGGCGGCCGGGGATCTTCGGAAATCGGTTCCTGGTAGGTCAGGTTCGCGGGCAGCGGAAGCGCAACGCTGGCGTACGCGGAGGCGGGCATTGGCGCATTGGCAGGAGGCTGTACCCTCACTACCTTCGCCGATTCATTGCATCCCGCTACCACCAGGACGCCTGCTGCCAAAATGGTCCAGATCGCTGTTTTGCGCTTCATCATGTTCTAGTCCGAATCGCCCCGCCTATCAATCTGCAAGTTCAAGGCCGAAAGCCCTTGTCCTCTGGTCCTGCCCTCCAAAAGCCTTCACCCTGCGGTAGCCGGAATCTTACGAAGGACTTAAGGCAAGGTCAATGGATCGAGCGTAACACGCGTTGACCAAAAGGTACTAGAACCAGGCCTGCCCCGCTTCCAACCCGCTGCACCAAACCGGCGCAAACCGCACGTATGCTACCTGCCATTTCTCAGCTCTCGAATCAGCTTTATACCTGAACCCACACAGTACCGTTATGCCAGCGCTTGTCGCAGGTCCTCAATCAAGTCTTCCGAGTTTTCCAGGCCTACCGAGACGCGCACCGTGCTCAGCTGCACGCCCGCGCCGCGCAGCTCTGCCGCCGACATATTCACGTGCGACGTGTAAATCGGCAGCACCACCAGAGACTCCGTGCCGCCCAGGCTCGCCGCCAGCAGAAAAATCCGCACGCGGTCGCAGAATCGCCGCGCCGCCGCCAGCCCTGCCTTGGCGCTGCCCTTGAACTCAAACGCCATCATCGCCCCGAATTGGCGCATTTGCCGCTTCGCCAGAGCGTGGTCCGGATGCGAACGCAGCCCCGGATAATGCACGCGCGCCACCTTCGGATGCTTTTCCAGAAACTGCGCCACTTTCATCGCGTTTTCGCACTGACGCTCCACGCGCACTTCGAGCGTCTTCATCCCGCGAATCAGCAGAAAGGCCGCTTCGGGGTCCATCGATCCGCCCAGCTCCACAATCGTGCGGCGCATTGCCCCGATCAGGCGAGCGCTTCCCGCCGCCGCTCCCGCAATCACGTCGGAATGACCGGACAAATACTTCGAGCCGCTGTGCAGCACCACGTCGAATCCGTATTCGATCGGCTTCTGCAGCACCGGGCTCGCGAACGTGTTGTCCACCAGGGATACGAGCCCCCACTCCTTCGCAAACGCCGCCGCTTTTCGCAAATCCACCAGCCGCAGCGAGGGATTTGTGGGCGTCTCCACATACAGCGCTTTCGTGCGAGGGCTTACCATGCGTTCGATTCCCGCAAGGTCCGCTTCCACGAAACGCACCGCGATTCCATACCTCGGCAAAAAATCGCGCAGCAGGCGGTAGCTGCCTCCGTAAATCTGCCGCGTGGCGATCACTTCGTCCCCGGCTCGCAGCATCGAAAGCAGCGCGCCCGAGATCGCCGCCGATCCCGACGCGGCCACCACGGCGGCTTCCGCGCGTTCCAGCGCGGCGATCTTTTTCTCCGCGATTTCGAGCGTCGGATTCCCTTGCCGCGTGTAGATGTACGCCGAAGTTTTTCCCTCGGAGAGCAGCTTCATCGTTTCCGTGCTGTCGAATGTGAAATTCGATGTGCGCGCGATCGACACTCCCACCGGCACGCCCACTCCGGTGCGCTGCTCGCCCGCATGGATTGCCAAAGTCGCGTCGCCCAGGCGCTGCGCTTTCGTTGCTTTTTTCATCGGCGCATCTGGTTTACGCGCGCACCGCGCGAATCGCAAGCGCCAATTTGGCGCGCCGCGGCGCTGCAATGCGCGACGATCGTCCCGAGGGGGTGCGTTGTTTTTTTTTTGCAGACGGGCCGAAGGCTCTGCTTACTTTCCCCGTGTCGCCCACTTTTCCGCTGACATGTTGCGGTTCAGATTTTCTCCTGTTGTTGCGAGCCGTATCGGCATCCGCCCATCGCCGCGATCTTTTCGCCAAACTGATATATTTGCCGGGCGCCCGCGTAGGAATTCATGATGCGATTCAATTTCGGCACCGCCATCGACGTTCTGTGGCTTGTCTTTTTTGTCTATTGGATCATCGCGGCGCGCTACGTCAATCCCACGCGCGCCCGGGAACCGGCCGCAAGGCGCTTGATGTATGTGCTGCTGTTGGTCGCTGCCATCGTCGCGCTCAATTCCGATGCCGCGATTTTCAAGTCCGCCGGCCGGCGCTTCCTGCCGCGCTCCTACTGGATCGCCTCCGCCGGGCTGCTCCTTACGGCCGCCGGCATCGGCTTCGCCATCTGGGCCCGCAATCACATCGGCAAATTCTGGACCGCCGGTGTGGCCGTTCGCGAAGGCCACCAATTGATTCGCACCGGTCCCTACGCGCGTATTCGCCATCCCATCTACACGGGAATCCTAATCGCCGTTGCGGGCACGGCGATGGCAGTGGGCACCTATTCGGCGCTCGTTGCCTTCGCGCTCGTTCTCCTCGGCCTTTCTTACAAAGCGCGTCGCGAAGAAGCCCTGCTGGCGCGCGAATTCGGCCGTGCCTTCGACGATCACCGTCGCAGTACCGGCTTCTTCCTCCCCCGTTCTCGTCGCATCGCGTGAGCAGGTGTCCCAAGTTAGCCTCGGTTTCAGCCAACGGGAAACTGCTTTGGAATCACGTGCCGATCAGTCCGTCTCCGAACCTAAAGCGGCCTAGCCGCGACAGTCGATGGCCCGCAGCGTACGCCACGGGAACCGCGAAAGCGCTCGGTGCCCAAACCACGGTGCGGCAGCGCCTTCTGCTTGCAGAGTGCGCCTCTCACCGCCGGGCCATCCCGCAAATGCATTTCCCGCGCAAGAGCCCGTCGGTCACCTCTTCAGCTACGCTGCGTTCCCATTTCAGGAATCTCGGTACTACACCCAAATTGAACCTCGACAGTACGTGACAGCCGTGCTACCGTGGCTCGTTTTTACCTGCTGCTCCGAAGCGGCTGAGGCCGGGGCAGGAAGGAGGGCAAGAGAAGCGATGAACGCAACCGGGTCTGCGCCGGGCACTGCGCTCGCAACGCGCGGGTTCTTCGCCTGTCCTTCGCCATCGGTTATTGTCAAGGGGCGGAACACTCAATCGACCTTTGCGGTTCGTAAGTTATTGAAAGCACTCACCCGAGCATGTGCTAGGGCGGAACGTCCCGTCACGTCTGTTTGCACCGTGTCGTCCGCCATGGATGCGCCGTCTGGATGCGCGGCGTGCCTGATTCGAGTCTGCTGGGGTGCGGCAAACCCGCCCTTGCAACAGTCGCTGCGATTCGGCAAGCTAGCTATGGCGTATCCGCCGAGGTCACTACAATGACTCTGCGCGAACGATTCCGCTGGATCATGCGCATGTCGCTGCTGGCGTTCATTCTCGCCTCGGTGGCCTTCCTGAGCGCGCTGACGGCCATGCGTATCGCCATCCGCGGTCGCGAAGTGGTCATGCCGGATTTGGCCGGCATCCCCATCGACCAAGCCCGTCAGATGCTTCAGGCACGCGGCGTTGGCGTTACTGTCGAGGATCGAATTTACAGCCATTATCCTGTCGATGCCGTCGCCCGCCAGAGTCCCGCGCCCAAGATGAACGTGAAGGTTGGCCAGAACGCCCACGTGGTTCTCAGCCTCGGCCCGCAGAAGGTAACAGTGCCTGAGGTGGAGCAAACCAGCCTGCGCTCAGCCCAGGTACAACTCCTCCGCGACGGCCTGCAAGTGGGCGAAGTATCGAGCCTCTACTTACCGGACACCGATCCCGATACCGTCCTGCAGCAGGATCCCCCGGCTGGATCGACCGGCGCCATCAATCCGCACGTCAACGTGCTTGTCTCGCTCGGCCCGCGTCCGCCCGCCTACGTCATGCCCTCGCTCACCGGAATGTCGTATGCGGAGGCCGCAGCCAAGCTATCCGCTGCTGGGCTCAAGATCGCCAAAATAATTCCCGCGACCGCTCCGGGCGCGCCGCGCAATTCCGTGCTCGATCAAACGCCCGCGCGCGGCCGCCGCGTGGATTCCAATACGCCCATTGAACTCCAGGTGGCCGAGTAAACATGACGCCGATGACGCAGCTCCGCTTGAAACTTCTGACCGCGGCGCAAGCCATCAAAATGCAAGCGGGTCAAAATATTCAGCGGCAACTTGCCGTCGGCGGAAGAGTCCCTGTGCTAGAATCCGCGAAATTCTTATGACCTACGCACCGATCGAAATCGCCCCATCCATTCTGGCTTCCGATTTCAGCCGCCTCGGCGAGGAACTCCGAAAAATCGAGCAGGGCGGCGCCGATGTGGTTCACGTAGACGTGATGGACGGCCACTTCGTCCCAAATATAACCATCGGAATACCCGTGGTTGCGTCGTTGCGCCAAGCAACCCGCTTGCCTCTGGATGTGCATCTCATGATCGACCGGCCCGAACGCTACATCGAGGAGTTCGTGCGCGCGGGAGCCGATCGTGTCCTGGTTCATCAGGAGGCGACTCCGCACCTCGATCGCGCGCTCTCCATGGTGCGCGAATTCGGCGCGCAGGCCGGAGCGGTTATAAATCCTTCTACTCCGGTGGTGATGCTCACCGACGTCCTCGACAAGGTCGATACCGTGCTGGTCATGTCCGTGAATCCGGGGTTTGGCGGGCAGAAATTTATCCCCATCGCTTACACAAAAATTCGGCAACTGGCCGAGTGGCGGGCACGCTATAATGCCGGCTATCGCATCGCGGTCGATGGCGGGGTCGATCTCGAAAATATCGCGGAGTTGGCTCACGCGGGCGCCAACACCTTCATTGCCGGTACGTCCATTTTTCACGCGCCCGACGCGGCCGAGGCTACTCGCGAATTAAAAACTGCCGCTTCCAATGCCGTGCGGCAGCGGGTATAACTCTATGGGACGAGCTTGATGAAACGCGCCATCAAAAGTCGCCACTGTCTGATCGCGCTGCTGATCGCGGCGCTGGCCGGCTCTTTCGGCGCGCCTGCCCACGCCAAGGCCAAAATAAAAGTCATCAAGGAAAAACCCAAGAAACACAAAAAAGCGGAAACGAAGAACGATATCGAGGCAGCCGCCGAACCCGACAAGATCCTCTACGATCGCGCCCTCGACTCGATGAAGCACTCGAAGTACACCGAAGCGCGCCTCGAGCTGCAGACCCTGATCAACACCTATCCCGACAGCGAGTACCTCGCCAAAGCCAAGCTCGCCATCGCGGATTCATTTTACAAAGAAGGCGGCGTCGCCAACCTCACCCAGGCAATCGACGCCTACAAAAGCTTCATCGTCTTTTTCCCGTTTCTCGACGAAGCGCAATACGCCCAGATGCAAGTGGCCATGTGCCACTACCGCATGATGCTGAAACCGGACCGCGATCCCACCGAAGCGGAATCGGCCGAAACCGAGTTTCAGAATTTCCTGCTCAAGTACCCGACGAGCCGCTTGGCTCCCGAAGCCGAGCAGGATCTGCGTAACGTGCAGGAAGTTCTGGCTGACGGCGAATACCGGATTGGCCGCTTCTACTATCTCAAACCCGATTACCCGGCGGCCGCCGCGCGCCTGATGGAAGTAGTCGAGCGCTACCCCTTGTACAGCAATTCCGATGATGCGCTCTGGATGCTGGGCGACATCTACATGATCGCCAAGAAGTACGCAAAAACCGAGGACGACAAAAATCATTGGGCGGACAATGCCGCCAAGTGCTACGCGCGCATCGTGCGAGACTACCCGCTTTCGCCGCACGCGGCGGAGGCCAAGGCCCAGCTCAAGGCGATGGGAATGGCAATTCCGTCCCCTGACCCCCACGCGCTCGCGCGGATGGAGCAGGACCAGCGGTTCGAAAAGAAACACCACACATTTCTCCTGCTGCGCTGGCCCGAAGGAATTTTGTTTTCTCGTCCGAGCACGGTGGCCGCCGCCCGCACCGGCCAGCCAAATTTAAGCCCGCCGGATGAAACCATATCCGCCACCGACGTCCTGAAGCCCAATGCGCCGGGCCCCGTATTCACCGCCGTGGCCGCTCCGGTTGCAGCGCCGAATTCGGATAGTTCGTCCGGCGCTGCTGTGCCAATTTCGGCCGAGCCGCAGTCCGAAGTAGAGGATGCGCCGACCACCGGCGTCGGCGCGCAGATCATCTCGACGGGCGCCGATCCTTCGGACGCAGGCAGCAATCCGAACGGCGGCACGAGCACCACATCGCAGCCAGCCGCCGCTCCCGCAGCCGCGCCTGCTGGTCCCAGCGTGCTCTCTGGCATTGGTTCGGATGCAGGAACCGGCACGATAACGAATTCGGAGTCGCCAGCTGCTGCGAACGCCGCATCGGATCCCGCGCCGTCCGCATCCGCGCCAGCGGCCTCCGCTGCGGCCGCATCGCCTGCGCCAACGCCGTCTCAGGCGGTCCCGTCACCCGCGGCTAGCACCGGCGCAAAGGCTTCCGCCAAGAAGAAGGCCTCCAAAGCCGATTCCAAAACCGAGTCCACCAGCAAGAAAAAGCACGGCCTCCATAAGATGGTACCCTGGTAGATCACCGGTTTACCCCTACTGACGACTGTAGCACCTTCCCTCATTGACTTCGTTGACCCTCCATCAGCGTAGTGTTGCAATAGATGTTGCATGCGGACGCCGTACCGTCCACGGGGGACCGCAACGCCAGGGGATTTTCCGTGCCGAAGATTCTGGTCGCAGACGACAACACCAATATCCAGAAGATGGTCTCGCTCGCGCTGGAAGAGCGCGGCATCAACGTGGTTTCCGTTGGCAACGGCGAAGCGGCTGTCCGGCGCATCCCTGACGTCGATCCCGATCTGGTGCTTGCCGATATCTTCATGCCGGTAAGAAATGGATATGAAGTCTGCGAGTTCATCAAGAAGAACGAGCGATTTGCGCACGTGCCGGTGATTCTGCTGGTCGGAGCGTTCGATCCACTGGACGAAAAAGAGGCGCGGCGAGTGGGGGCGGACGGCGTACTGAAAAAACCCTTTGTTCCGCCTGACCCGCTGATCGCCATGGTTACATCCGCGCTGGAGAAGAACCCGCGCGTTGCGGCGGAAATCGCCAAAGCGAAGGAAGCCAAGGCGCCGGCGTCCCCGCCCGATCCGCTGCCCAGCGTCGATCTTTCTTCGCGGCCGGCGCCGAAGCCGCTGCCCGAATTTCCAGAACCCTCTCCCGAGGAAGCCGACTTGGCCTATGGCATGGTCAAAGGCAATGCCAGGCTGGACTCCGCATACGAGGGCGAAGCGGCCGGACCGGTTGCGGTCCCGCGCGAGGAATCCGCGGACGAGGAAGAATCAGAATCGGCCGCCACAACCAGCGACTGGCGCCGCTTGGCGATGGACCTTGAAATCCCCGAGGACATCGCCAGCAAGCCGGCAATGCCTTCGCTGGACGAATTGGACCCGATCAGCTTTCCATCGGAACAAGATCATTCTCCGCGCCACGTCAGCGCTCCGGAAGCTTCAGGGGAATTTCCACCTGCCGCGAAAAATCAGGCGGCAGGTGGCTCGTCCAGCTTTTCGTTGCGCGAAGTAGAGGAGTCGGAATCGAACGAAGAGCCGCCGCCAAATTCAATGGCGCAACCGCCGATGGGCCTTTCTTTGGCTGGCGCTGCGCCGAATTCCTCCAATCCGCTGCCCGAACCGAACTCAACCGCGCCCGGAGGACACTGGCTCGACGCAGTTGCATCGGCGCAAGCAGAACAGCTCTCCAGCGAATGGACGGACTCGCTGAATTCTCGGGAAGCGGAACCGCGCGAGACATCGGCCTCCCAGCCGCCAATTGACAATGCCCAGGATCAGGCCGGCAGCGAAGCGATCGCGGTCCCGGCCGAGCCGGCCGCGCCTCCCGAGCCAATCACCTATGCGGGATTGCCGCTCGAGCGCGACGACGCGGAGACAGAGCCGCAAGCCGCGACCGGCGATGATCACTCATTTTTCGCGGATGAGCCGGAGAGCGAAACCGACGCGGCAGAGTCGCCCGCAGCAGGCGAGGCATCCGGCACGTTCGCCAGCGCTCCGGAACCCGCCGGCCGCGACATCGAATTCGACGCGGACGATTCGGCACCTCCGCTCGCATTTAAAGATCCCCGGCTGGTTGAGCCGCCGGCCGTGCACGTCACGCCAGAGCCGCTGCTCGTTGACGAAGAATCTGGAGCCTCGGCGGAGTACGGGGCCTCCGCGGGACCAACTGCTCCGGTGCGATCGATATTTGCGCCCGCGCCGGAAATTCCCGCCGCATCCGGGGAATTTTCCGTGCAGGCTCCGGCCGAGACCACCGAGCCGGCAGACGAAGAGGTGAATGAGCGCATCCCGACGATGCCTCCGCCGAATCGCGAGGCGCTTTCGCACATTCCATTTCTCACTCCGCCGCCTTCGTTTCTTGCGGAACTCAATCAGGGCGCGCAACCACAGAGCCACGCCGCTGATCCGGCGACCGTGGATACGGTGGTGCAAAAGGTCCTCGAAAAGCTGCAACCTCAGCTTCAGGAGCTGCTCTCTCAGGGCTTGCTCAAGCCGCTGGTAGAAAACATCCTGCAAAACGAAGTCACTAAAAAGTAGCCGCTGCATTTTTTGGGCACCCTCGCGTTTGGGTCGATGGGCAAAGCCTTGCCTACACGTATTTGGGGGCTGATTCCGCGCGTGTACCGAAGTACATCAGTACGGTTCAGAATGAAACGGACGTACCAGCGACACGCGCGGCTGTTTTTGTGATCTTAATCACGCCGAGGATTGCGGATGCAGCCACCTCGGTGGACTGTTCTCGCGTTGACGTGAGATTGCCCGGCTAATTGTGCGATACGGGCGGGCGGCACGTAAGGCCCCATCAGCCGCTGATTTTCAGGCAGCCGTTGGCGTGCGAAGCGGCGTTGGGTCGAGTCCGGTAGCTTCTTCCATTTTTCGTGGGCCCCCATATCAAGCATTTGCCACCACTGAGGAGATTGTCATGCCCGTAGAAGAGTGCGTTTTGGAAAGGAAGGAAGAGACGGCAGAAGTGCCAGCCCAAGATAATCCGCTGATTAGCGTGTGGAGGCTTGTGTCCTCCCAGGCGACGGTCACTCATGACGGAAAGACAGAGGTTTATAACACCAAAAATCCGAAGGGCTATCTGATCTTGACGCCCTGGCAGCGGATGATGACGGTGAGCATTGGCGGAGACGGTCACCGCAAGAAAGTGCCGACCAGCGATGCCGACCTTTCCGACCTTTGGAAGTCCCTTGGCTCTGTTGACATCCTCGCTACACCAATGAAAATTGGAGATATCCGACCGTTCAAAACTGTTGTTTGCTATCGAGGCAGGAGGTGCGATGGCCGAAGTCGGACTCCTGCCCTTCGCTCGGATCGCCCTGCAAGTCTCCCAAGCGGTGCTTCCGCGCTACCGCAGCCGTTTCAGCAAACACC
>Ga0209061_1001975_pt1 | contig 29215 bp, 22 predicted proteins | sample Coa_R1_10_FD_187157 | JGI IMG/M metagenome (GOLD analysis project Ga0209061, IMG submission 187157) | Surface soil microbial communities from Centralia Pennsylvania, which are recovering from an underground coalmine fire - Coalmine... | ecosystem: Environmental > Terrestrial > Soil >... | reverse complement strand
CATTTCAGCTTAGATGAAACGCGCCGCTATGTGGAAGAACGTTACTGCTTCTACATTGAGGAGTTGGCGAAGAAGGTGAGGGAGGCAGAAGATGACATTCCCACGGTGCTCATGGGGCATTTCTGGGTAAGCGGCGCTAAACTTTCGAGTTGGCAACAGGGTTACTTAGGCAACTCCAACGAGCCTCAGGTTCCCCTCTCTGTGCTAACAAACCCCGCTTTCGATTATGTGGCGCTGGGGCACATACACCGCTTTCAAGACCTTCATCCTCAAGGCCAACCCCACGTGGTCTACTGTGGTAGTCCCGACCGCATAGATTTTGGAGAGCGTGAGGAAGAAAAGGGGTTTGTGATCGCCGATGTGTACAAGGGGGGAGCCGATTATCGGTTTTTTGCGGTAGATGTGGCTCGCAAGATGGTGGAGATCGAAGTGGATGCCGATTGCGATGATCCTACTGCGGCCATCCTCTCTGCCATCAGGCGTCACCCAATTCGAGACAACATCGTACGATTGATCTATCACATTGAGGCGGAGCGCGATTCTTTGGTAGACCAGCGCCTTATCGAAGAGGCCTTATCTCCGGCGCTGGTGCGTATCGTACGCCGCGCTATCCGTCGCAACATCAACACGCGTAACAGCGCACTAACCGAAAATCGCCGGCCACGTGAGGCGTTAACCCTCTACATCGAGACCCAAGACAAACTCCGACCCTTGAAAGACCGTCTGTTAGAGGCCGCCGAACCGCTCTTTCAGACGCTAGAACAAGAGGAGAGAGAGCTTACAACTTCGCTCTAGGGATGAGGCAACAGGATGATCCCGATTCGATTGAGTTTGAAAAACTTTATGAGCTACGGAGAGCCACCGGAGACGTTGACCTTTGATGGCCTTCATGTGGCCTGTCTGTCCGGTGAGAACGGCAATGGCAAGAGCGCCCTGCTCGATGCCATCACCTGGGCACTGTGGGGGCGCACCCGCATCGCATCGCAAGGGGTAAGTGAAGACGATCTCATTCGGCTTGGCGCGCAGGATATGGAGGTTCTCTTTGAGTTCGAGCTGAATGGGCAGCGCTACAAGGTCACCAAGAAGCGTAAGCGCGGCGGCAGCAGCGAATGGCACCTTGCCGGTTGGGATGGGAAGGACTGGATATCGCTTAGCGGAACGTCGCAACGGGAGACGGAAAAGCGCCTTACCCAGCTCCTCAGCATGGAGTATGAGACGTTCTTGAATTCGGCCTATCTACAACAAGGCCGTGCGGAGGAGTTTACGCGGCAAACCCCGGATAAGCGCAAGCAGGTGCTAGGGCAAATCCTTGGCCTCGAGCGCTACGACCGCCTCCAAGAGCTTGCACGCGAGCAAGTACGAGAGGCGAAAGCCCAGATACAGGAGCTTGAGGGGCAGGTGAATCTCTTAAAGCTGGAGGCCAACGATTTACAGCGGCGAAACGCACAGTTGCAAGAGGTGCGAGCCGGTCTTGAAAGGTTGCGCGAGGAGCTGGCCCAAAAAGAGCAAGAACATGCGCAACTGCACACGAAGCTTGTGGAGTTGCAGGCTTTGGCCGCACAGGTGAGAGAGCTTGAGAGGACACTTGCCGAGCAGAGGGCAGACACGCAAACCCGCAGGGAAGAACTTGCAAGAGTTGAAAGCCAAATTACGGAGATGGAAGCCCTGTTAGGGCAGAGTGAGGCCATCATCCGCGACTACGAGTTATGGCAAAGTGCGAAACAGAAGGCCGATGCGCTAGAACCGCAACTCAGAGAATATTATGCCGCCAATGAGGAGAAGGTGCGACGAGAGGCCGAACTGCAGCGTGAGGAGCAGGCCTTGCGTCATGCTATTGATGTAAAGCACCATGACATAGAGCAGCTTGAAAAAGAGATCGAGCAGAAGAAGCAGTTGGTAACAGAGATTCAAGCTTTAAACACCAAGCTCGAATCGGTAGAAGATGTTCAGACTCGTTCGGATCAGCTATCTGCACGGCAGCAGAAACTGGAGCGACAAAGGGAGACCCTGCAGACCGATTACGAAACAATCAGACAACTCGAGAACGATTGTAGTTTGGCACGTCAGGCTTTGCAGCACGAGATAGCATCCAAGCGGCAAGAGCTTGCCCAATGGCAACGGGATTTAGAGGCTCGAAATAGAATTCTTGCCGACATCGCGAATCTGGAGCAGCAGCTCGTCGGAGAAGAGCCGCTTCAAGCGGAGTTGCAGTCGGTGCAGCAGGAGTTGGCGGAAGCAACGGAAAGGTATCAGGGGCTGAAGGCGCAATATGACCGCTTGAAGCAGGATATAAGCGAAATTAAAGAGGTATTACCCATTCTGCAACAGGCTGGGGCCAGTTGCCCGGTATGCGCTTCGGAGTTGAACGACGAGAAGCGGCAGCGACTTATTGCCTCACATCAGGCGAAGTTGCAGGAACGTGAGGAGCAGCTCGAACGGGTGCGGCAGCAGGGCATCGAGCTGAAAGAGAGGAGAAAACAGCTTGAGGAGAAGCAACAACGCCTAGAGGCGCAGCGACACCGGTTTATCGAGCAGAGAGCGCGGCTGCAGGAGTTGCTAGCGCAACGAGAGCAGTACGATACCGTGGAGGAAAAGCTGCAGCAGACGCAGAAGGAGCTGGCCGATCTGGAGGCGACAGCCGCAAGTAATGAGCTGCGCCCGCTGTTGCTACGGCTTGGTAATGCGCAGGAACCGCTTCAGCGCCTCGCGCGTTTTGAAATCGCCAACGTGGAGCAACTGATTTCACAACGTCAAACGATAGAGGCGAAGCTGAATGAGGTGCGGGAAGCGGAAAGACAGAATAGAGAGAAGATAGAGGCGTTACAGAAGCAACGGGAGGAGATACTGCAGTGGCACACCCGTTTGGATGCGCTGCAGTCGCGATTACAAGAGTACGATGGGGTTGAGTCGAGATTAGAGCAAGCGCGCAATGAGCACAACGAATTACAGCAAAAGCTCGAAAAAGGGGATTTTGGTCATCCGGTAAGAGCCAAGTTGACGATCGCCCAAAGGACGCTTGACCGACTGCAGGAGGTTAGCACGCAGTACGAACAGGCGAAGCGAAAGGCAGAGGCCCTAGAGCCGGCCCGCGAGCGCTTTCGCTTGCTCGAAGATGCACGCGCCCAAATTGAGCCGATGCGCGAGGAGAGGCAGCGGCTAAACCGTCTCATTGACGAAAGACAAGCGCAGATACAGACTCTGGAGGAAGAGCAAGCCGAAAAATGCCTTATGTTAGGGCAGATTGACGAAGTGCAACAGCGGTACGAGGCGGCTAGACAGGCGCTTGACGAGGTTCGCCGACTTAGTGAAGAACAGAGGGTTGAGGAGGGGCGACTTGCCGAGGCGGTGCAACGTGCGGAAAGGGCAACTCTTGACTTGCGAGAGAAAGAAACCGCTTTAAAAGCCTGGAAGGAGCGGCAAAGCCTCTATGAACATTTAGACGCTGCATTTGGCAGAAAAGGGGTTCAGGCGCTTATCATCGAGAACACGCTGCCGGAGTTGGAAGAGGAAGCCAACGAGATTTTACGCTCTTTGACAGACGGCAAAATGCAACTGCGTTTTGAAGTGGTGCGCCCGACACGCTCCAAGCGCGGTGAGATTGAAACGCTCGATATCCGCATTACGGACGATATGGGCACACGCCCCTACGAACTGTTTAGTGGGGGAGAGGCCTTCCGCATCAGTTTTGCCATCCGCATCGCCCTCTCGCGCCTACTTGCTCGCCGCAGTGGCACTCGTTTGCAAACCTTAATTATGGATGAGGGGTTTGGGTCGCAGGATGGAAAGGGGCGGGAGCGCCTGGTGGAAGCCATCGAGGCGATCAAAGACGATTTCGAGAAGATTTTAGTGATTACCCACATGGAAGATCTGAAAGATGCCTTCGCACATCGTATTGAAGTAACGAAAGATGAGCGTGGCTCACATATCCATTTGGTGTAGAGGAGGAGAAAGATGCTAAGGAAACACTTTTTTGCAACACATCATTATTCTTTCGGCTACGCGCAAAAACCTCCTCTTCTGATGGGTGCTGGGTGTGACGAGGTGCAGAGCACTCTGCCCCAAAAAATCGCCAGATTTTCCGGTGATCCCACTGTCGTCTTCGGGGAGAGAGGCATGGGGTTTGCAGAGAACTCCATTAAGGCGCTGCCAAAGGGAGAGGAGCAAGAAAGCATAGGAGGCAGCGGGGCGGAGTGGATTGTTGTGGTGTACGACAACGACTATAACACGGTGGAGGAGGTCATTCACATCCTCATTGCCGCAACGCACTGTTCGTTTGAAGAGGCCGCCATCGAGACTTGGGAGATACATCACTTAGGTAAATCGGTGGTTCATCACGCCGACAAGGAGGAGTGCGAGCGGGTAGCCAGCATCATTGCCACCATTGGCATTCGGGTAGAGGTTAAGCAGGAATGAAGAAACGCCCAAAAGGCTCCGATCGGCCCCAGGTCTCCCCTCCTCCGCTTTCCGTGTTCCCAGAACTCAAGGGGGGCGAAGGGGATAAAGTCGTTTGCAGCACCGTCGGCCTCAAAGCATCTTGCGATTTTTCGGGAGAGCCTAGCGTTGGCCGCGAGGCCTATGCGGCCCTAAAAACCTTGAGCGATCCGGAGCAGATAGCGGCCTTCTTCCTTGCAGAACGCGAGAAACTGAACGATGAGATAAAGGCTCCTCTGCGCGATGAGGGAGGGGACGCCGGCCTGAAGAGTGTAAAAGCACCCTCCGGCACGCAGATGGCACGTCGCTTCAGCGACCTGACCGATGCCATGATCGAGCGATTGTTCGAGTTGGCCTGCGAACGCATTGGGGAGGCACCTGACGGTGTGCCGCTCTGTATTGTGGCAACGGGTGGCTATGGCAGAAGAGAGCTTTGTCCCTACTCCGACATAGACATCACCTTCATTCCTCTTCGTGATGGGGAGGCCCGAACCGATCAGGTCGTTCGATATATGTTCCAGGCCCTTATGGATATCGGAATGAATCGTGTTGGGCTGGAGGTGGGTTACGCCTATCGCCTGTTGGAAGATTGTGGCAACCTCGATCTGCTTACCATAAGTGGGCTATTAGATGCCCGGCTCATTGTGGGCAGCGAACGACTTTTTATTCAGTTTGAAGACGCTTTTTGGAATAACTTTAACGCGACCGACTTCATTTTTGCCAAGCTGGAGGAGCGTTCGCGGGCGCTTGCGAAGCACGGGATGGTTCCTTACCATGTTGAGCCGAATTTGAAGGAGGGACCCGGAGGGCTGCGGGATTTTCAGACGATGGTATGGCTGCTGCAGGCACGCCATCATCTGCCGGCAGCACGCGTTCGTGGCGAACGAGTTTTTCAGGTGCTGCAACAAGAGATGCATTTAAACGAAGAGGACTGCAAACAACTCGCCTTAGCGAAGGAGCACCTTTTTCAAATTCGGAACGCCCTGCATGCGCTTAGCGGAGCCGAGCGCGATGTGCTGGTGGTCACTCGCCAAGAGGAGGTAGCTCAGGCGTTGGGCTACGGCCGAGAGCCGGCCTCCGCAGAGACGTTTATGGCCGAAACCTATGCCCATTTGGCAACGCTACGGCGATTTGCCTCCTCCACATTCCGGCGTGTAGAGCATAGCCGTCTCATTTTAGGGATCGGGTTAGACTGTAAGCATCGGCAGATCGTGCCCGCTAACGATGCCCTGATCGCCGACGACCTCGGTTGGATTTTGTGGATTTTCGAGTTGGCCCAAAAGTATCAGCTGGAGATCGGAGAGGCGCTGGAGCCTATCATTATTGAGCTATTGAAGTCTAAACCGGAGGTTCCCGCAGACCGTAGCATCCGTCAGGTGTTCACTCGGCTGCTTTCGGCAACGGGCAAAGTTTACCCCATTCTGCAGAAGATGGCCGATTTGGGGGTGCTTGGCTGGCTATTGCCGGAGTTCGGCGTGCTGATGAATCTCATTCCCTACGATCCCGCCCATGAGTATACGGTGGGCCAGCATACCCTCTATGTGATCAAGCATATCGAAGCTCTTTTGGAACCACACCATGCCAATGAAGAGCTATTCACGGAGATGCGCCGTCTGCTGCTCGAGCTTCCTCATCCCGAATGGCTTATGTTGGCGGCCCTGCTTCACGATTGTGGAAAGGCCGTGCCCGACGTGCCGCATGCCGAGAGCGGAGAGCGCATTGCACGGGCGATATGTAAGCGACTGGAATGGGATGAAGAGGCCACTGAGGCCGTCTGTTTTCTGGTGAGGAACCATCTGTTAATGGCGGAGACCTCGCGCCTACGCGATCTCGATAGAGAACAGACCATTGCCGATTTTGTGCGGGTGGTAGACGACGTAGATCGGCTTAACATGCTCTACTTACTAACCTATGCCGATACACGCGCCGTTGGTGAGGGGGTGTGGACACCGGTAAAGGGGCATTTTTTGAGGACGCTATGGCTGCGGGCTTTGGATGCTCTCTACGCACGCGAAGAGGTTGAAGATGAGGAGACATTAGTGGCGCGTGCACAGAGAGCGCTGCTGAGAGACACCAGTTTCCACACGCTTCCGGCCGAGTTGGTAGAAGAGCACATCCAGGCCATGCCAACGAGCTATCTGCTGAATCAGCCCGTGCAGCGCATCGCCGCCCACATCGAGTACGTTCAGCGTGTACGTGCCGGCGAGCTTGTGATCGCCTTTGAAGACGAGCCAACGGCGACCTACTCCGAATTGACGGTCTGTACTTATGACGACCCGCAGCCCGGACTATTGGCTAAGATCGCCCTAGCGCTCTTCTGCGCCGGGGTAACCGTTCATGCCGCCCAGGTGTTAACCCGTGTTACCGCAAGTGAACGTATTGCCATAGATACCCTTTGGGTAGACTACCGTGGTCGCCATCTCCTGCCCGGCAAGAGGAAAGAGGTGACTGAGCTACTAAAAAAGGTGATACGCGGGCAACCTTTGGCGTTGCCGGCTGCACAGCAGGCAAAAGGGATGTATGTGCGAGGTGTGAGTAAGAATGCGGAGGAGGAGATCGTGCTCATTGAAGTAGCGGGTGAGGAGCAGATGGGTGCGCTCTACTGGCCTGCAGCGGCTCTCGCGCATTTGGGGTGGAATATCCAGAGCGCGCGGATATCGGTGTGGCAGGGGGAAGCGCGCGCGGTTTTCTATGTGCAGATACCGCACAATCTGTCGGAGATCGAGATAGAGGGTCGCCTAAATGCCGCTTTGCAGCTTGACAGGGGTGAGAGAAGCAAGGCATAATGCGTATTCAGATATAGACCCATAAAGGGTTAAGGAGGTTCAACATTCTCGATTATGAAACGAAATTTCTCTTTAACGCAGTTACTTATCGTTGTTTTGCTTATCGTGATCCTCTATCTCGGTGGACGCATGGTGGCGCCGCCACCGGCTGCACCTCCTAAAGAGGACAATCAGGTAACGAATCTGCCGTCGGCGCCGGCCAAGCCGCCCAAACAGGCCCTCGTGCCGCTTCCGGCAGGCATGGATAAGAAGCTTTTAAAGCATGGGATTGCGAAAAAGACGGTGGAGCAGTGGAAGAAGAAAGGGATTCCCGCCCCGATGCTCAGTGAGCTTTATGAGATGGTGAATCATCCTAACACGCCTAAAAGCTCTCTACCGAATCCCTACACCATTGATGTCTCGGATAAATATTGGCATCAGGCTCAGATGGGAGAGGCGGGCATCAAGCAGCAGCGCGCCATCTTTCACAAGGAGATGGAGGAGTTGAAGGCGGCCACAATGAACCCTCAACCGCCCTCAACCGCAAAATAGTTCGTGTTGTTCCCCGGTTTGTCAGGGCGCGAGTTTCGCGCCCCGTGATCTTGTTAAACCCTCTGTCGGCAGCAGGCAAAGTGCGGGGCGGCCTGTGGCAAAATTTTTGTCAAAAAACTCTTGACACATCGTCTCAATTGTGATAGAGTATATAGGCTCTAGAATGCCCATATGTCGTAGCTGGTATCACGACGCCTCTTGGGCACGGATTCCGATATCTTCACAAACCTTCGGTTGCAATTTCTCCGCTAAGGCAGTGAAGTGCCGTAAAGTAGGTCACTTCGTCTATTTTTAGCTTGGGGGAATTGCGAAGGGAGCGCGAACACCGCGCGGAAACAAAGGAGGCAAACTGCATGAAAAAACGTATGGCCTGCATGCTTGCCCTTGCTGCCGGCACGGGGCTTGGTCTCACCGCGACCCCACCGAGCTTGGCAGACCACATCACGATGACGAATGTGGGCGGGCTTCAGCTCTCTATCTCCCCAGAGGCCACGGTTACAGAGGCCGGTAACGTTGCTCTAACCGTCCGCTACATCGGGGGCAACATCCGCTCGATAATGCTTTACATTGACGGAAATCTCCTCGAAAAGAGCGCGCTGACGACCGACGCCAAAGTCGGCAAAATCCGTTTTGAAATCGATCCCTCCCTGGTGGAGGCCGGAGATCACGTTGTTGTTGTAAAAGGAATAGATGCTAACGGACGGGCTGTGGTTGCCAAAGCCACCGTGCACTTTGGCGAGGGAGGGCCTGTTCGCCTAACATCCCCCATGCAAAATGCCATTGTGCAGGGCGTGGTGCCGATCGTTGTGCAGGTCGATCCCTCTTTAAGTGGGGCGTTTGTATCGTTCTATGTGGACAACCGTTTCCTCATGATGAAGAACTATGCGCCCTACACGTTCAACTGGGACTCCACTCGCGTCGCCAACGGCAACCATGAGATTTACATCGAGGTTCTTGACGCCCAGACCCAAGCGGTTGTGAAGAAGATACGCACCTTCGTAACCGTCAACAATGTGATGGGCTTCACCAATCGCCAAACCACCATCCCAGACCTGCGCACCTCGCAGCCTTCTCCGGCTCAAAACTTGGTTAACCACGCGGTAGAGGCCACACTGGCCCTTCAGCCCGAAGGGCATTTGGATGCAGATGCGGCTGCAACGCCAACGGAAGACACGGCTCCGGCTGCGTCGCTTGTGGGCGGGTTGCGGGCTGTCGTGGTGCAACAGGAGGTAACGAAGGAGCATCCGCTGTTGGCACTGCCCGCTCCGAACCGCTTCAAAGCGCCTGCACTGCCCGAAACAGCCTGGAGTGCACCCGATCACCAGGTGCCAACGGTGCACTTCGCCGTTCCCGCTGCATCGGCCTTCCATCCTGGCGTTCTGGCCATGTTGGCAGAGCCGAAGGGGGCGCTAAGCCTTAATAAGGAGGGACTGTCGTTTGCCGGTCGCATGTCCCAACCTTTGGTAGCCCCGCGCCGCGTCGGCAACTTCGCCGTCGTCCCTCATGTGGCCGCCTCGGTGGGAGTGGGGGCAAGGCCTCGCGCCTTTACAGGCCTGGTGGCACAGCCCGTCGTGAAACGCATCCAGCAGACGCGATTGCTTGGCGCCGGTGCAACCGTACATCACGCCAGAACGCTGCAGATCGCCTTCGACAACCAGTTGATCGCCTTCGATGTGCCGCCGCGAGTGGTGCATGGAATGCCGCTTGCGCCTTTCCGACAGATATTTGAACACACCGGAGGAACCGTGGAGTGGTATGCTCAGTCTAAAACGGTGCGGGCTATCAACACCAGTCGCGAAATCGAATTTCGCATCGGGCACAGAACGGCTACCGTCAACGATCAATCGCTGAAAATGCAAACCGCACCTTACATTGATAGAGGTCGGGCCATTGTGCCCCTCTCTTTCGTGAAGGATGCGCTGAACGTGAATATTCAGTACGACCCACAAACCGGGCACATCCTCATCCAAAGCAAATAATCGGTTTGAGGGCAACGAAGCCGCTCAACACGGTTGAGCGGCTTCTGTTTTTAAAGGGTCGAATCGTTACTCTTCGATTCGGGGGTGGTATCTTCTTTTTTCGTTTTTCCGTCAGAGGAAGTGTTTTCTTGCTTTCGCGAATCGGTGATGTACCAGCCGGAGCCTTTAAAAATGATGCCCACCGGATAGAGCAAACGCTTCACCGGCCCGTTGCATTTAGGGCAGGTCGTCAAGGGCGCTTCTTTCATGGTTTGAAAGGCTTGAAACTCATATTGGCACTCGGTGCATTGATAACCATAGGTTGGCATAAATATCTCCTCCTGCTCTTTAGATTACCATAACCGCTACTTTTTTCTCCACTATCATTATCGTGTAAGAGTACAGAGGAGTTGCAACTTAAGCTAAGAGAGGAATTGGAAAAATGCCTGTGCACCCTATTCTCTATGATGCACACAAGTCGGCCTATATCGTGGGACTCATGTCGGGCACCTCCGTGGATGGGGTGGATGCCGCTCTGATCGAAATCGGTGTAGCGGCTAACGTTACCAACTGGCGATTGTTGGGTTGGTGTCATCTACCGTGGGCACCGGAGCTGAAATACGAGATTCTCGATGCCTGCCGCGCCGACGCCCCTGTGCAAAAGATCGTCCTGCTGAACTATCGGATCGCAGAGGTCTTTGCGGACGCGGCAAAAGCGGTGATCGCTCAATGCGGGCTAAAAACCGAGCAGATTGACGCCATTGCTTCTCATGGACAGACCGTTTGGCATCAGGCCGAGCCGATGCTGTTGGCCGGCAGGCCGGCGCGGGGCACGCTTCAAATTGGAGAGCCTGCGGTTATTGCGGCACGCACGGGGTGCATGGTCATTGCCGACTTTCGTTCGGCGGATGTGGCGGTTGGGGGGCAAGGGGCGCCGCTCGTTCCCATGAGCGACCGTCTGTTGTTCGGATCGGATAAGGAGACACGTGTCGTACAAAACATCGGTGGCATCGCCAACGCCACCTATTTACCAATGGGCTGTCAATCGCGAGAGGACGCCGAGATCATCGCTTTTGATACAGGGCCGGGAAACATGGTGATAGATGGAATCGTCCGTGAGATGACCGCAGGCCAGCAAGAGTACGATCCGGAAGGACAATGGGCCGCACAAGGCCAAATTCAGGAAGACCTGCTGGCGGAGTGTTTGGCGCATCCCTATTTTCAGCAGCCGCCGCCAAAATCTACCGGCAGAGAGCTTTTCGGAAAAGCCTATGTCCAATGGTTTTGCCAACGCGCACGTGAACGCGGTCTACGGTGGGAGGATATGCTGGCCACGGCCTCTGCGCTCACGGTGGAGAGTATCGCACAGGCCTACGAGCGGTGGCTATTACCCAGAGCACCCATCCATCGAGTCATCGTAGGGGGAGGGGGTGTGCATAACCGTTGGCTTATGCAGCGTCTACAACAAAGGTTGGCGCCTATTGCTCTTTCCACCCATGAGGAGTTCGGAGTACCCGACGACGCAAAGGAGGCCGTCGCTTTTGCCATCTTGGGCTATCTCACGCTGCGGGGAATGCCGGGCAATCTGCCATCGGCAACCGGTGCGGCGCGGTCTGTGGTGTTAGGAAAGATCGTATTTCCTTAAAGAAGGAAACTTCTTGTCCTAACGCTAACTCTAACTAACACAAAAGCATGGTATATGCCGGAGGATCGAAATGGTACTGACAGATGCAGAGGTGCGCTCCTTTTGGGAGAACGGGTTTCTCGTGTACGGTAAAGTGTTGAGTGATGAAGAGCTAAGAGAGCTAAATGCCGCATTGGATAGGGTTTTACGAGGGGAAAGCGCTGCCAAACCCGAAGCCAATCGCAATCTACTGGGAGACTCTTCCGAAGAGGTCGTCACTCAGGTAGTCAACATTTGGCTGGCCGAGCCGGCTTTCCGACGCCATCTTTACCATCCGATCATCGTGCCTATTATCGCTCAACTGATGAACACAGATACGGTGCGTGTTTGGCACGACCAGATACAGATCAAGCCGCCACGTATTGGAGGCCCAACCATTTGGCATCAAGATCACCCCTACTGGCCGATTATTCAGCCGCCCGATCTCATCAGCGCATGGGTTGCGCTGGAAGACGCCACTGCAGAAAACGGGTGCATGCGCATGGTTAAGCGAAGCTATAAGTGGGGACCTTACCCTGGCGGCACCATCGGCAACGACCCGGTGACGCACTCACCAACGCCCAATCCGGGGTTTGTGCCGGAAGGAGAGACCATCGAGGAGGTGGTTTGTGAGGTGCCGGCGGGGCATGTGGTCTTTCATCACTGCCTTACATGGCACGGCGCTCCGCCAAACCGTTCCGAACGAAATCGTCCGGCCATCGCCGTGCACTACATGCCGGGCTACACGCGTTTTGTGCCGACGGGGCATCACCTTGTCGAGGAACACGTGCAGGTGGCTCCTGGCGAGGTGCTGAAGGGCGACTATTTCCCCACGGTCTATGAAAACGGAAGGCTTCTCCAACCCACCGATCTATCGCCTGTAGGTTAAAGCGGCCTATACGAGACACCTCTTTTCTCAGAAGCAGCCTAAACCCCTTGACAAGAGGAGCGGAAAAGACGATAATAGATGTTAGACTGGGAAAGGAGGTGGTGTCTAGATTATGGATCACAGTCAACGAGGTGAGCAGGCGGTCTAAGCCTGTTTTAACCAAACTGTGTTCTCCTTGAGGCGTTTCTATGAGATGTGCTTGAGGAGTACAGCGTAGTGATGAACGGGACGATCGTCCTGTTCGCCTGCTGAAGCCCGGCGTGTGCGCACGTCCGGGCTATAATTTTGAGGAGGTGAACGTAGATGTTCGATCTTATCCTGCGCAACGGAACCGTTGTGGACGGCACGGGCGCTCCGAGCGTGAAAGCAGATGTGGGCATCGTGGGCGATCGGATTGCGGCTGTGGAGGTGCTTCCGACCGATGTGGAGGCCAGGAAAACCCTCGATTGCAGCGGGTTGGTGGTGGCACCGGGGTTTATAGACATTCATACCCATGCGGATATCGCTCTGCTGAACAGTCCGGAACACCTTGCCAAAGTGATGCAGGGCGTGACGACAGAGGTTTTTTCCAATTGTGGGCTTGGTTTTGCTCCCGTTACCGATGCCGGGATGGAGATACAGCGGCGTTACATCGCCGGGCTGTTTGGCGATTCGGAAGCGCATGATGATGAAGATAAGCCTCGTGTGGACTGGAGTTGGTGTCGAGTGAACGAGCTGCTCGAGCGCTATGAGACAGCCGGCATCGGCACGAATGTGGCCTACCTAATTCCGCACGGAGCGGTTCGCGTTTCGGTAATGGGCATGCAGGAGCGGCCTGCGACCTCTGAGGAGTTGGCAGCGATGGAAAGAATGGTGCTTGAGGGTATGGCGGAGGGCGCATGGGGCCTTTCAACAGGGCTTTGGTACGCCCCAATGCGCTCGGCAGCTCACGAAGAGAATGTGCGGCTTTGCAAAGCGGCCGGCTTCTTCGCAACGCATCAACGGGACTATGGCGAGCGGCTTTTTGAGGCGACCTTGGAAAGCTTGCAGATCGCGCGAGAGGCTCAAGTTCCCGTGCAGATCGCACATCTTCAGATGAATGGGGTGCAGAATAGGGGGCGGGCACCGGAGCTTTTAGAGGTTTTGGAGCAGGCCCGGGCGGAGGGAATAGATGTGACATGTGATACCTATCCTTATACGGCCGGTTCCACTTTTGTTCAATCGCTGTTGCCGGAGCGGTTTGTGGAAGGAGGACCGGAGGCTTTGTTGCGGCGACTCCATGATGCCGAGGAGCGCAAAGCGATTGTCGAGGCACTGAATGATGGGCGTGATTGGTCAATCTACGTGTTATCGGGGGCGACCTCACCGGCAAATGCCGCTTTGGAAGGACTTCCTTTCTCTGAAGCGGCTGCAAGACGCGGGCTAACGGTCGGCGAATGGATATGTGCCTTGCTGGAAGAGGAGCAGTTACGCGCCTGTTTCATCCATCACGCAGCACATGAGGAGAACGTACGCACCATTTTGCAGTGGGAACACCAGATGGTGGGCAGCGATGGCCTGCATTTGCCGGGGAAGTGCCACCCGCGCCTTTTTGGCACTTTCCCACGCGTGCTGGGCCGCTATGTGCGAGAGGAGAGAGTGCTCTCGTTAGAGCAGGCTATTCATAAAATGAGCGGTGCGCCGGCGGCGCGTTTGGGGTTGCCGCGGCGCGGCCTGTTGAAGGCCGGATATGCAGCCGATATCGTTGTTTTTCAGCCCCAAACGATTCAGGATAGGGCTACTTTTGAAAACCCTAGAGAGTATCCGGACGGCATCGTTCATGTACTCTGTAACGGGGTGTTTGTGGTAGAAGAGGGCCGGCCTACAAAAGCCCGTTCAGGGCGGGTTCTTAAAAGATAAGCAGCGCGAGAAAGATTTTTTGCGTCTTCTAGGAGGAAAAGCAGGAATTCGGGGGCGCCTTGTCGAAAATTTCAGCCGCATCAATCACACGCATGCGCAAGGAGCTACCCACCAGAAGTCGGCAACAACAGGATACGACTCTGTCTAAAGCTCCTTGCGGAGGAGGAGACTCTGTGAAGAAACTCGAAACGCTCTGCTCTCTCATGCTGGCTCTGACTCTCTGCATGGGAGGGCTGTTGCTGGCAGGTCCTGCACGTGCGCAGGAGGATAACTACAGTCTGCCGGAGTTAAGCCGTGACTGGACGGTGCGCATCGGTTTATGGATTGCGCAGAGCCAAACGGCGCGACACGTAGAGGGTGATGTGGGTATCAGTGGTCTGGTGCAGCGGCGCGTCTATGCCGGAGGAACCTACGATCTTTTGGTAGGGATCGGCTATAACGGCTTCGACAAGGTATACAGTGTGCCGCTGACCCTGGAGATTCAAGCCTTTCGGGGTAACCTTCGCTATGGCATTGGCGCGGGTTATTCCTTTGGCAAGCGTCTTAACGGCCGTGGAAGTAATGGCGCCGTCTTAAACCTTTTAGTCGGCTACCAACTCACTCACGGCACGAACCCCATCTCCGCCGACCTGCGCTACTATTTCGTTTCCGGTTCCAACGATGAGTTGGACGGCTATAGCTTGACGTTGGGCTATCAGTTCTAACCGTCGTTCAGACGCCTTTCCCACCCCTGTTGCCAAAACAGGGGTTTTTTTACGGACAATGGCGGATGCAGGGTAAAATCTCTACGTCCTTAGCGACGTGGCGAGATTGCCTGTTGCAACAGCATCACTTTTTCTGAGGGAGGAAATCGGTGTCGCATGTACAGCCCCGCAAAGAGGCTCCTTATGTGGTAGGTGTGGATTTAGGAGGCACGAATGTTCGTGCTGCCGTGATAGACCGCAGCGAAAAGCTTTTGGGCCGAGCGGAGAATCCGTCGGAGGCAAAAGGAGGGGTAGCGAGAACGGTGGCGGCCATCGCCACGGCCGTTCGTAATGCGGCGAAAGCGGCAAACGTCTCGATGAATGAGATTGGAGCGATAGGGGTAGCCGTGCCGGGGCACATTGATGTGCCTGCCGGAATGGTGCGTTGGGCACCTAACTTTGGAGATTATGTGGATGGCGCCTATGTGCCTTACAAGAACGTGCCTTTACGTGAGTTGGTTGAAAAAGAGCTGGGCATCGCAATGGTGATGGATAACGATGCCAATGTGGCTGCCTTGGGCGAGTTCCGGTACGGTGCCGGCCGTGGAACTCGCCATCTGGTGATGTTTACTTTGGGAACGGGCATCGGCGGCGGCATCATCGTAGACGGCCAGGTGTTGCGGGGGGCAACCGGCGGCGCAGCCGAGGTGGGGCACATTATCATTGCGGACGGTAAAGGGTCTAGCCCCAACGGCCCTCACGGGCGCCTGGAAGTGTTGGCCGGCCGTGACGGCATTGTGGAGCGCGCTGCCTTGAAAATGGAGTCGGGGCGCGATACGCTGTTGTGGAGGCATATCACCGGGCCGGAAGCCTTGCAGCAGTTTCTCACTCCAAAGCTCATCGACCAGGCCGCGGAAGAGGGCGATGCGTTGGCCAGAGAGGTGCTTGAGGAGATCGGCCATTTCGTGGGGCTGGGCATCGCCAGCATGGTCAACGTGTTTAATCCGGAAGTCGTTGTGCTTGGCGGCAAAATCTCGAATTCGCGCACCCTCTTCGACGCTGCCGTCCGAACGGCACGGGCTTCTGCCATAGGCTCTATTCTGGCAGCTGCACGCATTGTGCGCGCCGAACTTGGCGACGACGCCGGCATTATGGGAGCCTCTGAACTTGCCTGGCGTGAGATGGCCTGAAGGACGAAGCCTCATGCCGCGAATAGAGCAGAAGATTGAAATAGAGGCGCCGGTGGAACGGGTCTATGCGATCGCCCGCAACGTGGAGGCCTTTCCGGAGTTTATGGCCGACCTGCAGTCGCTAAGGGTGTTGGAGCGTAGTGAGGATGGACGACGCACCGTGACGGAGTGGGTGGGAATGATCCAGGCCGTGAAGATGAAGGTGCGTTGGACACAGGAAGACCGCTGGGACGATACAAACTATCGTGATGATTTTCGCATGATACAAGGCGATCTCGACCGTATGGAAGGGTATTGGCAGTTCACCCCCGTGGGTGAGAATCGCACCCGCTTCGAGAGCGTCGTAGACTACGACATCAATATTCCTATGGTAGGCCCTATGGTAAAAGGGCTGGTAAAAAAGCTCATGACAGAGAACCTACAGGCCACCTTAGAGGCCATTAAGCGGCGTGCCGAGAGCGAGATTAGCGAATGAAGGTCTTTTCCCCTTCCTCCCAAACGGTGCGGCTTCGCGAGATAGCCGATCTTTTCAAAGCCGGCGGATACTCCATTAGTATTAGTACGGGCATCGCAGGGGCGGCGACCCCAGAGGAGTTGGAGAACCCCAATTGGGAGGCCGCCTTTGTGCGGTGGCATACCCCCGAGCTGCACGACGTCTATCTGTTAGAGCGAAGTGTGGTGGAGGAAGAGGCTGAGGCGCGTGAGGCGGTTGAAGAGGCCTTGAGGTTTGCCTACAACTGGCCGGATGCGGCAGAAAAGCTGCTCACCGTAGATGCGCTGAGGCGCACGCAGATCGTCTACGACGTTCAGTTGCTCCCTGTGCTTTTAGAAGATCAAGATCATCCGGGATGGGAGGCGTTGGATGGCCTTTTGCGTCTGCTGGCTGCTCCGGGAGAAGGGGTGATCTTTGCCGAAGAAGAGGGGTTTTTCGATGCGGAGGGCATGCCTCTCATCCTCGTGGAGGACGATGAGGCCTAGCCGTGAGACGAAATCTAGAGGAGGCTTGATAAGGGGGAATGAGCATTCTCATTGACGAGAACACACGAGTTCTCGTCCAGGGTATTACCGGGCGTGATGGGGCATTTCATACCGAACAGATGATGTCCTATGGAACGAAAATCGTTGGAGGGGTTACTCCAGGCAAGGGAGGCCAGACGTTTTTAGGCGTGCCGGTTTTCAACACCATGCAAGAGGCCGTACAGGCCACAGGTGCCAACACCTCTGTGATCTTTGTACCCGCACGCCTTAACGCAGCAGATGCCATTATCGAGGCGGCCAAAGCGGGGATCAAGCTGATCGTGTGTATCTCGGAGAACATCCCCACCCAAGACATGATCCGCGTTCATGCCATCTTGAGGCGCATCGAGGGCGTGCGGCTCATCGGCCCCAACTGCCCAGGGCTTATCACTCCGGGGAAGTGCAAGGTAGGCATTATTCCACCGACCTCCTTTATGCCCGGCCCTGTTGGGCTTGTTTCTCGCAGCGGCACCTTGACCTATGAGATCGCCGATGGCCTTACGCGGGCGGGGTTAGGGCAATCTACAGGGGTTGGCATCGGTGGCGATGCGATGATCGGCTCAACCTTCGTGGATATCCTGCCTCTATTCGAGGCCGACCCACAAACGCAGGCTGTGGTGTTGGTGGGAGAGATCGGAGGCAGTGATGAAGAGAACGCTGCCGAGTATATCAAAAAACACATGAAAAAACCGGTGGTGGCCTTTATTGGAGGGCGCACCGCGCCTCCCGGAAAACGCATGGGCCATGCTGGGGCCATCATCAGCGGTACGACAGGAACGCCTCAAGCCAAGGTGGAGGCTCTCCTATCTGCCGGCGTACCGGTGGCCGAAACCATGCAGGAGATCCCGGAACTCGTGAAAAAACAGCTTGGGCGTAACTAGGTTGCTAGGGGGGCGATAGAGCTGGCTGTCACCGTTTGTGACACACCATTGTAGGGGCGGGTTACAAACCCGCCCCTACACATGATTTCAAACCCGCCTGGGGGTAGGTTACAAACTGCCCCTGCATATGGTTCAAACCCCTCTGGGGGCAGGTTTGAAACCTGCTCCTTCTGAACAAACCCGCTTAACCACACGCTCTCAAGGGCGGCCGCTTGCAGCGGGTTCTATAGGGTCAAAGAGGTCGCCAGTAGCAAAGGTCCATTAACTAGGAAGCTCGCCACGAGGTGCCTCCCTCCCAAATTGGGGGCGGGTAGAGGCCTTGAGGAGAAGAATCGTAATTCCCTATGTGGCTTTTGGGGCGAATACGGTAAAATATAAAGTCAAAACCTTCGGAATCGCTTCGCTTGGGGGACTGTTCCCCGCTCCTGCTCCTGCACGTTAAGTTGGAATTGCCCTTCGACCTCGCGTTTGCGGAGAGGTCTACCTCATTCTTTCTAGAAAGGAGATGGGTGAGATATGAGAAGAAATACCGCGCTTCACAAAATAGCTTTTGTTGCGGACTACATTCCGCGAAAGTGCGGGATAGCCACTTTCACAGCCGATTTACAACATGCCGTAGCCGGACAGTACCCATCTGTGGAATGTTTTGTCTGTGCCGTCAGCGAGCCGGATCGTTCTTACGACTACCCGCCCGAAGTGCGATTTGAAGTCGAGGAGGAGGAGCCGGACTCCTATCGCCGTGCTGCCGACTTTCTTAACTTCAGCAACGCGGACGTAGTGTGTTTGCAGCATGAGTACGGCATTTTCGGTGGGCGGGCCGGCGGCTACGTGCTTCGCCTGCTTAGAGACCTACGCATTCCGGTGGTTACGACTCTTCACACGATCTTACGTGAGCCAGACCCCGATCAGTATCGGGTATTGCGCGAGATCGTGTCGCTTTCAGCCCGCGTAGTAACGATGACAGAGAAAGGGCGTTGCTTTCTGCGCGATGTTTACGGCGTTCCCGACGATAAGATCGATCTCATTCCGCACGGCATTCCCGACATGCCTTTCGTAGACCCTAATTTCTATAAAGATCAGTTTGGGGTGGAGGGAAAGCATGTGCTCTTGACATTTGGGTTGCTCTCGCCCAATAAGGGCATCGAGTACGTGCTGCGTGCCCTTCCACAGATCGTGGAGGTGTTCCCTGAGACGGTCTACATCGTGCTAGGTGCCACGCATCCGAACTTAGTTCGGGAGCAGGGCGAGACCTACCGCTTGAGTCTAGAGCGATTAGCGCGCGATTTGGGGATTGAGAAGCACGTTATCTTCTATAATCGGTTTGTGGATATTGACGAGTTAAAAGAGTTTTTAGGCGCTGCGGACATTTACATCACACCCTATCTCAATCCAGCTCAGATTACTTCGGGAACGCTCTCCTACGCTTTTGGTTGTGGCAAGGCCGTTATCTCTACCCCTTATTGGCATGCAGAGGAGTTACTGGCAGAGGGACGGGGTGTTCTTGTTCCCTTTGCCGACTCCGAGGCCATTGCGCGCGAGGTGATCGGTCTTTTGCAAGACCCCACACGGCGTCACGCCATGCGGAAACGCGCGTATATGTTGGGGCGAGAGATGGTTTGGAGCCACGTCGCCCATATGTATGTGGAATCGTTCGAGAAGGCACGACGTAGTCGTTGGGACAGCGCGCATCGTCCTTTGGCCATAAAAACACTGGAGCAGAAGCCTCGCGAACTGCCCACGCTTCGGCTTGACCATTTACGACGTTTGACCGACTCGACCGGTCTGTTGCAACATGCCACCTATGCCTTGCCCAACTATGCGGAGGGCTACTGTTCGGATGATAACGCGCGAGCCTTGCTGTTGACCATCAACTTGGAAGGCATTGGGCATGAGATTCGGGAAGCGCAGCGGCTCGGTGTTATCTACGCAGCGTTTTTGAACAACGCTTTCGATAGAAAGACCGGTCGTTTCCGCAATTTCATGGGATACGATCGCCAGTGGCTGGAGGAGACCGGCTCGGATGATTGCCAAGGTCGCGTTATTTGGGCGTTAGGCGCCTGCGTAGGACGTTCGCGAGATCATGGGCTGCGTATGTGGGCGGCCGGGCTGTTAGAGAGATCGCTAACAACCATCCTCGATACCACCTCGCCGCGCGGTTGGGCGTTTGCGCTGGTGGGCATTCACGAATATTTCCGTCAACTGAGCGGAGATCGTCTGGTAAGCCAAGTGCGGGAGACGCTGACACAACGACTGATCGCTCTTTACGATTCCACGGCCTCCGATGACTGGCCTTGGTTCGAGCCTGTGGTCTCTTACGACAATGCGAAGCTGCCCCATGCGCTCATTCTCAGTGGTCGTTGGGGCGATAACCCAAGGGCTTTCGACATCGGCCTGAAGACGCTACGATGGTTGGCCGAGCTGCAGACGGCAGAGGCCGGGCATTTCCGACCCATTGGTTCCAACGGTTTCTACCCACGCGGGGGAGAGTGTGCTCGCTTCGATCAGCAGCCTATTGAGGCCTACAGTATGCTCTCGGCCTGTCTGGAGGCCTATCGCTCCACCAGCGATGAGTATTGGCTGCAGAAGGCGCGGGCGGCGCTCGATTGGTTTTTAGGGCGAAACGACTTAGGCATGGAGCTTGTGGATTATCGTACCGGCGGCTGCCGCGACGGCCTGCATGTGGACCGGGTCAATCAGAACCAAGGAGCCGAATCCACCCTCGCGTTTCTGCTCTCGCTTACCGAAATGAAACTACAGGAGAACCTGCTGGGAGACCTGATCCCTATGGATAAAGACCTTCCCGAGTGGCAGCCAAGCGGCCGCTAGCGTTCATAAGTAAGCAACAAGAGGAGCGAGACATTTGGGCGGGCATGGGGGCCAGCCTTTACTATATGGCAAATAAGCGAGTAACGAGGAGGAAAATTTGCGAGTTCAACGCGTAGGCCCGATTTTAAAGCCGGATAGTTCGCGTGTGCTTTTTAGGGCTTTCAATCCTGTAGGAGATCGTCAAGACCTACATATCGTCGCCCGCATCATGGCTTTGCCGGAAAAAGAGGTTTGTAGACTACTTGAGCAGGTGATGAGGGAGTTTCAAGATAGGCACTACAAGTTACGGAACTTCTTTCTGAAGCGTTTTGAGGAGGTGCGCCCTCTGTTGCTAACCGACGCTCCACTAAGTGAGGAGCGCCGGTTACTTATTGGGGCCTATTTCACGCACGAGTACGCCTTAGAGGCCGCGGCCCTATTCAACCCCTCCATCGTCTGGCATCCCGATCAGAGTGGATTGCCGGAGGGCACGCGGCGCTTTGTGTTAAGCCTGCGGGCCACGGGGGAGGGGCATATCTCGTCCATCACCTTTCGTGAAGGAACCATTGATGTCAACAACCATATTGTGCTGGAGAAGCCTACCCGCTATGTATCCACACCCGAAATCGTCCCAAACCCAACCTACGATCGGAACCTTTTTGAACGCAAGCTGTATGAGCTTGATCTCTGGGACGATTTCGCCGCAGAGGTTTTAGCCTGTTTAAACGAGCAGTTCACTTTGGAAGAGTTGAAGGAGGCACTGCAGTTTGTAGAAAAACAGCGTCGAGGGCGATTTCGTAGTGAAGAGCAGGTGGCGCGAGGCATTCTGGCGCTTGCCCAGGCCAACTATGAGGTTTTCTTCTCTCCAGACGAGCCTCTTTCAGAGCGCGTTCTGTTTCCGACCTCACCTACCGAGGTCAATGGAATGGAGGATGCCCGCTTCGTGCAATTTCGTGAGGACGATGGCCGTGTCATCTACTACGCCACCTATACCGCCTACGATGGCAAAGTCGTTTTTCCGCAAATCCTGGAGACAGAGGACTTCTTGCATTTCCGGATCAGCACGCTCAACGGCCCGGAGGTTCAGAACAAAGGCATGGCACTGTTTCCTCGGCGCATTCATGGCCGCTATGCCATGCTATCAAGGCAGGACAATGAGAACCTTTACATCATGTTTTCTGACATGCTGCATTTCTGGTATACAAAGCAACCTCTGCTTAAGCCGACCTATCCTTGGGAGTATGTTCAGGTTGGCAACTGCGGCTCACCTATAGAGACCGAGGCGGGCTGGCTTGTTTTGAGCCATGGCGTGGGGCCGATGCGCAAATACTCTATTGGGGCGTTCTTGTTGGATAGGGGAGACCCAACCAAAGTGATCGGGCGACTTAAGGAACCTTTGCTTATGCCGAATGCCGATGAGCGCGAGGGCTATGTGCCAAACGTGGTATACAGTTGTGGGGGGCTTATTCACAACGGCTACCTCATTTTGCCCTACGCCATGTCGGACTACGCAAGCCGTTTCGCCATCGTGCCTTTAGAAGACATTCTTGAAGCGATGGTATGGGTTTAGGTGATCTTTTTGTTAAGTAACAGGGGGGACTAGAGAATAAGAAAAACTCCCCTAGCTGCAATGCAGCAGGGGAGTGCAGAGCGGAAAGAGGTTTTACGCACCAGGCGTGGTGGAGGTTTTCTCCTCTTTCTTTTCGGTAACGAGGCACTCGGTGGTGAGAATAAGCCCTGCGATGGAGGCCGCATTTTGCAGTGCGGAGCGCACCACTTTTGCGGGGTCTACCACGCCGGCCTTCACCATGTCCTCATACTCGCCGGTTCGCGCGTTAAAACCATGACCCTTCGGCAAGGAGCGAACCTTTTCCACGACCACGCTGCCCTCAAGCCCTGCATTCTCGGCGATTTGGCGTAGAGGCTCTTCGAGGGCACGGCGCACGATGTTGAGGCCGATCTCCTCATCGCCCTCCAGCTTGAGGCCGTCGAGCGCGGGCGCTGCGTTCAATAGGGCCACACCGCCGCCGGGCACAATGCCTTCCTCCACGGCCGCGCGCGTAGCATGAATGGCATCCTCCACGCGAGCCTTCTTCTCTTTCATCTCCGTTTCGGTGGCTGCGCCTACCTGAATGACGGCCACACCGCCGGAGAGTTTTGCGAGGCGCTCTTGAAGTTTCTCACGGTCGTAGTCGCTCTCGGTCTCTTCGATCTGGCGTTTGATAAGCGCGATGCGGCCTTTGATGGCCTCCTGCGAACCGGCTCCGCCAACGATGGTCGTCTCCTCTTTCGTCACCACCACGCGCTTTGCACGGCCAAGCAGGTCGGCAGTGATATTTTCGAGCTTCATGCCGAGGTCTTCGGTGATGAACTTGCCGCCGGTGAGGATGGCGATATCCTCCATCATAGCCTTGCGGCGGTCGCCGAAGCCCGGCGCTTTAATGGCCACGCTATTGACGTTTCCACGAATCTTGTTGACAACGAGCGTTGCCAACGCCTCGCCGTCCACATCCTCGGCGATAACCACCAGCGGGCGCCCGGCGCGGGCCACAAGCTCCATCACGGGAATGATGTCGGCTACCGCGCTGATCTTTTTCTCATAAAGCAGAATGTAAGGCTCCTCGAGCACCGCCTCCATACGCTCGGGGTCGGTGACGAAGTAGGGCGAGATGTAGCCCTTATCGAACTGCATTCCCTCTACCACTTCGAGCTGGGTGCTGGTGCCCTTGCTCTCTTCCACGGTGATCACGCCATCGGTAGTAACCTTTTCGATCGCTTCGGCAAGGATTTCGCCGATCTCCGGGTCGTTTGCGGAGATGGTTGCAACCTGTTGGATGGCCGAGCGACCGTGGATGGGTGTGGCCTCTTTGCGGATATGCTCCACGATGGCGTCAACGGCTTTGTCAATGCCCTTTTTCACCTGCAGCGGCTTTGCACCGGCGGCAACAGCTTTAAGACCCTCTTTCACCATCGCCTGGGCGAGTACGGTTGCCGTGGTGGTGCCATCGCCGGCCACATCGTTGGTCTTGCTTGCCACTTCACGGGCAAGTTGCGCCCCCATGTTCTCAAAGGGGTTCTCTAGCTCGATCTCTTTGGCGATGGTCACGCCGTCGTTGATGATGTTGGGACTGCCGTACTTCTTTTCAAGAACCACATTGCGGCCGCGAGGGCCGAGAGTTACCTTTACGGCGTCGGCAAGCGCATTGACGCCGCGCTCAAGGGCGCGACGCGCCTCTTCATCGAAAAGCAATATCTTTGCTGCCATCTCTACCGACCTCCTATTCTCTCACCGCCAGAACATCGTCCTGGCGCAGGATCACGTATTCCTCTTCACCGATCTTGACTTCTGTTCCGGCATATTTGGCGTAGATAATGCGGTCGCCGGGCTTCACTTCCATTTTCACAACCTTGCCGTTGTCAAGCGTCTTTCCGGGGCCAACGGCCACCACTTCCGCCTCCTGAGGTTTCTCTTTGGCGGTATCAGGCAAAATGATTCCCCCTGCGGTCTTCTCTTCTGGGGTTACAGGTCGGGCGATAATGCGATCGTTGATCGGTTTCAACGTTGGCATTGTCTTGAGCCTCCCTTGCGTTTAGAATGGTGTGGCGATGCCTCTAGGCACGGCGGCATCAGCAGTTTAGCACTCAAACCGTTAGAGCGCTAATTCTGGAACCAATTTACCCGAATTAGCACTCGCCTGTCAAGAGTGCGAAAGCACAGAGGCGGGTTCCCTGTACATTTTTCGCCGAAACGGCGAGGCCTATTTTTGTACTGTTTCGCTCTCGACCCGAGCCGCAATGGAAGCGCCCTCTTCGATGTTTTTTCGATAGCGTCGTGGGGAGATACCGATCTCTTTGGTGAAGATGCGATGAAACTGGGCGTAGCTTCCGAAGCCGGCTTCTAAGGCAAGTTCAAGAAGGCTGCGGTCAGGGTGAGAAATGCAGAGACGGCGGAATCGGAGAAGACGTTGTTGATTGCGGTAATCCGCTATCGTCATACCGACATGCTTATGAAAAAGACGCGATAGATGAGAGGGGCTTTGATAGCACCGTTTCGCCAAAACCGATAAGGGGAGCGCTTCTTTATCTCTTAGCAGTCGCAGCGCTTGCTCTACCGAGGGGGGCAGACGTGTTCCAGGAGGCCGCTTTTCTGCCTCTAAGTAGAGTCTCCAAGCGAGCGCGAGGGCAAAGCCGAGGCCTAGGTTGTAGAGCGGGCTATCGTTGTCGTGATGAGTTAGCTCTTCAAAGAGGTTTTCAAGGCGCTCACGCTGAGGAAAGGAAAGGTTACGACAGAAGCTCTCTTGGGGGGCGGCGGCTTGCAGCGGATGGGCAGAAAGCTCGTTGCATACGCGATGCACAAGGGGAGGGCGAAAGACCCCGATCCACATCGCATAGTCAGGCGATTCGTTAACGAGCAGATGATCCTGTTCGGGAAAAAGCCAAACGAGGCTGCCTTCCGTCAACCTATAGCTGCGCCCGCGCAGAAGGTAAGTAGCGGTGCCCGCCAGGACGAGGTTTAGCTCTAGCTCATCGTGCCTGTGCATGAAGCGCGGCACCCCGCTACGTCGGTAAAGCCAAAGGGTGCCGTCGAGTTGAGCGGGGAAGGAGAGAGTCTCTTTCATCGCATCTCGATCTCAAAATAGCATAAAATGAGAGGATTTTGCAATAGAACGCGATGATCTACCCCGAAATAAGGGTGAATAATAAGAAGGTACCCCATAAAGGGGGTGTCACAACGGAAGGAGGTTGAAAGATGGTTTTAGCCCCGGTGACGATCACCGACGAACAGCGGAGACAGTATCAGGAGGAGGGTTATTTCATTCTTGAAGGCGTGATCTCGGAAGAGGTTCTGGATGACCTTCGCGCTGAGTGCGACCGCCTGGTTCGACAGAAGGATGAAGAGCTTGCGCGTCGTGGTGTGGAGAGCGAAGGGATTACGCATCGTGGCAGCCGCTATTTCATTAGCTCGCACGGGCACGATAGCGAAACGTTGGAGCGGTTTTTGTTCAGCGACCTCATGGCCTCGATCTGTTTGGCCACGCTTGGGCCGGATGCCTATCTGTTTAACGAGCAGTTTGTGGTGAAGCGCGATAGAGCGGGGATGAAGTTCGCATGGCATCAGGATTCAGGATATATCGGCCATCCACACCGTCCTTATCTAAGTTGTTGGTGTGCGTTAGACGATGTGAGTGAGGAGAACGGAACGGTGTACATTCTGCCCTTCTCGCGGGCAGGCACGCGAGAATGGACTCCGCATCGAAGAGAAGAGGGCAGCAACGACCTCGTGGGATATTTTGGGGACGACCCGGGCATTCCGGTTGTCGGCCCCGCCGGCACCATCGCGGTGTTCTCCAGCGTGACCTTTCATCGAAGCGGTGCCAACACCTCTCCTCACCTAAGGCGCATCTATCTGGCCCAGTATTCCGCGGAGCCTATCCTCAATAGGGATGGCACGGCGCTGTGGCATTGGGCCGATCCTTTCCTCAAGGATGGTAAGCGGGTGGATCCCTTCGCGAGCAGGTAAAATATCTCCACCTATCCCGCTCGATGGATAGAGCGGGGAGCATTTCACCCAGAGAGGAGAGCAAGAATGCCGGAGGAGATGAAGCGGCGTAGCCGTATCACCACGGAGGGGATAGAGCGGGCACCGAATAGGGGGATGTTGCGCGCTGTGGGGTTCTACGATGACGATTTTGAACGCCCTATGATAGGGGTTGCCTCGCTGTTCAGTACCATCACCCCATGCAACGCCCACCTTGACCGGTTAGCCCAGCGAGGTTGCGAGGGAATTCGTGCTGGTGGAGGGGTGCCACAAATATTCGGGGCGCCCACCGCTGCCGATGGCATTATGATGGGGCATCTCGGAATGCGATACAGCTTGGTGTCGCGCGAGGTGATCGCCGATAGCATCGAGGTGGTGGCCGGTGGGATGAACCACGACGGTGTGCTCGCTTTCGGAAGTTGCGATAAAAACATGCCCGGCTGCCTTATGGCGATGGCGCGTCTCAACGTGCCGAGTATCTTCGTGTATGGCGGCTCCATTCTTCCTGGAGTAGGGGAGGACGGTTCAGAGATAGACATCGCCTCTATTTTTGAGGCGGTTGGGCAGTATCAGGCGGGGAAGCTGAGCGCCGAAGGAGTGCGACATATCGAGTGTGAGGCCTGCCCGGGAGCCGGGGCCTGTGGGGGAATGTATACGGCCAACACCATGGCCAGCGCCATCGAGGCCATGGGCATGTCGCTTCCCTACAGCGCCAGCAACCCGGCGGTCTCTGCAGCAAAGGAGCGTGAGGCGTTCCTCGCCGGCAAGCAACTGGTAGAGCTGATTCGGCAAGACATTCGGCCACGCGACATCATCACACGCAAATCGCTGGAGAACGCCTATACGCTGGTTTTAGCATTAGGTGGCTCTACCAATGCCATTCTCCACTTAAAGGCCATTGCCTGGGAGGCGGGAGTGGAGTGGAGTTTGGCGGACTTCGACCGCCTGAACGACAAAGTGCCACACCTCGCCGACCTAAAACCGGGTGGGCGCTATGTGATGTATCACCTTCATCGGGTGGGCGGGACGCCCGCCGTGCTGAAGGCGCTTTTAGAGGCCGACTTCCTGCACGGCGATTGCCTCACCGTCACCGGAAAAACTTTGGAAGAGAACCTGGCGAACGTGCGCTCGGTGTATGCAAGGCGGCAAGATGTGGTGCGCCCCTTAGAGAACCCGATGTATCCCACCGGTCACCTCACCATTTTGCACGGCAATTTGGCGCCCGAAGGGGCTGTGGTGAAGACGGCCGGAGTGAAAATTCGGCGCATCACCGGCCCGGCACGGGTGTTTGACGGTGAAGAGGCCTGCTTTGCGGCGGTACAACGTCGCGAGATAAAGCCGGGCGATGTGGTGGTGATTCGCGGGGAAGGGCCGGTAGGCGGGCCCGGCATGCGCGAGATGCTGGCGGTGACTGCAGCCATTGTGGGGCAAGGTCTAGGCGACTGCGTTGGGTTAATTACCGACGGCCGATTCTCCGGTGCAACGCACGGGCTAGTGGTAGGGCATGTGGCACCGGAAGCATGGGTGGGAGGCCCCATTGCCCTGCTAAAAGATGGCGATAAGATCACCATTGATGCCGATGCCAAGCTTCTTGCGGTTGACCTTAGCGAGGAGGAGTTGGCGCGACGCCGGGCGGAATGGAAAAAACCGGCTCCTCGCGAGGAGCGCGGGGTTCTGGCCAAATATGCCGCCTGTGTGCGTTCCGCATCGGAGGGGGCGGTTACCGTTCCGGTCTATTGTCCCTAAAATGCCAAGAGGACGGTCTTGGCAGGCTCATAGAGGCGGAGGCCTCAATCGGTCTGCAAGCAGCTCGTCCTTTTAGGTAGGAGAGCTACCACGGAGGTCGCGCTAGGAAGAAGATACCGGCATGTCGCTATGCTATGACATGCCGGTACTTTCGTATGCCTCTTATTTAGCCGCTCGCTGATGCTGTAGAAACCATTGAGGCAAATTGGGGTCATCGTAGGCGTTATCCCAAGAGTCGTGGCCGACGCCTGGGTAGAGGGTGAACTGGATATCACCTCCGGCCGCTTTCACGGCATCCACGGTCTTCTGATCGGCTTCTGGGGAGACAACGGGGTCTGCTGCGCCGTGGAAAACCCAAAGCGGAATTTTTGCCAATTCGGCTGCCTGGTTTGGGTCGCCGATGCCGCAGATGGGCGCCGCTGCGGCGAAGAGGTCAGGATGTTTGGCGGCCAGCGCCCAGGTTCCGAAGCCACCTTGCGAGAGGCCGGTGAGGTAGAGACGGGTAGTATCCACGCGATATTCGCGCTCCGTTTTTTTGAGCATGGCCATTAACAGGTCATCATACTGTGCCCACGTATCGCGCACTTCGGGCTTCTGCGGAATGATGACGAGGAAGGGCCAACGGTCGGCATGACGCATGATGTGCGTGCCGATGCCCACCCCCAACGGTTTGAGGCCATCGGTGCCGCACTCTCCTGAACCGTGAAGGAAGAGGATGGTTGGCCAGGGGTGGTCGCGACTGTAATCGGCGGGCACATAGACAAGGTAGCGGTAGGTTGACCCTTGCCATTGGATGGTCTTCAGAAGAAAACCTTTTGGGGTGTTGTCGGCGCGGTGGCTTTTTGCCGATGCAGGAACTGCCGTCATCGCGAGGCTACAGACCGCCGAAAAGATCAAAGCCGCAGAGCCACTGCCAAACAGAGAGGTAGATGTCATTCACGAGCCTCCTTAAAGGTTTGGTTCAATTTTTGAGATACCATTTTCAACACAGCGGTGGTCTTTTCCTGCTCTCACCTTCATTATGATTTGGGCGTTTGGAGTATGCAGGCTTGCTTACAGGCTTCTACCCCCGCCTCTCAAGGCCCCCACCCTCCCTCTCAATGCCCCCACCCCCCCCGCCCCTCCCCCCATTGGGGAAAGGGGCACCTCGCGGTGGGCAACTCAAGGCCGACGCCCTTCCCCTCAGCGGCCTGTGTCGTTTCCTTCATCGCCTATCTC
>Ga0209061_1001974_pt1 | contig 29230 bp, 23 predicted proteins | sample Coa_R1_10_FD_187157 | JGI IMG/M metagenome (GOLD analysis project Ga0209061, IMG submission 187157) | Surface soil microbial communities from Centralia Pennsylvania, which are recovering from an underground coalmine fire - Coalmine... | ecosystem: Environmental > Terrestrial > Soil >... | reverse complement strand
GGCTCCAAAGGCCGACGTTCTGCCAGTTGAACTACCCCGGAGGGCCCCCGCCGCACCGCCGCCGGCCTGCCGCGAGTCAACCACAGCGCCGCGGTGGCGTCGAGGTCGAGGTGGGCGACCGCGGCCGGCCGCGGCGCGTCGCGCACGAGGGAGCGGCGCCTCGCTCCCACCCCAGGCGGGTCGTGCCCCGTCCCTGCCCGGCCGCCGGCCAGGGCTGCAGAGCCGAGGCGACGCCGGTGGCGGCCGCGGGACCAGCGAGCGGTGCGAGCCGCCCGAGCCGGCCTGCGCCGGAGCGATCGCCGGCGGGCCCGAGTGGTGGCGATCCCTCGTAGACTCGGAGACGGATCGGGAGTGGCCGCGACCTCGAGCGGCGACCGGCGCGCTGGCGCGCCCCCCGATCACCGACGGAGGAGTGACGTGGCCCCCGAGCAGCGCCGACGTGAGCCGAGACGCCCGGCGCGCCGGCGGGCGTGGCGTGCCGTCGCCGGCCTCGCCGCGGCGACCTGCGCGCCGCTCGCCCCCGCTGGCGTCGCGCGCGCCGCGCCCCCCGGGCCCCCGGCCTTCGTGCGGCTCGGGCCCTCGCCGCTCGTGCCGCGCTCGGCGCGCCTCCTCGGACCGGCAGCGGGCAGCGCCGAGGTCTCCTTCGAGGTGGTCCTCGCGCCCCGCCACCGCCGGGAGCTCGCCGCGCTCGTGCGCGCCGTGACCGATCCCGCCTCGCCCGCCTACCGCCGCTTCCTGCGACCCGGCGAGTTCGCCGCCCGCTTCGCGCCCGGGAGGGCCGAGGTGGCCGCCGTCGAGCAGGGACTGCGCCGCCTCGGCCTCGAGGCGACGGGACTGGACGCGGACCACCTCGGGATCGAGGTGCGGGCGAGCGCCGCCGCGGCGGCGGCAGCCCTCGCGACCCCCCTCGAGCGCTACCGGCTCGCGTCGGGAGCCGTCGTCGTCGCGCCACGCCGCGCGCCGCGCCTGCCGCGCCAGCTCGGTGCCGACGTCCAGGCCATCCTCGGCCTCGACGGGCTGGCCGCCGAGGTGCCCGTCGGCCTCTCCCCGCGCCGGGCGCCGCTGCCGCCCGCGAGCCGCACGCCGCACGACACCGTCGGGCCCGTGCCCACGAGCGGCTGCGCCCCCGACGCCAGCCAGGCCGGCTACACACCCGACCAGATCGCCGCGGCCTACGGCTTCACCGGCCTGTACGGCGCCGGCGACCTCGGCTCGGGGGTGACCGTCGCGCTCGCCGAGTTCGCGCCCTACTCCCCGAGCGACCTCGCCGCCTACGCCGCCTGCTTCGGGGGGACGGTCGTCCCCTCGGTCACCGCGGTGCCCGTCGACGGCGGCCCCGGCAGCTACGACCTCTCGAGCGAGGTGGAGACCGAGCTCGACCTCGAGGACGTCGTCGGCCTCGTCCCCGAGGGGCGCGTCCTCGTCTACGAGGGGCCGAACGACAACGGGGTCGTGAGCGACCAGGCCGCCTACGACACCTACGCCGCGATCGTCGCCGCCGACCGGGCCCAGGTGATCTCGACGTCGTGGGGGGCGTGCGAGGCGGACGTCGGGTCGAGGGCGATCGACGCCGAGAACGTCCTCTTCGAGCAGGCGGCACTGCAGGGCGAGACCGTCGTCGCCGCCTCGGGCGACAACGGGTCGTCCGACTGCGGCGCGAGCCGGCACGCCTCGGGCGGGGCGGCCCTGGCGGTCGACGACCCGGCGAGCCAGCCCTACGTCACCGGGGTGGGGGGCACGACCCTCGTGCTCTCGCCGCGCAGCGAGACCGTGTGGAACACCGGCGCCACGGGCGCCTCGGACGAGGGCGCGAGCGGCGGCGGGCTGTCCGCGCACTGGGCGATGCCCGCCTACCAGGCCGACGCCCCGCCGTCCCTCGGGGTCGTCGGGCCGAGCTCGACGGCCGATCCCTGCCACGCGGCGAGCGGCCTGTGCCGGGAGGTGCCCGACGTCTCGGCGGACGCCGGCGCCCCCTACGCCATCTACTGCACGATGGGCGACCTCCTGTGCAGCGGCGACGGCTGGACGCCGCTCGGCGGCACGAGCGCGGCCGCGCCGACCGTCGCCGCGCTCTTCGCGCTCGCCGACGCCTCGAGCGCCTGCGCCGGCCGGCCGGTCGGCTTCGCCAACCCCGCCCTCTACAAGATCGCCGGCGGCGCGTGGTCCTCGCTCGCCTTCACCGACGTCACCTCGGGGACGAACGACCTCACCGGCGCCAACGGCGGCCGCTACGAGGCGGGCCCCGGCTACGACCTGGCGAGCGGGCTCGGCACGCCGATCGCTGGGAACGGCGCGGACGGCGGCCTGGTCGCCCAGCTGTGCGCGGGGAACCTCCTCGCCGCGACGAGCGCGAGCCTGCCGCGCCCGCTCGTCTCGAAGGTGTCCCCGACGACGGCCCGCTCGAGGGGCGGGGCACGCGTCGTCGTGACGGGCTCGCGCTTCTACGGCGTGACCGCCGTCCACTTCGGGGCGGCCGTCGCCCGCTCCTTCTCCGTCCTGTCCCCGACGAGGCTCGTCGCGACCGTGCCCGCCGGGCGCGGCAGCGTCCACGTCACGGTCACGGACCCGGCCGGCACGAGCCGGCCGACGCGCGACGACGTCTTCCGCTACCTCGCCGTCCCGCAGGTGCGCCGGGTCGTCCCCGCCGCCGGTCCCGGGGCGGGCGGCACGCGCGTCGTCGTGGTCGGCCAGGACTTCGACGGCGTCGTCGCCGTCTACTTCGGCGATCGACCCGCCACGGGCGTGCGCCTGCTGTCGCCGACGCGCCTCGCCGTCGTCACGCCGCCGGGCGCCGGGCGCGTGCGGGTCGCGGTGCGCGCGAGGGGCGGGACGAGCCCACCCGGGCACGCCGCCGCCTTCGCCTACCGCTGAGGTCGGCTGGACCTGACCGGGCCGCCATCAGCTAGCCTCTCGGGCGCCATGGGATCGCTCATCAAGAAGCGCCGCAAGCGCATGCGCAAGAAGAAGCACAAGAAGATGCTGAAGCGCACGCGCTGGCAGCGCCGCGCGAAGTAGCGCCCGGCGCCGCGTCGCCTCAGGCCGGTCCCACCGCCGTCGCGACCACGACCGCGCCGCGCCGGCGCTCGCCGGCGAGCGCGTCGCGCAGCTCGCTCGCCCAGCGCTCGGCGTCGCGAGCGCCGTCGGGGCACTCGACGTACCACGTCGAGCCGCTGCCAGCGAGCGCGGCGCGGTGCCCCGTCACCTCCTCGAGCAGCGCGCGCGCCCGTGCCAGGGACGGCTCGACGGCGAGCGCCGCGGCCTCGAGGTCGTTCGTCGCGCCCGGCGTGGGGCCGACGAGGTCGAAGGCGGCGTAGACGGCTGGCGTCGGTGCCGGACGGTCCGGTACGAGGAGCAGGAAGCACGCCTCGATCGGCTCGAGCGGCTCCACGACCTCCCCGATCCCCCGCACGAGCGCGCGCCCGCCTCGCAGGCAGAAGGGGACGTCCGCGCCGAGCCGGGCGGCGACGCCCGGGTCGACGACGCCCGCCCAGCGCAGCACGGCTGCCGCGTCCGACGAGCCACCCCCGAGGCCGGCGCCCGGCGGGATGCGCTTCGTGAGCCGGACGAAGGCGCGCCGGCCGACGAGCTCGAGCGCGCGCGCGACGAGGTTCGAGCGCCCGGCCGGAACCGCCAGCGTCGGCAGCGGGCCCGTGCCGGACCACGCGAGCGCGTCGACGACCTCGAGGCCGTCGCCCTCGAGCAGGTCGAGCTCGTCGGCGAGGTCGAGCGACACCATCTCGCTCTCGAGGAGGTGGTAGCCGTCGGGACGCCGGCCGACGACTCGCAGCGTGCGCGTCAGCTTGGCGTGGGCGAGCTCGTGGCCGAGCGGGCGCATGCCGCTAGCTTGCCCCAGGCGGCGACGTCGAGCTCCTCGGCGCGCGCCGTCGGGTCGACGCCCGCGGCGCCGAAGGCCTCGGGCGCCACGATGCCGGCGAGCGAGCGCCGCAGCATCTTCCGGCGGCCGGCGAACCCGGCGCGCACGAGCGCGGCGATCTCCTCGTAGGAGGCGAGCGCCGGGTCCACGGCCGGGGCGGCCCGCCGCTCGACCTCGAGGAGGGCGGACTCGACGCGCGGACGGGGGAAGAAGACGTCGGGGCCCACCCGGCCGACGACGCGCGCCCTCGCGAAGTACGCGACGCGCACGCTCGGCGCGCCGCAGCCGCGCCCGCCCGGCGGCGCGGCGAGGCGCTCGGCGACCTCCCGCTGGACCATGACGAGCATGCGCCGCACGGCCGGCGTGCGCTCGAGGAGGCCGAGGACGAGGGGCGTCGCCACGCCGTACGGCAGGTTCGCGACGAGGGAGCAGCCGGCCGCCCCGGCATCGGCGACGAGCGGTCCCCAGTCGATCGCGAGCGCGTCGGCGTGCACGAGCCGGACGCTGTCGGGGAGCACCCGGCGCGCCAACGCCACGAGCCGCTCGTCGATCTCGACGGCGGTCACGGCGGCCCCGGTGCCGGCGAGCGCCAGGGTGAGCGAGCCGAGGCCGGGGCCGACCTCGAGCACGTGCTCGCCCGGCCCGACGCCCGCCAGGCGGACGACGCGCTCGACGGTGTTCGGGTCGACGACGAAGTGCTGGCCGAGCGCCTTGGAGGGGACGACGCCGGCGTCGTCGAGCAGGCGCAGGACCTCGGCACGCCCGAGGCGCCGGGAGGTCGCGAGCGACGGCACTCAGAGCTCGAGGCGGAAGGCCCGCGCCGCGTTCTCGCTCGTCGCCTCGGCGAGCGCGGCGGCCGGCACGCCGCGCAGCTCGGCGACCGCCTCGCCGACCAGCGCGACGAGGGCGGGCTCGTTGCGCTGCCCGCGCCGCGGCGCGGGGGCGAGGAAGGGCGAGTCCGTCTCGACGAGGAGGCGGTCGGTCGGGCAGCGGCGGGCCGCCTCGCGCACCTCGTCGACTCCCTTGAAGGTCACGATCCCGCTGAAGGAGAGGTAGCAGCCGAGGTCGAGGAAGCGGCGAGCCTCGTCGGGGCCGCCCGTGAAGCAGTGGATGACCGTCCGCTCGGGCAGGCCCTCGGTCGCCAGCAGCGCCGCCGTCTCCTCGAAGGCCGAGCGCGTGTGCACGACGAGGGCGAGGTCGAGGCGCCGGGCGCAGCGGATCTGCGCGGCGAACGCCTCGAGCTGCTGCGGGCGGGGCGAGCGGTCGTAGTGGAAGTCGAGGCCGCACTCGCCGACCGCGACGAGGCCCGGGGCGCCACCTTTGGCCTCCTCGAGCAGCGAGAGCGTCTCGTCCACCCCGGCCGCCGCCTCGTGCGGGTGGAGCCCGGCCGTCGCCCAGATCGCCGGTCGCCCGGCGCCTCGCTCGCGGGCCAGCGCGAGGGCGGCACGCGACGCCGCCGGATCGGTGCCGACGCACACGAGGCCACCGACCCCGGCCGCCGCCGCCCGCTCGAGGACCGGACCCGGCCCCGCCGGGTCCTCGAGGTAGCCGTCCTGGATGTGGCAGTGGCTGTCGACCCAGCGCGGCAGCGTCCCGGGACGACTCACGAGCCCTCCAGCACGGGGGCGAGCTGGCGACGGGGGAAGAGCGGGGCGGCCTTCGTGACCGGGCGGCCCGGCGGGTAGCGGCCCCACTCGAGCTCGCCCCCCTCCGCGGCGGCGCGCCCGGGCTCGTCGGGCGCCCCCTCGAGGCCGATGCGCCGCCACAGCTCCCTCGCCGCGCCCGGCATGGCGGGCGAGACGAGCAGTGCGACGATGCGCAGCGCCTCGAGCGCGTCGCCGAGCGCGGCGCTCGCGGCCGGCCCGGGAGGCAGCTTCCACGGTTCCGCGGCCTCGAGCTCTGCGTTCGTCTCGTGGACGAGCCGGAACGCGGCGGCGAGCGCCTCGCTCGGGGCGAAGCGGTCCCACGCGGCGCGCGCCTCGGCGACGACCTCGGCAGCGACGGCGGCCAGGCGATGGCCGGGGCCCGCGGGGCGCGGCGCGGGGCCGATACCCTCGCACCGGGAGCCCACGACGGTCGCGACGCGCTGGACGAGGTTGCCCAGGTTGTTGGCGAGGTCCGCGTTGTAGCGGGCGAGGAGGCCCTCGTAGGTGAAGTCGCCGTCGGCACCGAGGGCGACGTCGCGCAGCAGGTGGTAGCGGAGCGGGTCGACGCCCACGTCGTCGGCCAGCTCGAGCGGGTCCACCTGGTTGGCCCGCGACTTCGACATCTTCTCGCCGCCGACGAGGAGCCACCCGTGCGCCACGATGCGTCCCGGCGGATCGATGCCCGCCGCCATGCACATCGCCGGCCACCACACGCAGTGGAAGCGAACGATGTCCTTGCCGATGAGGTGGCACACGGCCGGCCACCAGGCGGCGAAGCGCTGCGCATCCGTGCCGTACCCGATGGCCGTGACGTAGTTCACGAGTGCGTCGCACCAGACGTAGACGACGTGGTCGGGGTCCCACGGGACGCGCACCCCCCAGTCGAAGGAGGTGCGCGTGATCGAGATGTCCTCGAGGCCCTGGCGGATGAGCCCGAGCGCCTCGTTGCGCCGCGCCTCGGGCACGACGGCGCCGGGGTGGTCCTCGTAGTAGGCGACGAGGGCGTCGGCGAAGCGCGACAGCGCGAAGAAGTAGTTCTCCTCGACGAGCCACTCGACCGGCCGCAGGTGCACCGGGCAAGTCCGGGCCTCGGCGAGCTCGTCGGGCGCGTAGTACGCCTCGCACGAGACGCAGTACCAGCCGGCGTACTCGCCCTTGTAGATGTGGCCGTTGTCGTAGATCGCCTGCAGGAAGCGCTGCACCGCGAGCGCGTGGCGAGCCTCGGTCGTGCGGATGAAGTCGTCGTTCGAGATGCCGAGCCGGTCCCAGGCCTCGCGGAAGAGCTGGCTCGTGCGATCGACCCAGGTCGAGGGGTCGAGCCCCTGCTCGGCCGCGGCACGGGCGATCTTCAGCCCGTGCTCGTCGGTACCGGTGAGGAAGAAGACCTCGTCGCCCACGAGGCGGTGCCAGCGCGCGAGGGCGTCCGCGACGACCATCGTGTAGGCGGTCCCGAGGTGGGGCCGATCGTTCACGTAGTAGATCGGCGTCGTCTGGAAGTAGCGCCCCGCCACGGCCCTCCAGCGTAGTGGCCGGCTTCGGGCGTCCCCCCTGGCGAGACGCCCGAAGCCGCCGCCGCCTCCAGCTCGAGCGCCGCGGCGTACGCGTCTCGGTGGGCGACGCCGAGGAGCGCTGCCGCGGCGGCCACCGCGTCGCGGCGGGCGAGGCCCGCCTCGCGCAGGCGGGCGAGCGCGTCGCGAAGCGCCAGCGCGTCCGCCGCCACGGGCGCGGCGGCCGGCTCGAGGACGAGGACGTGCTCGCCGCGCGCCTCGCTCGCGGCGGCCTCGGCGGCGGCCTCGGCGAGGCTCGAGCGGCGGACCTCCTCGTGCAGCTTCGTCAGCTCCCGGCAGATCGCGACGCGCCGGTCCGGCCCGCACGCCTCGGCGAGGTCGGCGAGCGTGGCCCGCAGGCGCTGGGGCGCCTCGTAGAGCACCGTCGTGCGCCTAGCGGCGGCGATCTCGGCGAGGCGCGCCCGGCGCGCCGGGCCGCGCCGCGGCAGGAAGCCCTCGAAGGCGAACGGCACCGCCGAGAAGCCGGACGCGACGAGCGCCGCGAGGAGCGCCGAGGGGCCGGGGACGGCGACGACCGGCAGGCCCGCGGCGATCGCCGCGGCGACGAGGCGCTCGCCGGGGTCGCACACGAGCGGGGTGCCCGCGTCCGACACGAGCGCGACCGTCGCCCCCGCGGCGAGTTCGCCCAGCACGGCCGAGGTGCGCCCCGCCTCGTTGTGGGCGTGCAGCGAGAGGAGCCGGCGCCCGGCGATGCCGGCGCGCTCGAGCAGGCGACCGGTGCGGCGGGTGTCCTCGCAGCAGATGAGGTCCGCGCCGCGCAGCGCCTTCTCGGCCCGCGGCGAGAGGTCCTCGAGGTTCCCGATCGGCGTCGCCACGACGACGAGCCGACCGGCGGGCGCTCGCGGCCTCGTCACCCCCGCACCTCGAGGCGGTCGCCCGGGACGAGCCCCCAGCGCTCGAAGGCGCCGGCCGGCACCTCGAGGACCGCCGCGGCTCCTCGGCGCGGGAGGCCCAGGCGGAAGGGCGCCATGCGCACCGTCGCGAGCACGACGAGGTGCTCGTCGAGGAAGGCGACGTCGAGGGGGACGCGCACCCCGAGGGTGTGCGCCGTGCGCGACGGCCGGAGCAGCACGGCGCAGCGCGCGTCGGCCCGGCCGATGAAGCCTCGCGCCCGCTCGAGCGGCGAACTGGCGAGCTCGACGCTCGCCAGCACCTGACCGCTGCGCAGCAGCCACGCCATCGCCACCTCCGGCCGAGCGCCCCGACGAGCCTTCGGCCACGGTAGCGCCGTGGGCACGGCGCCTCGCGTCGGCTATCGTCTCGGGCTCGTGTCGAAGAGAACCTCCAAGCGCAAGACGTCGAAGAAGAAGAGCGCGAACCACGGCAAGAAGCCGAACTGCGGCCGCGGCTGAGCCCGGGCCGCCGCCTCACCGGCGCGGCGCGCGCCAGGCGACGCCGAGCTCGCCGAGCACGGCGACGAGGCGGCTCGGCACGTCCGACATGATGCCGTCGACGCCGAGGCCGACGAGCCGGCGCATCTCCGCCTCGTCGTCCACCGTCCACACGTGGACGGCGACGCCGCAGCGATGCGCCGCCTCCACGAAGGCGCCGTCGACGACCTCCACCCCGGCGAAGCGCGTCGGCACCTGCAAGGCCGCGTAGCGCGCGACGGCCGGCGCCGGGGAGCGTCCGGCCTCGACGGCGGCCTTGAAGGCGCGCACCGCGCCGGGCGGCGCGGCCAGCGCGACGCCGGGCGCCTCGCGCGCGAAGGCCTCGAGCGCGGCGCCGTGGAAGGAGGCGACGATGACCCGCTCGGCGCGCCCGCAGCGGGCGAGCAGGCGGGCGAGGGCCGCCTCGTAGGGCCGGACCGCCGGCGCCGTCTGCTTGATGTCGAGGTTGAAGAACGCCTCGGGGAAGCTCGCGAGGACCTCGTCGATCCGAGCGACGCCCAGCGTGCGCTCGGCGGGCGCCCGGTGGCGCAGGGGGTAGGCGTCCTCGGCCAGCCCCGGGCGCGCCCCGAGACCGGGAACGAAGTTGTAGGCGTTGTCGAGGCGCGCGAGCTCCTCGAAGCTGTGCGCCGCGATGGCGCCGCGCCCGTTCGTCGTCGCCTCGAGCGTCGCGTCGTGGCAGGCGACGAGCACGCCGTCGGCGCTGGCGTGCACGTCGAGCTCGATGCCGTGGGCCCCCGAGCGCAGCGCCCGCTCGATCGCTGCGAGCGTCGAGGCGGGCGCCTCGCGCGCACCGCCCTGGTGGGCGTAGGCGAGGACGCGCCGCGACAGCCACGGGTTGGAGCCGCCGGCACCGTCCACCTGGCGGCCTCGGTGACGGGGGGCGCCGAACGCCATTAGCCTCGCCTCGCCATGATCGACCACATCCTGCTCGACGTCATCGCCGCGCTGCGCGAGGCGCTCGAGGGGGCGCTCCTCGAGCAGCAGGCGGTGGAGGAGCGCTTCCAGGTCGACGTGTTCCTCGGCGACGTCACCTTCGAGACGTCCTACAGCCTCCCCGGCGAGCAGGACCCGCCCAGGGTGCGCGCCGAGATCAGCCTCGAGTGGCCGACCTGGAGCCAGAGCACGTACCGCTCGTGGTCGATCGGCGAGCCGATCGGCGAGGGTCCCGAGCTGCTCGTCGAGGTGGTGCTGCGGCTCCAGCGCCTCGTCACGGCCCCCGACCCCGCCGTCGTCCTCGACGCGCTCGGCGGCACGCTCCCCGAGATCGGCGGCGAGCCGCTCGAGCGCACCGGCCCGACGATCGAGCAGGCCTTCGACGCCGACGGCGGCTCGGCCGCGGCGATCGAGGTCTCCTACCAGGGCAGCTACCGCCTCGAGGAGGCCGTCCTCGAGGACCCCGAGCGCCTCGACGGCGTCGTGGCCCCGCTGGCGCGCTTCATCGCCTCGGGGCTCGTGCGCCTGGCCGACCTCGACCTGCCGTTCCTGCCCGCCGAGGACTCCGGCATCAGCGACTGAGGCCCGCCCGGCGCGCGAGCTGGGCGAGCGCGGTCTCCGGGCGCCCCCCGAGGTGGGCGACGACCTCCGCCGCGCACGAGGCCCCGAGGCGCGCGGCACGCGCCGGGTCGGCGCCGCGGGCGAGGCCGAAGAGCGCCCCGGCGGCGAACAGGTCGCCGGCGCCCGTCGCGTCGACGACGCGCTCCGCGCGCGCGGCGGGCACGGCCACGACGCGCGCCGCGGTCACGACGAGGGCGCCGCTCGCACCGCGGGTGAGGAAGGCGACGAGGCCCGGGCGTCGCAGCGCCTCGGCAGCCGCCTCGAGGCTCGGCGCCCCGGTGAGCGCGAGCGCCTCGGCCTCGTTCGCGAAGAGGACCTCGACCGGCCCGGCCACGAGCGCCTCGACGGCCGCTCGGTGGCGCTCGACGGCGAGCGGGTCGGCGAGGCCGAAGGCGACCGTCGTCCCGGCGACGGCGGCCTCCTCGAGCACCCGCTCGACGAGCACCCCGCCGTCTCGGAGGTCGAGGACGTAGGCATCGAGGAAGACGCAGCCGGCGGTGCCGACGAGCCCGGGCGGGCAGGCACCCCGGTCGAGCCGGGCCGCCGCGCCGAGCGCCGTCGCCATGGTGCGCTCGGCGTCGGGGGTCACGATGACGTGGCAGCGGCCGGTCGCCGCCTCCGGGTCGGCCCCGGCGGGGTGCACCTGGAGGAGGGCGCGCACGCCGGCGGCCTCGAGGTCCGCCGCGTAGGCCTTCCCGAGCGGGTCGTCGGCGACGGCCCCGACGAAGGCCGGCCGGCCGCCGAGGGAGGCGACGCCGACGGCGACGTTCGCCTCCGAGCCCCCCGAGACCTGCCGCACCGGCGCGAGCGCCTGGGCGATGCGCTCGGTCGTCGCGACGTCGACGAGCGTCGTCGTGCCGTGCCGCAGGCCGAGCGCCGAGAGCGCCTCGTGGCCGGCGAAGGCGAGGTGGTCCATGAGGGCGATCCCGATCGCGAGGAGGTCGAGGCGCCGGCGGGCGGCGGGCGGCGGGCGCGTCACGCCCCGCAGGCTACCGGGCTCGGGCCCCCGAACTAGCCTGCCTGCAATGACCCAGGACGACTCCCCCGACGGCGCCTACCGCCTCCCCTACGACGTGGCGCCGCGCCGCTACGTGCTGCACCTGTCCCCCGACCTCGCCGCCGCGACCTTCTCGGGCGAGGAGACGATCGAGCTCGAGGTGCTCGCGCCGACCCGTCGCGTCGTGCTCCACGCCGACGGCCTGGCGATCGCCGACGCGCGCATCGCCGAGGAGGCAGGCGCCGAGCCCGGCGTGCCCTGCGACCTCGAGGCCGACGCGGCGGCCCAGCGGGTGACCTTCGTCGCCCCTGCGGTGCTCGCGCCGGGCCGCTACCGCCTCTCGTGCCGGTTCTCCGGCGTCCTGAACGACCGGCTCGAGGGCTTCTACCGCAGCACCTACGTCGACGAGGACGGCAACGAGCGCGTCATCGCCACCACCCAGTTCGAGGAGACGAAGGCCCGCAAGGCCTTCCCCTGCTTCGACGAGCCGGACCGCAAGGCGGTCTTCTCGGTCACCCTCGACGAGCCGCCGGGGATGCTCGCCGTGTCGAACGGCCCGGAGGTCGCGAGCGAGCCGCTCCCGGGCGGCGGCCGGCGCGTCCGCTTCAAGGACACGATCCCGATGTCGACCTACCTCGTCGCCTTCGTCGTCGGCCCGCTCGTCGCCACCGAGCCCGTCGACGCCGCCGGCGTCGCGCTGCGCGTCGTCCACCGACCGGGCAGGGAGCACCTGTGCGCGACCGCCCTCGACGTCGCGCGCCACGCCCTCGGCTTCTTCACCGACTACTTCGCGCAGCCCTACCCCGGCGACAAGCTCGACCTCGTCGCGCTGCCGGACTTCGCGGCCGGCGCGATGGAGAACCTCGGCTGCGTCACCTTCCGTGAGGCGATCCTGCTCGCCGACCCGGCGAACACCTCCCAGGTCGAGCTCGAGCGCCTCGCCGAGGTCGTCGAGCACGAGATCGCCCACATGTGGTTCGGCGACCTCGTCACGATGCGCTGGTGGAACGGGATCTGGCTGAACGAGGCGTTCGCCACCTTCATGGCGTTGCTGTGCCAGGACGACTACCGCCCGCAGTGGCGCTGCTTCACGAGCTTCGCCCGGGCGAAGGCCGAGGCGCTCGGCGTCGACGGCCTGCACTCGACGCGCCCGATCGAGTACCCGGTGCGCCACCCCGACGAGGCCGCCGCGATGTTCGACGTCCTCACCTACGAGAAGGGCGCCGCGGTGCTGTGGATGGTCGAGCGCTTCCTCGGCGGCACGGCGTTTCGCGACGGGGTGCGCCGCTACCTCGCCGCCCACCGCCTCTCGAACGCCGAGACGGGCGACCTGTGGGACGCGATCGAGGCGGAGGCCGGCGACGTGCCGATCCGGGCCCTCATGGAGTCGTGGATCCTCCAGGGCGGCTACCCGCTCGTGAGCGCCCGGGCCGCGATCGGCGAGGGCGGCCAGGAGGCCGTCGAGCTCGCCCAGCGACCCTTCGCCTACCTGCCGGCCGGCGAGGCCCCCGAGGGCGAGAGCGCCATCGGCCGCGACTGGCTCGTCCCGGTGATCGCCACCGGGCCTTCGGGCGAGCGCAGGACGGTGCTCGGCCCCCAGGGCGCTCGCCTCGAGGGCGTCGCCGCGCCCGTCGTCGTGAACGCCGGCGGCAGCGGCTTCTACCGCGTCGCCTACGACGCCGACCTGCGCAGCGCGCTGCTGAGCGAGATCGAGGGCCTCGAGGCGCTGGAGCGCTACACGATCGTGTCGGACGCCTGGGCGACGGTCCTCGCCCGCCTCGCCGAGCTCGAGGAGTTCCTCGACGTCGTCGAGCGCCTCGGCAACGAGCAGGACCCCCACGTCTGGTCGGTCGTGCTCGGCGCGCTGCGCACGCTCGACGTCGTCGCCCGGCCGGCGGACCGCCCCGCGCTCGCCGCCTACACCCGGCGCCTGCTCGGCCCGCGCCTCGAGCGGCTGACCTGGGAGCGGGCGGCCGACGAGGACGAGCAGACCCCCGTGCTGCGCGCCAGCCTCATCGGCGCCCTCGGCACGATCGGCGAGGACGGCCTCGTCGTGGCGCGCGCCCGGGAGGCCTTCGCCGCCGACCAGTCCGGCGCGCGCCCCTACGACGCCGACCTCGCGGCGGCGATCCTGTCGGTCGTCGCCGCGCACGCGGACGAGGCCGCCTTCTCGGCGATCGTCGCCCGCTACCGCGCGCCGCGCGACCCGATCGACGAGCAGCGCCACCTCATGAGCCTCGGGTCGCTTCGCGACCCGGCGCTCGCGGCGGCGGTGCACGAGATGGCGCTGCGCGAGATCCGCTCGCAGAACGCCCCCTACCTCCTCGGCGCCATGCTGGCGAACCGCCACGTCGGGCCGGCGACCTACGAGTTCGTCACCGCCCGCTTCGACGAGCTCGCGGCGCGCTTCCCGGAGAACTCCATCCACCGGATGCTCGAGGGGATCACCGGCCTCGCCGGCGAGGGGGCGCCCGACTTCGACGCGGTGCGCGCCTTCGTCGAGGGCCACGTGGCAGGAGGCCGGCGGCGCCTCGTCACCCAGAGCCTCGAGCGCCTCGCGGTGCACCGGCGGCTCGGGCTCGCCCTCGGCGAGCGCCTCGGCGAGGTCCTCGCCAAGCGGGGCTGAGGGGTGAACCTCGGCCTCGCCGCGACGACCTTCGCGATCGTCATCCCGGCCGAGCTCCCCGACAAGACCTTCATCTCGGCGGTCATCCTCTCGTCGCGCCACCGTCCGCTGCCGGTCTGGGGCGGCACGGCGGCCGGGCTCCTCGTCCAGGCCGCCCTCGCCGTCGTCGCGGGACGCGCCCTCGCGCTCGCCCCCCAGCGGGTCGTCGAGGCGGTCGTCGCCGCCGCCTTCCTCGCCGGCGCGGCCTACCTCCTCCTCGTCCCGGAGCGCTCGGCCGAGCGCGCGGGGGCGCAGATCGCCGAGCAGGGCGAGGTGCGCGTCGTGCGCGCCGGCGCCCGGACGCCGGGCGAGGCGCCCTGGCCGCGGGTCGCCCTGTCCACCTTCGCGCTCGTCGTGCTCGCCGAGCTCGGCGACCTCACCCAGGTCGTGATCGCCAACCTGGCGGCCCGCTCCGCCGACGCCCTCAGCGTCTTCGTCGGGGCGGCGGTCGCCTTCGTGCTCGTGAGCGGCCTCGGCGTCGCGACGGGGCGCAGTCTCGTGCGGGTCGTGCCGCTCGAGGCCCTCCGCAAGCTCTCCGGCCTCGTCCTGCTCGGCTTCGGCGTCTGGAGCGCGCTGCGTGCTGCCTGAGCGCGCGCGAGCACTCCTCGCCGCCTCGCGCCGCACGGCGGGCTTCCTGCCCGAGGACGAGGCCGACGCCCTCTTCGCCGTCGCCCGGCGCGCCGCGCTCAGCCGGCTCGGACCGCTCCTCGAGGTCGGCGCCTACTGCGGGCGTTCGACGCTCGTGCTCGCCGCGGCGCTCGCTGCCGCCGACGCCTCGCCGCCGCTCGTGTGCTTCAGCGTCGACCACCACCGCGGCTCGGAGGAGATGCAGGCCGGGTGGGAGGCCCACGACCCCTCGCTCGTCGACCCGGCGACCGGCCGCATGGACTCGCTGCCGGCGTGGCGGCGCGCCGTCACCGAGGCGGGCGCCGAGGACCTCGTCGTCGGCGTCGTCGGCGAGTCCTCCCTCGTCGCGGCGAACTGGTCGACGCCGCTCAGCCTCGCCTTCATCGACGGCGGCCACGGGAGCGAGCCGGCCTGGGCCGACTACCGCGGCTGGGCGCCGCACGTCGCGCCCGGCGGCTTCCTCGCCTTCCACGACGTCTTCGAGGACCCCGCGGCCGGGGGCCGCCCGCCCTACGAGTGCTTCGAGCACGCCCGCGCGAGCGGCGCCTTCGTCGAGGTACCGGCGCTCAGCCGGGCCAGCCTGCGAGTCCTGCAGCGGGTCGCGCCCGAGGGTCGACGCTGAACACGGCTCGCGTCGCCTCGCCGCCGGCGAGCGCGTCGGCGGCGAGCAGCACCGCCGCGGTCGAGTAGGTGGACGCCTCGCCGGCCGGGAAGCTCGAGCGCTCCGGCAGGACGAGGCCCGTGAGGTAGGAGCCGTCGCGAAGGCGCTTGTCCTCGGTCGTGCGCAGGAGGGCCGCCGCCTCCTCGGCGCAGCCGGCCCGCAGGTAGGCGAGGGCGCACTCGGCGGTCTCGGCCGTCGTCACCCAGCGGCGGTCGCGCCGGCAGCGCACCCCCGCCCCCTCGAGGACGAACGTGCTGCGGCGAGCGGCCAGGCGGCGCCGAGCCGGGGCCCCCGCCAGGACGCCGCCGAGCACCGGGTAGTACCAGTCCATCGCGTACACGGAGCGGTCGGCGAAGGAGGGCTCTCGCCACGCGATCGCCTCGCCGAGCGCGCCCGCCGCCGCGGCGAGGCGCGGGCGGCGGGCGCCGACGAGGCGCGCGAGGCGCGCCGCGGCGCGCAGGCTGGCGTGGATCGAGCAGGAGGCGGCGAGGAGCGCGAAGGTCCCCTCCCGACCACCTGGCTCGACCGACCAGGCGACCTGCCCGCCGGGCCACTGGTGCGCGAGCACGAAGCCGAGCGCGCGGTCGACGACGGCGAGGAGCTGCCTGGCGAAGGCGACGTCGCCGCTCGACAGGAGGAAGTGGAGGGCGCCGGCGGCGACGTAGGCCGTCTGGTTCGTGTCGAGGCGCTCGTCCGCGACGCTCCCGTCCGGGCGGTAGGAGGCGTGGAAGGCGCCGTCGGGGCGCTGGACGCGCGCGAGCCACTCGTAGGCGCGGCCCGCGGCGTCGAGCTCGCCGAAGGCGGCGAGCGCCATCGCCGCCTCGACGTGGTTCCAGGGATCGCCCTCGCCCGCGGCGCGTCGAGGGATCATCCCGCTGTCGCACTGCACGGCGGCGATCGAGCGCGCGCTCTCGCCCCACGGCGACGGCGGCCTCGCGAGCGGCTCGCCGGCGACGCTCATGGCCGCTTCTCGAGGTAGAGGACGAGGCTCTTGCCGATGAGCGGGTCGAGCACCCGCCCGAGCAGGCGCGTGAGCGCCGGGCGCCGGACGATGTCCCACACGAGGAGCCGGTGGTAGGCGGCGACGAGGGGATGGTCCTCGCGACCGACCCCGACGGCGCAGCGCAGCCACCAGTACGGCGAGTGGAGGCCGTGCGCGTAGTGGCGACGGCGAGGCTCGAGCCCGGCGCGCCGGCACTGCTCCTCGAGCGCGGCGCGCCGGTAGATGCGCACGTGCCCGCCGGGGACCGAGTGGTACTCCTGCGACAGCGCCCAGTTGACGCGCTCGGGCCAGGCCCGCGGCACGCTCAGCGCGACGAGCCCCCCGGGCCGCGTCACCCGTGCGAGCTCGGCGAGCGCGGCGTCGTCGCGTGCGAGGTGCTCGAGGACCTCGGCGGCGATGACCCGGTCGAAGGCGTCGTCGGGGAACGGGAGCGCGGCGGCGTCGCCGGCGACGACGAGCCCGAGCGCGCCCTCGGGCAGCTCGCCGGCGTCGCCCATCGCCGCGAGCGTCGCCGCCACCGCGCGCAGCTCGCCCGGCGCGGCGTCGAGGGCGACGACCGTCGCGCCAGCCCGGGCGCAGGCGAAGGCGTGCCGCCCACCGCCGCAGCCGAGGTCGAGGACGCGCTGACCCGGCCCGATGCGCGCCAGGGCGAGGTCGATCGTCAGCACCGCCCGCCTCCCTCGAGGACCCGCCGGTACTCCTCGGCGGTGCGCGTCGCCGTCGCCGCCCAGGTGAAGCGGTCGAGGACGCGCCGGCGCGCGCGCTCGGCGAGACGCCTCGCGAGGCGCGCGTCGCCGAGCAGCCGGCCGATCGCCTCGGCGAGGGCGGACGCGTCGGCCGGCGGCACGAGGAGCGCCGCGTCCCCGTCCTCGCCCACGACCTCGGGCAGCGCTCCCCCCGTCGTCGCGACGAGGGGGGTGCCGGTCGCCATCGCCTCGATGGCGGGCAGGGAGAAGCCCTCGTACAGCGACGGCACCACGGCGCAGCTCGCCGTCGCGTACCGGCGGGCGATCTGCTCGTCCGCCTCGCCGCTCACGAAGGTCACGGCCCGCTCGAGCCCGAAGCGGCCGAGCACCTCGCGCGCCCGGCTCTGCTCGCGCAGGCGGCCGATCACGACGAGGTGCGCCTGCTCGTGCTCGGTGCGCAGCTTCGCCAGGGCCTCGAGGAGGTAGGCGAGCCCCTTCAGGGCCACGTCCGAGCTCGCCGTCGTCATGATGCGCCCCGGGACGCGCGCGACCTGCGGGTAGGGGCGGAAGGTGGCGTCGTCGACGCCGACGGGGACCACCGCGATGCGGCCGGGGTCGACGCCCATCTCGGCGGCGACGTCGCGCGCCGAGGACCGGGAGACGGTGAGGAGACGGGGCAGGGCGCGCGCGACGCGCGCCTGCATGCGCGCGAACCGGTACCAGCGGCGCAGCGACCGGCGCCGCGCCCGGCTCGGCGCCTCGGCGAGCTCGAGCGCGAGGTCGACGGTGACGGGGTGGTGGACCGACGCCACGACCGGCAGGCCGCCTGCGAGCACCCGGAGCAGGCCGGTCCCCAGGCTCTGGTTGTCGTGCACGACGTCGAGCTCGCCACGGCGCGCGAGGAGCAGCGGCGCGACGCGCAGCGAGAAGGTCCTCGGTTCCGGGAAGCCGCCGGTGCACATCGTCGCCACCTCGAGCAGGTCGACGGGCGACGCGATCTCGCGGGCGCGCGGGATCCGGAAGGGGTCCTCCTCTCGGTACAGGTCGAGGCTCGGGACCTTGACGAGGCGCACGCCCGGGTCGAGGACCGGGTAGGGCTGGCCGGCGAAGACGGTCACGGCGTGGCCGAGCGCGGCGAGCTCGCGGCTCAGGTGGCGCACGTAGACGCCCTGGCCGCCGCAGTGCGGGTTGCCCCGGTAGCTGAGCAGGGCGACGCGCAGCGGGCGTGGCGCGCCCTCGCCGGTCTCGCGCACGGCGCCCGCTCAGCGGTGGCCCAGGCCGAGCTGCACGGCCTTCACGACGAGGAGGGCGACCGCGAGTCCGAGGTAGGCCCGCAGCACGTACATCGTCGCCCTGCGGCCGCGCGTCCAGCGCGGCGGCTCGAGCAGGGCGAGCGGCGGCATGCGCCACGCCTCGCGCTGCGCCCTGGTGAGCTCGGGGCGCGGCCGGGCGCCGAGGCGCGCGGCGGCGACGACGGACACTGCGGCCCCGCCGACGAGCACGGCGGCCAGCACGGCGAAGATCGCCGAGAGCCGCAGGCCGGGGAAGACGGTCGTCGCCGTGAGGATGAGAGAGAGCCCGAGCAGCACCGAGACGATCAGCCCCGACAGCACGTTCAGCCACGGGCGGTTGACCCAGGGTCCGAGGACCGCAGGGTCGTTGCACAACAGCAGCAAGAAGATCGTGGCGCTCGGCAGCAGCACGCCGGCGAGCGCCTGCACGGCCGTCGTGATCACGCCGAGGGGCGCGTGGGGGATGAGCACGATCCCGGCCGCCACGACGACGAGGCCGGAGAAGCTGGCGTAGAAGGGCTTCGCCTCGCCGAAGCGCCGGTGCAGCGAGTGGCTGAGGCCGGAGATGTCGCCGAACGCGTACGACGTGGCGAGCGTGACCGAGGCGGCGCCGATGATCGAGGCGTTGAGGAGCACGACGGCGAAGAGCGCGCCCGCGCCGTGCCCGAGGTAGCGGGCGAGGCCGCGCGCGACGCCCCCGGCGTCGGTGTAGCGCCCGGCCAGCGGGGTGCCGTGGAAGGCGAAGGCGGTCGTCACGACGAGGAGGCAGGCGGCGACGACGGTCACGAGGGAGCCGATGACCGTGTCGGTGCGCTCGTAGTTGATGAAGCGCGGGATGATGCGCTTGTCGACGATGTTCGACTGCTGGAAGAACAGCTGCCAGGGGGCCACCGTCGTGCCGACGATGGCGATGATGAGCAGCACCGACGTCGAGGTGAGGCCCCCCTCCACCCCGGGCACGAACAGGTCGCGCAGCACCGGCACGACGTGGGGACGGCTGAGGACCGCGAGCGGGACGACGAGGAAGTTGGCGAGGACGAAGACGAGCATGAAGCGCTCCCAGCGGCGGAAGCTCCCGCCGGCGGTCATGGCGACGAGCGCGGCGGCGGCGAGGGGGACCGAGACGTAGGGCGTGACGCCGAAGTAGCGCAGCGCCAGGCTGACGCCGATGAACTCGGTGACGATGGTGAGGAAGTTGAGGACGAACAGGTCGACGACCGAGAAGAGGCCCCACAGCCGGCCGAAGCGCTCCGAGATGAGGCGCGCGTGGCCGACGCCCGTCACGGCGCCGAGGCGGACCACCATCTCCTGGTTGACGACGAGCACGGGCACGAGCAGCGGCAGCGTCCACAGCAGGCTGAGACCGAAGTTCTGGCCGGCCTGGGCGTAGGTCGAGACCCCCCCGGCGTCGTTGTCCCCGACCATGACGATGAGGCCCGGCCCCATGACGGCGAGGAGCGTGAGCACCTTGGCGACCCAGCCACGGCTCGCCGAGGCCTCCGCGAGGCGGATGGTGCCGAGGGCGCCCGTGATGTCGCCGGCTGGGGGGGCGTCGGAGACGCCGGGCGCGCGCTGGCTCGCGCTGGCGTGCTCGGCCATGTGGCGACGACCTCCCTTCGGCTCGGACGCTCTTCGCGTGGTGCGGCGCGCCCGCGGGGAGGTCGGCCCGGGTCAGCTGCGCGAGTCGGCCTCCGCCCTGGGCGGCGCCCTTCGTTGGTCAGACGGTCGATGGTCGGTGCTCAGGGTTGCTCCCTCGACGGCCCAGCCTCCAGCCTCACCTCGAGGGGGGTGGAGCCCGGTGGGCGCCGGACCCGTCGCGGAAGCCCACGACGCACCCCTCTCGTCAGAGCTTTGGCGCCCGCCGGCGTAAGCCCGTGAGGGCCAGCCACTTCGGGCCACCCCTTCGGCCGGGGCGGCCTGGCCTGACCCGGAGTGTCTCTCGACAGGTGGGGTCAGTGGCCTCTGTCCGACGAGCCGCCTCACCGAACGAGGTGCGGCTGCTTGCGAGGCGATTCTAGGCGCGAGCGGTCGCGAGCTGCAGGGCGTCGGACGGCTGGCGGGTCACTCCTCCGGCGCGCTCATCCCGAAGTCCCGCCGCCAGCCCGTCGGCAGCAGGAGCTCGAGGACGTCGTCGACCGTCACCACGCCGAGCATGGAGCCCGCCTCGTCGACGACGGGGACCGAGGAGAGGTTGAAGTCGGCCATCTTGCGCACGATCGCGTGCAGGTCGGCGTCGGCGCGCACCGTGATCGGGTCGCGCTCGGCGACCTCGGCGAGGGTCGCGCCCGGCGGCGCCTTGAGCAGGCGCACGGCCGAGGCCGTGCCGGCGAGGTGCCCGCCTTCGTCCGCGGCGTAGACCGTGCCGAGCGCCTCGGGCGCGATCGGGCTCGCCCGCAGTGCGTCGAGCGCGGCGGCGACGGTCGTCGACTCGGGGAGCAGGAGGAAGTCCGGGCTCATGAGGCCGCCGGCGGTCTCCGGGTTGTAGCTGAGCAGCGCGCGGACCTTCGCCTGCTGGGGGGCGGGCAGCGCCTCGAGCAGCGGCAGGCGGCGCTCCTGGTCGAGGTCCGCGATGAGGTCGGCCGCGTCGTCGGGCGCCATGCGGGCCAGCAGGCGAGCCGCCTCGGCGTCGGAGCGGGAGCTGAGGAACTCGCGCTGGTGCTCGGGGTCGAGCTCCTCGAACACGTCCGCCTCGAGCTCGCGGTCCTGGCCGACCGCCTCGATGATCTCCTCGCCCTCCTCGTGCGACGCCGCCTCGACGAGGTCGGCGATCTGCGCGGGGCGCAGGCGTGCGAGCTTGCGGTAGGGGATGCGGGTGCGCGCGCTCGGCACGTGCGCGACGAAGGGCTCGATGCTCGCCCAGTCGACGAGCGACTTCGGGCCGATGCGCCGGGCCAGCCGGCGGCCGAGGAGGCGGCGCAGGACGCCCCGGCCGCTCGGATCGACGCCGACGACCTCCCAGGCGCCGTTGACGCACGCGAGCTCGATCTCGTTGGCCCGGATGAGGCGGGGCCCGACCAGGTTGATGAGGTGGCGCGCCGAGAGGTCGCGCGCGAGCAGAAGCTCGCCCGGGCGGCGCTCGAAGCGGCGGAGGTTGAGCGTCTCGCCCTCGAGCTCCACGCCGCTCGGGCCGATGCGCGAGACGAGCGAGATCGGCACGTACAGGCGCCGGCCGCCCACGCTCGCGACGAGCCCGGTGATCGGCGGGTGCGCGCCGCCGCGCACCCGCACGATGAGGTCCTCGACCCGCCCGATCCGGTCGCCCGAGGGGCCGAGGAGCGGGCTGCCGACCACGCTCGAGAGGTGGAGTACCTCCGCGCTCACGGCGTGGCGCGCCGCCGGGGCACTCCCCCGCTGTGCACGGCCGACATGGTACCGAGCACCGGACGCTCGTGGAGAGGTCGGCAGCTGCGGTCGAGGTCGCCCCACTACCATGCGCCCGTGCGCTACGAGCCGCTCGGCCGGACGGGCATCCACGTCTCCTCGTACTGCCTCGGCACGATGATGCTCGGTGCCTGGGGCAACGCCGACCACGGCGAGTCCGTCCGCATCGTCCACGCCGCGCTCGACGCCGGGATCAACTTCGTCGACACCGCCGACGTCTACGGGCGCGGCGAGTCCGAGGAGATCGTCGGCAAGGCGCTCGCCGGCCGGCGCGACGCGGTGGTCCTCGCCACGAAGGTACACGGCGCGATGGGCGACGACGTGAACGAGCGGGGCAACTCCCGGCGCTGGATCGTGCGCGCCGTGGAGGCCAGCCTCCGGCGGCTGCGCACCGACTACATCGACCTCTACCAGATCCACCGCCCCGACCCGGCGACCGCGATCGAGGAGACCCTCTCGGCCCTCTCCGACCTCGTCCACGCGGGCAAGGTGCGCGCCATCGGCTCGTCGTGCTTCCCGCCCTCGGCGATCGTCGAGGCGCAGTGGGCGGCCGAGCGCCACGGCTTCGAGCGCTTCCGCTGCGAGCAGCCGCCCTACTCCCTCCTCGTGCGCGGGATCGAGGCGGAGGTGCTGCCCACCTGCGCCCGCTACGGGATGGGTGTCATCACGTGGGGCCCGCTCAACGGCAGCTGGCTCTCCGGCCGCTACCGCCGCCCGGAGGACATCGACTTCACCGTCGGGCGCGCGAGGCGGCTCCCGTCGCGCTTCGACCCGTCGGTCCCCGGCAACCGGGCCAAGTTCGAGGCCGTGGACCGCCTCGCGGCGCTCGCGGCCGAGGCGGGCCTGTCGCTCGTCCACCTCGCCCTCGCCTTCGCGCGCGCCCACCCGGCCGTGACCTCGGTCATCCTCGGCCCGCGCACGATGGAACAGCTCGAGGACCAGCTCGCCAGCGCGAGCGTCGAACTCGACGACGCGCTCCTCGACCGCATCGACGAGGTCGTGCCGCCGGGGACGAACCTCAACCCGGCCGACGCCGGGTACGTGCCCCCGGCCCTCGCCGCGTCGGCGCGCCGCCGTCCGGGCGGCCGCCGCGAGGCGTGAGGCGCGGGCCCTTCCGCGAGGCCGCGGCGCGCCCTAGCATGGCGGGAGAGGAGGAGCGGTGGGCTTCCAGGTCTGTGCGGGCGCGATCTTGACCTGTACCTTCGGCATGGCGCCGTCGGTGCTCGACGTCCTGCCCGACAGCGGGGTGCTCTGCCCGACGCCGGCCGCCAACATCGAGGACTCGATCCCGCTGCTCAACATCGAGCCCTTCGGGATGTGCATGAGCGAGTCGAACCCCGAGGTCGCAGCCGCCACCGCCGCGAAGCTCGGGGTCTTCACCCCCATGCCGTGCGTGCCGGTCGTGACCGACCCGTGGTTCCCCGGGGCGGACACCGTCATGATCGGCGGGCTGCCCGCGCTCGACGACCTGTCGATCTGCCTGTGCGACTGGGGCGGCGTCATCACGATCGAGGACCCCGGTCAGTTCGAGATCCTCGTCGAGTAGCCGGTCCTCGGGCCCGGCCGACCGCCCTCAGCCGGACGCACGCCCGCCCGGCCGCACGACGGCGAGGGAGCGGGCGACCTCGACGAGGCGATCGATGCCGAGGACGCTCGAGGACAGCTCGACGAAGGTCGAGGCGAGCCTGGCGCGTACCTTGGCGCGCGCCAGGCGGCCCGATCGCTCCTCGCAGCCCTCGATGCCCGGAGCGACCTCGCGCCAGCGGTCGCGCGCCGATCGCGGCGGCTCGCTGCCCGCGAGCAGGATGCGAAGCTGCCCGCGCCCGACCGCCGGATCGGCGATCGCGTAGGTGAGGACCGCGTGCGTCGGGGTGCCTGTGCGAGCGTCGGCGTCGAAGAGGGCGACGTGCGGCGGCGAGGGGCTCGGGCTCGGGACGGGCACGAGCACCGCGAACCCGACCCGCTCGGCGAGGTCCGCCGGGCTGAGGCGGCGCACGAGGTTCCCCCCGGCGACGAAGTGCTGGTCCGGCGCGGCCGCCGGTGCGAAGAGCTCGGCGGCCAGCTCCTCGTCGAACGTGACGGCGTCCGTCGTGCACGCCTGGAACGCCTCCCCGTCCAGGAGCGCCGTGACGGCGAGGATCACGCCCCGCTCGGCGTCGACGGCGACGAGGTACTCGTCGGCCCCCATGCCCGCCTCGCGCAGCGCGAGACGGGCACGACCGCCGCCCGCCCTCGGCACGGCGCGCACCGCGTAGGCGGGGCGACCGGCGACGACGGCCTCCTCCACCGAGGCGAGCTCGAGCGCGTCGAGGAGGCGGCGGCCGTCGACGAGGACGGACGGCGGGCCGAGGACGAGGCCGACCGGCGCGCCCGCACCGCCGCCGCTCGTCGCGCCGAGGCGAGGCGACCACCGCCACCAGCGCGGCCCCTGGCCGACGACGGTGACGGTCTCGGCGCCGAGCTCGTACTCGGCCCGCACGAGCACCGCCCCGCCCCGCCAGAGCCGCCAGGCGGTCGCCCGCTCGCCGAGCGGCGTCGAGGAGACCTCGCGCGCCGGTAGGCCCCGGGGCTGGACCCCGAGGCGCGTGCGGCGCCTGGCGAGGGCGCGGCGCGTCGCCTGCCGGTCCTGCCAGAAGCGCCCCGCGGCGCGCACCGACCGCCAGCGGTCCTCGGCCGTGGCGACGAGGTCGCGCACGGCCTCCGGTGCGGTCATGGCGCGGCCCGCGCCTCAGCTCGCACCGGCGCCTGTGATCTGGGCCGTCCCGTCGAAGTAGACGTTGGCGGCGCACGCGCTCGTCCCGCCCCCCGCACAGCTCACCGTGATGACGAAGGTGTAGCCCTGCTGCAGCACGAGGGGCGTCTTGAGCGAGAAGTCCTCCGAGGTGAGCTGCGTCAGCGACATCTCGAAGAAGTACTTCGGCGCCGTCTGACCGGGGAGCTCGAGGCCGACCTGCACCGTGCTGCCGTCCACCTGCGTCAGGTTCTCGATGATGATGTCGGTGAGGTCGAGCGCGTTGCCCTGCGGCACGACGAACGTTCCCTGCTGGACCTTCCCCGGCGCGGCGACGACCTCGATCGCGTTCGAGTACGGGCCCGGCGTGAGCTGCGCCGCGTTGGCTCCCGGTGGCAGCGTCGTCGTGGTGGTCGTGGTCGTCGTCGAGCTCGTCGTCGTCGAGGCCGGCGCGGTGGTGGTCGTCGAGCTCGCCGGGAGCGTCGTCGTGGTCGTGGCGCTCACCGCGGCCGCAGCGGCGGCCGCCGCCGCGGCCGCGGCCGCCGAGGCGTTCTGCGTCGTCGTCGTCGCCACCTTGTTCACCTTGGACTGGACCTGGTTCACCTTCTTCGCCGTCGTGGCGAGCTGTGCCTGGACCTTCTGCTGCTGGCGCTGCTGGCTCGCCAGCTGGGGCTGGACGGCGGACACGGCGGCGTTCTTCACCGTCGGCCTGATGACGAGGAACCAGGCGAGCAGGAGCGCCACGACGGCGAGGCCGGCGAGGGAGCCCTTCGGGAGGAGCGGCTCCTGGATGAGCGTCGCGTCGAGCAGGATCGGGTCGGCGCCCTCGGGCTCGACCGCCACCTTGAAGCGCGACTGCTTCTGCGGCCCGCGCAGGTAGCGCCGGCGCGGGACGATCTTCAACTTCGCGAAGGTCGTCGTGCCCGGCTGCAGGACGAGCTTGCGGGGCCGCACGTGGATCACGAGGGTGTCGGACGGGTCGCGCCCTCGCACGGCCGCGGGGACCGCGACGTTGCTCCAGCTGTCGATGGCGACGCCGAGCTTGCCCTTGCGCTTGCCCATCGTGACCGAGGGGATGAGCTCCGCCGCGAGCTTGCGGTAGCTGGCGATCGTGAGGACGCCCTCCTCGACGACCGAGCCCTCGGGGTCGTTCGCCGGCTGGACCTTGACGCCGAAGGGGAACTCGCCCGGCTCGACGTGCCACTCGCGCGGCGGCCGGAAGGTCACCGTGACGTCCTGCTGGGTGTTCGGGAAGAGCGACAGAGACGCCGGCTCCACGCTCGCCCACTCCGCGGCGTCCCCGACGACGCTCACGTCGTACTGCTCGACGATCGTCGAGACGTTGTGCACCGTGAGCTCCAAGGTGCTCGTCCCCCCCGGGTCCACCTCGAGGGTGGGGTTCTTCAGGACGACGACGACGGAGCTCATCGTGCGCTGCCTTTCCGCGAGGGCCGCCGCGGGCGGGCTCGGCTAGCCACTGGCGTAGTAGATCTTGGCGCCCGAATTCATATCCGAGAGGGTGTCGCTCGGGTCGACGTAGGCGACGTCGCTCGGGCTGTTGCCGCCGACGATGGTGTCGTCGGCGGGCTGGCCGTTCGAGAGCTGCGCGAGGAAGAAGTTCTGCGCCGCATCCTGGCCGACGAGGGTGTTGTGCGTTCCCTGCTCGGCCTTGAACGTCGTCTGGTAGGAGCCGCCGGCCTCGAGGGTGTCGTAGCCGGCGGCGCTCGTGACGAGGAGGTCGGCGCCGCCGCCGCCGACGAGGGTCTGGTCGGCCGCCCCGGCGACGAGGACGTCGTTCGATGTCGTGCCGACGACGCGCGACACCCCGACGAGCGTGTCCGTGCCCGTCCACGACCCGCTGCAGGTGGTCGTCACCCCTGGCGGACTCCAGGCGCCGCACTTGAGGGCGAGGCCGCCCGTGAGGGTCGGGTAGCCCGAGGGCGCCGGGGAGCCGGGCGGTCCGAGGTTCACCGCGACCCCGTACTGGCTGCCGTCCGAGCCGAGGCCGGGGCCCATCCCGGAGTAGTCGACGGTGCAGTCCGAGCCGGGGCTGCAGATGACGCTGTTGGAGCCCGACCCCGTCACGATGACGGCGGACCCCTCGCTCTTCACGGTGACCCCGGTGCCGTTCGCGATGAGCAGGTCGCTGCCTGCGCCGCCGTCCAAGGTGGCCCCGTTCGTGCCGATGAGCACGTCGTCGAAGGCGGTGCCGATCACGCTCGAGATGCCGCTCAGGGAGACCGCGGCCCCCCAGCCGCCCGACGCGTACTGGGCGGGGACGTCGTAGCTGATGCCCTCGACGGATCCCTGCATCGGCGTCGAGGAGAGGTTGACCTCGACGCCCGCGGGAGCGCCGGCGAACGACAGGGTGCCGCTCACGGCGGGCCCGCTCTGGGTGACGATCGTGAGGCTGCCGGAGCCCGGGACGTAGGTGGTCGCGCCGAGGCCGCCGTCCATCGTCACCGTACCGCTGCCCGCGACGAGCGTCGCGGGCTGGGTGCTCGCCGCGTCGTCGAGGACGTAGCTCCCGCTCCCCGCGCTGAGCAGGTCGCTCGACCCCGGCTGGGTCGCCTCGCCGGTGATCGTACCGCTGCCTGTCGCGCCGAGGATCGTACTCCCGAAGGGCGAGCCGACCACGTTCTGCACGGTCCCGGGCTCGACGAGCACCTCCCCCGCCCCCCCCGTGTACTGGAAGGAGGGATCGGTGAGGTCGAGCCACACGGCCGAGGTCGTCTCGGACAGGTTGACGGTGTTCGAGCCGCCGCCCCCGTTCACGACCGTCGGGCCGCCGCGCAGGTAGAAGGTGTCGTTCGCGGCGCCGCCGACGAGCACGCCCGGGAGCGTCGCGCTCCCGTAGAGCGTGTTGGGAGCCGTCGCGCTGCCGATCACGCTCGCGATCCCCGAGAGCGTCACCGTGTAGGACGTGGCGCCGCTGAAGCCGCCGCTCACCGTACCGGCGTCGACGTTCACGGTGAGCGGGTTCGGTGCTGCAGAGAAGTCGACCGTGTCGTCGCCGCCCCCGCCGGCGAGCGTCCAGTTGCCGGCCGCGACCACGAAGGTGTCGGGGTTCGGGCTCCCGGTGATGGTGGTGATCGCCGAGAAGCTGTCGTGGGCGCCCGAGCACGTCGCACCGAAGTACACGGCACCGGACCCGAGCTCGGCGCAGATCCCCGCGCCGCCGCTCGGGATGCCGCCGAAGCTGAGCGTCGTCGCCATCGCCCCGCTCGGCGCGCCGTTGAAGCTGTAGCCGGGCGTCGCATCGGCGACGAAGGCCGTCGTGAGCCCGGGCGTCGAGGTGGTCGCGGCCGTGAAGGTCGTGAAGCCGTGCAGCGAGAGGCCGAGGGCCGTCGAGACCGAGACCGTCGTGCCGGAGACGACGACCTGGAGCGTCGAGCCGCTCGGCGGGGTCGGCAGGCTGACCGCGAGCCCCGAGCTGCCGGTGAGCGACGGGATCGAGGCGAAGGTCGAGACGACCGACCCGATCGTGATCGAGCCGCTGCCATCCGGGTTGATCGCCACGGTCCCGCTCGGCGTGCCGCTCACGGTCAGGGTCGTCGTCGTCGAGTTGCCCGTGAAGCTGTACGGGGCGCTGCCGTCGGTCACGAAGTTCGTCGTCCCCGTCGCCGGCGCGACGAGCGAGGGGAAGCCGACGAGGAGGATCCCGTTCACCCCCACGCCGCTCGAGGTCACCGTGACCGTGAGGGTCCCCGAGCCGGTCGGCAGGACGACGCTGTTCGTCCCGCCGCCGCCGACGAGCTTCGAGATCGCGGTGAAGGTGTCGTGGGCGGCCGGGCTGCCGCAGGTCGCGGAGCCGAAGTAGACGGTCCCGGTCGAGAGGCAGGCCGTGAGCGCGCTGCCTCCGCTCGGGATCCCGGCGTAGCTGAGGGTCGTCCCCCCCGCCGCGCCGTTGAAGGTGTAGCCCGCCGTCGCGTCGGAGGTGAAGGTCGTGCCCGAGGCCTCGGCGGTGAAGACGGTGAACCCGGACAGGGCCTGGCTCGCCGAGCCCACGGCGAAGCTCACCGAGCCCGAGGTCACGGTGAGCGACACCGTGCCGGACGCCGGGAGCTCGACGTCGACCGCGCTCGGGCCGCTGATCGTCCCCTTGATGGCCGAGAAGCTCGTCGAGCCGTAGCTGCCCGACCCGATCCCGCTCAGCACGAGCGGGAACGACCCGCTCACCGCCAGCGTGGAGTTCGTCGTCGCCCCGGTGTCGTTCCCCGTGAAGGTGGCCGCCGAGCCGTCCGTCGCGAACGCGACGGCGTAGGTGCCGCCGGCGGTGAAGGACGTGAAGCCCGACAGCGTCTCGTTCCCCGAGCCCGCCGTGAGGGTCCCGGTCGTCCCCGAGAACGAGAGCGACGACGCGAAGTCCAGGGTGACGGTCACCGTGGCGGACCCGCTGATCCCCCCGATGGCGCTGAAGGTGGTCGCGCCGAACGTCCCGCTCCCGAGGCCCGAGAGGACGAGGGACCCGGAGCCGCTGAGGGTGATCGTCGTGCCGGCCTGCGCGTTGCCGGTGAAGGTGGCGCTCGTCGTGTCGCTCGTCGTGAAGGCGACGGCGTAGGTGCCGCCGGCGGTGAAGGACGTGAAGCCCGACAGCGTCTGGGACGAGGAGGAGACCGTGAAGACCCCCGTCACGGCGTCGAAGGAGGAGGCGACGTCGAAGGTGACCGGGTCCGAGGCGCCCCCGGTGATCGTGCCCGAGACCGAGGCGAAGCTGAACCCGTCGTAGCTGCCGGCGCCCACCCCGGTGAGGGTGAGGGTGTGGGCGCCGACCAAGGTGAGCGAGGTCGTCGTGCCCGCCCCGGTGATGAGGCCGACCGAGGAGAAGTTCTGCGGGCTCGAGCCGTAGGAGGCGACGGTGGTCGACCCGACGGTCGCGCCGAGGCTGAGCGTGCCGGTGCCGGCGAGGCTCACCGGGGTGCTCCCGGTCCCGACGATCCCCCCGCCGCTGAAGCCGCTCATCGTCGAGGAGCCGTAGGTGGCGGTCCCGCTCGCCTGGAAGGCGAGGGTCGGCGTGCCGCTCGTCGTGAGGGTGATCGTCGTGCCGGCCTGCGCGTTGCCGGTGAAGGTGGCGCTCGTCGTGTCGCTCGTCGTGAAGGCGACGGCGTAGGTGCCGCCGGCGGTGAAGGACGTGAAGCCCGACAGCGTCTGGGA
>Ga0209061_1001973_pt1 | contig 29245 bp, 30 predicted proteins | sample Coa_R1_10_FD_187157 | JGI IMG/M metagenome (GOLD analysis project Ga0209061, IMG submission 187157) | Surface soil microbial communities from Centralia Pennsylvania, which are recovering from an underground coalmine fire - Coalmine... | ecosystem: Environmental > Terrestrial > Soil >... | reverse complement strand
GGAGAGCCGGGGGCGGCGGTGTCATCGTGGCCCTCGAAGGGCGACCGACGCCGGCCGTCACCCCGACCCTCATCGAGTCACAGGAACCGTGACAGCCCCTGCACCAGAGAGGGTGGACCAGTGACCGTCGGGGTGCTGGTGGCCTCGGCCCAAAACGCCCGGGCCCTGTGGTATCTGGCCCGGGCCAGTGGGCTGGTCGCCATGGTGCTGCTGACGGTGACGGTCGTGCTCGGCATCGTCTCGACGGTCGGCTGGGCCAGCGCGCGCTGGCCCCGGTTTGCCTCTCAGGCCCTGCACCGGAACCTCTCCCTGCTGTGCCTGGCCTTGATCGCTATCCACGTCGCCACCATCGTGGCCGACGGGTACGTGCCGATCGGCGTGCTCGATGCCGTCGTCCCGTTCCGCACCCCGTACCGGAGGTTCTGGGTCGGGCTGGGGGCCGGCGCGTTCGACCTTCTGGTCGCGGTGCTGGTGACCAGCGCGCTGCGCCGCCACATCGGGCACCGGGCGTGGCGGGCGGTGCACTGGCTGGCCTACGCCTGCTGGCCGATCACTCTGGCCCACGGGTTGGGCTCGGGGACCGACACCCGGCTCGGCCCGGTCCAGCTGCTCTATGTGGTCTGTGCCGGGATGGTGGCGGTGGCGGTGGCGTGGCGGCTGGTGGCGGCCGGGACCGCCGCGAAGAGGACGCCTCGGCCGAGCGCCCTGCCGGGGCGCCACTCGAGGACCGGGGTGCGGACGCCGTGAGCGCGACCGCTGCCACGACGCTCGGCGACCGCCCAGGGGCGCTCGATCCGCTCCCGGGGGATTGCCCGGTTCGGCTGCTGCGCGGGCTGGAGGACGGCCGCCCGAGCATCGACCTCGCCTCGCACCTCGAGCTGTGGGGTGCCCTCGAGGGGGCCGCCGCGCCCGGGCTGCTGGCCGAGGTCGAGGCAAGCGGCCTGATCGGGCGAGGCGGTGCCGGCTTTCCGGCCGCTGCCAAATGGCGGGCGCTTGGGACCGGCCGCCGTCCGGTCGTGGTGGCCAACGGGGCCGAGGGCGAGCCGGCCAGCGCCAAAGACGCCGTCCTCCTGGCGCGCACCCCGCACCTGGTCCTCGACGGGGCGACCGCCGCTGCCGCCGCCCTCGGTGCCTGCCGAGTCGTGGCCTACGTTCCCGAGCATCTGGTCCCGGGGGTGCGCCGGGCGGTGGCCGAGCGAGCCCGCCACGGTCTGGACCCGGTCCCGATCGAGGTGGTGGGGGCGCCCTCGGCCTTTCTCGCCGGCCAGGAGGCGGCGGTGGTCAGCGCCCTGAACGGCGGGCCACCGATGCCGACCTTCCAAGGCCTGGTGCCAATTCGGCGCCGAGGGGTGCAGGGGCGCCCGACGCTGGTCCACAACGTCGAGACGCTCGCCCACCTGGCCCTGGTCGCCCGGTTCGGCGCCGCCTGGTTCCGCCAGGTGGGGACCGAACGCGCGCCAGGGACCGTGCTGCTCACTGTCAGCGGCCGGTCACCGTCACCGGTGGTCATCGAGACGCCGTTGGGCTCGCGGGCCGGCGAGGTGCTCGGGCTGTCGAACGAGGAGGCGACGCAGTACGCGGGGGCGCTGGTCGGCGGCTACGGCGGCACCTGGGTGCCGATCGAGGCCATGGTGGACCTGGAGCTCAGCCCCGAGGGCGCTCGCCGGCACGATGCCGTGCTCGGCCCGGGGGTGGTGGTGCTGCTCGGGAAGCGCACCTGCCCGTTGGCCGAGGTGGCCCGGGTGGTGCGCTTTCTCGAGGCCCAGTCAGCCGGGCAGTGTGGGCCGTGCATCCACGGCGTGGCCGGCTTGGCCGCCACGCTGGGCGCGCTGGCGTGGGCTCCGGCCACGCTGCGCCGGGGTCCGGAGGAGCTCGTCGAGCTGGCCTCGCTGGTCGAGGGCCGTGGCGCGTGCCGACACCCCGACGGGGTGGCCCGATTCGTCACCAGCGCGTGCGAGGTGTTCGCCGACGAGGTCGCGCGCCACCTGCGCACCGGGCTGTGCCCGCTCGCAGCCGCACCCGGCACCTTGCCCCTCCCGAGGCCGCTCGCCCGACCTGCTGGGGTGGCGTGGTGAGGCGTCGGGTCTTCCGCCTCCTGGTTGACCCGATCGCCTGCGACGGCCACGGGATGTGCGCCGAACTGTTTCCCGAGCGGATCGCGCTCGATCGTTTCGGGTACCCGGTCTTCTCTGACCAGCCCGTCAGCCCTGACCTGCTCCCACTGGCCCGCCGAGCCACCACGATGTGCCCGCAGCTCGCCCTCCACCTGGTCGAGGCGAACGCCAGCGGAGGTGCAGGCCGGTGACCCGCCTCCCAGGCCCGGCACCAGCTGCGTGGTCCCGGCAGCGCCGTCGGCGCCTGGAGGGGGTGGAGGCGAACGCCCGCCTCACCGCGACCACCGCGGTGGTGCTGCTGGTGCTGCTGGCGGTGGAGGGGCTCACGATCCTGCGGATCGGGTCGCTGCTCACCCTTCACGTCTTCATCGGCATGCTGCTCGTTCCCCCGGTGCTGCTCAAGATGGCCAGTACCGGCTGGCGGTTCGCTCGCTACTACTTGGGCGACCCCGCCTACCGCCATCGAGGACCTCCGGCGCTCGGCCTTCGGGTCCTCGGGCCGGCGGTCGTCGTCCTCACCGTCGCGGTCCTGGCGACCGGCATCGTGCTGCTCGTGGGGCCGGTGCCGTGGCGCTCAACCCTGCTCGAGCTGCACAAGGCCACGTTCGTCCTGTGGTTCGGGGCCATGGGTCTGCACGTGCTCGGGCACCTGGCCGACACCGCCCGCCTGGCGCCACTCGACCTCGTGGCTCGGACCAGGCGCCAGGTCCGCGGGGCCGGAGTCCGCCAGTGGCTCCTCGCCCTCAGCCTGGTGATCGGCATCGGCCTGGGGGTCCTGGTCGTCCCAGAGGTGGGGTCATGGTGGCACGCGTTCAGGATCGGCTGACCGACCGGCGACCGCCCGCACCGCGACGGCGCCGCCCGAGCCTGAGGTGGCGGCGGATCCGGGCGGTGCTGATCGTGGCGGTGGCGGTAGTGGTGGGCTGGACGGGGATCTCCCTCGGGCTGGCGCTCACCAACCCCACGCTCGGCTCCTCACTGCCCGGGCGCTTCGCTGAGTGGGCCCGGGCCCACGGCGCCGCGTCCATCGTCAACTGGGCCGAGAACGTCTGGTACAGCCACCACCCGCCACCGGTGGGTGGCAAGCCGCCGCCGGGGGCCATCCGGGTGCCCCACCACGCGGTGGTCGACGTCAGCGCTGGTCCGCCCCACCTGCCGCCACCGCCGCCCATCGTGCCGCCGGCCTCGCCGCCGCTGCCCGGGGAGGGCCAGTGGACCCCGGTCGGACGCCGGGTCGACGGGGTGCCGGCCCTCTACGTGACCACCCTGCGTCCCGACCCGGTCCACACCAGCTACGTGGTCGGGGTGGCCTGGATGGACACCAAGCTGCTGCGGGCCACCTTGTACTCGGGCAGCCAGATCCCAGGGGGCGGCCCGTACCCCGACACCGCGCCGATCAGCCCGTCGGCGGCCAGCACGCTGGTCGCCGCGTTCAACGCCGGCTTCCTCATGTCGGCGGCCAACGGCGGCTACTACACCGACGGCCGGACGGAAGTCCCGCTGCGCAACGGGGCCGCATCGTTCGTCGTCTACCAGGACGGCCAGGCCACCGTGGGGGAGTGGGGCCGGGACGTGACCATGACCCCCCAGGTGGTCTCGGTCCGCCAGAACCTCGACCTGCTGGTCGACGGCGGCCAACCGGTCCCTGGGCTCAACGCCAACGACACCACCCAGTGGGGCGCCACCCTCGGGAACGCGGTCTACGTCTGGCGCTCCGGGCTCGGGGTGACTGCCGACGGCGCCCTGGTGTATGTGGGGGGCCCCGGCCTCAACATCACCGACCTGGCCGACCTGTTGGTTCGGGCTGGCGCCGTCCGGGCGATGGAGCTCGACATCAACACCGACTGGGTGAACTTCAGCTACTACACCCCGCAGCCCCCGACCGGCCTCGCAAGCCCGGCCAACGGGGCCGAGCTGCTCCCCTCCATGGCCGGTGGGCCCGGCCGCTACTTCGAGCCGTGGTGGGCCCGGGACTTCATCACCGTCTCGGCCGCCCTGCCGGCCACCGGCTCCTCGTCGACCGCCGGGCAGGGCGGCCTCAGCCACTCGGGCGGCCGCCGGTCGCCATCGGCTCGGCGGCGCTGAGCCCCTCGCCAGCGCCGAGACGGTTCCAGTCCCGCCACACCAGCCGGTGGATCGGCACCCAGCGAGGGATGTCCCGCAGCCCGGGGAGGAACGGCACCAGGAGCAGCAGCACGGTGGCCGCACCGGTGAGGTAGATCGCGATGAGGTCGATGTTCTTCGAACTGTCGAGCCCTGGCACCTGGTACCACAAGGTGTACAGCCACAGCCAGGGCTGGCCCGGGTAGCTGCCGGTCTCGTTCATCACCCCCCACTGGGTGCCGGTGAGGTGTTCGGCCTGGGCCTGCTGCGCGAAGTAGCTGCCGTCCTCCAAGAAGAGCAGCGGCTTGGTGAAGTCGGTGCCATAGAAGGGACGCTGGGCCAAAAGGTCGGCGTCGAGCGCCCCTGATCGAGCCAGGGTCAGCTCGGCCGCAATCAGCACCGGGACCGGACCGTCGGCGGCCGGGGGCACCACCGGACGGCCGTGCACGAACCGCAGCTTTGCCAGCGCCGCCAGGTACGCCCGGGCCCACTGGCGCCGGAGGTCCGCCGGCGCGCCCACGTAGCGGTCAAGGGCCCGGCGCAGCGTCGGGTCGGTCGGGCTGAGGGCAGCCAAGGGCTGCAGGACGAAGGCGTTGGCGGCGTCGATCGGGATCCGCACCCCGGCCAGGGTCTGCCACGACCAGCCAAGCCGCTGGACGTTCCCGTTCTGGTGGTTGTAGGGCGGGCCATAGGTGGCCGTCTCGCTGGTGCCGGCCAGCTCGCTGGCCGCCGCCCCGACGAAGTCCGCCGGGGCCACCTTGGCCCAGGTGGCGACGGTCACCGGGGGCACGTCGGGGGAGGACAGCAGCCCGGCCAGCACCACGGTGAGCACCAGGGCCACCGCGCCGGCCACGGTCGCCTCCTTCACGATGTCGTAGCGGCGGGTCGGTCCCCGCCACTCGGCGGCATCGGCGCGGGCCGCCGCCAGCCGGGCGGCCCGACCGCGGATCCGGCGGGGAGGCAGAGGATGGGCGACCCCCCGGACCCGGACCAACAGGATGTGCGCGCCCACCACCGCCACCAGCACCAGGGGGATCAGCACCACGTGCCACAGCAGCATCTGGCCGAAGTCCATGAGGTTGAAGAACGCGCCGATGCCCGCCGCGTTGAACGCGTCCTTGCCGTTGGTCGAGATCCACTGGGAGTCGAAGTTCTGCTGGGAGAGGTAGCCGGTGAAGCACTCGACGATCGAGGCCAGGAAGGCCACCACCCCGGTCATCCAGGTGGCGGCTCGCCGGCCCCGCCAGGCCGCCATCCAGAACTTCCCCCACAGATGGATGACCAAGAAGGCCATGAACAGCTCGACGCTCCACAGGTGCACGCTGTTGAAGAAGTGGCCGACCGGGTTGGTGTGCCACCAGTCCACCCCGCCCAGGGCGATGGCCAGCCCAGAGACGATCGCCATGGCCAGCGCGGCCAGGGACGCGACACCGAAGACGTACACCCACGAGCGCACGTACGCCGGCTGGCGGTCGGGCAGCAGCTTGCCCGGCGGCAGCAGGCGGACCGCTCGCCGCCGGATCCGGGCGGTCCACATGGTGGCCTCTGGCCCCTCGAGCGTTTCAGGCTCCTCGGGGGAAGGGATCGCGGCCGGCGGCTCGATCGCCTCCTTGCGCCCCGGGAACGGCAGCACCAGGGCCGCCCCGAAGATGACCACCATGACGGCGATGAGGACCAGGTTGGCCACCGACACGGTGAAGATCGACCAGTGCAGGTACCGCCCCGGCTGGTCCAGGTTCACCGCTGCTGCGACCACGACGCCCGCCATCTCGCCTCCGGTTGCCGCCTCGTCCGACACTGTGGTCTTCGGCTGGCCGAGGGACCAGGGTCCAAGGTCCTGGCTCCACGGTGGCCCGACAGCCGGTGAGCCGGGGGGCCTGCGCCCGCGGTCACCACGAACCTCTAGGCTTGGACCTTATGGCGAGCGACGCCCCCACGTCCGAACCGGTCCTGGCCGACTACCGGGCCATCTTGGAGCGCGAGCGGGCGAGCCTGGAGCGCCAGCTGGCCGAGCTGGGCCACGGCGAGTCGGGCGGCCTCAACTACGACCCCAACTTCGCCGACACATCCCAGGTGACGGCCGAGCGCGGCGAGGCCGAGGCGCTGGCCGGCGAGCTCAAGGAGGCGCTGGCCGAGGTCGAGGCGGCCCTGGCGCGGCTGGACAACGGCACCTACGGCCGCTGCGCCCGCTGTGGCCAGCAGATCAGCCCGGCCCGCCTGGAGGCCATGCCGGCCGCGCAGCTGTGCATCACCTGCGCCTCGCGCGCCTAGCTCGGTGAGCGACCCCCCGCGCTGGTGGCCCGGCCGGCCGCCGCCGTCCAGCGCGTCCGCAGGGCCGGGGCCGGCCGGCGGCGCCTACTACTACCCGCCCGGCACCACGCCGGGGCCCCGCCGTCCCGAGCCTCCGCCCCGCCGAGCTCGGAACCCCCGGGGGTGGCTGTGGGCCGCGGTCGCGGTGCTGCTCGGGATCCTGCTGGCCCGGGCCCACAGCATCACGCGAGACGACGTGGTGCTGTTCTGCACGATCATCCCCTCGATCATCCTCCACGAGGTCGCCCACGGCTGGGTCGCGCTGGCCTTCGGCGACGACACCGCCAAGCGAGCCGGCCGGCTCACGCTCAACCCGCTGGCCCACGTCGATCTGGTCGGCACGGTCCTGGTGCCGCTCCTCATGATCTGGGGGGGCTTCGGCTTCTTCGGGTGGGCCAAACCGGTGCCGGTCAACGTCTCCCGGCTGCGCAGTCCCCGAAACCACGGCGTCGTGGTGTCCCTGGCCGGCCCGGCCACCAACGCGCTGCTGTGCGTCCTGGCCGCGGTGCTCTTTCATCTGACCGGCGCGCTCGGGGCAGCCGCCGGCCCGAGTGTGCCGCTGTGGGTGCTCATCCTCTTCTACCTGGGACTGGTCAACCTCTGGCTCACGGTGTTCAACATGATCCCGATCCCGCCCCTCGACGGCTCGGTCCTCTTGGAGCGGCTCCTGCCCGGGTCGTGGTGGCCGGGGTACCTGCGGCTGCGTCGCTACACCCTCCCGCTGGTGCTCGGGGTCGTCATGCTGGCCACCCTCATTCCCGACGGCGGGACCAGCCTGATCGGCCACTTCTCGACCATGACCGAGAACTGGTGGGCGTCGCTGCTCGGCGCCGGTTGAGCGCTCAGGGGAGCAGCCCGACGGCCTCGGCCGCCCGGGCATAGGTGGCCGAGGCGACCTCGTGGGCCCGGGCCGCCCCGGCGGCCAGGATGCGCTCCACCTCGCCCAGGTCCGACTGGAGCTCGGCCGCCCGCTGGCGGACCGGGCTCAGCATGGCGACCACGGCGTCGGCGACGTCCTGCTTGAGCGGGCCGTAGGCGTGGTAGCGGGCCGCCACCTCGGCCGGGGGGACGCCGGTCGCGGCCGACAGGAGCTCGAGCAGGTTGGAGACGCCGGGCTTTCGCTCCCGGTCGTGCTCCACGGTGGTGCCCGGGTCGGTCACCGCCCGCTTGATCTTGCGCTCGATGACCGCCGGCTCGTCCAAGATCCGCACCGTACCGAGCGGGGAGTCGACCGACTTGGACATCTTGGATTCGGGGTGCTGGAGGTCCATGACCCGGGCGCCGACCGCCGGGATGCTGGCCCGGGGAACCCGGAAGGTCTCGCCGTAGCGGCGGTTGAACCGGATCGCCAGGTCCCGGGTGAGCTCCAGGTGCTGGCGCTGGTCGTCGCCGACCGGGACCTCGTCGACCTGGTACAACAGGATGTCGGCGGCCATGAGGACCGGGTAGGTGAACAGCCCGGCCCGCACCGACTCGCTGCCGGCGCTCTTCTCCTTGAACTGGGTCATGCGGCTCAGCTCGCCGTAGGAGGCGGTGCACTCGAGCAGCCAGGCCAGCCGGGTGTGCTCGGGTACGTGGCTCTGGACGAACAAGGTCACGACCTCGGGGTCGAGGCCGACCGCCAACAGCAGCACGGCGGACTCGAGCGTCCGGCGGCGCAGCTCGGCCGGGTCGATCTCGAGGGTGAGGGCGTGGAGGTCGACCACGCAGAAGTAGGCGTCGTTGTCGTGCTGGGCGGCCACCCAGTTGCGGAAGGCGCCGAGGTAGTTGCCGAGGTGGAAGTCGCCGGAGGGCTGCACGCCCGAGAACACGGTGGCCATGGCCCATCGTAGGGCGGGCCGGCATGCGGGCCCGGACGATGCACGCCGCGGCGGCGTCGGTTCGGTAGGGTCGAGGGCGTGGCTGTCGAGGTGTCCACGCCGGTCTTCGAGGGGCCGATCGACCTGCTGCTGCACCTGGTGAACACCCACGAGGTCGACGTGCGCGACGTCCCGTTGGCCCCGGTGGTCGATGGTTTCGTCGCCGCCCTGGCCGAGGGCCGATCGCGCTACTCGATGGACGTGCTCTCGGAGTTCCTGCTGGTGGCAGCGATCCTGGTTGAGCTCAAGTCCCAGGCGCTCCTCCCCGGGCCCGACGAGGTCGAACCCGAAGATGAGCTGGTCGGATGGGACCAGCGGGACCTGCTGTTGTCCCGGCTCCTCGAGTGCCGGGCCTACGCCGCGGTCGCCGACACCCTGGCCAAGATGGCCGAGGCGGCGGCGTGCTCGGTTCCCCGGGTGGCTGGCCTGGAGGACGACGTGGTGGTCCACGCACCGGACCTGCTCCGAGGCGTCACCCCCGACCGACTGGCCCGGGCGTTCGCCGCCGCGGTGGCGCCGCGCCCGGAGCCGCGGATCGACCTGTCACACGTGACCGTGGTCGACACCGTCACGGTGTCCGAAGCGGTCGAGGAGCTGGCGGTCGAGCTGCCGCGGCGGCGCCGGGCGACCTTCGCCGAGCTGACCGAGCACCTCACGGCCAAGATCGAGGTGATCGTGCGCTTCCTCGCGCTGCTCGAGCTGTGCAAGCTGGGGCGGGTGACCTTGGGCCAGGGGCGATCGTTCGGCCAGCTCGAGATCGAGTGGGTCGGGGAGGACGAGCCGGTGGGCGTGGGCGCCCTGGTGGTCGACGAGTACCGGGGCTGACCGTGCACGACGACGAGCTGGCCCGAGCCATCGAGGCAGTGGTGATGGTGGCGCTGGAGCCGGTGTCCCCGGGCCTCATGGCCGAGCTGTTCGAGGAGCCGGTCGAGCGGGTGGACGCCGCCGCGGCCGAGCTGGCCCGGACCTACGAGCGGGACCGACGGGGGTTCGTCCTGGCCCGGGTGGCCGGGGGCTGGCGCTTCCAGAGCCACCCCGAGCTGGTGGCCTACGTCGAGCGGTTTGCCAACCGGGACGTGTCGCACCGGCTTTCCACCGCCGCGCTGGAGACCCTGGCCATCGTCGCCTACCGCCAGCCGGTCTCGCGGGCACAGATCGCGGCGCTGCGAGGCGTGAACGTCGACGGGGTGGTGCGACTGCTCGAGCAGCGGGGGTACATCCAGGCGGTCGGGCGGGCCGACGGGCCCGGGCAGCCGGTCCTGTTCGGGACGACCGAGCTGTTCTTGGAACGGCTGGGCCTCGACTCCCTGGCCGAGCTGCCACCGATCGAGGACTACCTCCCCGGACCCGAGGCAGTGGTCGAGCTGGAGGAGCGGCTCCGTCCCCCGGGTGACTGAGGGACCGAGCCACGCCGAGACGCCCGGGCCGGCCGATGCCGGCGAACGGCTCCAGAAGGTGCTGGCCCGAGCGGGCTTCGGCAGCCGACGGGCCTGCGACGAGCTCATCGCGGCCGGACGGGTGACCGTCGGCGGCCGCCGCGCGGTGCTCGGCCAGCGGGTGGTGCCCGGGCGCGACGCGGTGGCGGTCGACGGGGTGCCGGTCCGAAGCACCCCCGGGTTCGTCTACTACCTGGTCAACAAGCCGGCCGGCGTGCTCTCGGCATCGGTGGACCCCCGTGGGCGACCGACGCTGGCGGCGCTGGTGCCCCCCGAGCCCCGGGTGTTCTCGGTCGGACGGCTCGACCTGGCCACCGAGGGCCTGGTGCTCATGACCAACGATGGCGATCTCGCCTACGCCCTCACCCACCCCTCCTTTGGGGTGGACAAGGAGTACCTGGTCGAGCTGGACCGCCCGCCGGGGTCGGGGGCGCTGCGGACGCTTCGACGCGGCGTGGAGCTCAGTGACGGGCCCACCGCGCCGGCTCGGGTCGGGCTCCTCGCTCCCACCACCCTGCGCATCGTGATCCACGAGGGGCGGAACCGCCAGGTCCGCCGGATGTGCGAGGCGCTGGGCCTCGGGGTCCGACGCCTGGTGCGCACGCGGATCGGCCCGCTGAGCGACCCCACGCTCAAGCCGGGCCGGTGGCGCCGCCTGAGCCCCCAGGAGGTGCGGGCGCTGGCGGTGGCGGCCTACCGGCCCGGGCCGGCAGCCGGCCGGCGACACGCCGGCGGCCGGGACCGGCCCGGGGTCCGCTCGGCGGCCGATTAGCATTCGGGCGATGCCCGCGGCGCCCCTCACCCGAGCCCTGCGCGGGGCGACCACTGTCGAGGAGGACACCCCCGAGCAGGTCGCGGCCCGCATCCAGGAGCTGCTGCTCGAGATCATGCGCCGCAACGACCTGGTCGAAGACGACATCGTGAGCATCATCTTCACGACCACACCCGACGTCACCTCGACCTTCCCGGCGACGGCAGCCCGCGACATCGGGTTTGGGGCGGTGCCGCTGCTGTGTGCCTCGGAGATCGCGGTGCCCGGCGGAACGCCCCGGTGCCTCCGGGTGCTGCTGCACATCAACACCACTCGCTCCCGTGACGAGCTCCGCCACGTCTACCTCCACGGCGCTCAGGGGCTCCGAGATGACCTTCCCGTCTGAGAGGCCCGAGCGAGGGCGGAGCCGGTGACCACGACCACGAGCGCCCGACGGGCCCTCGTGGTTGGGACCGGGCTCATCGGGGGGTCGCTCGGGCGGGCCCTGCGGGCCCGGGGATGGCACGTGACCGGTCACGATGCCGAGCCAACGTCGGCCCGGCGAGCCCTCGAGCTGGGCGCGCTGGATGCGGTGGGGCCGGGGGTCGACGCCGAGCTGGCCTTCGTGGCGACCCCCGCCGGCCATGCCGCGGCGGTGGCCCGCCGCCTGCTGGAGGACCCGACCCGGCCCCCGGAGCTGGTGGTGACCGACGTGAGCGGGGTGAAGGCGCCGGTGGTCGGGGCGGTCGCGCACCCCCGCTTCGTCGGCGGGCACCCGATGGCCGGCTCCGAGCAGTCCGGGATCGAGGGCGCCGACCCGGAGTTGTTCGTCGGCGCGACCTGGGTCCTCACGCCGACCGCCGACACCGACCCCGCCGCCTACGCCACGGTGGCCGGGGTGGTGGCCTCGCTCGGGGCCGACGTCGCCGCCCTTTCCCCCGAGGACCACGACCGGCTGGTGGCGGTGGTGTCCCACGTGCCCCACCTGGTCGCCGCCACCCTCATGAATGCAGCCGCCGACGGGGCTCGGGCCGACGGCGCCCTGCTGCGCCTGGCCGCCGGCGGGTTCCGGGACATGACCCGGGTCGCCGCCGGCCAGCCCGACATCTGGGGCGACATCTGCGCCGAGAACGCCCAGGCCATCGTGGCCGGGCTGGACCGCCTGCTGGCCGACCTCGCCGAGCTGCGAGCCAAGGTTGCCGGGGCCGATCGGGCCGGCCTGCTCGAGCTCCTGCGCCGGGCCAGCGCGGCCCGCCGCGCCCTGCCGGCCGGAGCCACCCGGCCCGACCGCCTGGCCGAGCTGCGGGTCCCCGTCCCGGACCGCCAGGGGGTGCTGGCCGAATTCACCAGCCTGGCCCGAGACCTCGACATCAACATCTACGACCTGACCATCGCCCACTCCGCCGAGGGCCCCCGGGGCGTGCTCACCCTGCTCGTTGGAGAGGACCATGCCGACCGGCTGCGCACGGCGATCGAGGACCGGGGCCACCCGTGCACGGTGACGACGCTCACATGAGCGGCACCGACCCCCTCCCCGAGGCGGTCAGGGTGGCCCCCGGGTCGGCGCTGGTGGGGGAGGTCCGCACCCCGGGCGACAAGTCGATCTCCCATCGAGCCCTGCTGATCGGTGCCCTGGCCGAGGGGACCTCGGAGCTGCGAGGGCTCTCCGACGGCGACGACGTGCGCCGGAGCGCGCAGGCCGTGGCCCAGCTGGGCGCGACCGTGCGGCGCGTCGGGCCGGCGACGACGGTCGATGGCGGCCGGGCGCGGCTGCAGGCGGGCGGCACGATCGACTGCGGGAACTCGGGGACCTCCATGCGGCTGCTCGCCGGGGTGCTGGCCGGCTTGGACGGCGAGACCGTGCTCACCGGCGACGACTCGCTCTCGGCCCGGCCGATGGACCGCATCGCCGAACCGCTGGCCGCCATGGGAGCGACCGTTACCGGCCGCGGCCCCCGCCAACTGCCCCCGCTCACGGTGCGCGGGGGCCGGCTGCGGGCGGTGACCTGGGCCCCGCCAATGGCCAGCGCCCAGGTCAAGTCAGCCATTCTGTTCGCGGGGCTCGACGCCGACGGCGAGACCGTGGTCGAGGAGGCGGTCCCCACGAGAGCCCACACCGAGGAGCTGTTGGCGGCGGCCGGGGCGGCGATCACCGTCGAGCCGCTGGCCGTCGGGCGCCGGGTCCGCCTCCGGCCGTCCCGCCTCGCCCCCCTCGACCTCGACGTCCCCGGGGACCCCTCGCAGGCCGCGTTCTGGCTGGTGGGTGGGTGCGTGGTGCCCGGCAGCAAGGTACGAGTGCGCCGGGTCTACGCCGGGGGCGAGCGCATCGGGTTCCTCGGGGTGCTCGAGCGGATGGGCGCCACCGTCTCGATCGAGCCACTGCCCGACGGCTCGGCCGAGATGACCGCCGAGCACTCCGAGCTCAGCGGAACCACCGTCGCGGCGGCCGAGATCCCCTCCCTGGACGAGGTGCCGATCCTGGCGGTGGCGGCAGCCGCCGCCCGGGGCACGACGACCTTTGCAGACGTGGCCGAGCTTCGAGTGAAAGAGACCGACCGCTTTGCAGCCACCATCCGCCTGGTCGAGGCGCTTGGCGCCCGGGCCCAGGCGGTCGGGGACGACCTGGTGGTGACCGGCACGGGTCGGCTCGGCCCCGGCCCGGTCGACTTCGAAGCCGAGGGCGACCACCGGATGGCGATGGCGGCAGTGGTGGGCGCGCTGGGCTCGCCCGGGGGCGGCCGGGTCGGCGGGATGGCCGCGGTCGCCACCAGCTACCCGGGGTTTCTCACCGATCTCAGCCGGCTGGGCGGCGCGGACGCATGGGAACCGGCGACCGCGGCTCGCTGAGCAGCCCGGGCCGGGGCGGCCTGCTCATCGCGGTCGACGGCCCGGCCGGCGCCGGCAAGTCGACCGTGTCCAAGGCGCTGGCCGAACGGCTCGGGCTGGATCGCCTCGACACCGGGGCCATGTACCGCTCGGTGGCCTGGGAGGCGCTCCGCCGGGGGATCGCCCCCGACGACGCCGCCGCGGTGGCGGCGGTGGCAGCCGAGGCGGCGATCGAGGTGGGGGCGTCGGTGCGGATCAACGGGCGTGACGTGACCGGGCTCATCCGGACCCCGGAGGTCTCCGCCGCGGTCTCGGTGGTGGCCGCCAATCCGGCCGTCCGTCGGGAGCTGGTGCGCCGCCAGCGCGCCTGGGCCGCCGCCCGCTCGGGCGGGGTGGTGGAGGGGCGGGACATCGGCACCGTGGTCTTCCCGGAGGCGACCCTCAAGGTGTACCTCACAGCCAGCCCCGAGGAGCGAGCCAGGCGCCGCGGCGGCGACGAGCCGGCGGACGGCGTGGCCCGCCGGGACCAGCTGGACTCCACTCGGGCGGCGTCGCCGCTCGTCCCGGCCCCGGACGCCCACGTGCTCGACACCACTGGGCGCAGCGTGGAGGATGTGGTCGAGGAGGTGCTGTCATGGCTGTGAGCGCGGCCGGCGGTGGGATGGCGCGGACCGAGCCTGGGGCAGCCCGCCCCCCAGCCGAGCGTCCGGGCCGACCGTTCACCGTCGACCCCCACCGCTCCCGCCTCTACCGGGTCGCCCGAGCCCTGGTGCTCACGCTGCTGCGACTGTGGTTCCGGCCCCGGGTGCGCGGTCGCGCCCAGGTGCCGTCGTCCGGTCCGGCGATCCTCGCCCCGGTGCACCGGTCCAACATCGACTTCGCCTTCGCCGGCCTGCTGACCGAACGCAAGCTCTTCTTCATGGCCAAAGAGGAGCTGTGGCGCTGGGGGTGGTTCGGTCGCCTGCTCGAGTCCCTGGGCGCCTTCCCGGTGCACCGCTCCGGCGCCGACCGGGAGTCGGTCCGCCGGGCCCAGGAGGTCCTGGAGCGGGGCGAGGTGCTGGTCGTCTTCCCCGAGGGAGCCCGGCGTTCGGGTGACCGGGTCGACGCGCTCCAAGACGGGGTCGCGTTCTTGGCGCTCCGCACCGGCGCGCCGGTGGTGCCGGTGGGGATCGCCGGCAGCGAGCGGGCGATGCCCAAGGGGTCACGATTCCCCAAGCCAGTCCCGGTCACCGTGGCGGTGGGCGAGGCGCTGGCGGTGGCGCGGCCGGAGGGCCGGCGGGTGGTCCGCAGCCAGCTCCGCCAGCTGAGCGAGCAGCTCCGAGACCGCCTCCAGGCCGCCTACGACGAGGCCGCCGGGCGCTGAGCCCGGCCGGGCCACTCGCGGCGCCAGGTCGACAGGACCACCCAGCCGTAGCGGAGGCCGAACAGCAGGTTCGAGCCTTTCTTGGAGGTTCCCGAGGCCCGGGGGCGCCACACGGTCGGGCGCTCGGCCACCCGCCATCCTCGAGCCAGAGCAGTGATGAGCAGCTCTGCCGTCTGGTACTGGCGCTGGCGCAGGCGGTCGACCACGTCGGCCAACAGCTCGACCCGCAGCGCGCGGTAGCCATTGGAGGTGTCGGTCAGCCGCGACCCGCAGAGGCGGTTCATGAGCCAGGCGAAGACCACCACCCCGCTTCGGCGAACCTGGTCGCTGGTCTCGTCCACGCCGAGGCGCCGGGAGGCGACCACGAAGTCGGCCGAGCCGTCGACCACCGGGGCCAGCAGGTCGGGCAGCTCCGCCGGATCGTTCTGGCCGTCGGCGTCCAAGGTGACCACGTAGCGGGCGCCCCCGTCGATGCACAGCCGGTAGCCGACCTGGAGCGCGACGCCGTGGCCCAGGTTGGTCGGGAACACGCAGGTCATCGCGCCCAGCTGGAGCGCCACTGCGGCGGTGTCGTCCTCGCCCCCGTCCACCACCACCAGGGGCGTGACCGGGAGGCCGCACGCTTCGGGAGGCACCGCTTTGAGGACCGCGCCGATGTTGTCTGCCTCCTCGTAGGCGCAGATCAACGCCACCACCGGCGAGAGCTTCACGTCCCCGTAGCGGGACCGGAACTCCCGCAGCGCCTCGTCGATGGCGAACCGCTCCAGACCACCAACCCGCTCGCGCTCGCGCTCGAGCATCCGCCGCATGTCGCCGGGCCCGCTCAGCCCGCCCCGGGGCGGCCGCCGAAGATCTCCCGGACCATCGGCTCGAAGTGGGCGAGGTCGAAGGTGGGGTAATCGGGGTCGAAGCTCTTCTGATCCCACTGGTCGGCGAACTGCTCGGCCAGCTCGTACCACGGCTCGGCGCGGTAGCGGGCCCGGGCCTCGGGGTCCTGGCCGAAGTAGCCGTAGTAGTGGCGGCCCTGGAAGTCCTGATGGGCTGCGATCACCTGGCAGACCTCGGCCGATACATAGGGCCGAAGGATCTCGGCCGCGATCTTTGGATGGTTGGTGACCGACACCGCCTTGCCCATGTCGTGACAGAGGCTGGCCACCACCAGCTCGGTGCTCGCTCCGTCGCGCTCAGCCCTGGTTGCGGTCTGCAGCGAGTGGGTCAGCTGGTCGACCGCGAACCCGTCGGTGATGTCAGCCAGCGACGCCACCAGGGCGAGGACCCGGTCGGCCACCCGACCCCGGTTGGCCGCGGTCTCCGTCGCGATCACCCGCCACTGCTCGGCCGTCGACCGGTCCATGCTCCTGAACGAGCGCGCCCGGCTGCTGGTGCTGGTCATCTGGCCACCTCCGGCGGCCATCCTGGCACGCAGCCTCGGAGCGGGTCGAGGCGGTCAGCCGGCCAGGGCGGCCAGCACCTGAGCCGCCGAGACCGTGCGGTCCCCGCCTGGGTCCCGCTCGGCCGGCGGGTCAGCCCGGCCGCAGAGCAGGCCGACCGCGGTCGCGATGGCCCGCAGCAGCTCCCGCAGCTCCGGCGGAGGCGGGAAGTACTCGTCCTCGGTGGTCACCTTCACCACCTCGACCCCGTGCGCGGGGTCGAGAGCCGCCACGACCTGCTCGACCAGCTGTTCGGGGGCCGACGCGCCGGCGGTGACCCCCACCGTCCCGGCCAGGTCCCCGGGGAGCTCGGCTGGACCGTCCACCCGCACGACCCGAGGGCAGCCGCTGGCCAGGGCGACCTTCTCTAGGGCCACGGTGTTGGACGAGTTGGCCGACCCGATGACCACCATCGCGTCCACTTGGGGGGCCACCGCCCGCAGGGCGGCCTGGCGGTTGGTGGTGGCGAAGCACAGGTCGCTGCGACCCGGGAGCCACAGATCGGGGAACCGGGTGAGCGCGGCCTCCATGAGCCCCCGCCACTCGTCGTGGCTGAGGGTGGTCTGCGCCAGCAGGGCCACCGGGCTGCCCAAGGGGATGGACAGGCGGTCGAGGTCCTCCTCCCGCTCGACCAGATGGACCGCCTCGGGGGCGACCGCCATCGTCCCCACCGCCTCCTCGTGACCGGCGTGCCCCACGTAGATGACCTGGTAGCCGTTCCGGCTGCGGGTCTTGAGCTCGTGGTGGACCTTGGTCACGAGCGGGCATACCGCGTCGACCACCACCCCGGCCCGGGCCCGGGCCGCCTCGACCACCGCCGGCGCGGTGCCGTGGGCGCTCAGCATGAGGGGCGCGCCCGGCGGGACCTGGTCGACGTCGTCGACGAACACCACCCCGAGCGAGCGGAACTCCTCCACCACCAGCTGGTTGTGGACGATCTCGTGGTAGCAGTAGACGGGCGGCTCGAAGATGCGGACCATCCAGCCGAGTGCCTTGATGGCCTTCTCCACCCCGGCGCAGAACCCCCGGGGCTCGGCCAGGAGCACCTTGTCCACGCCCACGGGCCCAGGCTACCGGGGCCGCCAGCCCGGTCGGTGGGCGAGGCGGGAGGGCAGCGTCGCCCGCTCCGGTGTTCAGGCCCTTGTCACCCCCGCTACGCTGGGAAGATGCCGGCCCCACGGGTGACCGCCGTCGCGCCCGGCTCGCCGGCGGCCGCAGCCGGGCTGCGGGTGGGCGACGAGCTGGTCTCCTTGAACGGCGTGGAGCCCCACGACGTCATCGAGTACCACCAGCTGGTCGACGGGCCGCGCCTCGAGGTGGTGGTCCGGCGTCCGGGGGCGGCCCTCGGCCGACGGGTGGTGGTGGCCAAGGAGGCCGGCCAGCCGCTCGGGCTCGAGGTGTCCACGCCCATCTTCGACCGGGTCCGCACCTGCGACAACCACTGCGCGTTCTGCTTCATCTACCAGCTGCCCAAGGGCATGCGCCGGAGCCTCTACCTGAAGGACGACGACTACCGGCTCTCCTTCCTCTACGGGAACTTCACCACCCTCACCCGGTTCAACGAGCTGGACGCCGAACGGGTGATCACCGAGCGGCTCGGTCCGCTGTTCGTCTCCATCCACGCCACCGACCCGGCGGTGCGGGCCGCCATGCTGCGCAATCCCCGGGGCGCGACCAGCCTGCGCTGGCTCCGAGTCCTCCTCGATGCCGGCATCGAGGTCCACGGGCAGATCGTGGTGTGCCCGGGGGTCAACGACGGGCCGGTGCTCGAGGACACCCTGGTCGCTCTGTTGGACGAGTACCCCGAGCTCGCCACCGTGGCGGTGGTGCCGCTCGGGCTGAGCCGCTTCTCCCGGGAGCCCGACATGCGCCCGCACCGCCCGGCCGAGGCCGAGGCGGTCCTGGCGGCAGTGGCCTCCCACCAGGAGCTCTGCCTGGGCCTGCTCGGCCGCCGGCTGGTCTTCGCCTCCGACGAGTACTACCTGATGGCCGGCGTGCCGATCCCGCCGGCCGACGCCTACGAGGGGTACCCCCAGCACGAGAACGGGGTCGGCATGGTCCGGGCCTTCATCGAAGCGTTCGCCGGCGACACCGGGGCCGCCTGGGGGGTGCGCCCCGGCTTCTTCGCCTGGGTCGACGGCGCCCCGCCGGCCGGCTACCGAGCCCGGCGGGCCGAGCCCACAGCGGCCGAGGACGCCGGGCCGGTCACCGTGATCACCGGGACCTTCGGAGCCCACGTCCTGCGTCCGCTCCTGGCGACCTGGCCCGAGGTAGAGGTGCTGGCGGTGGAGAACCGCTTCTTTGGCGGGACCATCGGTGTCGCCGGCCTGCTCACCGGAGCCGACGTGGCCGACGCCCTGGCCGATCAACCGTCCGGCCGCCGCTACCTGCTGCCCGACGCCTGCCTCTCTGACGGGCGGTTCCTCGACGGAACCACGGTGGCCGACCTGCCCCGGCCGGTGCAGGTGGTCGCAAGCGACGGCTGGTCGCTCCGCCAAGCCCTCAGTGCCGCGCCGGCGCCATGAGCGGCCGCGCGACTCCCTCCCTGACCCGCCGCCGCCCGACCCCTCTTGCCGGGACGCGCCTCCCCTTGGTGGTGGTGGCCGGACGACCCAACGTCGGCAAGTCGACACTGGTCAACCGCATCGTGGGCCGGCGGGCAGCGGTGGTCGAGCAGGAGCCGGGCGTCACCCGGGACGTGAAGGTGCTCGAGACCGACTGGTCCGGCGTCGCCTTCGCGCTGGCCGACACCGGCGGGTGGCTGGGGCGCGGCGACGAGCTGGCAACCAAGGTCTCTGGACAGGCCGAACGAGCGGCCGCCCGGGCCCAGGTGGTCCTGTTCGTCACCGACGTGACGGTCGGGGCCACCGCCGACGACCTGGAGGCCGCCCGGATGGTGAGCCGCCTGGGCGCACCGACGCTGCTGGTGGTGAACAAGGTCGACGACGCCAAGCGGGAACCGGCCGCCTGGGAGCTGGTCGGCCTGGGCCTCGGCGACCCCTGGCCGGTCTCGGCGCTGCACGGCCGGGGGGTAGGAGACCTCCTCGACGAAGTGGTCCGGCTCCTGCGGACCAGCGCCTGGGCCGGCGCCCCGGCCGAGGCGGAGCCGACCGACGACGTGCCCCGGGTGGCCTTGGTCGGCCGGCCCAACGCCGGCAAGTCGACACTGTTCAATCGGTTGGTGGGGGAGGAGCGCTCGATCGTGCACGACCAGCCCGGCACCACCCGGGACACGATCGACACGCTCATCGAGACCGACGCCGGCACGTTCTGCTTCGTCGACACCGCCGGGATGCGCCGCCCCTCTCGGACCGACGCCGGCACGGAACACCACGCCGTGCTCCGTGCGCTCGACGCGCTGGACCGAGCGGACCTCGCGCTAGTGGTCATCGACGCCACCGTGGGCGTTACCCATCAGGATCAGCGGCTGGCCGAACGGGTCGGCGCCTCGGGCTGCCCGGCCGTGGTGGTGCTCAACAAGTGGGACCTGGTGCCCTCCGACGAGCGAGCCGAGGTGGTCGCCGGTGCGGCCGACCGGCTCGCGTTCTTGGGCGACGTGCCGCTGCTCCGGGTCTCGGCCAAGACCGGGCGGGGCGTGGCCAGGGTGCTGCCGGCGCTGGTCACCGCGACCGACGCCTACCGCTCCCGCGTCCCCACCGGGGCGCTCAACCGAGCCCTGCGCGACATCCAGGCCAGGCACCCGGCTCCCCGGGCTCGCATCCGCTACGGCGTCCAAGGAGCGACCGATCCGCCGACGTTCACCCTGTTCGCCTCGGCCCGGGTTCCTCCCGACTACCTCCGCTACGTCGAGCACCAGCTCCGGGAGCGTTTCGATCTCGGGCCGACGCCGATCAAACTGCGAGTCCGCGTCGGGGGACGCTGAGGTCGCGATGGCCTGGTGCGAAGAGTGCGACCGCCTGGTCGAAGACGACCAGCTCGACGAGCAGGGCGCGTGCCCGACCTGCGGGACCGTGCTCACCGAGCCCGAGCACCGCCACGTCCCGTGGACCTTCAAGACCATGCTGGTGGCGTTCGTCATCTACCTCGGCTACCGCGCCTACCAGGGCATCACCTGGATCGCCCATCACCTCTAAGGGCCGACCGACCGAGCATCTCTAAGGGCCAACCGACCGAGTCAGGTGGCTCACTCGAGGGCCGCGTGCCCGGCCAGCGCGCTCACCAGGCGGGTGATGAGGAAGGCCGCGGCCAACCCGGCGCCGGGGCCGATGGCCCAACCGCGGACGATGCCGACCAGGACCGACCGGTTGACCGTCTCGCGCCCCCGGGCCGCGCCGACCCCCGCCATCGCGCCAATGAGCGCCTGATTCATCGAGGTGAACAGGCCGAACCCGACCGCGACGATGACCACCACGGCCTGGACGGCCTGTGCCACTGTCGCCATGAGTCGGTCGAGCGTGACGATGTCGAAGGCCACCCGGCGCAGCAGCGGCCGACCCCAGGTGAGCACGCCACAGGCCAGGCCCGCCCCGCCAAGGACACCCGCGCTGAGCGGGGAGAAGACCCTCGCGCCTACCAGCGAGCCGGTCGCGTTGGCGACGTCGTTGCTGCCCATGACAAAGGACGCCGCCATACCGACCGTGACCAAGCCGACGCCGAGCAGCCCTGCGTCCCACCCAGTCGATCCGAGGACACCGCTTCCTGCCTGTTGGTGGCGTCCTGCGTGCCGGGCGGCCCGGTGGTCGGCCAGCCGCGTCCCGAAGAATCCGAGCCCAGCCGCCACGACCGGAGCGGCCACCCACACCACCGCCAGGATGCCGATGGTCGACCAGGCCACCCCCACCCCCTCACCGAGCGCCGTCCCAGCCACCGAGAACACGAGGATCTGGATCGTGGAGGTGGGGATCCGCAGGCGGGTGAACGCCGTGGTGAGGGCAAAGGCCACGCCGATGGTGACGATCTCCGCCACGGTCCCGAGCGGCTTGGTGCTGAGACGGTCGGCAACCGTGTGCTCGACGCCGTGGCTGGCGAGGGCTGCTCCGAGCCACGCCAACGGAGCCATGAGGATGAGCGCCTGCCAGGTGTTCACCGCCCGCAGCGCGTGGGGCATCCCCATGCAAGCCCCGGTGTAGTGCGCCCCCATGCTCCACGCGAACGCGAGCGCCAACGCGACCAGCAGGACGGTCACCGCACCAGGCCCGACCAGAAGCAGCGACGCCCCGGCCTCCCGGCCCCACCGACGAGGCGCTCGTCGTCCCAGGCCGCGGTCACACCCCGGGCCGTCGGTTCAGCACTGTGGTGTCCCGCTACCGGCCGGACCTGACGGCAACCCACGCCCACACGATGGGTGATGATCTGGCGCATCGACCGCTGCCAGGCGAAAGAGCGGTGCCCGCCGCTCCCCCGAACCCTCGTGGGACAGACCGGGGCAGCAGTGGCACTCGCCGGGTCCCTGGACACCCATCGAGCGTAGGACGCTCTCGATGTGCCTCGGCAGAGCCTGGACTGAGCGGTGTGTCAATGGAGCAAGGACCGAACGGCTGCCCCGCCCGACGCCCCACCCCTCGAGCCGACCCACCGGCGGGGTGCCAAGGCCACAGGACGCCGCCACCGATGTGCTCGCCCACCGGTGCGGTAGGGTGGGAAGTGGCTGTTGACCCGGTGTAACCAGGGACGATGAGCACACGGGCTGTGGCGCAGCTTGGTTAGCGCGCTTGACTGGGGGTCAAGAGGTCGCCGGTTCAAATCCGGCCAGCCCGACACAACACTCCTGGCCAGATGAGCGCTGCTCCGGCAAGATCGCAACCACAGGGATGAGGCTTAGGGCTCGGCGTGCTCGACCGCGACCGATGGATCGATCACCTGTCAGTTCGTTAGCCTCGGACGCACTCCATCATCATCCTGAGATCGAGCCAGCTCGCAAACCTGCCCCTTTAGATGCTAATTGCCGAGCGCATGGCACTCAGGTGACTTCACTTGCCTGCGTTGGTTTGCAAATCCTGAGATCGAGCTGCCGATCGCTGAAATGACTCGATCGAGGAAACAAGGGGCGTCAAGGCTGCGTGCGTAGCTGACGACTCGCAGATGAGGAACGTGGGCACGGTACACCGCAAGCGATCGCACGTTGCAACGCCAAGAAGGTTCGGCGCGCCGCCTGCGCCACCACAAGCCTTGACATCTGCGGTGTCTTCCGGCACGCTTCCCAAACAGGGACCTAAATCGAGTAGCGGGGGTGGGGCCATGGCTGACTCGAGCACTGCGCTGGGCGTGTCGCGCCCTGACGAGCAGGTCATTACGGGAGACATCGCGGCGCGCATCGATCGTCTGCCGCTGACGCGGATCCAGTACACCTACGCCGGCATCACCCAGCTGTTCTGGGGGGTCATGATCGCCGCTGATGGGCTGGTCGCGTCGCTCTACCCCTTCATCTGGGCCCCCAAAAACATCATCAGCTCCTTCCAGTTCGACGTCCTGCTCGGGGCAAACATCGGCGTTGGCATCCTGATCGGCGAGTACATCGGCGGCTTCCTGTCTGACTTGATCGGACGCAAAAAGACCCTTGTCCTCGCAGCCTTCGTCGAGGCGGCCTTCATCTGGGAGATTGCGTTCACCAACAAGTTTGGATGGCTGCTGTTGTGGAACGCGCTGTTCGCCTTGGGCATGGGCATGCTGCTCTCGGTGCACGCCGTGTACTTGCACGAGCTGGCACCTCCGTCACTCCGCCAGAAACTCGCCCTTCGCACCCAGGCCATCGCGCCGGCTGCGGCCGGGCTGTTGGCTGGCCTCACCTCCTACTACTGGGTGCCAGTGCACTACACCTGGTTCATCTATGCCTTGTCGATCGCGGTCGCGCTCCTGGTTCCCATCGGTCTGTTCGCGTTGCCTGAGTCCCCGCGGTGGCTCGAGGCCAAGGGGCGGACGGCCGAGGCTGACCGCATTGTCAGCCGGTGGGAGCGCACCAGCGAGCGCCTGCGGGGGACGCTGCCGCCCCCGGTCCTCGAGCGCCACTCGGTCGTCCAGACACAGAAGGTGCCCGCGACCGAGGTCTTCGGTGCCAAGTACCGAGCCCGCACGCTGGTCCTGTTTGCGGTGTGGTTCTTCGGCTACTCAGGGATCGTCTACGGCGGCGCCAGCTTCTTCCCGACCTGGGCGGTCGCCCATGGGTGGGACGCCCACCAGCTCTTCCTCGTCGCCCGCATCATCGCGGTCCCGGTCGGGATCGCGGCGTTCTTCCTGGTGGCAGCGTTCGGCGAGCGCTTCGAACGCAAGAGTTGGCTGGTAGTGGCGTCACTGATCTATACGATCTGCTTCCTGCTCCTGTTCGCCGTCCCGCACAGCATCGCCGGCCAGGCTGTGCTGATCAGCATCGCCACGCCGTTTGCCGGGATCTGGCTGTTCACCACCTACAACTACACCTCGGCGGCATACCCGACCCGAGTCCGTTCGGTCGGAACCGGATGGACCGACGGGGTGGGCCACCTCGGCACCATCGTCGGGACGAGCTTGCTGGTCGGCCGGCTGTTCACCTGGACCGCGGACCACAGCTACTACGGCTGGATCCTCTACGTGACGGTTGCCGGCGCGCTCTTCCCCTCGATCCTGCTGTGGCGGCTCGGCATGAAGCAACGCGGCGCCATCTTGGAGGAGCTCTCGCCCTAGGGATCCTCGACCCCATGCACGGGGCCGCCTGGCGTGCCGACTCGAGACGAAGGGCCTCCCAGCGTCCGTCGACTCCGATGAGCCTGGCAGCCGTCGGTAGAGTCGCCGCATGGCCAAGATCGTCTTCCTCGGAGCGGGTAGCACCGTGTTCGCGCGCAACCTGCTCAGTGACATCCTGAGCTACGACGAGCTCGCCGCCTCTGAGATCGTCCTCCACGACATCGACCCGGAACGGCTCGAGACATCCGAACTCGTTGCCCGCAAGGTCGCGCAGGCCCTGGGAGCGCCGGCCACGATCGAGTCCTCACTGGACCGACGAGCCTCATTGGCTGGTGCCGACTACGCGATCAACATGATCCAGGTCGGGGGCTATGAGCCGTGCACGGTGACCGACTTCGAGGTCCCCAAACGCTTCGGTCTCCGACAGACAATCGGCGACACCCTCGGCATCGGGGGGATCATGCGTGGCCTTCGGACCATCCCGGTGCTCCTCTCGATGTGCGCGGACATGGAAGAGCTGTGCCCGGACGTCTGGCTGCTCAACTACACGAATCCGATGGCGATGAACTGCCGAGCGATCAGCCGGACGAGCCAGATCCGCACCGTGGGCCTGTGTCACAGCGTCCAAGGGACGGCCTATCAGCTGGCTCGAGATCTGGGTCTCGAGTACCAAGACATCGACTACCTCGCGGCCGGGATCAACCACATGGCCTTCTACCTGCGATTCGAGCACCGGGGCCAGGATCTCTACCCCCGGTTGCGGGAGCTCGCCGAATCGGGCCGAGCTCCCGAGCACAACCGAGTCCGCTATGAGATGCTCCGGCGGCTCGGCTATTTCGTCACCGAGTCCAGTGAGCACTTCGCCGAGTACGTGCCCTGGTTCATCAAGCGGGACCGTCCCGACCTGATCGAGCGGTTCAACATCCCCCTCGACGAGTACCCGCGTCGCTGCCTGGCCCAGATTGCCGGGTGGGAGGCCGAGAAGGCCCGGCTGGAGCGCGACCAGCCGATCGAACTGCGTCGGAGCGCCGAGTATGCCGCCACCATCATTCGCAGCATCGAGACCGGCAAGCCCAGGGTGATCTACGGGAACGTCCCGAACGAGGGCTTGATCGACAGCCTTCCGCACGGCTGTGCGGTCGAGGTCCCCTGCCTGGTCGACCGCAACGGGATCCAGCCCACCAGGGTCGGGGCGCTCCCGCCGCAGCTGGCCGCGCTGATCTCGACCAACGTGCACGTCCAGGAACTGACGGTGGAAGCGGTGCTCACCGACCGGCTCGACCACGTGTACCACGCTGCGATGATGGACCCACACACCGCGGCCGAGCTCGATCTGGACCAGATCCGCGAGCTGGTCGACGCGCTCCTGGCCGAGCACGGGAGGTGGGTCCCCCTCACGAGGTAGCCAGCCGGAACGGCACGGTCGCCATGCTCGCCGTCGTCCAGCACCCATGCGGGAGCCCCCTGGCGGCTGCCGTTCAGCGAGCGTCGAGCGCGCGGTGGACCGCTGCGACCAGGGATTGGGCCCGCGGGTCAGGGGTCATGAACGAGTCAAGCGACCACATCTTGTTCATCGCGTACCCGAACCCGATCCCCCGATCCGGATCGGCATACCCCAGCGACCCTCCGGCACCACCGTGGCCGAACGAGGCTAGCCCCCGGTGGTCGGGCTGACCGGGGACCGGGAGCATGAAGCCGAGCGAGCGGCGGGTCTCGATCACCAGGACCGCGTCGGGGCTGCACACCTGCTCGGTCGCAGCCCGACGGACCGCGTCGGGGCTGAGCAGGCGGACTCCGTCCACCTCGCCCCCCCTCGCCAGCGCTCCGTACATGCGGGCAAGCGAGCGCGCGTTGGTGTGGCCGTTGGCTGCCGGGAGCTGGGCCGAGCGCCACTCCGGGCTGTTGTTGTGGGCCGCGTAGGGGAGCGAGGCCAGGCCGAGGGAGCGAGCGGCGAGCGATCCTGGCGTGAGCATCGCGCTGAGCCGCTCCCGCATCGCCCGGGCCTCCGGGGTCTCGTCGGCGGGAGGAGGCGGGGGTGGCGCGCCTTCGGGCCGGTCTCGGACCAGATCGGCCAGTCGGTGGTGCTCCGACTGGGGGACCCCCACATAGAGGTCGAGGCCCAACGGCTCGACGACCGCCTGGGCGAGGAAGTCGCTGAAGCGCTCAACGCCGGCCACCCGGCGGACGACCTCGCCAACCAGCCAGCCGAAGGTGACCGCGTGGTAGCCCTGCTTGGAGCCCGGCTCCCACACCGGCGACTGGCGCTCCAATGCCGCCACCATCCGCTCCCAATCGAGCGCAGCTCCGTGTGGCAGGTCTTCGTCGATCACCGGCAGACCGGCCTGGTGCGTGAGCAGGTACCGCACCGGCAGGTGTTCCTTCCCGGCCCGGCCGAACTCGGGCCAGTACTCGGTCACCGGAGCATCGAGGTCCAGCCGGCCCTGGTCGGCCAGGATGTGGGCACACAACGCGGTCACGCCTTTGGTGGTCGAGTAGACGTTGACCAGGGTGTCGCGCTCCCAGGGCCGGGTCCGTTCGCGGTCGGCCCAGCCGGCCCACAGGTCGACCACCGGCTCGCCGTCCACCACCAGCGCGACCGATGCTCCGACCTCCCCGTGCTCGCGAAAGTTCCGCTCGAAGGCTTCCCGCACCGGCTCAAAGCCGGCAGTACAGGTTCCGTGGATCTCCGGGAGGTCGCTCATCCTCCCATCTTCGGTCCGGATCGGCGTGCCCGTCGAGCCGACCGGCGCGCTCGCTAGGTCGCTGGGGCGATGCCCGCCGGCGGGCCGATCCCGGTGTCACCGGGCTGCTGGATGAACATCAAGAACCGCACCGCCGGGCCGTCGTCGTGCCCGTAGCGGTGCGGTTCATGCGCCTCGAACCAGACGGTGTCTCCAGCGCCCAGCCGGTGGGTGTGCTCCCCGGCCCCGTCGTCGCGCACCTCGCTGCCTACGGTCAGCCGGAGCCCCCCGCTCAGGACATGGAGAACCTCGATGGTGCCAACCGGATGGGGCTCTCCCACGAAGCAGTCTCCCGGCTGCAAGGTCCAGTCCCACAGCTCGAAGGCGTCGGGCGGGTCCGAGCCGATCAGGAACACGGCCCGGCTCCCGGCCGCGGACATCCACAGGGGCACGGCCCGCTCGGCCCGACGGAGGGAGATCCGCGGCTCCTTGGACACGTCGATCAGCGAGGCGACGCCCACGCCAAGGCTCTCGGCCAGGTGCACCAGCGTTCCAATCCCGGGGTTGGAACGGCCAGCCTCGATCTGGATCACCGTGCCCCGGCTGACACCGGCCGCCGTCGCCAGTGCCTCGATGCTCATGCGACGCCGCTGTCGCAGCGTCCGCAGGTTCCTCCCGAGGGCGACCGCGACCTCTTCCGGTTCCACCACTCCAGTATAGGCGACGTAGCAGTTCATTCTGATGGACGATCCGCCGGACCCTCCGCTACGATGGTTCACTGTGATGGCCCGAGAGGTTTATTCAGGTGGACGAGTTCGGTGACGCCGGTCGTGCCGCTCGCGGCCGCGCTCAGCTGGGGGGTGGCCGACTTCAACGGAGGCCTGGCAACCCGCTCGGTCCCGGCAACCCGGGTCGCGGCAATGACCCAGACCTGGGGCCTCCTGCTCCTGCTGCCGGCAGCCCTGGCCGTCGGCGGCACCTTTTCGGTGCGCGATGCGCTGCTCGGCCTGGTCGCCGGCGCAGCCGGGGGGCTCGGCCTGGTCGCCTACTTCGAGGCGCTGGCCCGGGGCCCGATGGGCGTTGCGTCGCCCCTGGCCGGGGTGATCGGGGTGCTCATCCCGGTGGTGGTGGGCCTGAGCGCGGGGGAGGACCCCTCGCCCGCAGGAGCCGCCGGGATCGGCGTTGCGACGCTGGCAGTGCTCTTGGCCGGAGGGTCGGATGCCGGCGGATCGCGGCGCGCCGGTCGTGGCGGGATCGTGCTGGCGACAGCTTCCGGGGTCGGGTTCGGGATCTTCTTCGTCCTCCTCCATGCGACCAGAGCTGCCGACGGGGTCTGGCCCCTGGTCGCGGCACGGGTCGGCTCTCTCACCCTCTTGTGGGTCCTCGCACGGCGCGCACGCGGCGCATCGACACCGAGGCTGCACCTACTGGTCGCGACGAGCGGCCTCTTCGACATGGCCGCGAACATGCTGTACCTGTTCGCGGTCCATCACGGGCTCCTCAGCATCACCGCGGTCACCGTGAGTCTCTATCCGGTGGTGGTCCTGGTGCTGGCACGCGTGATTCTCGGCGAGCGCCTGACCGTCCGCCATCGTGTCGCGGCCGCCCTGGCGCTCGGTGCGGCCGTGCTCATCTCGGTGTGATCGGGGCTGCTGGCCGACTCGGTCCACCGCCCATGGTTGGAGCAGAGCGCCGGGGTCGCCAGTCGTTCCGGCCCTCCACCCTCAGCCACCGACCCGCACTCGGCCGGCCGTCAGCAGGTCATCAGATCCACCGGGGTGCCAGTGCCGACCTCGGGATCGTCGACGATGCCCTGGGCTGACGACCGCACCACCGCGCCGAGATGAACCACGTACCACACGCCGCGCCACGAGATCATCGAGGCGATCCCGAACGACCTCGTCTGGCCGTCCTCTTGGTAGACGACTCGGGAGTTGGGAACCTCGAAGTACCCCACCCCGTTGTCGCACACTCCGGGCTGCACCCAGTGGGCGAACTGCGACGGCACGTCCACTGACACCAGCGTCGCCGTGGCGGCATCGTTGCCCAGCAACGCGTGGGCCGCGGCGAGGTCAGCCGCGAACTCCGCCACCAGCCGATCCTGGTAGTCGGCGGCTGGATCGGCGATTGCCTTGACTTGCAGGTAGGCAGACTCGGGGAAGAATGCCGGCATCGCCTCGCCAACAGAGCCGGTTACGACCCCTCGCCACAGCGCCGCCATCTCGGCTGCAAACTGCGGTGTGTCAGCCGAGGGGAGCGCGTCGGTCTGGGGGAGTGACCCCGGGTCGGTGGTGGTCGTGGTGGTGGTCGGCGACGGTGCGGTCGTGGTGGTCGACGGCGGTCGCAGCGGTCGCGTCCCGGCCGAGCGGAGCGGGCCCCGAGGAGCGCCGGAGCCCAGGCCCAGAGCCACGCTGGCTGCTGCCCCGGCAACGACCAGCGACGCGGCAAGCAGCACCAGCGGGCGAGGACGGCGTCGCACGCGTGGGAGCGTAGGACGGGCATCGGACGGCCGGGTGCTGGGCACCGGGACGGGCCAGGATGGTCGGTGCTGCCCGCTAGGGTCCACCCAGTCCGCCGCACAACACGGCGCGCCGTGACCACCGATCACGAGAGGAGCCCGGCCATCCGATGACACCCTCTGTGTCAACCTCAAGCGGCCAAAGACTTTCCAAGGCGGAGGATCGCCCCGTGGTGCGCGGGGTCGTAGGGGGTGCGGTCGACCCAGCAGCGGTAGATCACCCTGATCCATGCGCGG
>Ga0209061_1001972_pt1 | contig 29250 bp, 27 predicted proteins | sample Coa_R1_10_FD_187157 | JGI IMG/M metagenome (GOLD analysis project Ga0209061, IMG submission 187157) | Surface soil microbial communities from Centralia Pennsylvania, which are recovering from an underground coalmine fire - Coalmine... | ecosystem: Environmental > Terrestrial > Soil >... | reverse complement strand
GAGACTCCCGCCGGAGCTTTGCAAATTCAATTGCAGACATTGCTGGGATTAAACAAACCGACGTTGTGATGGACCTTGGATCTGGCTGTGGTTTTGCGACATATTGGTTTGCAAAGCGCGCAAAGCATGTCCATGCGTGCGATGTTAGCCCGGCATATTTGCAGTTTGCCAAAGATGAGTGTCGAGATCTTGCAAATATTACCTTTCATCAAGTCGAGCCGCGGAGTCTTGCACCCATCCCTGATGCTTCTGTTGACGTTGTATGTTCAATGTCGGTTTTTATCCATTTTAATCTTTACGACATATACTGGACTTTTCGGGAGCTGGCTCGTGTGACGCGCGCCAGCGCTAGAGTTTGGATCGACATCGCCGACTCGGAATCTATCGACCTTACAAATCCCAACACCAGCGCAAAATATTTTCTCAACCACGCGAACGCATACAAGTACAAGCCCGACTCAATATCCGGATTGATGCAATGGAATTCGATTGAGGCAGTCGTGAAGTTGGCATCTCATTTCGGCTTCAAAGCCGTTCACGTTCACCGGGACGTCGGCACCAGCATGCTATTCGTGCGCAATCCGGCAACCACGGACGCGAAAGACGCTCAGTCGTGCGGATCCTCTTGACAGGGATTCTTTACAGAACGAATTAGATGGCGAAGCTTGATCCGCAGCCGCAAGAAGCCGTTGCCGCCGGGTTGTGGATTTTGAACATCCGGCCCATGAGATCGTCGATGAAGTCGATTTTCGAACCCCGCAGGATGTCGAGCGAGACCGGATCGATCACCACCTTTGCGCCATCGCGCTCGATCACGAGATCATCTTGGGATTGTTCGGTTGTCAGGTTGTAGGTATAGGTAAAGCCGGAACATCCGCCGCCCTCGACGCCAACGCGCAGAAACGAGCCCTCTGGCTCACTTTTTAATATTTCCGCGATGCGCCGCGCCGCGTTTTCCGTAAGTTCGACCGGAGATGCGGCTGTGGTTTCGCTCATCTGAACACCTCAAAGGACCTGGGACATCGATCGCGTGAATGGCCGGCCGGCTTCACCGGTACAAACATATGTCGCAAAGCGTACGCCCGCAACGGAGCGGTTATAGGCAACCAAATTCCATGCCAGAATCTCCTCCCGCTCACGGTTTGGTCTCCACGCGGGCGCCTTATGCCGCCGATCCAGCGCGAAGCCGCGGCCGGCTGGCCGCGGAGCCTCCTTCACCCTCCCGGTCGGAATTTCAGCGCGACCGCGACCGCATCATCCATTGCACGGCTTTCCGCAGGCTTGCCCATAAGACGCAGGTCTTTGTTCCGCACGAGGGCGATCACTTCCGGACACGGCTCACCCATTCGCTGGAAGTCGGCCAGATCGCGCGCGCGCTTGCGCGCGCGCTCGGTCTTGACGGCGATCTCGCCGAGGCGCTCGCGCTCGCGCATGACCTTGGGCACACACCCTTCGGGCATACGGGCGAGGAAGTGCTTGACGAACTCATGGCTCCCTATGGCGGCTTCGATCACAATGCACAAGCGCTCCGCATCGTCACCAAGCTCGAACGCCGCTACGCGGCTTTCGACGGGCTGAACTTGACATGGGAGGCCTTGGAAGGGCTCGTCAAACATAATGGTCCGCTTTTGCAAGCTGACGGCAGGGCTTCACCCCGCTATGCCAAACGCGGGCTTCCCGTGGCGATCCTGGAATATAATGCGGTCCAAGATCTCGATCTTGCACATTTCCCCTCCGCCGAGGCACAGGCGGCGGCCCTCGCCGACGGGATCGCTTATAATGCCCATGACATCGATGACGGCTTGCGCGCGGGGCTCATTGATTTTGCCCAGCTTTATGGGGTCGATTTTCTGCGCGGCATTGGCCGCGAGATCGAGTCCCTTTATCCTGGGCTCGAGCGGGTTCGCGCCATTCATGAGCTGGTGCGCCGCCTGATCACCTTCTTCATCGAGGATGCGATTGCCGAAAGCCGGCGGCGGCTCGCCGCATCGGGGGTTGCGAACGTGGATGACGTGCGGGCGCTCGGCGCTCCCCTCGTCGGTTTTTCCGAACCCATGGCGCAGAGTGGCCAGTCTATCTCGAGATTCCTTTTTGAGAACATGTACCGTCACCGAAGTCTGGTCCGCATTCGTGACCGGGCGGCTCTCATCATCCGGCAGCTTTTTTCCCGGTTTTTCACGGCTCCGGAACTGATGCCGGCCGAATGGGGGCGGGCGGCGGTGAAGACGGGCACCAGCGAAATGCGGCGGGCGCGGCTCGTCTGCGATTATATAGCCGGCATGACCGATCTTTACGCGATCGCGGAACACCGCCGGCTGTTTGACAAAACTCCGGATTTGCGGTTGACCGCCCTCGAAACCGGGTGAAACAGGGCTAATCCCCTATTTCGAAGCAATCTCTCGCGCGCACGGCGGCGCTGCCGGAAAACATCCAGCTTGGTGAGCAATGAATCTTTTTGCCGAATTCCACGGTCTAATCACTTCAATTCTGCGGCGGATTGTTGCGAGCGGCCGTCTGCCGGAAACCCTTGATTTCGAGCGCTTCATCGTCGAGCCGCCGCGCGACCCCTCACATGGCGATCTCGCGACCAATGCGGCGATGGTTTATGCGAGAGAAGCGGCTTTCTCCTTCGCCAGCCCGCGCCAGCTTGCCGCGGAGATCGCCGCCGCGCTCGCCGGCGATCCGCGGGTTGCTTCCGCCGAGGTCGCCGGGCCGGGCTTCATCAATGTGCGGGTTAAGCCGGAAACCCTGGCCGGGGTCTTGCGCGCGGCAGTTGAACTTGGCCCGAAGTTTGGCCGCCCGGCCATCGGCGATGCGAAGGCTCTCAAGGTTAATGTCGAATATGTTTCGGCAAATCCGACCGGTCCCATGCACGTCGGCCATGGGCGTGGCGCGGTGTTTGGCGACGCGCTCGCCAATCTTTTGGCTTTTGCCGGTCATGACGTCACCCGCGAATACTATATCAATGACGCGGGTGCCCAGGTCGATGTTCTGGCCCGTTCCGCCTATCTGCGCTACCGGGAGGCGCTTGGCGAGGAGATCGGAGAGATCCCAGAGGGCCTTTACCCAGGCGATTATCTGAAAAGCATTGGTGCCGCGCTTGTCAAAACTTATGGCTCCCGGCTGCTTGGGCGCCCGGAAAGCGAATGGCTTGAAGATGTGCGCGCTGCCGCGACCGGCGGGATGATGGAGATGATCCGCGCCGATCTTTCCGCGCTGAACATCGAGCATGAAGTGTTTTTCTCGGAACGCTCCTTAACGCAGGGCAGGGACGGCGATTTGGTTGCCGAAGCAATTGCGGAACTGCGCCGCCGGGGCCTCGTCTATGAAGGACGCCTGCCGCCGCCCAAGGGTCAGCCCGCCGAAGACTGGGAAGATCGCGAACAGACCCTGTTCAGATCGACGGCATTCGGTGACGATATCGACCGGCCGCTCATGAAATCGGACGGGTCCTACACATATTTTGCCTCCGATATCGCCTACCATAAGACGAAGATCGACCGTGGCTACGGGCTTTTGATCGACATATGGGGCGCCGACCACGGCGGCTATCTGAAGCGTATCCGCGCCGCTGTCGAGGCCCTCTCGGACGGCCAGGTCAGCCTCGACGTCAAGCTGTGCCAGCTGGTGCGCTTGATGCGCAATGGCGAGCCCGTGAAGATGTCCAAACGCTCCGGGGACTTCGTCACCTTGCGTGAGGTGGTTGACGAAGTGGGGGTGGACGCGGTTCGCTTTATGATGCTTTTCCGGAAGAATGATGCCACTTTGGAGTTCGATCTGAGCAAGGTGATCGAGCAATCGAAGGACAATCCGGTCTTCTATGTCCAATATGCCTATGCAAGAGCAAAATCTGTTCTTCGCCAGGCGGTTATGACTGTTTCTGGAATAGATACGTCAAGTAAGGCGCTCGCCGGAGCGAACCTTGGCCTTTTGGAGGATGAGGGCGAAGTCTTGCTGATCAAGCTCATCGCGCAGTTCCCCCGCACAATCGAAGCCGCTGCGGCCAGCCATGAACCGCACAGGATCGCGTTTTATCTGCATGAACTGGCGGCAGCCTTGCATGCCCATTGGACCCGTGGCAAAGATCGGCCACAATTACGATTTCTTAATGAAGAGCGGACAGATTTAACAATTGCCAGGCTGGCTTTGGTGACCGCAGTGGCGACAGTCCTTGCGTCTGGCCTTGGAATTTTGGGGGTGAGTGCTCCCGAGGAGATGCGATGAATTCTCGCCTCTCGACCTGCGGGATCAAGCCACAAGATAGATCAAGATAGATAGTGCCGCTCTCGGTGCAGCCTTCTGGGAAGCGGCAAAAGGCGCGATGTAAATTTTGAAACTGAAAAATTAGATCACGGCCGGATGTGATATCTGAAAGGGGGGTGTCGCGCGGGTGGATTGCGTGAAGCCCCGGGAAAGCTAGGTGCATGAGCCGGTTTCAGCGGAGCCTGCGCCTCAGTTCAAGAGTAAAGCTGCCCAGCGTGGGATGCGCGATTGCAATGGACATGGATCGGCGGTGGATCCGCCCACGAAGTCGCGACAGGAGGGTGAGTAGATGAGCGAGCCAATCGTTAAACGGCGGCCGATGATCGATCTGGAGGAATTTGAAAGGCGGCTGCGCAAGCCGCTTGCCGCAGGCCCAAAGGACAATGATCCGCTTGCGGAACTTGCTCGCAGTTTCGCCGGCCCGGAGGAGGATCCTTACAAGACCGTGTTTGAACCGCTGAACCGCCGGCCTGCGGGAGCCTGGCGCAGCGAGCACGATAGCAGCGGCGGCAACAGGCAAGGCACGCATCAGCCCATCATCAGCGGCGATTTCGCTGCCATTGAAGCGGGTCTGCTTGGCACCGCCCGGCGCGATGCCCCACAGTCTCTGTCCGCCCAGGACGAGATGGAGAATGGCTATCCGCATGAGAGCGAAGACCAATGGGCTTACCAGGGTGCGGCCGCCTCGCCTGAAGCTGATGCGGCCTATGAGGAGGTCAGATCGCGCCGTCCCCTCTACGTGATGGCGGCAATGATTGTCGCCGGAATTGCTGGTATCGGTGCAAGCTTCGGCTTCAAGGGTACGGTTTCAAACCCGTCTGAGATCGCCACGATCAAGGCTGCCGATGGTCCGGCCAAGATCCACCCAGACACGGTGGCGAGCGCCGAGGTCCCGGAACGCGACGCTTCCGTACTCGGCGGGGTGCCGCAGCAGCCGCCAGTTGCAGCGATCAATAGTGCCGAGCAGCCCAACGATCTGTCCGTGCAGGCAGATGCCGCGCTCCAGCCGCAAGGCCTGGCTTCCTCCGCTGGGGGTGCCGTTCCGGGCGGGGCAGCTGGTGTGCCCGTGCCGCCTCCTCCAGCCCAAGCCCAGCAAGCGCCATCCGACAGCATCGCGGCTCTGATTGAGCCAAAGAAGGTCAAAACGGTTTCGGTCCGTCCCGATGGCACGCTTCTGCCTAACGACTCGCCGCCGCGGCCCGCGGCAGCCGTTGCCGCGCCGCCCCATGCGGCTGCTCCAGCCAAGGCAGTAACGCCAAAATCGACGGCCCGCGTGGCGACAACGCCAAAGCCAGCCATCAACCAAAATGGTGGCGCTCAGGCGGCAAGGACGGCGGCTGCCGCTAAGGCAAGGCCCGTTCAGGTGGCAGACAATCAAGCGCCGGCAGGCGAAGCCGCTCCCGCAGCTGCGCCAGGCTCATTCTCGGTTCAGCTCGCGGCGCCTGCGACAGAGCAGGAGGCGCGCGAAACTCAAGCCCGGCTCATGAAAAAGTTTGGCGCGGAACTCGCGGGTTTCCACCCGTCGATTCACAAGGCCGAGGTCGGCGGCAAACCTGTCTATCGTGTCCGGGTCAGCGGCTTGTCCTCGCGTGATGAAGCAACCGCGCTTTGCCAAAAGCTTCAGAGCAGCGGAGGCAGCTGCTTCGTGGCCAAGAACTGAGCGGCACCGTTCTTAAAATCGCCAGCCCGCCCATATTCTGTGGACGGAAGGCGAGGACCCAAGGCGGGGCTTGCGGTGTTGGCCAGCTGACGCCAAAGTCGGGACAATGCCGCACGTTCTTGACGAGGAGCACTCTTCGTTGGATTTGCCTTTTGATCAAGATGACGGGGGAGCCGCAGATGAAGGCTCCTTCGTGGTCGATGTCGAGGGATTTGAAGGCCCGCTTGATCTTCTGCTCGACCTCGCCCGCCGCCAGAAGGTGGATCTGGCCCGGATATCCGTTCTCGCTCTCGTCGAGCAATATCTTGAATTCATTGCGGAAGCCCGCCGTCTGCGGCTCGAACTTGCTGCGGATTATCTAGTAATGGCAGCGTGGCTTGCCTATTTGAAGTCGCGCCTTTTACTTCCGCAACCGGCAAAGGATTCAGAACCTGAAGGCGCTGATCTTGCCGAGGCCCTGCAGTTCCGCCTGCGCCGCCTCGAGGCGATCCGCGCCGCGGCCGAGGCATTGGTGAACCGGCCGCGCCTTGGCCGGGATGTGTTTTTGCGGGGCCAGCCCGAGACCCCTCTTGCTGCTGGTGCCGTGCAGTGGCGCGCGAGCCTCTACGAATTGCTCTCCGCCTATGCTCACCGGCGCCAGAGGCAGGCGCTGACCCGTGTGACCCTTAAGCAGCGATTCGTGTGGTCTCTCGCTCATGCCCGCAGCCAGCTTGAAAAACTTGCCGGGCGGGCTCTCGATTGGACGGTGCTCGACGCCTATCTCGCCGAGTTTTGCACAACGCCCGAGGTGCGCCGCACGGTTCGGGCTTCGACCCTTTCCGCTTCGCTTGAAATGGCAAGGGAGGGCACGATATCGATCCGCCAGGACGCGCCCTTCGCGCCGCTTTGGATCAAGGGCAAATCGCGTGAGGCGGACGGTTTTCCGCATTTGGTCAGCGGCTGAAGCTCCCGCGGCGAGGACGAAAGGATTTGGCTTTGGCTGAAGTAGCCCAACTCTTTGCTCAAATCGATCAAACCCAGCGGCCTTCGCTGGAGGATGGCTTGGCCGAGGCAATGCGGATCGCCGAGGCTTTGCTGTTTGCTTCGGCCGAGCCCCTCGATGAGAAGGATATCGAGAAGCGTATGCCTCGGGGGGTCCCGGCAGCCGCGGTCCTCGATGCGCTCAAGGCCGAATATGCGCCGCGCGGTGTCAATCTCGTGCGGGCCGGCGGCAAGTGGATGTTCCGGACCGCCGCCGATCTTGCCTGGCTGCTTGCGGCAGGCGAGGGGGAAACCAAGCGGCTTTCCCGTGCGGCGCTGGAGACACTGGCGATCGTCGCCTATCATCAGCCCGTGACGCGCGCTGAGATCGAGGATATTCGCGGGGTTGCGATCTCCAAGGGTACTCTTGATCTATTGCTCGAAACCGGCTGGGTCCGCCTGCGCGGGCGCCGGCGCGCACCTGGCCGTCCGGTCACCTACGGGACGACGGAAGCCTTCCTGATTCAATTTGGTCTTGAGGCCATTAGCGATCTTCCTGGTCTTGACGAGCTGAAGGGCGCTGGGCTTTTCGACGGGCGCCTGCCTCAAGGTTTTGACGTTCCGCAGCCTTCCGATAGCATGGAGCTTGCCGAGGACGAGGATCCGCTCGAGGATGAAACGGGTTCAAATTCTGCAACGCCTGAGGACCGGGACGAAACGTCAAGCCGCTCTCCCGGTCTGGAAGAGGCAGAGGAAGCGGCGTCTGCCTCTGAAGATGGGAATTCCTGACTTGCTCCATCATCGCGGCTGGGCCCCAAATCCGCTGACCGGTGAAGCACTTTTGCCATGTTGCTCCTTGGCTGCTCTTGGTTATTGAGGCTCGCGCCGGACCTTCTTGTTTTTATGCGTCCGAAAGCCTAGTTTTTCGCCAGTGCCGGGCGGCTTCTGCCTGTCTCAACATGAAATTTGGAGGTTTCCGCCATGGGCGGTCTATCGATCTGGCATTGGATCATCGTTGGGGCCGTCGTGCTGATCGTTTTCGGCGGCAAGGGCAAGATTTCCGACATCATGGGCGATGTCGCCAAGGGCATCAAATCCTTCAAGAAAGGTCTCGCAGAGGAGGACGAAAAGCCCGAGCTTCAACGCCCCAGCGATTCACCTGTGCCATCCATCGATCATCAAGCCGCAGGCGAACCCGCCAAGATTCCGGACACGCGGAAACTCGGCTGAGCTTTCTGAAAGCGATCGGCGGCAGGCGATTGCGCTCCGCCAGGCTCAAGGGCCCTTCTGAATGTTTGATTTTGACGCCGGCAAGCTCCTCATCATCGGGATCGTGGCGCTGATCGTCATCGGGCCAAAGGAGCTTCCGCGCGTGATGCGCCAGGCCGGCCGGGCCGCCGCCAAAATGCAGCGGATGGCGGCCGAATTTCGCGCCCAGTTCATGGATGCCATGCGGGAAGCCGAAATTGCCGACATCAAGGCAGGCGTAGAAAAACTGGCGGAAAGTACGAAGCTCGACGCGGGCGTTGATCCGCTGGCCGAGATCAGGGCAGGCATAACGAGTGCTCTCGAAGCGTCTGGCAAGCCCGCAACCCTTCCGGTCGAAAGCGTCGAAGCAATTGCCGCGCCGGGTGATCCTCAGTCGGCTTTGAATTCGATCGCCTTGCCAGGCTTGCCTGAGGCGCCTCAAAGCGGTACCGGAACCTTTGTTGGGGAGGGGGTTGCTCCTCTGGTTCCAGAACCTGAGACTGAAACCGTTCCCGCCAGCAAGGCTCCGCCTGCCGCCACCGAGGCCGAGATGCAGGCGATTGCCGATGCGCTCGCGGCTGAGATGGGGACGGCGCAGCCACAGGCCGCCGGAGCAGAAGCTGTGAAAACGCAAGACAGCGCCGCACCACTGGTCCGGCCTTCCGGATTCGGCTACATCAAGAACATGTTCAGGAAAAGCTGACGGCTTTTTCGAGAGGAACATGTAAACTCTCCGAGTCCACCAGCCCATATCGATCGCATAGATTTTTGTGATCAGGGCGCTTAAGGCGCCCCTATCAGCCGGAACGAGCCGCCGATGACCGACGCCGATATCGAGGCGACAAAAGCGCCCCTGATGGATCATTTGATCGAGCTGCGCGCGCGGCTCATCAAGTCGCTCGCGGCCTTCGTGGTGATGTTCATTGTTTCATTCTATTTCGCCAAGGACATTTACAATATTCTCGTCGTGCCCTTCGAGCATGTCGCCGGGCCGGACGCAAAGCTCATCTATACGGCGCCGCAGGAATATTTTTTCACGCAAATCAGGGTCGCGCTTTTTTCCGCGGCATTTCTCTCCTGCCCCGTCGTGTTCGCGCAGCTTTACGCATTTGTCGCACCGGGGCTCTACCGGCATGAGCGCCGGGCCTTCGCGCCTTATCTCATCGCGACACCAGTGTTTTTCGCGCTGGGAGCGCTGCTCGTTTATTTCGCCGTCATGCCGAATTTGCTGCGCTTTTTCATGGGCATGCAGCAGGCAAAGGAGCCGGGCAGGGCGCAAATCGAGCTTCTGCCGCGCGTCAGCGAATATCTGTCTCTTATCATGACTTTGATCTTCGCTTTCGGCATAACGTTCCAATTACCCGTGATCTTGACTCTGCTCGGGCGCGTCGGGATTGTGACGTCGGATTTTTTGCGGCGGCAGCGCCGCTATGCGATCGTCCTCGTGTTTGTCGCCGCCGCGATCCTGACGCCGCCTGACATATTTTCGATGCTGGCGCTGGCCGTTCCGGCGCTTGGCCTCTACGAGCTCTCGATCTTCTCCGTGCGTATGATTGAAAAAGCCCAGGCAAAACCGGGGCAGGGGTCTTAGTCTCGCCCCCGCCCCGCCTTTGCCGTTCGAAATTCCGGGAAGCCGCTCATGTATGACATCAAATGGATTCGCGAGAACGCGGAGATTTTCGACCGGGGACGCAAAAGGAGAGGGCTCGAACCGCTCGCGGAAGCGCTGCTTGCGCTCGATGAGAGGCGCCGCATGGCGATCGCCAAATCGCAGGGCGCGCAAGAGCGGCGGAATGCCGCCTCAAAGGAAATCGGTGCCGCCATGAAGGCAGGCGATGCGGATCTCGCGAAGGCGCTAAAGATTGAAGTCGGTGAGCTGAAGGAGGCGCTTGCGGCGTTTGAGGCCGAGGAGCGCGATGCCATTGCGGCACTCGAAAAGGCGCTCTCGGAAATCCCCAATACTCCGCTCGATGAAGTGCCGGATGGGCGCGATGAGAACGATAATGTCGAGGTGCGCCGCATCGGCGAACCGCGCACGTTCGATTTTCAGCCGAAGGAGCATTTCGACATCGGCGAGGAACTCGGTCTCATGGACTTCGAGACCGCGACGAAAATATCCGGCGCGCGCTTCGTGGTGAATAAAGGAGCGCTCGCACGGCTGGAGCGCGCCCTTTCGCAATTCATGCTCGATCTGCATACGGGCGAACATGGCTATACGGAAGTCAATCCGCCGATTCTGGTGCGGGACGCAGCCATGTTCGGCACGGCGCAGTTGCCGAAGTTTGTCGATGACCAATTTGCCACTTATGCTGGCCCCGTGGATATCGCCAAAGATAAAGAAATGATAGCTGGGGTTTGGGCGGCAGCTCTCGATGTGGCGGAGCAAAAAGGCATTGAAGAAGCTCGGAGGTGCGACTTCGAGCTTGAAGGGCGGCAGGGCGATATTGACAAATTCTGGCTCATCCCCACCGCCGAGGTTCCTCTCACCAATCTCGTTCGCGAAAAAATCCTCGACGAAAAAGAGCTTCCCATTCGGGTGACTGCCTGCACCCCCTGCTTCCGCGCCGAGGCGGGCGCAGCCGGCAAGGACACGCGCGGCATGATCCGCCAGCATCAGTTCACCAAGGTCGAGCTTGTCTCGATCACCGCCCCGGAAAACTCGCTTGCCGAGCATGAGCGCATGCTCTCTTGCGCCGAGGAGGTCCTGAAGCGCCTCGAACTTCCCTATCGCGTGGTGACGCTCTGCACGGGCGACATGGGCTTCGCCTCGCAAAAAACCTATGACATCGAGGTCTGGCTGCCCGGGCAGGATCGCTATCGCGAAATCTCCTCCGTCTCGGTGTGCGGCGATTTCCAGGCGCGCAGAATGAATGCGCGTTATCGTCCCGCGGATGGCAAGCCCCGCTTTGTTCACACGCTCAATGGCTCGGGCGTCGCCGTCGGCCGCGCGCTTGTCGCGGTTTTGGAAAACTATCAGAACAAAGACGGTTCCGTCACCGTTCCGGAGGTATTGCGCCCCTATATGGGCGGCATCGAATCAATCAGAAAAGCTTGAGGCCGCGCCAATGCGCATTCTCATCACCAATGACGACGGCATCCACGCCCCGGGCCTTGCCGTTCTTGAGCGCATCGCCAAAACTTTGTCGGATGATATCCTTGTTGTTGCCCCGGAGAGTGATCAGTCGGGTGTTGCGCATTCCCTGTCGATCAATGATCCTCTGCGCCTGCGCAAGATTTCCGGACGGCGTTTCGCGGTAAAGGGCACGCCGACCGACTGTGTCATCATGGGCGTGCGCAGACTGCTCGATGGTGCCAAGCCCGATCTCGTCCTCTCGGGCGTGAACAATGGCCATAATGTCGCTGATGATATTACATATTCGGGCACTGTCGCGGGTGCGCTCGAAGGAGCGAGTCTTGGCCTGCCTTCGATCGCCCTCTCGCAGGCCTACGGACCGGTCGGCCATGACGAGGCCTTTTGGGATTGCGCTGAGGCTCATGCGCCGGGCCTCATTGAAAAAATCCTCGCAGCGGGCATTCCTTACGGCACCATCATCAATGTAAATTTTCCGCCTTGCCCGGCGGGTGCCGTCGAGGGCATAACGGTCACGGCCCAGGGCAGGCGCGATGCGCAAATGGTCGTCATCGACGAACGCGCGGATGGGCGCGGCAAGCCTTATTATTGGATTTCCGTTGCGCGCGGCGAATCGACGCCAGGACCCGGCACCGACCTTGCGGCCCTGGCGCAAAATAGAATCTCTGTGACGCCGCTCAGGCTTGATATGACCGACGAGCGTGCGCTCAGCCGCTTAGCGGCTTCCTTAAGCTGATCGAATCTTGTTTCGATGTCCATCGAACTTCCATTGCCGCCCGGGATGAAAAACGACTGCGGGAACGCGGAGAACAAAGCGGCGTTTCTGATGGATCTGCGGGCGCGCGGTATCCAGGATCTCGATCTTTTACGGGCGCTCGAAAGTGTACCGCGCGAAATTTTCGTTCCGCACCGGTTTGCTGATCTCGCGCGCCGGCCCATTGCTTTGCCTCTGCGTTGCGGACAGACTCTTCCAGAGCCTTGGCTCGCGGCCAAAATGATCGAAGCGCTTGCGCCCGCCCGCGATCATCGCGTGCTCGAGATCGGAACAGGTTCTGGTTATTCAACGGCGCTCCTTGCAAGACTTGCGCGCGAGGTTCTTTCGCTTGAGCGGTTTCAGAGCCTTGCAATCGAGGCCGAGGCGCGGCTTGCCCGGCTTGGGATCACCAATGCCGGCATCGTCTTCGGCGATGGGCTCGCCATCTTGCCAAGCATCGGCTCTTTCGACCGGATCATCGTCCAGGGTTTGCTTGCCGAGATCCCCGAAAATCTCATCGCAGCGCTTGCCGTGGAAGGCCTGATTGTCGCGGCCCGGCCCAGCCCGGAAAAGCCAACAGCCCAGCGGATCGCACGGATTACGCGCAATAAGGAGGGCGGCCTCGATGAGACCCCGGTATGCCCGTCCCGGCTGCAAGCGCTGCTGCCAGGGGAGGCGCAAGCTCTTTGATGCGCGGGATTTCTTGGGAAGAAAGCTAATTTTGTCCGCTTTTTCCTGAACATTTATTCATCTCTAAACCGTCCCTTAACTTAATCGGCACTTAATGGAGCAAGACACATTGCGCCGGTGAGTTGCGTCATGAGTGATTTCATTAGTGTTTCCCGCGCCCGTTTTGCGTTCCGTCTTGCCCTGACCAGCGCCGCTGCTGGTTTGCTCGCAGGTTGCGCAAATTCGGACCGCTTGAGCGATCCTTTATCCAATCCTTTCCAGACCTCGGCGAATGTTCCCGACCAGACGCCCGCATCCGGTGTCGCAGCATCCGTGCCGGTTTCTCCAGTGCAATCAAGGCCGCTCAGCGCACCCGCCGCAAGCACAAGTCCGCCATCGCAGCCTGCCCCCCGGATGGCCTCTCTCATGCCGCCGCCACGCCGTACGGGAGGACAGAGTTTCGCCGGCTGGTCCGCACAAGGCGGCACGCCAATCGTCGTGGCGCAGGGCGAGACAGCAGCTATTCTTGCCAGCCGCTACGGCATACCGCTCGATGCGCTTGTCCGGACGAACGGTTTTTCTTCGCCATCGCAGATACAGCCGGGCAGCCGGATTGTCATACCCGTGTATAATGCCGCTTTGGCCATATCGAGCGGAGCGGCGCCTGCGGCTTCTCATGCGGCAGCACTTGCGGCTTCGCACACAGCCGCGGCCGTGGTTTCCCACACCGCAGCAAAGGAAAAACCAGGCGCCGAGAAACCACGCACCTTGGCGAGCCAGGCGGAAGCCCTGAAAGCGGAAGCCGTTAAATCAGACAAAGTGCGGGTGGCCGCAGCAAACAAGGATGTGAAGGAGCCGCCTGCGAAAGGTGCGCAAAAACTTGCGCAAAAGCCAAAAACAGAGAGCGCGCCTCAGAAGGCCGCTGCCGCAGTGAGCGTCCCGGCTGTAACTCCGGCCGTCCAAAGGCAAGAAACGATGCGGACCGCGAAAGCCGAGCCAGCCCGGGAAGCCAAGGAGACGCATGATCAGGCGCCGGCCGCGCCCGAGGCGGCAAAAGCGAACGCCCCGGCCTCGGAATCAGCCAATCCAGAATTCCGCTGGCCCGCACGCGGACGCATCATCCAGGCCTTCAAACCGGGTGGCAACGATGGAATTAACATCGCTCTTCCGGAAGGTACCTCAGTCAAAGCGGCTGAAAGCGGGGTTGTCGCCTATGCTGGGAATGAGTTGAAGGGCTATGGTAATCTGATCTTGATTCGCCATCCCAATGGCTTTGTCTCTGCTTATGCAAACACAGGCGATATCGAGGTCAAACGGGGCGAGACAGTTAAGCGGGGCCAGGTCATCGCCAAATCCGGGCAAAGCGGCAATGTCGCAACGCCTCAGCTTCATTTCGAATTGCGCAAGGGTACGACCCCCGTCGATCCGACTCAATATCTTGCTGGAGTCTAACCCTCTTCAGAGACGCGCTGCATAGACAAGATAGAATGCGATTTCGCCGAGTTGCTGCGCAGCACCCGCGACATCCCCGCTTTGCCCGCCAATCTGGCGTCTTGCCAGGGGCACAATGGCATAAGCCACAGCTGTTGCTGCGGCAATTGCTATGAGTGCCCGGAGAAGTTCTGCCCCTGCGGTAAGCGGCGCAAGCGCGAAAAGAACGGCCAAGAACGCCGCCAAAGCAAGCGCCCTTGGCCTTGGCCTTCCGGCAGTAAAACCAGCCCCGTCTTGCCGCGCTGGAGAGAGAACTGCCAATGGGATAAGGGCCGCTGTGCGCGAGAGAGCCGCCCCGCCAGTCAGCACGGTGGCGGCGAGCCAATAGCCCTGACTCGCGATAAGCGTAAGGCTTGCGGCTCGCATATAGAGGCTCAACGCGAGTGCTGCCGCTCCATAAGTGCCAATTCGGCTATCCCGCATGATTTCGAGCTTGCGCTCACGCGTCGCGCCGCCGAAAAAGCCGTCGGCGCAATCGGCGAGCCCGTCTTCATGCAGGGCGCCGCTAGTGAGTAAGAGAGAGCACAGGGCAAGCGGTGCAGCGAGAAGAGGGCGAAATCCGAGTGTTGCGGCGGCTCCGAGCGCGAGGGCAGCGGAGGATCCCACAAGCGCGCCAGCAAGAGGCAGCATACGTATCGCGTGTGAAAATCTATCGGGCAGCGCCATGTGTGCGCTGGCGGGAACTGGCAGCCGCGTGTAAAATCCAAGGCAAAACCAAAAATCGGCGAGAAGCGGCGAGAGAAGGCGCATCACCTCTCATGCTTGATCACGCGGAGTTTGTCGAGAGGGGCGCGCTCCCGGTTCTTGTGACCGTCTCTCGCAGCCTGTTTGTTGCTCATTTGCTGCGAAAGTCACGCAGCATACTGCACCGGCGCGGCGGGCTCAGTTTGCTGCTGGGCGCTTGTCTTCTGGCGCGCAGACCCAGCCGCGCGAGAGGCTGTCCAACAGGTCTTTGATGCCATTGTAGCAAGAGACCCGGTGCGCGGGTTTGGCGCCGGCCGAATCGGCAATATGGATGAGCGGGGCCACGCGCGTATTATTAATGGAAGGCAGGGGGCCGACAGTGGCAAAACCGAGAGCTGTTGTCGCAGCGGCAAGCCCTATAACGATGAAGGACGTTTCGCTTTTCATGCCGGATTCCATTTCTCATCTGTGCGTTAGCTTCCCCCTCCCAAGCTAGCGGCAGCCGTTAGATAGAAGATCTTTTGCTGCATTGCAATATCGCAGTGCGGCATCTGACAAACATCTGTTCCTGTAAAGACTCTGCCCCTGTAAGAAGAAGCGCTTTATGCTCAAGGCAGCCATGCTCCCCGCGAAACCGCCATTCGACTCCATCCGCGATCTGATTTCCCTCATGCCTCAGGCATCTGAGGCTTCACGTGAAGCCGCGCGCGCGCGGGGGGCGGCACTGACGAAACCTGAAGGTTCGCTTGGCCGGCTTGAGGACATTGCCGCTTTCCTCGCGGCTTGGCAGGATAAGGCGGAGCCCTCAATCGAGCGGCCATGTGTTGTGGTTTTCGCGGCAAATCACGGTGTCGCGGAGCAAGGCGTGTCAGCCTATCCGTCTTCTGTCACCCGTGCCATGATGGACAATTTCAAAGCTGGCGGCGCCGCCATCAACCAGATCTGCGCGGCGCATGGACTTGGCCTGAAAGTTTTCGATCTCGCAGTTGATCTCCCGACAAAGGACATTACAAAGGCTCCGGCTCTGGAAGAGAAGGAGGCCGCAGCAACCTTTGCCTTTGGTATGGAAGCCATTGCAGGCGGGATCGATGTCCTTTGTCTTGGTGAAATGGGAATTGGCAATACGACGGTCGCGGCTGCCATTTATCATGCGCTTTACGGGGGAAAGGCAGCCGATTGGGCTGGCCGCGGTACAGGTATTGATGATGCCGGATTAGCGCGGAAAATCGCAGCTATCCAAGCGGCCGTTTCGCACCATAAGGGGAATCTCTCTGATCCGCTCGAGGTGATGCGCCGGCTTGGCGGACGTGAGATCGCGGCGATGGCAGGGGCAATCCTTGCCGCGCGGATGGAGCGCATCCCCGTGATCCTTGATGGCTATGTAGTTTGCGCTGCGGCCGCTATCCTCCATGCCCTCGATCAAACGGCGCTCGACCACTGCCTCGCCGGTCATGTGTCAGCTGAAGGCGCCCATGGGGAAGTCCTGCGGCGGCTTGGCAAGACGCCGCTGCTTGATCTTGGGCTAAGGCTTGGTGAAGGCTCGGGCGCCGCTTTGGCTTTTGGTATTGTCAAGGCGGCGGTGGCCTGCCACACCGGCATGGCGACGTTTGAGGAAGCCAAAGTGGCAGGCAAGGCGGTATAAGTCTGGGAAACTGCTTACATAGGCTGAAAAGTGGGAGGAAGGCGGGATCGTTAGGTTTGGGAATGCACTCAAGCCTTATTAGGGGCTGGCAAATTCAGACGCGGGCGAAGCTGCCCCATTGCGGCTGAAGTCAGCACGCCATCTTGCCTGACACATGAAGCTTGCCTGACACATGAAGCGAGGGCCTGGGGTGCCCTTTATTTCCATTTGTGGCCAAAGACAGCCAGCACGACGAGCAGAATCGAGATGATCGCAAATCCGATGAGCTCCGGGGTGACCACCATACTTTTAATGCCTCCTGTGTTCGCCCCTTGGCAGCGGCTTGGGGATCGGATTGTTTATTTCCAGCAGCTGAGCCGCTCTTACCTGGCCTGGATATCGCGCAATATTTTAGAGCAATGCAAAGAGCCGTTGATGTAAAGAGCCGTTGAGGTGCTTGCCGTATGATGACTCAATGATAACGAGACTTCTGCCAAGTCAAAAGCATTATTTTTAGCTGATTCTTCCGTGCATCAAGATAAACGAAACTGAACAGATTGTTTATGGATACGGTTTTCAAAATACAAATTCAAAAATTTATACAAGATTCTTCCGTAGAAAATCATTGATTGTTTCAAACAAAAATAAATTGTAAAAAGAATCCAGCTATGGCTTCCCACTTGGAATAGGCGGATACTGTGAATAGGCGGATACTGTCTGCCTTTTGCAAATACAAGTTTTCCGCGCAATCTGGCACAATGACAAGCAGTAAGGTGCATGCCGCTAACACAGCCATCGCAGAAACTTGCACAGCTATCGCAGAAATCGGACCAAAAGTTTCGTGAGAGAACGGCGTTGTCCGTTTGACGGTCCCGCCGCGCTCAGGATGCGGTTGGCTCCGCGATGGCTTCCGCGGGAAGGGGTGCTGCTTCGATGCTGACGCGGTCCACATCCGTTGCAATCGTCAAAGTCATATTTGCCGCCCCGGCGACGAGCCCCGCGTAATAGGCCTGAATGTCTTGCGGGCCGGCGGGCGGCTGCTCCGGCGTGCCAGAAAGAAGACTCGGCAAATGGGCGCCAAGCTTTGCATTCGTGCCCTTGGCTGCGACTGTAATCCGGCCTGAGTCTTCGGTGCCGGTCAGTGTCACCTCGATAATGCCTCCACGCGGGATCGCCGCGGCGGCGATAAGGCAAAGATTCAGGATAAGCTTAACCCTGTTCTTGGGCATCAGAACGTGCGGGATGTTCCACACAAGCTCCGTACGCTCGCCGCCGAAGAGGCCGCGCGCGACCTTTTCCGCATCGCCAGTATCTATCGAAGCCCCGGCGGAGCCAGCGGCGCCGAAGGCTAGCCGGCAAAATTGCAGGCGTGCCGAAGCCTGCTCGGCGCTCTTCTTGATGAGATCGAGAGCAAAGCCCCGCATTTCCTCGTCTTTTTCCTCTTCGAGAACCTCAAGCCCGTTGATGATTGCGCCGACCGGGCTGATCACGTCATGGCAGACGCGGGAGCAAAGAAGCGCGGCGAGGTCGAGAGGGTCTAGGCCAAACACCTTCATCTGTTATCCAATCGCAAAGCAAGCCTGGTGGGGCAACGGGTCAATTCCGTGCGTGAGAGGACTATATTGCACGGCAAATGTGGAGCTTCTGGTCAGACATCCTTGGGGGGATGGCGGCGTTTCATCAACAGAAAACTTCGTTTTCGGCTGCGCGGCTGTATCGAGGCTCCGGCCCCAATTTGCGAAGAAAGGGTTAACAAATCATCATGTGACCCGAATTTGAGCCTGACCGCAAAAGGGGTTGGGATTCCAACCGGACAAAGGTAATGGAGCCTGCGGGGCGCCGCGCGGATCGCAAGCGCCGGGAGCCATGAAAGAGACTGGGCTGCATATTCGTGACAAATAAGGATACCAGGGACATCGACCGTGACGCCGTAGCTGAGATTTTTGCCGAAATCGCCGTTGAGGCTGGCGTTGCCGTGATGGCAGTCTATGCGGCGGAGAGCCATGTGCGGCGGAAGAGCGACGGAAGCCCCGTTTGTGATGCGGATGTCGCGGCAGAAGCCATTATCCTGAAACGTCTGGGGCAGCGGCTGCCTGATTTCCCGGCGGTTTCGGAGGAAGCGGCCTCGCGGGGCGAGAAAATGATCCCGCATATGGCCTTCATCCTGGTTGATCCTCTCGATGGAACCAAGGAATTTCTGAGCCGTAACGGCGAGTTCACGGTCAACATCGCGCTCATCATTGATGCATCGCCGGCCGCTGGAGCGGTTTATGCTCCGGCGCTCGAAGCGCTTTGGACCGCCGGGACCACCGCCCGCACCTGCACCGTCGCCCCCGGCGCGCCGCTGCCGCCAGTTTCGGAACGTCAGATTATTCATGCGCGGCCAGCACCCCGGAATGGCCTGGCCGCTTTTGTGAGCCGCTCTCATGCGGATCCGGCAACCGAGGCTTTTCTTGCCAGGCTCCCTATCCGGGAGCGGCGGGAAGCGGGCTCCTCGCTCAAATTCTGCAAGCTCGCCGAAGGTGAGGCTGATGTCTATCCACGGTTTGGCCCCACCATGGAATGGGACACGGCTGCGGGGGACGCGGTTTTACGGGCGGCGGGCGGTATCGTTCTCGATAGCGAGGGGCGCCCATTACAGTACGGAAAGGCCGAAGCGCACTTCCGCCAAGGGCCTTTTGTCGCCTGGGGCGACCCTGGTGCAGCGGCCGTCCGGCCATAACAAGGGATCAGCGCAGGCGAGCCAAAATATGGCTAGCGGGACAGTCCAGCTTCGCCCTAAAGACGCCATGATAATTCCTTGCCGGATCAAGATATCGTTAATGCTGGTTTGACTAAAATTGACAAATAAAGTGTGCGAAGAGGCTTGGCTCACAGAGGAATTCCGGAGGATTTCATCATGCAAACCCGGCGGGAATTGGTGATGACGCTTGCGGCTTTTGCCGCGGGGATCCCGGTTGTTGGGGCGGAATCTGCTTTGGCTGATCCGCCACCCCCGAATGGACGTCCGGGCGAGTACTCCTCGGACGACATCATCGAGAACGGCCACCGTTTTTTTGGATCGATTTCCCGGGGTCTCGCCGAGGTTGTCGAAGAGGCGACACGGCGCTGGGGCAGGCCGAATGGCTATGTGCTAGGCCAGGAGGCAGGCGGTGCTTTCATCGGCGGACTGCGCTATGGTGAAGGCACGATGTACACGCGCAACGCCGGGGATCTGAAGGTCTTCTGGCAAGGCCCCTCGCTGGGGCTTGATGCCGGAGCGGATGGCGATCGCACCATGATGCTCGTTTATAATCTTCCCGCGACAAATGCGATCTTCCGCCGCTATGGCGGCGTCGATGGCTCGGCCTATCTTGTCGGCGGCTTTGGGATGACTGCCCTCGTTAATGATGGCGTTTATGTCGTTCCGATTAGATCCGGGCTTGGCGCCCGTCTCGGTTTCAATGTCAGCTATTTGAAATTCACCGAAAGATCGACCTGGAATCCGTTCTGAACGGCGGCACCTGACAGCGGCCGTTGGATGCCAGCTCGCTGAGGACAAGAAGACTGCCCGCTGATTGCAGCGCAGGACAACAATTCTTGTAACAATCGTCATAATGCAGCGCCCGCCAGCGTAAAAGCGGGCGCGTGTAAGCGGGGCAGGCTCAGGACAGCTGGTAAATTCTCCGCGATATGTTTGCCGCTTCATGCCGCATATCTGCGTGCGCTTGGCAATGATAGGCACGGCCGAATCCATTGCCTTAAAGCGTGAGCTGCAGCAGATGATGAAATTCCTGAGCCGCAGATTGTTCCTTTCGTCGGCGGGAGCCTCCGCGATCGCGTTGGGTGCTTCATCCAGCAGCTTCGCTCTTCCAAACAAGCCTCAGAGCGGCGCGGAGGAAGAAAGGCGCGTGACGCTTCTGCATTTCACCGGCACGCATGCGCAGCTTGAGACCCATCCGGAATATCTGCCCGGAGGGAGCCCGGAAATCCAGATGATGGGCGGCTATGCCCGCCTTAAAACGGCCATCGGGCGCGAGCGCACGAATTGTGATGGTGCTTGCTTCTTGCTTGATGGAGGCGACGAATTTCAAGGATCGGGCCCGGCTGCCTGGTCCGAAGGCGAAGTAATCCTCGGCCCGCTCAACGATTTCGGGATAGACGTCTTCGTTCCCGGCAACTGGGAGCCGGCCTATGGCCCTGAACGATTCAAGGAAACCATGGCCCGGCTCAACTGCAAGGTCATCTGCTACAATTTTCACGACACTGACAGCGGTAAACGCCTGTTCGAGCCCTCCGTTACTTTCGAGCGGCACGGGGTGAAGGTAACATTCGTCGGCATCACCGATATCGGCGCCAGCAAGCGTCAGCCCCCTGCGGAGTTCCGGGGGATGGATACCGCCCGGATCGAAGGCTTGCGCGACTTCGTCAAAGAACTGTGCACGCGCGAGCAGCCCGATGTTGTGGTGGCGATCACCCACACGGGCCTCTCGATCGCCCGCCAAATCGCGCGCGAGATCCCTGAGTTCGGCGTGGTTCTCTCGGGTCACACACATGAGCGGACAGCGCGGCCAATCCTCGAGGGCAATGTCATCGTCGTCGAACCGGGCTGCTTTGGCTCCTTCCTCGGCAGGCTGGACCTTGTTCTCAAAGCAGGCGGCGGCATCGCCCGCCATGAGTTCAGGCTCATCCCAATCCTGGAGAGCCAGTATGACGAAGATCCGCAGATGAAGGCGCTCGTGGACAAGTCTTTGGCACCTTACCGGGCGCGCATGGCTGAGGTCGCGGGCAAGACCGAAACCTTATTGATGCGCTACGACGTCCTGGAGACTACGGCCGATGATTTCATCACCGATGCGGTGCGCGAATCTGCGAAGGCGGACATTGGCTTTTCCAATGGCTTCCGCTTTGGCGTGCCCATTCCTCCGGGGAATGTGACCGAGGCCGACTTGTGGAATTTGCTGCCAATGGACGCCCGCATAAAGACCGGCTGGGTTACGGGCGCCGAACTCAAGGCTTATCTCGAAAAAGAGCTTGAACTCGTGTACTCTAAAAATCCCTGGAAGCTCAATGGCGGCTGGGGGCCGCGAGCCTCTGGGATGACGATCGCATTTAATGCGCTGGCCGGGCCAGGCCAGCGGCTGGTCTCGGTCAAGATCGATGGCCGCGACGCCGAAGACACCCGCCATTACACGATCGCGGGTTGCGAGCGCGAAGGGGAGCCGCTGGATGTGATCTGCCGCCATCCCGGCACCCATGATGCGCAAGTCCTCCAAACCACCGTTCATGGCGCGTTGGAGAATTATTTGAAAACACACCCGGCCATCGCCCTGCGCCGTGAGGGCAGGGAGACCGCCATGGACCTGCCTCCCGTTGTGTTCAGCCAGGATGCTGTGCTCGCTGGCGGAGATCTGAGCACGGCGCCAACCACTCCATCCGGGCTTCCCAGGGGATAGCGCAGAGCTTCTACCGCGCGGGCCCGGCTTCGGATCGATCCATACGCTCAAGCTATCCTAAGTTCCGCCACTTCCTTGAGAAATAGTCGTCTGCAAGGCTGCTCAGAGCATGGCCTTTGCGGCATGGATGTTGCTGCCAAGCCCAGAAGGACCGGGAGCGTTTACCATTGCGGGCATCGTCCGTTTGGTATGGAATTTGGGCGGCGGGCCGTTTTGTCGTAAAGGGAGTGGAGGTTTTTCTGTGAAGCGAGGCGCGGCCGGATGTGATTGAGCAGGCAATGGTCTTCGTGCTCGGGTTCCTGGTCGCGAGTCTTCTCGCACTTGCGATCGCCCCGGCTTTTTGGCAGCGCGCCATAAGATTGTCGAAGCGGCGGCTCGAAATGCAGCTGCCGCTTTCGCCTGAGGAAATCCTTGCAGGGCGCGATCAGCTGCGGGCCGAGTTTGCCGTTGAACAAAGGCGCCTCGAGCAGAAGATCGAAACTCTCAACCGTATTCATGCCGCCGACATGGTGGAGCTTGGCAGGCGGGCCGTCATCATGGCGGCCCAAGAGGCTGATCTGGCTGCTCTTTCGCAGCAAGGCAGCGAAGCTGGCGCCGAGCTCAATGCTCTCCGGCGCACATTGGCGGAGACATCAGCGGAACTTGCCGCGACGGCAAAGGAGCACTACGACACAGCAGGACTCGTCGCACGCAAGGACGCCCAAATCCGCGAACTTACGGAGAAGCTCGATCAGGCGGTAGCATTTGGTGCCCGGCTAGAGGATGCCGTGACGGCGCTTGAGGCCGAGAAAGAGCTGCAGAGCCGGACACTCGCCGTGCAAGCCGAGACGATCGAGCGCCTTGAAGGAGAGGTTTCGACCCTGCAGCTTCAGCATCAGGCAGATCAGGTCGTCCTTAAAACTGCGGCGGCGCGCGTCGCCGACCATGAAGAGGCCTTGGAGGCCGCTATCAGACACGAAAAGGATCTCATCCGTCACCAGCAGATTCAAGCCGAGGCAGCTCACGCCAGCGAGGCAAGCTTCCTTGAAAAAATCGAAAAGCTGCGCAGGGCCCATGCGGCTTCCGAGGATGCGCTCGCGGCCGCGCAGCGCAAATGTGACTCGCTCAAGCAGGAGCTTGCCGAGCTGCGAGCCGCGATGCCTCCGCCAGAAGCCGAGGCGATGCGCCTGCAACGCGAGGAAAATGAAGCCTTGCGCCGGAAGATCGATGAAATCGGCGCAGCAATCATTCGGGCGGCAGGCGGCTCCGCTGAATCTCAGCCAGAAGAAGAGCTAGCCGAGAGCGGCTTTGAGGGGGATACGCTCTCTCAAAAGCAAGCAACGGCATGACGCAGACCTTGTGATCCAGGTCTGCACGGCCGGTAGCGTTAGCCAGCGAACTTCGACATCAAGGCGTCGGAAACTTCAAAATTTGCATAGACGTTTTGCACGTCGTCATTGTCCTCGAGCATTCCGATAAGCCGCAGAATTTTTTCGCCGGATTCATCGTCGACGCTGACTGTATTTTGCGGCTTCCAAACGAGACCCGCCTTGCGCGGCTCGCCGAATTTCGATTCGAGCGCCTGAGCGACCTCGCGCAAATTTTCAATGGAGGTAATGATCTCATAGCCATCGGCGCTCGATTGGACGTCTTCAGCTCCCGCCTCGATCGCCGCTTCCATCATGGCATCTTCTGACGCCGCGTTTGCGGGATATTCGATCAAACCGACATGATCGAACATGAAGGACACGGCGCCGGTCTCCGCCAGCGAGCCTCCGCTTTTGGTGAAATAGGAGCGCACCTCGCCTGCCGTCCGGTTGCGGTTGTCGGTCAACGCCTCGACGATGATAGCAACTCCGCCCGGTGCATAGCCTTCATAGCGCACTTCGGAATAGGTCTCCGAGTCGGTGCCGGAGGCCTTTTTGATGGCGCGCTCGATATTGTCTTTCGGCATGTTCTCGGCGCGGGCAGCCAGGACGGCGGAGCGCAACCGCGCATTCATGGCGGGATCGGGCAGGCCTAGCTTGGCGGCAACGGTAATTTCGCGGGCGAGCTTGGAGAAGAGCTTGGAGCGGATCGCATCCTGCTTGCCCTTTTTATGCATGATATTCTTGAACTGACTATGTCCCGCCATTCCCGCCCCATCTCCGATTCGGCCACGATGCACCGAAGCGGAGCAATTTCTGCCCCTCTCCCGCGCAACGCGCGCCCTGATGACCAAGGTGAATTTTCGAGGCTGATATAAGCCCGTCATTTCCAGAAATAAAGCAACGCAGACGGGCTTGCCGCGGCGGGGATGCCACGTCTATTTCACATTGGCTGCCGTCTGCGAGAACAGGATCTTGCGCGTCTCCTCGTTATCCGGAACCGGTGCCCGATTGATCTCCGCCGCTTTGGCATAGGCGCGCCCGGCCGCGGATCGCCTCAAACCAACGCGTCAAATGAGGAAAATTCGCGAGGTCCTGGCCCTGTTGCCCGTGCGGAACGATCCAAGGGTAGCATGCCGTGCCGGCGATAGAACATTCTCCCGCCACAAAGGGAAGGTTTGCCAGGCGCTTATTGAGCACAGCATAGAGCTGGCTGGTTGTGTTCACATAACGTTCGATCGCAACGGGATTTTTTCGCGCGCATTTTGCTGGAAATAATGATTCTGGCCGGCCATTGGCCCAAGACCGCCACCCCCCAGAAAAGCCATCCGAGTGCGGAAATCTGGCCGCGCAAATCCTCCGGCAGAAACTTGCCGGTTTTCTCAGCGAGATAGAGGAGGATAGCGCCAGATTCGAAGACGGAGACCGGCGCGCCGCCGCCGCTGGGAGTCTGGCCGGCGACCGCTGGTATGCGATTATTGGGCTAGATCGCCAGAAATTCAGGCCTAAACTGATCACCCCGCCCGAGATTGACTGGGTGAATTCTGTAAGGCAGCCCTGCCTCTTCGAGGAACAGCGTGATCTTTTGGCGCCGCCCAGTATAAAGATCGATCATCGTTCCCGCTTCGCTGCTTCGCGGCCGGTTTTTCAGCGCCGGCCGCGAAGGAAGATGGAGGGGGAATTCAAGGCCGGCTCTGAGGCCACATTCCAAAGCAGGCGCCGGGCGGCTTTATCCTAGATAGGCATCCTACATAGGCGCGGCGGTGCTTTCCAGGTGCCGGGCGGAAAGGGATTCTGATTTGGCAACTCCGGCCTTGACGGCTGACTGGATTTTTTCGAAAGCCCGCACCTCGATTTGGCGTACGCGCTCGCGTGAAATCCCAAATTCGTCAGACAGAGCCTCGAGGGTCATTGGGTCATCGGCAAGCCGCCGCGCCTCGAAAATGCGCCTTTCGCGCGGGTTCAGGACTCCGAGCGCATCGCGCAAGGCATCAAGGCGATTGTCGCTCTCTTCCTGCTCAACCAAGGCGCTTTCCTGGCTCGTATGATCGTCGACAAGCCAATCCTGCCATTCGCCTTCGTTTTCCTCGCGGAGAGGCGTATTGAGCGATGCGTCGCCCGACATCCGCCGGTTCATGTCTATGACGTCCTGCTCGCTGACGCCGAGCCGGTGGGCGATAAGCCTGACCTGATCGGGACGCATATCGCCATCCTCCAGGGCGGAAATCTGGCTTTTCGCTCTGCGCAAATTGAAGAACAGCTTCTTCTGGCTCGCCGTGGTTCCCATTTTCACGAGTGACCAGGAGCGCAGAATATACTCTTGAATTGAGGCGCGGATCCACCACATTGCGTAAGTCGCAAGGCGGAAGCCTTTATCGGGCTCGAAGCGCTTGACGGCCTGCATCAAGCCGACATTGCCTTCCGATACGACTTCGCTGATCGGCAGGCCGTAGCCGCGATAGCCCATCGCGATCTTGGCAACGAGTCTTAGATGGGAGGTGACGAGCTTATGCGCCGCATCTGGATCCTCATGCTCGCGCCAGCGCTTGGCGAGCATATATTCCTCTTGAGGCTCCAGCATTGGAAAGCGGCGAATCTCATTGAGATAGCGAGCGAGCCCACTTTCACTTGAGATCATTGGCAGCGCGGCAGTCCTCATACAATTTTCTCCTTTGGAACCCCTGTGTCAGCGAGTTCTCCTTTGGCCACGTGAATCGCCGGCCAGTCGATTCCTTAATATAGGATGCCTCGACCATGGCCGAAAGAGGGTCCGGCAAGGTGTCCAGATTAAAGTTCGGCAATATTAAACAAAGAGGCGGCAGCGGTACTGTGGAATCAATGCTCGTCAGCTCCGACGGTCTTCTTAAATTACGGAAGAAGGGATAAAAAGTTACACCCTGGCGTAAAATATATGTGAAGACTTAAACGAAACCGGGATCCTGCTCCAATTTTCTTACGCCAAACTTGCCTCAAACTTGCCGCGGGGCTTTTCGGAGGATGGCGTCCGTCCTCACGGAAGCATGCCTCACAGCTGCCAGTTAAGAGTGAATGTGTCTTCGCGCCTTGATGCCAATCAAAAGGCCTTACTCCGCGCCGTCCAGCGCGTCCCGCAGCCTTTGCAGCTCTTGCGGCAGAGGGCTTTCAAAGCGGAGCCCGGCAGCAGTGACCGGATGGGGAAACGCGAGGACTGCGGCATGCAAGGCTTGCCTTCCGAGAGCGGCAAGGCTAGCCCTAGCAGAAGGCGCAAGCCGCGCTATTTTGGTCTTGAATCCCGCCGCGTAAACAGGGTCGCCAAGCAGCGGATGGCCAGCATGGGCCATATGCACGCGGATTTGATGCGTTCGCCCTGTCTCCAGCCTGCACGAGATGAGGCTTGCCTCTCCGGAATAGCTTTCGATGAGCCGCCAATGCGTCACAGCCCGGCGGCCGCGCCCCGCAGGTGCCACCGCTATTTTTTCGCGGTCCACGGGATGACGGGCGAGCGGCGCATCTATCGTGCCGCAAGGCCGGCCCGGCTCTCCCCAGATGAAAGCCAGATATTCGCGGGTGAGCGGCAAGGTCTTCCCGTGATCGGCGAAAAGCCTGGCCAGTCCCTGATGAGCGATGTCGGTTTTCGCGGCCACCAAAATTCCCGAAGTGTCCTTGTCCAGCCGGTGCACGATGCCGGGCCGTTTGACACCGCCAATTCCCGAGAGGCTTTTGCCGCAATGGGCGATCAGCGCATTGACCAGCGTCCCTTTTTGATGGCCGGCACCGGGATGCACGACAAGTCCCGCGGGCTTGTCGAGGACGAGCAGATGGCCGTCTTCGAAGATAATTTTGAGCGGAATGTTTTCTCCCGCAGGCTCGGGATCCACGGGAGGTGGAAGCTCCAGGCTGGCGGTCTGTCCGGCGCGAAGGATGAGGCTCGGATCCTTCACCGTTGTACCGTTGACCGACGCGTGCCCTGCTTTGATCAGACTTTTCACGCGCGTGCGTGATAAATTCTGCCCGGAGGCCGCCGCCGCGAGAAAACGGTCAAGTCTTTCGCCGCCATGCTCTGGCCCAACACGATAGTCAAGGCAAAGGTTGTCTTCGTAACTCATGTTTGGGCCTTGTATGATCCGGATTTCCAGCTCACCTAAATGCTCAACGGAAGGGAGCTTCGCAGCGAATGGTTCCCCTGGCACTTGCTCTTATATGCACATCACGGGATCAGAATGATGCGATGGACCAGTGTCAAACGATACGTCAACGCCCTGCTTGGAATGGTGCGAATCTTTCTGCCTTTGCTGTTGTTTATGAAGCTGGCACAGCTGATATATTGGGTTGTCCATCCTTGATTAGTATGCGGCACATGCCTTCGGGTGCGCGAGCGGCTTCACAAGGAACCATCTCCAGAACCCGAGCATGGTGGCGGCCAGCGTTGTACTTGAATAGGCATAAAATATCCAGTAATCTGGATATATGGAAGCAGTTGAGGCCATTGGGGCGCTGGCGGCGCTAGCCCAGACGACACGGCTGGAGACATTCCGGCTGCTGGTGAGCAGAGAGCCCGGCGGCGTATCCGCCGGCGAACTGGCCCGGCTCATGGCTGTGCCGCAAAACACCATGTCGGCGCATCTTGCCATTCTCGCCCGTGCGAGTCTCGTGAGCGGGGAGCGGCGGAGCCGTTCGATCATCTACCGGGCCAATCTGTCCCGCTTCCGGGAAGTCGTAGCGTACCTGCTCAAAGACTGCTGTGGCGGCCATCCCGATATTTGCTTGCCGCTCATCGCTGATCTTGCCCCTTGCTGTACGGATGGAGGATCGCGGTCATGACCGGCCCCGGCTTCAATGTTCTCTTTCTTTGCACCGGCAACAGCGCCCGGTCGATCATGGCGGAAAGCATCCTTCGCAAGCACGGCGCGGGATGTTTCAACGCCTTTTCGGCTGGAAGCCACCCAAAGGGCATGGTCAATCCATTTGCGCTAAAGACGCTTGAGGCCCTTGGTTATCCAAAAGAGGGGTTGCGGTCGAAAAACTGGGATGAGTTCGCAACTCCTGATGCGCCGCAATTGGATTTCGTCTTCACGCTCTGTGATGATGCTGCAGGCGAAATCTGTCCGGCATGGCCGGGACAGCCGATGACCGCACATTGGGGTATCGAAGATCCGGCAGCCGTGGAGGGTACGAATATCGAAAAGGAGCGCGCGTTCGCCCAAGCCTTCCGTTATCTGCGTAACAGAATCACAGCGTTCACCAGCTTGCCGGTCAAGAGTCTCGACAAGCTATCGCTCAGTGCGCGTCTGCGCGAAATCGGTGAAATGGAAGGCTCGGCCCGCGCGGGGAAAAGCCTGACTGCTTGAATGAGTCTGCTTGAGACCGCCCAAATCCAGCGTGAGCATTTTCATGATTGGCGGGGATAGCCCGAATTGGCGGGATCATTTGCGCATTCCTGGGGTGTGAACTCTGCGAGCGCTTGAGCTATCGCCTTAACGGGGGCGCCGAAGGTTCGTGCGGCGGCCTTGCGAAGAGCCGCTTTAAGCTTTGCGAAAGCTTGTTCGATTGGATTAAGGTCCAGGCTATAGGCTGGCAGGTAGCGAAGCGTTGCGCCAGCCCGCTCGATCGCCTCCCGAATCCACCGCCGCCATCACCTGCTGGCGCAGGTCCTGCGGGTAAGCTCTCCCATCATTCTTCCCCGCCGAAGCAATGGCGGCAGGGAGTCAAAAATCCCGCCCTCTCCCGGAATCCCGGCGGCGTTTCCATCAACAATGAAGTTGCTCTAGCCGATCAAAATTCTTGGTTTTCAGGCTGGAACCGGTTCAATGGACGCGGTCAGATTGTGGAACGGCCTGCGATGTTCCCGCAGCCTGGCTGATCGGTTCCTTCAGAATAATTCCGAACAATCCTTTTTGGTTGAAGCGCCGCAAATCTGGGCGGGGTGCCGTCGCTGGGTTGGTAGGAATTGAGGGTGGCGTAGTCTCCGGGTGATCAACCTCGAATCATCCGGCGTTGAAGCGTCGGACTGGAGACCACGCCATGAAGAGCATTACCACGAAGCGGCAGC
>Ga0209061_1001971_pt1 | contig 29255 bp, 31 predicted proteins | sample Coa_R1_10_FD_187157 | JGI IMG/M metagenome (GOLD analysis project Ga0209061, IMG submission 187157) | Surface soil microbial communities from Centralia Pennsylvania, which are recovering from an underground coalmine fire - Coalmine... | ecosystem: Environmental > Terrestrial > Soil >... | reverse complement strand
CGGCGCGACCTCGGCGCAGCCCTGGCGAGGCGCGGCGCCACAGGCGCCGCCTGCGGTTGCGCTGCAGCGCCCGGTCCCCGCGCGCTCGACGTGCGCGGCGCGCTCGCGTCGTGGGCGGGCGCGACGACGCCGCGTGCCTGCGAGCGACGTGCCTATCGACCCGGGCGCCCCGGTCGCTCAGCGGACGAGCGCGCCGTAGGCGCGGAAGTACGAGCCGAGCTGCGACGACGACGTGACCCTGTAGCGCACGACGTAGCCCTCCCCGTGCACGACGAGGACGGTCCCGGTCCCTGGCGCTCTCCCGCCCGCCTCGATGAGCGCCTCGGCGCCGCCGTTCAGCGGCTCGAGGTCGACGTGCGGCGCGTACAGCTGCACGACCTGCGGCCCGGACGGGCCCGCCGCCGCCTCCGCGCCCACGCCGGCGCCGATCGCGGCGAGCACGACCAGCGCGGTCGCAACGAAGCCTCGCACGCTCACGCCTCCGTTGCGCACCCTAACGGCCGGCGCACCGGCGCCAGCCGCGCCTGCGCTCAGCCCTCGGCGCCGACGCGGACGAAGGCGAGCCCGTCGTGGCCCTTGACCCCGACGGTCTGGATCGCCGTGGCGCTCAGGTGCGCGCTGGCCGCCAGGTCGTCGTAGAGGCGGCGGATGGCCTGCGAGTCCGTGTCGTCCGCTGGCGGGTCGACGACCCTCCCGGCGCGCACGACGTTGTCGAAGACGAGGAGGCCTCCCGGACGCGTGAGCCGCAGCGACCATCGCAGGTACTCCGGGTAGCCCCCCTTGTCGGCGTCGATGAAGACGAAGTCGAAGGGCGGCTCGCTCGCGAGCAGCGGGAGCTGCTCGAGAGCAGGCCCGAGGCGCACCTCGACGAGCCGGTCGAGGCCAGCGGCCGCGAGGTTCGCCGAGGCGACCTCGGCGTGGCGGGGGTCCACCTCGAGCGTCACGAGCCGCCCGTCCGCCGGCAGCGCCCGGGCCAGCCAGATCGTGCTGTAGCCGCCGAGGGTCCCGATCTCGAGGATCCGCCGCGCGCCCTGGATCTGGGCGAGGAGCATGAGCAGCTTGCCCTGGTTCGGAGCGACGTTGATCGCCGGCAGGCCGGCCTGGGCGCTCGCCTCGAGCGCCCCGTGCAGCACGACGTCCGTCCCGACGAGGCGGTCCTCGATGAACCGGTCGACCTCGCTCCACAGCTCGTCCATGCTCGCTCCGTCCCCTGCCGCCTCGCGCCACGCGTCGCCACGACGTCGAGCCACCTTAGGCGCGCCGGCGCGGACGGCCCAGACGCCTATCGTCCATCCCGTGGACCCCGACCCCGCAGGCCTCGAGGCGAGCGCCGACGTCGAGGCGAACGCCTTCGAGCGACGCCGCTGGAACGACGAGCGCTGGACGCGCGTATGGCCGAGGCGGGAGCGGCTGACGCGCGCCGTCACGCCCTTCCTCCTCGATGCAGCCGAGCTTCGCCCCGGCGAGCGCGTCCTCGAGATCGGTTCGGGTGCGGGGGCCGCCACGCTCGACATCTGGCGCGAGGTCACGCCGGGGGGCCGAGTCGTCGCGGCCGACATCTCGGCCCCGCTCACGACCATCGCGGCGCAGCGGGCCCGCGAGGCCGGTGCGGCGAACGTCACCTTCGCCGTCGCGGACGTCCAGCGCGAAGCCCTCGCGGGCGGCCCGTTCGACGCCGCGCTGAGCCAGTTCGGGGTGATGTTCTTCGACGAGCCGCAGACCGCCTTCGCGAACGTGGCGCGCCACCTCCGGGCGGACGGGCGGCTCGCCTTCGTCTGCTGGCAGCCGGTGCACGCCAACCCGTGGTACCTCCCGGCCGCCCTCGAGCCCCTCCTGCCGCCTCCCCCGCCTCCCGCCCCCGGCAAGTCGCCGACCGGCCCCTTCGCCCTCGCCGACGCGACCCGCGTCGTCTCGCTCTTGGGCCGGGCCGGCTTCCGCGACGTCGAGGTTCGCCCCCAGGAGCTCGTCGTCGAGCTCGACCCGGACGACCTCGTCGACGACGACCAGCTCCGCTTCATGGGGATACCCGAGGAGCGCCTCGGGGAGGCCACGGCGATCGTGGAGCGCCACCTCGCAGCCTTCGAGCTGCGGCCGGCTGGCCGAGCGCTCCCCCTCGCCTTCTTCCTCGTGAGGGGCCGGCGCGCCAGTCCGTGAGCGGCGGGCCCTGCGCTGCGCCCCCAAGGCGAGGGGTGGGGCGGGCGCGCCCGGCGGCGGGACCCGCCACGCCCTAGCGTGGAGCCAGCCCGCGACGTGCCGGGCGGAGGAGGTCGGGGCCGATGGCGCGCGTTCGTCTGCTCGTTGGCACGCGCAAGGGCGCGTTCATCCTCGCCGCCGACGGCCGGCGCCGTCGCTGGGACCTCCACGGCCCACTGTTCGGCGGGTGGGAGGTCTACCACCTCGCCGGCTCCCAGGCCGACCCCGACCGCCTCTACGCCTCCCAGTCGAGCGGCTGGTTCGGCCAGGTCGTCCAGCGCTCGTCGGACGGCGGGCGAAGCTGGGCACCCGTCAGCAACGCCTTCGCCTACGAGCAGCCGGTCGGGACCCACCAGTGGTATGACGGGACGCCACGGCCCTGGACGTTCGCGCGCGTCTGGCACCTCGAGCCCTCGCCCGAGGACCCCGACGTGGTCTTCGCCGGCGTCGAGGACGCCGCCCTCTTCCGGTCGAGCGACGGCGGCGAGAGCTGGCAGGAGCTCTCGCGCCTGCGCATGCACGCGAGCGCGCCGAGCTGGCAGCCGGGGGCCGGCGGCATGTGCCTGCACACCGTCCTGCTCCACCCGACCGATCGCAGCCGGATCCTCGTCGCTATCTCCGCCGCCGGGGTGTTCGTGACCGGCGACGCGGGCGCGACCTGGCAGCCGGCGAACCGCGGCCTGCGCTCCGAGATGCTCCCCGACCCCACGGCGGAGGTGGGCCACTGCGTCCACCGCGTCGCCGCCCACCCGGACCGGCCCGACGTGCTCTTCATGCAGAAGCACTGGGACGTGCTGCGCAGCGACGACGGTGGCCGCTCCTGGCGCGAGGTGAGCGGCAACCTGCCGAGCGACTTCGGCTTCACGATCGCCGTCCACGCCCACGAGCCGGACACCGTCTTCGTCGTGCCCATCACGAGCGACGCCGAGCACTACCCGCCGGGCAGCCGCCTGCGCGTCTACCGCACGAGGACCGGCGGCGACGACTGGGAGGCACTCACCGAGGGTCTGCCCCAGGCGAACTGCTACGTGAACGTCCTGCGCGACGCGATGGCCGTCGACTCGCTCGACCCGTGCGGCGTCTACTTCGGCACCACCGGCGGCCAGGTCTACGCGTCGGCCGACGGCGGGGAGAGCTGGCAGGCCGTCGTGCGCGACCTCCCGCCGGTCCTCGCCGTCGCAGCGCAGACCCTGTCGTGACCGCCGCAGGCCTGCCGTGGTCCGCGTCGTTCTCCCACCGCACCTGCGGACGCTCGCGGGCATCGCCGGCGAGGTGCGGCTCGACCTCGCCGGCGTGGCGACACAGCGGCGCCTCCTCGACGCGCTCGAGGCACGCTACCCATCCCTGCGGGGCACCATCCGCGACCAGGCGACGCAGCGCCGGCGACCCTTCGTCCGCTTCTTCGCGTGCGGCGAGGACCTCTCGCACGAGCCGCCGGACGCGCCGCTGCCCGCGGCGGTCGGCAGCGGCGCCGAACCCTTCCTGGTCGTCGGGGCCCTCGCCGGCGGCTGAGCGGCGCGTGGCGGTCAGGCCTGCTTGATCGCGGAGATCTCGAACTCGAGCGTGACCTGCTCGCTCACGAGGACGCCGCCCGCCTCGAGGGCCGCGTTCCAGTTGACGCCCCAGTCCTTGCGGTTGATGGTCGTCGAGCCCTCGAAACCGACGCGCTGGTTCCCGAAGGGGTCGACGGCCGATCCCGTGAACTCGAAGTCGATCGAGATCGGACGCGTCACCCCCTTGATCGTGAGGTCGCCGCTCACCCGGAAGGTCGCATCGCCGACCTGTTCGACCGAGGTGCTGACGAAGCGGATCTCGGGGTAGCGCTCCATGTCGAAGAAGTCGTTGCTGCGCAGGTGGGCGTCGCGATCGGCGTTTCGCGTGTCGATGCTCGCCACCTTGATCGTCACCTCGGCGCGTGAGCGAGAGGGATCGGACGCGTCGAGGTAGCCGCGGCCCTCGAACTCGTTGAACGAGCCGCGCACCTTCGTGACCATGGCGTGGCGAGCGACGAAGCCGAGGCGCGTGTGCGCCGGATCGAGGGCGTACTCGCCCGTGAGACTTGCTGGGATGACCGACTGCCCGACGGCGCTCACGAGGACCTCCCGTGGTCGATGACGTAGCAGAAGACCCCAACCGCGCCCCACGGCGAGCTATTCCCCGACGGCGCCGCCCGGCGCGCGACGGGCGTCCACCGTGGCGACGCGCCGTGCCAGACGCGCTCGACGAGGCGGCGAGGCGGGTGGGTTCGCCCGCCCTTCCGCCTCCCGAGGGCGGGGTGCATGATCATCGGCGATGGATCCCAGCCGTCGCCGGGCCGGCGGCCGTGCCCGCCGGCAGGTCCGCCGGTGACCGTGCGCGATGAGCGGAGCGACGCGGCGGCGCTCGTGCTCGCCGAGGTCGACGCGCTCGTCGCGCAGCTCCACGGCGGCGCGCACCGACCGCTCTCGCTCGACAGCGACCTGCTCGTCGAGGCCGCGCTGGACAGCCTCGCCCTCGTCGAGCTCGCTGGCCGCCTGGAGCAGGCCTTCGACGTGCGCCTGCCCGAGCAGGTCCTCGCGAGCGCGGCGACGCCCCGGGACTGGCTGCAGGCGGTCCTCGAGGCGCGCGGCACGCGTGCGGCGCCGCAGCTCGCTCCCGCGGACGAGCGCGCCGCCGGACCCGAGCCGCCGCACGGCGAGGGCTGGCCTCGCTCGGCGCGCACGCTCGTCGAGGCGCTCGACTGGCACGTCGGCGCGCACCCGGGACGCCCGTGCCTGCGCATCCTCGACGGCGATCGAGCAGGACCAGCCGTCGAGCTCACCTACGCCGAGCTGCGCGCCGCGGCGGGAGGGGTCGCCTGCGCCCTGCTGCACGACGGGATCGAGCCTGGCGCGCGCGTCGCGCTCATGCTCCCGACCGGTGGCGAGTACTTCGTCACCTTCCTCGGGGTCCTCCTCGCGGGCGCCGTGCCGGTGCCCCTCTACCCGCCGGCGCGGCCGGCTCAGCTCGAGGAGCACCTCCGTCGCCAGGCGCGGCTCCTGAGCGACGCCGGCGCGTCGATGCTCGTGACCGTGCGCGAGGCCCTCCTCGCGGCCCGCCTCCTCGCGCTCCAGGTACCCTCGCTGCGGGCGCTGCGCAGCCCGGAGGACCTCGCCGGCGGCGCGCCGGCGGCCCTGCCCAAGCCTGGCCCGCACGACGTCGCGCTCGTCCAGTACACGTCGGGCAGCACCGGCGAGCCGAAGGGCGTCGTCCTCACCCACGCCCAGCTGCTCGCCAACATCGCGGCGATGGGCGACGCCGCGGCGGCCAGCGCGGCGGACGTCTTCGTCTCCTGGCTCCCCCTCTACCACGACATGGGCCTCATCGGCGCGTGGCACGCCAGCCTCGTCATCGGGATGCCCCTCGTGGTCCTCTCGCCGCTCCGCTTGCTCGCCCGCCCCGCGAGCTGGCTCGTGGCCATCTCCCAGTACCGGGGAACCTTGTCGGCGGCACCGAACTTCGCCTACGAGCTGTGCGCTCGCCGGGTCGCCGACGAGGAGATGGACGGGGTCGACCTCTCCTCCTGGCGGATCGCCTTCAACGGCTCGGAGACCGTTCATGCGCCCACGATCGAGCGCTTCACGAGCCGCTTCGCTCGCTGGGGCTTCCGGCGCGAGGCCATGTGCCCTGCCTACGGCCTCGCCGAGGTCGGCGTCGGCGCCACCTTCACGCCGATCGGCCGCGGACCAGTCGTCGACGTCGTCGCGCGCTCGGCGCTCGCCCGCTCGGGCCGCGCCGTGCCGACCCGGCCCGAGGATCCCGACGCGCGGGCCGTCGTGGGCAGCGGCGTTCCGCTCCCGGGCTACGAGATCCGTGTCGTCGACCCCGCCGGCGCCGTGCTGCCCGAGCGCCGACTCGGCGAGGTCGAGTGCCGCGGTCCCTCCGCGACCTCGGGCTACCTCCGCAACGAGGCCGCGACCTCGAAGCTCTGGCACGACGGTTGGCTCGTGACCGGCGACCTCGGCTACCTCGCCGGCGGCCAGCTCTTCCTGACCGGGCGCTCGAAGGACACCGTCGTGCGCGGGGGCAGGAACATCGATCCCGAAGAGCTCGAGCAGCGCCTCGGCGAGCTCGAGGCGCTCGGCCAGGGGCACGTCGCCGTCCTCGGCGTCCCCGACCCGCGCCAGGGCACCGAGCGGGTCGTCGTCGTCGCCGAGGCCGAGGTCCTCGAGGACCCGGCGTCGCTGCGCGCCGAGGTCGCCTCGCTCGCCGCGTCGCTCGTGGGCCAGCCGGTCGACGACGTCGTCTTCGTCCGGCCGGGTTCGATCCCGCGAACGGCGAGCGGCAAGATCAGGCGCTCGGCGACGCGCGACGCCTACGAGGCAGGCGCCCTCGGCCGTGCCCCGGAACCTGCCGCCGTGCAGCTCCTCCGGTTCGCGGCCTCGAGCCTCCGGCCCGCGCTCGGACGTCTCGGCCGCGCCGGCGCGCAGGTCGCCTTCGGCGCCTTCGCCTGGTCGGTCGCGCTCGCCCTCGCCGCGGCCACCTACCTCCTCGTCCGCCTGCCGCTCCCCTCGGCGCGCCGCTGGGCCCTCGCCCGAGCCGCGACGCGCGCGCTGTGCCGGGCGTCGGGCATCCGCATCGAGACCGAGGGCGAGCTGCCGCGCGAGAGCCCGGTCGTCGTCGTCGCCAACCACGCGAGCTTCGTCGACGGCGCCGCCCTGCTCGCCGCGTCGAGCAGGCCGCTCACCTTCGTGGCGAGCACCGAGCTCGAGCGCGCCCGTCTCGTCGGCGGCTTCCTCCGGCGGATCGGCTGCGTCTTCGTCCACCGCGGCTCCCCCGAACGGACGGAGCCGGACCTCGCGCGCGTCGCGGCGCACGCGCGCGCCGGCGCGAGCCTCGTCGTCTTCCCCGAGGGTCGCCTCGACCCGGCGCCGGGCATCCGCCCCTTCCACCTCGGCGCCTTCGCCGTCGCCGCGAGCGCCGGCTGCCCGCTCGTGCCCGTCGGCATCGTCGGTACCCGCGCCATCCTGCGCCCGGGACGGCTCCTACCCCGACGCGCCGACGTCACGATCCGCGTCGGACGCACCCTGCCCGCTCCTGCGCCGACGTTCGCCGCCGAGGTCGCGTGCCGCGACGAGGCGCGACAGGCGATCGCCGAGCTCAGCGGCGAGGCGCTCCTCGAGGCCTCGTCGTAGGAGCGATGCCCGCCCCGCGCTGCCGAACCGGCGCCGTGACCCGCCCGGTCTTCGCCGACCCCACCGTTCGCGTGCAGGTGGCGCGCTCGGGCGAGGCGCGCCGCCGGTGACCGAAGCGCTGCTCGTCGCGATCGTCAGCCCCGGTGCCTACGGCGCCGCCGTCGGTTTCGCCGCGCTGGCCGGCGCGGCGCTCGTCGTCGCCGCACGCCGCTCGCCACCCGGACGCGCGTCCCTCTCCTCCCGCCTCGTCGGGGCCGTCCTCGCCGCCGACGCCCTGAGCTACGTCGCGGCCCTCGTCGCGCGCGGCTCCTTCTCGCCGAGGACCTCGCTCCCCCTCGCCCTGTGCAACGTCGCCGTCCTCGTCAGCGCGACGGCGTGCTTCGTCCCGCACCCGCTGCTCGTCGAGCTCGCCTACTTCTGGGGGCTCACCGGCGCCCTGCAGGCGATCATCACGCCCGACCTCAGCGTCGGCTTCCCCCACCTCGTCTTCTTCCAGTACGTGGCGGGCCACCTCGGGATCGTCGTCGCCGCGCTCGATCTCGTCCTCGGGCTCAGGGTCGTCCCCCGGCGCGCAGCGGTCGTGCGCGTGACCGCCATCTCTGCGGGCTACACCGCGTTCGTCGGCCTCATGGACTTCCTGCTCGGCGCGAACTACATGTTCCTGCGCCGCCCGCCGTCCAACTGGACCCTCCTGCGGGTCCTCGGCCCCTGGCCCTGGTACATCCTCGGCGCTGCGGGCGTGGCGATCGTGTGCTTCATGGCGCTCGACGCACCGTTCTGGGGCAGACGGCGCGCCGGCGGTCGCGGGCGCGACTGGCACGACCTGCCGCGCCGTCCGCGGATCGACCGGGACGCCCTGCCGCCCGACGGATCGGGCGTCCCGCGCCCGGCGCGCCCCTCTCCAGGCCGCTGAGGGGCGGACACGGGGCCCCGCACCGACGCGCTCGGTCGGGCGTCGCCTTCGGGACCTCCGCCACTACCACCCAGCGCCGTCGCCGGCCCGAACTGGACGAGGAGGGCACCGGACGGCGCCCGGCGAGGAGGATCGGCGCGATGATGTGGTACTGGAGTTCGGGGGTGCACTGGTGGGGCTTCCTGTTCGGATTCCTCCTCACCGTGGCGTTCTGGGGCGTGCTCGTCTGGGTCGTCCTCGCCCTCGTCGGGTCCTACCGCTCCCACCGGGAACCGCCCGCGACCCGCCGCGACGACGACCCCGCGCAGATCCTCGCCCGCCGCTTCGCCGCTGGCGAGATCGACGAGGCCGAGTTCCGCGACCGCCTCGCCCAGCTCCACGAGGCGGGTCTGGCCGACGGGGATCGCGGTCGGAACCCTTCCGGGACCGGCTCGTCGCCGCGGTGGCGCTGAGCTCGCCGACGAGGGCGTCGGCCGCGGGGCTTCGGTGACCTTCGTCCCTTCTCGGACCGGGAACCCCCGGCCAAGATCGGCTCGTCGAGAGGAAGGAGGTGCCATGTCTGGCTGGTGGAGCAGGTGGCTCCTACGCCGCGTCGCGCCGCACCGGCTCGTCGCGCAGTGCGAGCTCTTCCTCGACGGCGACGTCCCGCGCGCCGACCGGCGGCGCGAGCCGTCGACGTCCCCGTGGATCTCGATCCACCCCCTCGCCCACGGCGACGCGCGCCGCCTGCGGCGCCTGGCGAGGTCCCGCTTCTCTGCCTGGCGGCGCGAGTCGCCCCTCGCGGGGCCGTGGGCGTCGGTGACCCGTCAGCTTGCCGGCGAGCTCCTGCAGCTCACGAGGGGCGACCCGGCGACGCTCCTGCGGGTGCAGCGCGACGTGCTCGTGCCGCTCGAGCTTCGGCTCTTGAGCCCCGGGGCGTCCATCCTCGAGCCCGAGGCGCTGCAGATGCTCGTCCACGCCGGGCTCTCGGGAGAGCGCCTCAACGGGCCGGCCGGGTCCACCTAGGCCCTCGCGGCCCGTCGGACCGGCGGCCGCCGACGGGTCGGCGCGCGCGGGCGTGACCTTGGACCCTGGTGCCGGCTGTCATACTGGGAAGGCGAAGCGCGCACGGGGGGTTCGCGAGGACAACAGGAGGTTGCAGCAAGGGGGTCGGTGATGCGAGAGCTCGCGCTCTTCGTCGTTCCGGCGGCGGTCGTCGTCTCGATCGCCGGGGTCGCCGGTAGCTGGCGGCGAGGGCGGCCGAGGGCAGCCGCCACACCACCACGAGAGCCCCCCTCGCTCGTGCGGATCCTCACCTCCGAGGACCAGCTGCGGGAGGCCGCCCGCCACGCGGCGGACTTCGAGCGCAGCGTCGCCGAGCACGTGAACGAGCGGGTCAAGCGCTACGAGTCCTTCGTCGGCGCTCCGGTCGTGCCGCTCCCGCCGGCGCACCCGCGCACCGGCGCCGGCCGGCGCGACCAGCAGCCGCACAGCGCGTAGGGCGCTCGCTCCACCGGGGAGGGTCGACGCGCCAGGGTCACGCGCCCGGCGCGACGACCTCCTCGAGCGCGCCGGAGTGCACGTCGAGCACGAAGCCACGGACGTGTGCTCGGTGGGGGAGGAAGGGGCACGCGCGCAGGCGAGCGATCGACTGGCGCACGTCCTCGCGGGGATCCGCGAACGCCTCGAGGGCGAAGGGCGGGCGGAAGCCCACCTCGCGGGCGATCTCGTCTCGCAGCGCATCGTCGTGAAAGGTCGTCATTCCGCAGTCCGTGTGGTGGACGAGGACGATCTCCCTCGTGCCGAACAGGCGCTGCGAGAGCACGAGGGAGCGGATGGCGTCGTCGGTGACGACCCCGCCGGCGTTGCGCAGGACGTGGGCGTCGCCGAGCGACAGGCCGAGCAGCCGGTAGACGTCGATGCGGGCATCCATGCAGGCGAGCACGGCCACCTTCGGCGGCGCGCTCGACGGCCCCCCCGCCTCGTACGCTCGGCGCCTCGCCCGTTCGAGCAGTTGATCGGTGAAGGTCATCTCATCTCCCGTCGGCCTCGCGGGCAGTCCTGGCTAGCCCGAGGCGGCCGAGCCGGTCAAGCGCGACCGACACGACCTCGCTGCTCGTGCCCGTGCAGGGGCGGCGCCGGCGCAGCGAGTCCTTGCCGGCCGGCAGAGCGGCTGGAAGACTGGCCATCCGCAACGTGCCTGGGAGAGGACTACTCATGAAGCGCTACCTCGTCGCCGCCGTGCTCTGCGGCGCGCTGCTCGTGGCCACCGGCACGCCGGCGCTCGCCGCTGACGGCTCCCAGCCGGTGCCGGGGTCGACCGTCGCGCTCGGCCACACGACCTGCGCCGGCCACGGGTCCTTCGGAGCCTTCGGCCGGGAGTACAACTTCGGCGTCGGGATCTCGAACCTCGGCGGGGCGCCGTCCGGCCCGAACGGGCGCGGCGCGAGCGGTCCCGCCACCGGGAGCGCCAACGCGAACCTGTGCGGCAGGCCCCAGGGCACGCCGTAGGCCGACGCACCGATCGAGCGACGACCGCCCGCCCTCGCCGCGGTCGCGCCGCACCAGGTGGACGAGCCGGCGACCGCTGCGCCGGTGCGCAGGCCGCCCGTGAGCGAGAGCGCCCCGACGGGCCGCGAGCCGCGAGCACGCGTCCCGTTCGCGCCCGAGCGCTCCTGCGAGGCGGCACCGGGGCGCCCGAGCGCCGGCGCCGCTGCCGCGCCACCTCGTGAGGTGGCGCGCCTCGCGAGCGATCGCCCCGGGTCTCGAGCGCGAGGCGGGCCGCGCCGCGCGGCTCGTGCTCTCGTCGCACGCCACGTGGTCGCGACCTCGCCAGCGCCCGGTGGCGTGCCGGGCCCCGGGCGCGCTCGGACCGAGCGCGCCCTGCGCCGGCAGGCCGCGTCGGGAGGGCGCGCGCCTCGTGGCGCGCGCCGCCACCGACGATGAGCTCGCCCGAGCTCGAGGAGGCGCTCGCAGGGGCCCAGCGGGGCGAGGACCGTGCCGTCGCGCAGCTCTTCCGGGCGCTGCACCCCCAGCTCCTCCGCTACCTGCGCCAGCGGGCGCCCACGGCGGCCGAGGACCTCGCGTCGGAGACGTGGCTCGCAGCGGCACGACTGCTGCCGACGTTCGAGGGGTCGTTCGGTGAGTTCCGCGCGCTCCTGTTCACGATCGCTCGGCGTCGCCTCGTCGACCACCAGCGCGCGCACCTGCGCCGGCCGCGCACCGTGCCGCTCGCGCAGGCGCCCGCCGACCCCGCGGCGAGCGGCGCCGAGGAGGAGGTCCTCGGCGCTGCGAGCGCGCAGGCGGCGATCGAGGCGCTCGTGCAGGCGCTGCCGCCCGAGCAGGCGGAGGTGCTGCTCCTTCGCGTCGTCGCCGGCCTGCGCGCCGAGGAGGTCGCCCGGGTGCTCGGGCGCAGCACCGTCTCGGTGCGCGTGCTCCAGCACCGCGCCCTGCGCAGGCTCGCGGCGCGCCTCGGCCGGGACGCGGTAACGCCGTGAGCGCGTCGGACGATGTCTCCGGTGCGATGCGACGCAACGATCTCGAGGAGGCCCTGCTCACCGGGCGGATCGACCCGCAGGACGCGCCCGCGGACCTGGCCGCGCTCGCCGCGCTCATCCGGGCGGCCCAGGCACCTGCCGCGCCGTTCGAGCTCGCCGGCACCGAGGAGCTCGTCGCCGAGGTGGCCGCGCTCGTGCGCGCCAGCCGCCCGGTGCCCCAGGTGGCCCCCGCCCGGCGCCTCGCTCCTCGCCTCGCCCTGCGCATCGCGGCGGCAGCCCTCGGCGCGGCGCTGACCGGGGGCATCGCTGCGGCCGCCACGGGCGCGCTACCCGCGTCGCTGCAGGCGCCCGTGGCGCGCGCGCTGCACCACCTGGGGATCTCCCTCCCCCGCCCGCCGGCCGGCACCGTGCCTGCCAGGCGGCGGACCGAGACGTCGAGCCACGCTCCGCGCCGTGGCGCGGGGCGCTGCGAGCACGAGCGCACGGCGAGCCCCGCGCGGCACCACACGCCGTGCGCGACACCGACGAGGCGACCGACGAGCGCCACGCGCGTCACGTCGCCCAGCTCCACGAGCGTGCCGGCTACCTCGGCGCCGCCGACGAGCCCGCCCGCGCCCGCCCCGTCCTCGCCCCAGCCCACGCGCGCGCACGGCGAGGGGACGCCTCGCCACGCTCCCGCCGGCGCGCGACACCACTCCCACCCGCAGCGCCGTGGACCGAGCCACGGGAGGCAGACGAGCACGAGCGGGAGCGTCCAGCGGACGCGACCGCCTCGGTCGACGCCCACCACGAGCTCGTCGCCCGTCGCCGGGAGCTCGCCGCCCGCCGGCGGGCACGGACGGCACCAGACGGGCGCCTCGCCGGCGACGGCGACGCCAGGAGCGACCGGCACGACAGAGCCCGGCGCCACCCAGGTCGGCCCCGGAGCATCCGGGGACGGTGAACCAGCGGTCAACCGACCGCTTCGTTGAGATGGGGAGGAACGACATGAGACGGATCCTGATGGCAACCGCAGGCGCACTCCTGCTCGGCGCCCTCGCGCCGGCGAGCGCGCTGGCGTCACCGCCGACGCACCCCTCGGGCCCACCGACCTCGGCCACGAGCAGGCACTCCACCCGCGGCTCGCACGGGCACCCGAGCGTCCTGTTCGTGCTGCGGGGGACGCTCGGCGCCTACACGCCGGCGTCGTCGAGCGCGGACGGCTCGGTCTCGATCACGGTCGCGGCGTCCAACTTCGGGCGGGCGACCCTCCGGGGCCAGACCCTCGTCATCCCCACGACGACGAAGACCCGCGTCGTGCTCCACGACCGCGCGCCCATCACGGCCGGTGACCGCGGGATCGTGAAGGTGCGCGCGCCGAAGGACGCCGACGTCGCGGCGCTCGAGGCGAGCAGCGCCCTCGAGGTCATCGACCAGGGCCACGGCTCCGCCGGCAGCGGGAGCCCCCCTGCCTCGAAGGGCAGCCAGGGCACCCGCGGCAAGCCGACCGCCGCGCCGTCGCCGAGCGTCCTGTTCGTGCTGCGTGGGACGCTCGGCGCCTACACGCCGGCGTCGTCGAGCGCGGACGGCTCGGTCTCGATCACGGTCGCCGCGTCCAACTTCGGGCGGGCGACCCTCCGGGGCCAGACCCTCGTCATCCCCACGACGACGAAGACCCGCGTCGTGCTCCACGACCGGGCGCCCATCACGGCCGGTGACCGCGGGATCGTGAAGGTGCGCGCGCCGAAGGACGCCGACGTCGCGGCGCTCGAGGCGAGCAGCGCCTTCGAGGTCATCGACCAGGGCCACGCGTCGTAGGGGCCGGGGGCCGCACGGGCGCGGGGGGAGCGACCTCTCGGGGTCGCTCCCCCCGAGACGCTCGGCGAGCCGGCGAGGGTCAGGCGAGCCCCGGCTCCTCCGGGGCACCGGTCCGGCGGCCGCCGGAGGTGGCGGCCTCGACACGAGCGTGTACGGATCGTTCGAGGACCTGGGCCAGATCGAGGACCTCCACGTCGTCCCCGCGGCCGGCGGCCTTCACCGCATCGTCGAGCATGATCATGCAGTAGGGACAGGCGGTGGAGACGACCGCCGCGCCCGTGCCGAGCGCCTCGTCGATGCGGTTCGCGTTGATGCGCGTGCCGATCGTCTCCTCCATCCACATCCGCGCGCCGCCTGCCCCGCAGCAGAAGCCGTGCTCGCGGCAGCGGTGCATCTCGACCGTGCGCACGCCGTCGACGGCCTCGAGCACCGCTCGCGGCTCGTCGAAGACCCGATTGTGCCGTCCGAGGTAGCACGGGTCGTGGTAGGTGACGGTGGCGTCGAGGCAGCCCGCCTCCAGTCGGCCGTCGGCGAGCAGGGACGCCAGGAGCTGCGAGTGGTGCACCACCGTGAAGGTGCCGCCGAGCGACGGGTACTCGCGCGCCAAGGCGTTGAAGCAGTGCGGGCACGTCGCGATGACCTTCTTGACCCCGGCGCCCTCGAGGGTCGCGACGTTGCGGCGGGCCTGGTCCTGGAAGAGGAACTCGTTCCCGAGGCGCCGCGCCGGGTCGCCGGTGCACGACTCCCGGGGCCCGAGCACCGCGAACGAGACGCCGGCCTGCCGGAGCACCCGTGCGACCGCCTGCGTCGTGCGTCTCGCCCGCTCGTCGAGAGCGCCGGCGCAGCCGACCCACAGCAGGTACTCGACGTCGGGGGGCATGCCATCGGCCACGACGGGTACCTCGAAGCCGAGGTCCGCGAGCCACTCGAGGCGCTTCGCCGGGCCGAGGCCCCAGGGGTCGCCCCGCGCCTCGATGTTGCGCAGCATCGAGCCCGCCTCGGACGGGAACTGCGCCTCCATCAGCACCTGGTAGCGGCGAAGGTCGACGATCGTGTCGACGTGCTCGATGTCGACCGGGCACTCCTCCACGCACGCGCCGCAGGTCGTGCACGCCCACAGCACCTCCGGCGCGATGACGTCGGGCACGAGTGCCCTCGCGCCCGGCACCCCACCCACCTCGCCGCCTCGCTGCCGCCTCGCGGCGAGCAGGCGCGGCGCCGCAGCGAAGAGCTCGTCGCGCAGGTCCATGACGAGGAGCTTCGGCGACAACGGCTTGCCGGTCGCCCAGGCCGGGCACTGGCTCTGGCAGCGGCCGCACTCCGTGCAGGTCGCCAGGTCGAGCAGCTGCTTCCAGGTGAGGTCCTCGATCTTGCCGGCCCCGAAGACCGTGTCCTCGCTGACCTGCTCCGGATCCATGTTCGGCGTCGTGGCGAGCGCCCCGAGCGCGCGCGGCTCGCGCGCGAGCGCCACGTTCAGCGGCGCGAGGAAGATGTGGAGGTGCTTCGAGTACGCCACGAACACGAGGAAGGCGAAGATCACCGCGACGTTCACGTCGACGAAGGCCGTCTCGAGCGTGCGGTTCGTCGAGACCCCGAGCGGGTGCAGCGCTCGGCCGAGCGCGTGCGAGGCGAACGCCCACGAACCGTAGGGGAAGTCCCCGGTGTTCGTCTGGGCGGCACGGTAGAGGAGGAGCGTGATGATGACGGCGGCGATCGCCGCCAGCACGAGCCACGCGGCGCGCGTGTGCGACCCGAAGAAGCGCGACCGTCGCTCGAGACGGCGGGGCCCCGAGAGCGCCCGGATGACGCTGAACACCACGAGGGCGACGAGGACCGCGCAGGCGAACGCGTCCTCGAGGAAGCCCACCGCGGCGCTGCGCCCGATGCCCGGGATCGCGAACCTCGGGTCGAAGAGGTCGCCGACGGCCTCGATGATCGTGAGCAGCAGCACGATGAAGCCCCAGAAGGTGAAGGCGTGGGCGAGCCCTGGCACCGTCCAGCGGAGGAGCTTCTGCTGTGCGACGACCTCCCGCAGCTCCCGTCGCAGGCGCCGGTCCCAGCCGGACGTCCGACCCTCGGCCGGCCGGCCGCTCGCGAGGAGGCGGGCGAGGCGAGCGAGGCGCGCGCCCGCCACCGCGAGCGCGAGCGCGCCGACCGCCATCACGGCCGGGTAGCGGCTCAGCATCGCGAACGGCTCGCGGCGCGCGACCGGCCCGCACCGGCGAGGCACCGGCGCGCTGCGCCATGCGACCGGGCCCGCTCCCCCGCCGCAGGGACGGGCAGGCGCCGGCACGGCCGTGGGCAGCCGCTCGGCGAGGCGCGCCCGTCTCTCGGTCGCCACCCCGACGCGCCTGGCACGGCCCGAGTCTGCCAGAGCGCTAGCGCGCGCCGCACGTTGCGTGTGCCGGGCGGCGGGCAGGAGCGCCGCGCAGGCCGGGCCCGTCCCGCCGGAACGCCTCCCCCTCGCTCGAGCGAGCGCGCCGACGCCGATCTGGGTAGGAAAAGCTGCGTGACCACATCACCGCAGGCAGACGTGGTCGACGAGGACTTCCTCCGGCACCAGCGCGCGCTGCTCGAGGAGCTACGCGCCAGCGAGGCGCGTACCGTCGAAATGCTCGCCACCGAGGTCAACGCCCTCCTCCGGCGCCGCGAGGCGGGCGAGTCGGCAGAGGAGGGCTTCGGCACCGGCGAGACGGCGAGCGTCGAGCTCGAGCGCGCCCGCGCCGAGCACGCCGCCGCCGTCGAGCGGCTGGCGAGGATCGACGACGCCCTCCGACGCATCGACACCCACACCTACGGGCGGTGCGAGTCGTGCGGCCAGTCGATCGGCCGCGCCCGCCTCGAGGCGATCCCGACTGCGACGCGCTGCATCACGTGCCAGGCGCGCGCCGCCGGCCGTCCTGCCCGCGGCGTCGGGCGCGGCCGGAGCGTCTCGGAGGACGAGGACGAGGCGCGATGACGCCGACTCGCGCCCGGAGGTGGTGGTGATGCGGATCACGAGGAGGTACGCGGCCCTCGGCGCCGCGTCGGCCGTCGGGCTCGCCTGGGCTCGCTCGCGCCGGCGGTCACGGCTGGCCCGCGCCGCGCAGGACTTCGCGGCGTCCGTCATGTCCCCGCCCGCGCCGGAGGTCTCGACCGCGGCCCAACCGCCCGCCGTGGACGAGGCGCACGCCCCCGGCCACCGGCACCGCCGCTGGGCGCGCTGGGCGCCGGCGCCAGCGCCACCAGCCTCCGGGACGCGGCCCTTCGCGAAGCACCGACACGGCCTGCGCCACCCAGGGCGCGGCTGACGTCAGCCCGCCGGGGCGGCCAGGTCGCGCTCGCGGCGCCGCTCAGAACTCGCAGGCGCGGCCTGCGCAGCCGCCTGCGTACTCCGCCGCCGCGCGCACGACCGGTGCACCGTCCCCGTCCCCGACGAGCGTGAGCACCTGACCCTCCTTGCTGCCGTAGCGGTAGACGGTGATGCCCTTCAGGCGGGCGCGCCACGCCCCGAGGAAGATCGACCGCACGTCCTCGACGGACGCGTCTGCGGACAGGTTCACCGTCTTCGACACCGCCGCGTCCGTGTAGCGCTGGACCGCCGCCTGCATGCGCAGGTGCCAGGCGGGGGGGATCTCCAGGGCCGTCACGAACGCGGCGCGCGTGCGCGGCGGCACGCGGGGGTCGTCGCCGACCCGGCCGGTGCGCGCGATGTCGGCGACGAGCGACTCCGAGTAGAAGCCGCGCCGGCGGGCGACGCGCTCGAAGAGGGGGTTCACCTCGACGAGGTGGCGCCCGAGGACGTTGCGGACGTACGCGACGGCGAACAGGGGCTCGATCCCGGCGGTCGTCCCGGCGATGAGCGACACCGTCCCGGTCGGCGGCACCGCGGTGAGCTGCGCGTTGCGCAGCGGCGGGAAGCCGCGGCGCGCGAAGCGGCTCTCGGCGAACAGCGGGAACGGGCCGCGTTGGCTCGCCAGCGCGGCCGAAGCGTCGCGCGCGCTCGCCGCGATGGTCCTCGCGACGCGGCCGGCCAGGCGCAGCGCCTCCTCGCTGTCGTAGGGCACCTCGAGAGCGGCGAGGAGCTCGGCGAGCCCCATCATGCCGAGTCCGACCTTGCGGCTCGCCAGCGCGGCTGGACCCAGCTCCGGCACCGGGTAGCCGTTGACGTCGATCTCGTCGTCGAGGAAGCGCAGCGCCAGGCCGGCGACGGCGCGAAGGCGCTCCCAGTCGACTCGGCCGTCGACGACGAGGCGGGCGAGGTTGATCGATGCGAGGTTGCACGACTCGTAGGGAAGGAGGGGGACCTCCCCGCAGGGGTTCGTCGCCTCGATGCGACCGAGCGAGGGCAGCGGGTTCGAGCGGTTGATGCGGTCGATGAACACGAGCCCCGGGTCCCCGCTCGCCCAGGCCGCCTCACAGAGCGTCTGGAACAGCTCCCCGGCCCGCACCGTCGCCACGGTCCGCCCGGTGCGGGGATTGACCAGCCGGTGAACCTCGTTGCCCGCCACGGCACGCATGAACCGGTCGTGCACGGCCACCGAGAGGTTGAAGCTCGGGAGGGCGTCGCCCTCGAGCTTCGCCCGGGCGAACTCCACGATGTCGGGATGGGACACGTCGAGCACGGCCATGCTCGCGCCGCGACGCCTCCCGCCGGCGCGCACCACCTCGGCCGCCACGTCGAAGACCTTGAGGAAGGAGACGGGGCCGCTCGCGCGGCCACCCGTGCTCGCCACCCGGTCGCCAGCGGGGCGCACGTGGGAGAACGAGAACCCCGTGCCGCCCCCGCTCTGGTGGACGAGGGCGGCGTCGCGAAGCGCCGAGAAGAGAGAGGCGAGGGAGTCCTCGACGGGCAGCACCACGCAGGCCGACAGGAGGCCGAGGCCGGTGCCCGCGTTCATGAGCGTCGGCGAGTTCGGCAGGAACTCGAGCCCTCGCAGCGCGCGCGCGAAGGCGTCGGCCCACCTGGTCGACGAACCGGGCTCGTAGGCCTCCTCGGCCTGGGCGACGTGGCCGGCGACCCGGTCCATCATCTCGCCCGTCGACTCGCTGACGCGTCCGTGCGCGTCCCGCCGCAGGTAGCGCTCCTTGAGCACCGTGACCGCAGCGATGCCGAGCTTCAGCTCGTCGCGCACGCCGAGCAGCCGCTTGGACTCCCGCACCTCGGCCCGGCGGCGGCGGAACACGACGTAGGCACGAGCGACGTCAGCGAGGTCGGCCGCCATGAGCTCACGCTCGATGGCGTCCTGGACATCCTCCACGCTCGCGAGCCCGCCGGGGAACGCGCTCGCCAGGTCGTCGACGACCGCCCGGGCGATCTTCGCGCCGAGTGCCGGTTCCGCCGCGCCCACCTCCCGAGCGGCGAGCTCCACGGCCCGCTCGATGCGAGCCGCGTCGAAGGGGCGAATGGTGCCGTCGCGCGCCCGCACCTTCGTCGGCGGGCGCGCGCGCTGCCGCGCGCCCGGCACCGCTCGCCCGGGCGAGGCTGCCATCCGAGCGCTACGAGAGGTGGTCGACGAGCCCCACGACGCCTGCGGCGGCGGCACAGTGCGCGCCGCAGTAGATGCGCCCCTGCGACTCGGTGCCGTGCCCGATCACGCGACAGCCGCAGCGGTCGCAGGTCGGCGCGAGCCGGTGGATGGCGCACTCGAAGCTGTCGAACGCGAACCGCTCGCCGCCGTCCGTCACGACCTCGAAGGAACGGTCGTACTCGTTGCCGCACACGTCACAGCGCATCGGACCCTGCTCCCGTCTCCGGGCCCGCCCCGCGGGCGGGCTCTGCCGCCTCCTCCCACCACCTGCGCAGCTCGCCGGGGAGCACGGCCGCGAGATCCGCGGCCTCTTCCGGGACGAGCCGGCGCAGCTCGCCGAGCACGGCCGCCACGACGGCCGGGGCGACCTCCTCGCCGCGAGGCGTCACGGCCGCGACGGCCCCGAGGAGGGCCGCGCGCGGGTCGTGCCGCCGAGGCATGCCGGAGCGGCGCGGCCGCTCGAGCATCGACCGGACGTCCTCGGGCAGGTGGGCGAGGACGTGGTCCAGCTCGTCGGTGGGGACCCGTTCGGCGAACGTCGCCAGCACCGCCCGGACGGCCGCGACGGCGTGGTCGTCGGGCACGCCGGCGGCGCGCGCCGCCTCGACGAGGCGCCGGCGGGCCGGCGACGCCTGCTCGTGGCGACCACCCGAGGGACGCGTGTCGCCTCGCGTCAGCCCGACGTGGAGGTAGGACTCGACGCCGGCCACGCCGGAGACCCTCGAGACGGCCTCCTCGATCGCGCGCGCGTCGTCGACGCTCGCAACCTCGCCGTGCAGGAGGGCCGTGTGGTTCTCGACCATCACGTGGACTCGAGGCACGTCCAGCCGCCGCTCGAGCGGACCGATCGTCGAGCGGATCCTGTCGGCGAGGACGAGGTCCGGGACGTCCGGGTCCGGGCGAGCCCGCCGCAGGCGGTAGCCGAGGCCGCGCAGCCGCCCCGTCGATCGCCGCGCCACGCGCCGGCAGCGCTCGGCGAACGGCCGCGCCCGCTGCACCAACCGCCGGCGACCGAACCACGCGACGCACGCAGCGGAGAGCGCTCCGAGCGCCACGGCCACGGTCCTCCGTCGCATCCCGCCTCCACCCCGAGCGTGCGCGCCAACGCCGGTGCCATGCTCCGCCCCGCCGGACGGCGCGGCCCAGAGGCGAAGGTCCTCGCGCGCCCTTCCGGCGGGTCGGCGGCCGCATCCGCGGGCAGGTCACATCGACACCCTCGGTGCTACCTTCGTCGCGCCGAAGCGGGATCCGAGCGCTCCCTTCCGGGGCGCGCCCGCCGGCCCGAAGGCAGCCGGAGGGAGGGTCGGCGGCTCGTCATGGCCAAGTCGGTGTACGCCCAGCTGCGCAACGACATCGTGACCGGGAAGCGGCCGCCGGGCACGCCGCTCGTCGAGTCGGCGCTCGCGCGCCACTTCGGGGTCTCGAGAACCCCCGTGCGCGAGGCCCTCCTCCAGCTCCGCCAGGACGGACTCGTCGAGCGCAGCGGCCGCGCCCACGTCGTGCGTCAGCGCAGCCCCGAGGAGATCCTCGAGATCTACGAGATGCGCATCCTGCTCGAGGGCGCCGCCGCCCGCGGCGCGGCCCGGCGCCGCACCGACCTCGATCTGAGCCGCCTGCGCCGTGCCCACGCCGACATGGCGGCTCTCTCTGAGCAGCAGGCCGACGATCGTGTCGCGGCGAACCGTGCGTTCCACAAGCTCATCTGGGCAGCCAGCCACAACCGGACGCTCGTCGACCTCCTCGAGCGCATCGAGATGCAGCTCCTGCGCTACCCGGAGACGACGCTCGGCTACCCGGGACGCTGGCCGGCCGTCCTCGCCGAGCACGAGGCGCTCATCGAGGCCATCGCGCGCCAGCGCGAGGAGGAGGCCGGGGAGCTCGCCGCCCGGCACATGGCCGCGGCGCGCGACATCCGCCTCGAAATGTACGCGAGCGCGGACTAGGCGGGGCGCCCGCCGCCCGGCGCGGGGGCCGGTGCGCTTCGTCGCCCAGCGCGCTCCGCCGCGTCCTGGACGAGCGCGAGCACGCGGTAGCCGACGTGCGCGAACTTCGTGTACGGCGCGAGGACGAAGGCGGTGAGGACCACGGCGAGGTGGACGAGGAAGGCCGCCCCCGCGACGGTGGACCACCGCAGTCCGAGGACGGCCAGGCCGCTCGCGCTCAGCAGTCCCAGCCAGAAGAGCAGCCCGTAGTCGCGCACGGCCATCGCCACGCTCTCGGGCGCCGGGTCCGACCGCAGCTTCAGCCAGATCAGCCCCGCGCACCCGACGACCAGCGCGACGCCACCCACCAGCCCGAGGAGGACCGGCACCGAGAAGAGCCCGTACGGGGGCTGCACGCCGAGGAGGTCCTGCTCGACCGCTGCGCTCACGGTCGACGCAACGCAGAGGACGAAGCCGTAGGCGACGGCGGCGTGCAGGCGGCGCCGGAGCGGGCTCGGGCGCTCGTCGGGGTAGAAGCACTCACCGCCGCCACCTCGCAGGTTCGCGAGCACCGCCGCATCCCGCAGCGCCCGGTACAGCGCAGCCGGGCGAACGCTCGCGCCACGTAGCCCGCCCGTCGCGCGCCAGTAGCGGACGTTCGCCCGGGCGAGGATCGCGACCCCCCACAGGGTCGGGATCCCTGCGAGCACGAGCAGGGCCGGGTAGGGAAGGCTCTGGTAGGGGGAGGCCGCGCCGTGGCCGTGACGCCAGAACGCGCCGAGGCCCACGCTCGCCGCGCTGACCGTCGCCACCAGCAGGGAGATGAGACCGAGGGCCGCGGCAGGAACGACCCACTGGCCCCGCAGCAGAGGCCGGTGCGGCGCCCGTCGGCTCACGAACTCGTCGTAGCCAGCGAGCCGGGCGTCCTGCAGGATGCGCGGGATGTTCACCGCGAACTCGTGCGGCGGCGCGTACATGCACGCGTAGTAGCAGGCGCGGCAGTCGTGGCACAGGTTCGCGAGGTAGTCGACGCTCCCCTCGATCTCCGGCGACCTGCGTTCGAGCGCTGGGAAGACCGCGCAGTACCCCTCGCAGTAGCGACAGGCGTCGCAGATCCTGAGCTGGCGCACCGCCTCGGCGCGCAGCGCCTCACGCCGCGACATCGGCCGCCGTCCTCCCGGCGATGCGGCCCCAGACGGTGCCGATCGTCATGCCGAACCCGGCGAGGTAGCCGCTCGACAGGATGTTCCCCGACATGATCTCTCCCGCTGCCGTCACGTTGACGAATGGCGTCCCGTCCGCCCCCACGACGCGGCCCCGCTCGTCGACCGCGACGCCCAGGTAGGTGAAGGTGATCCCCGGGCGCAGCGGCACGGCGAAGAAGGGAGGCTGGTCGAGCGGCAGCGCCCAGTTGCTCTTCGGAGGTACGAGGCCTCGGGTCGCGCACCCGTCCGGCTCGCCCGGCCGGAACGTGGCGGGGTCGCCCGCGCGCGAGTTGTACGAGTCGACCGTCGCACCGAGCGCCCGAGGATCCAGGCCGAGCTGCAGAGCGAGCTCGTCCACCGAGCCCGCCTGCAGCGGCGGGAACATCGGCGGCAGGAACCTCCCCGCCGCCTTCGAGTCCCACAGGCAGTAGGCGATCTGGCCGGGCTGGCGCGCGATGTTGCGGCCCCACTGCGCGTAGCGCTTCGGCCAGATGTCCTCGCCTTCGTCGTAGAAGCGCTGCGCATCCCGGTTGACGACGATCCCGAAGGGGATGGCGTCGATGCGCGTCGCGATCCCCCCGTCGAAGCGGGGCGAGCGCGCGTCCACCGCGACCGCGTGGAAGCCCTCCTCACGCCCGACCCGGCGCGCACCGGCACGGTAGAGGGCGCGCAGCACACGGCCGTCGTTGTCGCGCGGTCCCCGCACGACGAAGCTGTCGACGGCGTCCCCCCAGTAGGCGCGCAGCCACTCGAGGTTCGCCTCGAACCCGCCAGCAGCGCACACGACTGCCTTGGCGGCGACCTCGAAGGTCCGGCCGGCGCAGCTCGCGACGACCGCCGTGCACCGATCGCCCTCGACGACGAGATCCTCGGCCGTCACGCCGTAGGCGACGTGCACGCCGAGGGCGGCGGCACGCCGGTAGTAGGTGTTCACTAGCGCCTTCCCGCCACCGAGGAAGAACCTGTTGGTGCGATCCAGCTGGAGCGTCCCGGCGAGCGCAGCCTGCCAGCGCACCCCTCGCGCGCTCATCCAGGCCGGGAGCTCCGCCGAAGCCCGGATGGTGAGCGCTGCCAGCTTCTCGTCCGCAGGCCCGTCCCCGACGCCGCAGAGATCGGACCAGAGCTCGTCGAAGCCGTAGCCGCCCACCGAGCGGCCGTCGTTCCCGTCGTGGACGCAGCGGATGTTCCTCGTGTGCCGGCTGTTGCCACCACGCTGCGCCTCCGGCGCACGCTCGAGGAGCAGGACACGGCGACCGGCCTCCCGCGCCGTCAGCGCCGCAACGAGGGCCGCGTTCCCGCCGCCGAGGACGACGACGTCGAACGGACCCGCGTCGAGCAGGTCGACTGCGGCGCGCACGGGCCCACGCCCCTCGGCGGGCGTGGGGCCGCGTGATCGACCGGACCGGAGCCAGGCACCCAACGCTGCCTCCACAACTCGTAAACTGTCGTATACTGGTGCATACCTTATGCGCCCGTCGCCCTCCTTGGAGGCTCGGCTAGGCGCGTCCCCTCCAGCTGCTCGCCGGGTCCACGAAGGGTGGCTCGGGCGCACCCGGCCCCGTCCCCTGCGCCCCGCCCTCACCAGCACCTCCGGCCCAGCCGGCGCGCGAGCTGGCGCCGTCCGGTGGGTCGCGGACGCCGGAGCCTCGCCCTGCTCGGCGCGAGGCGCTTCGCGCGTCGTCCGCCATCTCCGGGCGACGAGGTCGCCCTCTCGTCGAGCGGCCAGCTTCTACGACGTCGAAGGACCGAGGCTCTCCGGTTCGTCAGCGGACCGCCTGGGGACAGCCGTCCGCGCGAGCCAACCGAAGCTCGCCTCGGTCCGCGTGCTCGGGTGGTACTCGAGCGCGTACGGGCCCTCGTAGCCCGCGGCCTGCAGCTCGCCGATCCACCGCGCGAGCGGGAGCCCGCCGGTGCCTGGCTCGTGGCGGCCCGGCGCGTCGGCGATCTGCACGTGGCCGATCCGAGGCCCGAAGCGCCGGATCGCGGCCGAGACGTCGTCCCCGTTGACGGCCAGGTGGTAGAGGTCCGCGAGCAGGAAGACGTTCCCGAGCGGCGACGCCGCCTCGGCCCGTTCGATCACCCGTACCGCGTCGGCAGCCAGGCGGAGCGGATAGCCGGCTCCGCCGCTGAGTGGCTCGACGAGCACCCGACCGCCAGCCCGTCCGAGAATCGCCGCCGCCTCGCGCAGTCGCTCGCAGGCGACTTCGTCTTGCTCGTCGGGGGTGACGCCCTCCAGCCGATTGCCGTACAGCGCGTTGAACGTCCGGCACCCCAGCCTGGTCGCGATGCTCGCGACAACCGCCAGGTTGTCGTCGTACTCCGCCGACCGCGCCGGCGCCGACAGGATCCCCCGCTCCCCCGCGGCCATGTCCCCCGCGAACAGGTTGAGCCCGTACAGCTGCACCCCCGCGTCCTCAATCGCCGAGCACAGCCTGTCGATCTCGCTATCGCCGGGTACCGCGCTCGCGAACGGCCACCACAGCTCGATGCGGCGGAAACCGGCGGCGAACGCCCGCGACGGCCGATCGCGAAGCGGGTACTCCCCGAAGAGGATCGAGCAGTTGACGACGCAGTCCTCCCTCGTGAGCACCTTCGTCACTCCACCCACTCGCCCGTCTCCAGGAAGCGTCGGGCATCCGCTGCGCGCTGCCGCCAGGGCTCGGTGGCCTCCATGCCTCAGCACATCCGTTCGGACGCTAGCGGACACGAACCCGGCGGTCGGAGTGAGCCCGTCGCACCGCCGAGCCTGTCCCCGAGGCGCCCTGGACGCGCGACAGGCTCGGGCCAGCCCGAGCGTCCGTTCCGTCGCGGGACTACTCGAGCACGAAGGTCACGAGCATGTTCACCTGGAACTCGACGACCTCGTTGCCCTGGACCTTCACCTGCTGGTCCTTCACCCAGGCAGCCGTGACGCCCCGCAGCGTCTCGGTCGCCCGCTTGACGCCAAGCCTGATCGCGGCCTCGAAGCTCTCCGGTGAGCGGGCCGAGATCTCTGTCACCCGTGCGATGTCGCTCATGCGGCCTCCTTCCGTGCTTCGGATCGAGAACGCCTGCGAGCCCACCGAGGTGCCGCCGCCGCCCACACCTGCCATCGCGACACGCGCCGAGCGCCGTGGACAAGGGCCGATCGTCACTGCCCGCGGCCCACGGCCGCGAACCGGCCGTCGCGGGGCGAACGCCACGCCTCTGGAACTCCGCAACAGCCTCGTGCAGCACGCCGCCGCATCCGCCCCGCCGGGCGTGACGAGTGCTCGGCAGGTCCCTCGGACAACGGCTCGGGGCCTGGCGCGCCGAGACCGATGGCCCGCCCACGACAGGCGCGGCCACCGTCGGATGCGACCCGAAGCGCGCTTCTGCCGGACGATCGCGCGCCACCCTGGCTGCCTGCTCTCTGAATCCGGCCGGCTGCGCCGGCGGGCTGGCCAGCGGAGCGACCTGCCCGACGGCGGGAAGGCAGGCCGCGGTCGGCGGTATACGCCATGGGGTATCAGCGCCCTCAGCGCGGCGGCACCTTGACAGGGCAGCCGAAGCCACGGAGAATGTTCTAGTGGCATTAGGACTACCGAGTCACGATCGACGAGCCCGCCGGCACGAGGCGACCAAGGCCGAGATCGTGGTGGCCGCGTGGGAGGTGGCCCGCCACCGGGGCCTGGCGGGGCTCACCCTGGCGGAGGTGGCGGCCCGGGTGGACATGCGGGTGCCATCGCTCTACCAGTACTTCGCTTCGAAGAACGACCTCTACGACGCCATGTTCGCCCAGGGCAACGACGAGTTCTTGGCCTTCCTGGAGGAGCGCCGGGCCGAGCTGCCCACCGACGCCCGTCAGCGGCTGCGCGCTGGGTTCCGCCTGTACTTCGAGTTCTGCACCTCCGACCCGGCCCGGTACCAGCTCCTGTTCCAGAGGACCGTCCCGGGCTTCGAGCCCTCCCCTGCGTCCTACGCCAAGGCCGTCGAGGTGATGACGCTGCTGCGGGAGGACCTGGCCAGGGCGGGGCTCGTGCACGACCAGGAGGACGAGGACCTGCTCACCGCCTTGAGCTCGGGCCTCGTCGACCAGCAGATCGCCAACGACCCCGGCGGGGACCGCTGGGCACGGCTGATCGACGTCGTGGCCGACATGGCCTACGACCACCTGAAGAGCAAGCAGCGCCGGAAGGGGCGCCAGGGCGCGCGCCGGCCGGCCGGGACGAGCACACAGGGAGGTCCACGATGAGAACCGCCCGCACGGGAACCGTCCAGGTCCACGTGAACGCCCCAGCGGAACGGGTCTGGGCGCTGCTGTCGGACCTCGAGCGCATGGGGGAGTGGAGCCCCGAGTGCTACCGAGTCGCCTGGGAGGGTGGCGCCAGCTCGCCCGCCGTGCCCGGGGCGCGCTTTCGGGGCTGGAACCGCTACGGGCGCATGAGGTGGTCGGTCGCCTGCCAGGTGAAGACGGCGGTCCCCAACAAGGAGCTCAGCTGGTCCACCCTGGTACGGGGCAAGGAGATGGTGACCTGGTCGTATCGGATCGAGCCCTCCGACGGAGGGGTGAACCTCGTCGAGTCCTTCGAGGTCCACTGGCTTCCCCTGTCGGCCCGCATCGCCGAGGACTACCTCATGGCCGACCGCGACCGCCGGCGCGAGCAGGCCATGCGCCAGACCCTCGAGCGCCTCAAGGCCGAGGCCGAAGCCGGAGGCGGAACCACGTCCTGTTGGCCGGCGGGCGCGTGCTCATCGTCAGCTGGGGAGGCGGCGGCAACTTCCCCCCCGCCCTAGCCCTGGCGGCCCGGCTGGTCGCCGCCGGCCACGACGTCGCCCTGCTGGCGGACGCCGCACCGGCGGAGCGCTCGGTCGCCGAGGCCGTGGCCCGGTCTGGCGCGCAGCTCCTCGAGTACCGCTCGGTGGAGCCTTGGCCCGCCGGGGTGAGCCTGGAGGAGGACCCGGCTCGCTTCCACGAGATGCGCAACGGGCTCGCCACCGCGCACGACGTCCTGGCCGCGGCGGCACAGTTCCGCCCCGACGTCGTGGTGGTCGACTGCATGCTCGGCGCCGGCCTGGTCGCGGCGGAGCGGCTCGGGCTCCCCACGGCGGTGCTCGTGCACGTGCTGTACCAGCCCTTCGTGTGCTTCTGGGGCGACATCTCCGTGAACGTGAGCCAGTGCCGCAAGGCCTTCGGGATGGCCGACCTGGCTGCACCGGCGACCCTCGACCAGCTGCGGCGCGCCGCGAAGGTGCTCGTGCTCGTACCCGAGGCCTTCGACTACCCGGGCGCGCCGCGCGGCGACGAGACCCACTACGTGGGCCCCATCCTCGACCCGGCCCCTCCCGGTACGCCGCACGACCTGGGATTCGACCCCACCGACGACCGTCCCCTCGTGCTCGTGTCGTTGAGCACGACCCCCATGCGTCAGCAGGAGGCCCTTCCCCCCATCCTCGAAGCGCTGGCCGGGCTGTCGGTGCGAGGCTTGCTCACCCTCGGGGGGATAGCCGTTGAGCTGCCCTCGGTGCCTCCCAACGTCGCCGTCCACCGCTACCTCCCTCACGCCGAGGTGCTTCCGCTCGTCTCGGCGGTGGTGACCCACGCCGGGCTGAGCACCGTCATGGCCAGCATCGCCCACGGCATTCCCCTGCTGTGCATCCCCCAAGGGCGCGAGCAGCCGCTCAACGCCGCGCGGGTGCAGGCGTGTGGCGCAGGCATCACCCTCGAGGCGGGAGCCGCCTCCGAGTCCATCGCTGCGGCCCTGACCGCCGTGCTCGACGACCCCTCCTACGCCGACGCGGCAAGGCGGCTCGCGGCATCCATTGACGCGCTCGGTCGCGGCCAGGCAGCGGTCGACCACGTCCTGTCGCTCATCGGCTCCGGACCGTGAGGCCGGGTGCCGCCCCGGCGCCTGGAGGATCGGAGCCTCTGGCACTCACCCGCCGAGAGTGCTAAGAGTCAGGACGAGGCAACAGGGAGTCGATCAGGAGTCGGCTGGGGAGCCCAACCTCGATGGTGCGGTCGGCCGTCGACCCGGAGGGCGTCGCCGAGCGACGGGCCTCGCTCGACCAGGTCGTGGTCACCGCCGTTGCCGCTCTCCAGCGCTGGAGGTCCTCGGTGAGCGCGCCGGCCATCGTGGGCAGCGCCGCCGCTGACTCCCCCACGGCCGAGCTCCGCGGCCTGGCCGCCCGGTACGAGCGGCTGTGCGCCGGTGCGCAGTACGCCAACCCGCCGCCCGCCGAGGCGCTCGCGGTCCTGCAGGAGCTCGATCTGCGGCGCGCCGAGGTGTCCGGCGCGCCCCTGGGAGTCGCACGCCCGGCGGCGCACGTAGCCGAGGAGGTCGCCCGGTGCCGCGAGGTCCTGGCGAGAAGCGCCCGGAAAACAGGCGGGATCGATCGCCAACGCCCGCCTCGAGGTGGCCCTGCGGGCCGCCATCCAGCGCGCGCCAGGACGTCATGTCTCATCCTGAGAGCGAGGTCCGAGGACAAGGAGGCGAACGTGCAGGCACGAGTAGGTGACCGGGTCGTGGTCGAGGCGAAGAAGGTCGGTCAGGCGCGACGGAGCGGGGAGGTGGTCCGCGTCGAGGGCGACGAGGGGCACCAGCGGCTCTGGGTGCGCTGGGACGACGGGCACGAGACGCTGTTCGTCCCGAGCGCTGGGGTGAGGGTGCAGCCCAAGGAGTCGGGCGTCACGGCACCCTAGCGGCGGGCGACATGCTGGACGGCCCCGGGAGCGGGTGACGAGCGCCGTCACCTGCCGGGACCGGAACGAGGCTCCGGTACGCGGGTGACGGTGCCCAGGTTGCCGCGGTGGTACTCGTCGTGACGCCAGCGCCACCACTGGGTGACCATCGGACGCGGCATCGCCGAGCTGCCGGCCGAGATCGACAGACTCTGCGCACGTCGTGAGGCGCGTGCGGGCGAGATCGAGGAGGGCTCTCTCGTCCACCTCTTCCGTGAGCTGCTCTCGGGCCGTCCCGGGACCGGTCCGCGCATCGGATCGCGCATGTTCGCCGGATCGGCTGTCAACGGTCACGAGGATCTCCCCACAGGCGGCCATGACTTCTCCCCGCGCGTGGCCACGAGAATTCCCCGCGCGCGGCCACCTCGCTTCCCGCGGACGGCCAT
>Ga0209061_1001969_pt1 | contig 29280 bp, 30 predicted proteins | sample Coa_R1_10_FD_187157 | JGI IMG/M metagenome (GOLD analysis project Ga0209061, IMG submission 187157) | Surface soil microbial communities from Centralia Pennsylvania, which are recovering from an underground coalmine fire - Coalmine... | ecosystem: Environmental > Terrestrial > Soil >... | reverse complement strand
TTCGACCTCCTCAACGTCCCCAAGCAGGAGCTGATGCTCTATGCTGCGCGCCACAATCGAGTCACGCTCACACCGCCGCCGAAAGCACAGCTCGAAGAGAAGTCGGCCTTCGCCCTGTTCACCCATCCGCGCTTGGCCAAGCTCTGGCGCAAAGAGCTCGGCGATGCGATCTACGAGCGGCTGCGGGCGATCTTTCCGCAGACCTGGATCGTCGATCCGCGGCCGCTTCCGCCGCAAGCGGCGATCGTGGGGCTGGAGGCGGCCGGGGAACCGGTGAACGATTGGATGCAGCTCGGACCGCTGGGAAAGGGTGAGCGCGACTACGTGCTCAAGCCCTCGGGCTTTTCAGAGCTCGCGTGGGGTTCGCGCGGCGTCCGCGTCGCGAACGATCTCTCCAAAGAAGAGTGGATCTCGGCGCTCGGCGAGGCGCTGGGCGCTTTCGATCGGACGCCGTACATCCTGCAGCGCTTCCACAAAGGACGTCGCGTCTCGCTCAGCTATTATGATCGCGAAAAAGACGAGTTGCGCACGATGGAGGGCCGCGTCCGCCTCTGTCCTTATTATTTCGTCGAGGGCGACCGCACCCGACTCGGCGGCATCCTCGCGACGATCGCCCCCGCCGACAAGCGCCTCATCCACGGCATGAGCGATGCGATCATGTCGCCCTGCATCGTCAAGGACGGGGGAGTCTAGGCCGAACGCGCGCCGGAGCGGCCTGTGAGCCTAGGCCGCTCCAAGCATCTCCTTGGTGTGCCAGGCGATGTTTTGCGCCCGATCGCCGGCGCGCTCCAGCGTCGCCAAGACGAGCAGGAGGAGTGTCCCGGCGCGGACCAAGGCGGGATCGGCCTGCATCTCCTCCTGCAACGCCGCGATCGCGCGCTTGTAGAGGGCGTCGACCTCGTCGTCCCGGGAGATGACGGCGTCGGCCGTCGGCGTGTCGCGCTCGGTGTATGCGCGCATCGCCTCGGCAAGCATCGATTGCACCACCGCACCGATCCGGCCGATCTCGACCTTCGCCGGGCGCAGCGGGACGTCGGAGAGCTTGATCGCATTCTTTGCGATATCGACCGCATAGTCGCCCAGGCGCTCCAAATCGATGACGATCTGCAGCATGCTCGCTATCTGACGCAACTCGCCGGCGACCGGCTGCTGCCTCCAGATCAACTCCATACAGTGCGCCTGCACCGAGCGGCGCAGCGCATCGATCGCATCGTCGCCCGCGATCACTCGGGCGGCCAGAGCGACGTCCCGCCGCTCGAGCGCCCCGAGCGCCGAATGAATAGCTTCAGCCACCAAGGCGCCTAGGCGAACGACGTCGATTCGCGTCCCTTCAAGAGCTTCGTGGTACGCGGCACGCATTTTTCGTAGTATAGCGCACGGCGGAGGTAGCAGCAACCAAGCTCCAGAAGCCGGCCCCACCGTAACGCCATGCGAGAGTCAACCGATTCGCTCGCGAGCGGCTCGTTCGCGACGATCGTGGTCGAGCGAGACGAAGCTCACCGCGTCGCGAGCGTGACCCTGAATCGCCCGGAGCGGCTGAACGCCCTCGACGAGCAAATGATCGCCGACCTGCACGAGGCGTTCGCCGCTCTCGAACGCGATCATTCGATTCGAGCGATCGTCCTGACCGGCGCCGGCGACCGTGCCTTTTGCGCCGGCGCGGACATTCGCGGCTTCCAGGCGCTCAAGGGTGCGCTCGAGGCCGCAGCCGTCGCGCGCCGCGGGCAGCGGCTCACGCTCTTCATGGAGCAGATGGGGACGCCGATCGTCGCGGCGATCAACGGGTTCGCCTTAGGCGGAGGGATGGAACTCGCGATGGCGGCCGATATCCGCATCGCCGCCGAGCATGCGAGGTTCGCTCAACCCGAGGTGAACCTCGGGCTCATGCCCGGTTTCGGAGGGACGCAACGGACGGCTCGTCTCCTCGGGCGCGGGACGGCACTCTACCTGTGCATGACCGGCGAGCAGATCGATGCGCAGACCGCGCTGCGTATCGGGCTCGTCCAGCGGGTCAGCCCCAAGGAGGGGCTGCACGACGAGGCACTCCGCATCGCACGCCTCATCGCATCGAAGGCTCCCCTGGCGATCGCCGCGATCAAGCACTCGATCGACGAAGGGCTGCAACATGCCGGGACCGCCGCGGGACTGGCGATCGAAGCGCTGCACTTCGGTGCGCTGTTCGATACCGAAGACGTGGCGGAAGGGCTCTCCGCCTTTTTCGAAAAGCGCTCGCCCGAATTCAAGGGACGTTAAGACGCAATCCGCCACTCCCAGGCGTTCCAATAGTCGCGGCCCAAGACGTTGGGCTTGAAATTCAGGAAGCGCCTGCTGACGGCGTAGGCGTTGCGCTCGAACCCGATCGGGACGATCGGGAGATCGTGGATGAGGATATCGCCCGCCCGACGATACGCCTCGGCCCGGCGCCGAACGTCGTAGCTCCGTAGTCCCGCACGCTCCGCGCGGTCGAACGCGGGATCGCAATAGCCCATCGAGTTCCCGCCCCCCGGCGGTCGCGCGGCACAGCCGAAGAGATAGGAGCGGTCGGGATCCAGGCTCGGCGACCACGACGTCAAGGCGAGATCGTAGCGGCCGGAGTCGAGGATTCCGCCGGCGTCTTTGGGCCCCCAGAATGCACTCGTCGTGTACGATCGGATCGTCGTCTCGATCCCGACGCGCCGCAGGTCGTCGGCGATCTGGACCGCCGCAGCCGCACTCGAGCGCCAGTTCGCCGCGATCGCGAGATCCAGGTGAAGGTGGAGGCGAGGACCGAGGTAACGCCGAGCCGCCGCCGGATCGTACGGCGGGATGTGCAGCCGCGAGCGGTAGCGCGGATCGAGCTGATCCGAATCGCTCGGCTCCTCGAGGTTTCGATAGACCGCCGCGGCGAGTTTTCGGCGGTCGATCGCCGCTGCGATCGCCCTCCGAACGGTGAGCGGCCGCAAGGCCGCCGAATGCAGGTTGTACTGCAGGTAATCGACGATGTTCGTCGTCTTCTCGACGACGCGGATCCTCGGGATCTTGCGGGCTTGATCGACCAGCGGCCCGGAAAGGTTGGCATTGTCGAGCTCGCCGGTCCGGATCTGCGCGAGCCGTGTCGCGGCGTCGGGGACGATCGCGACGCGCAGTTCATCCAGATGCGGTCGGCCGCGCCAATAGTACGGATTCGGTTCGAACACGAGCATCGCCCCGCGCTCCCAGCGGCGCAGGCGAAACGGTCCAAGCCCGACCGTCCGGGTGTCGAGCGGGCTATGATCGAGCGATCCGAGTCGACCGACGACATGGCGCGGGAGAATCGCGAACGGATCGTTTGCGCCGAGCGTCAGAAACGAAGCGATGAAGGCCGCCGATCGCTCGCGTAGGCGGATCTCAAGCTCGCGCGGGTTCACGACCTGCACACGCTCGATTTGGTCGACCGTCGAACGATCCGGGACGCTCGTGTGCGGATTTCTCAAGGCTGCAACGGTAAAGGCGACGTCGTAAGCGTCGAACGGAACGCCGTCGGACCAGCGCGCCGTCCGCAAGCGATAGCGAATCGTCCGCCCGTCGGGCGAGATGCCGCCGTTGCGTACGGTCGGGACGGCGAGCGCGAGATCGGGGACGAGTGCGCCGCGATCGTCGACGGTGAACAGATAGCCCTGCGTCAGCGGTCCCAGTTGCCATCCGTACGGCGTCTCCAAGATCGTGTCGAGCGTATTGGGATCACCGTCGATCGCGATCGTGAGCGCAGGCGGATCATGCCCCGGCGCGATCGCCGACCCCGTCCTCTCTCCACCGTACGCGGCGAACGCCCGATCCATCAGCGATTCGATCGCAGGGTTGAAGCCCGACCACTTGGCGCGCTCGATCCCCCGCGGGTCGACGACGATCATCGTCGGGAAACCCTCCACCCCGAAGGCGTCGGCCGCCTTCATCTGCGGATCGAAGACGACGTTGCGCAGGCCGTGTGCCTGTGCGTACGAACGGACCAGGCGCGGATCTTCGCCGGCGTCGACGGCGACGACGACGGCCTGCGGATGCGCCGCCGCAAAGCGCTCGACCAGCGGCATCGCCTCCCTGCACGGCTCACACCAGGAAGCCCAAAAATCGAGAAAAACGACGCGGCCGCGCAGCCGCGTGAGCGAGAACTCGCCGCCGCCCATCGCGGCCAGCCTGACCGAGGGCGCCGGCCTTGCCGGGAAGGACGGGAGGGTCCGCGGCAGGACGATGAACCGGTAGACGGCGTAGGCGACGATCGCGACCGCCAAAACATCCAAAACGCGCGTAAAGAGCCGGGGCATCAGCATGGCTTTTTCGCGCTCGAGTATAAGACTCCGGTGATGCCCACAGTCCGTGTCCCTACTATTACGATCGATGTTCGCTCGCTGCCTTACGCTCGTCGGACCGCCGCCATTCTCGAGGCGTTCGATAAGCTACCGTTGGGCGGAATTCTGGAGCTGAACGAGGAGTCGGATCCGCGCGCATTGCGAAACGAACTTGCGGTGCAGCGCCCTGGGAAATTCTCGTGGGATGCACGCAACCTCGGCTCCGGACGATGGATCGTGCGTCTCGAGCGGATCGACGAACAAGCCGATACCGAGACGTTCCTTGCGCACGCGCCGCCGTTTCAAAATGCCAAGGCCTCGACGGTCAAAGAGCTCGCCGGGGTCGCCACGGAGCGCTCGTATCGTGCAGGCGAGACGATTTTCGACGAAGGCGAGATCTGGCCGTATCTCGGCCTCGTTCGCAGCGGAAAGGTCGTCTACACGCTCCTTTCCCCCGACGGCAAGACGCAATCGATCGGAGAGCGCCTCACCCACGACGCTCTCAATGAGACCGGCGTCTTCGACGGCGGCGGGGCGACGACGCGAGCCGAAGCACTGACCGACGCGACGATCGTTCTGATCCCGAGCGAGGCGGTCATCCACGCGGCCCGAAACGATCCGGAACTCGCGCTGGGCTTCCTCATAGCGGCCTCACAAGCGCGCCGCCGCTCGATCGATACGATCGCCGATCTCGCCTTCGCGCATGTCCTGCAGCGCGTCGCGAAGTTCTTGCTGTCGTATGCCCCGGCGGCCAGCGGGATGGCGACCGGCCTCCCGGGTGTCGAGAACCTCTCGCAAGCTCAGATCGCAGCGGCCGCCGGGACGGTCCGTGATATGGCGGCGCGCGCGCTCCTCCGACTCAAGAACGCCAACGCGGTCGAGCTCGACCGCGGGCGCGTCCGCGCGCTCGATCGCGCGCGGCTCGAGGCGTTCGCGCACAACGTCCAGGCCCCGCCGGTCTAACGCCCGGCCGGCTGCACCGGCCCCTTCCCGTCAGCTCCCTCCGCCGGTTGCGGTCTGGACGAGGAAGAGCAGGCCGGCGAGGACGACGATCGCGGTAACGACCCAGCCCGCGATCGCAAGCCCGCACCTCAGCCGGTGCCCGTGCATCACGCCGGCGTCCTGCGCGATGAGCGTCATGAAGATCAACGTGATCGGCGTCCCCAAGCCTCCGGCGATCCCGCTGTAAAAGAGAATCTGAATCGGATCGGCCCAAGCATATGCGATAGCCGTCGCTGCAGCGAGCGAGACCAGGAGCGCGACGTAAAAGCGCGGCGCGCGGGAGAACTTCGCGTCCAGGCTCCCGCGCCAACGGAACATTTGGGCACAGACGTACGCCGAGGTCCCGGCAAGGACCGGAAGGGCGATGAGCGCCGAGGCCAGGAGCCCGACGCCGAAGAGGATCGAGGCATATCTTCCGGCCAAGGGCATGAGCGCCGCGGCGGCATCTTGCGCGGTCTGGACGCCTTTGTGGTGGACGCCGAGCGTCGCTCCGGTCGCGACCAGGATGAACCAGAACGTCGTCCCGGCGACGATCATCCCGAGCGCCGCGTCGGCTTGCACCAAACCGAGGCGCCGTAAGGGGGGACGTTCGTGGGCGAGCTCGATCGTTTCCCACACGTACGCATAGCTCGTCAACGTCGTCCCCAGCAGCGAGAGTGCTCCCGCGACGTACGCATGCGAAAACGACAGATGTGGGACGAGCGTGTCGTGAAGCACCTGCGTCCAGTTCGGCTTCGCCAAAAACGCCGAGGCGATGTACGCCAAGAAAACGAGCGCGACGTACTTCAGGGTCGTCGACACCGCGTCGTAATCGCCGTAAACCAGCAGCCCTGCGACGGCGAGCGCGAGCGGGACGATGAACCATTCGTGGCGCAGACCCGTCAAGAGACCGAGCGCGGCCGCACCGCCTTCGAGATCGGCTGCGAGCGTCAGGACGTCGACGGCCAAGATCGCCGCCAGGACGACGAACGCCCAACCTCGTCCGTAACGGGTCCGCACGATATCCTGGAGACCCTTGCCGCAGACCGTCCCGACTTTCGCGCTGATCGTTTGAACGACGATCAGCATCGGGACGATGAGAACGACGAGCCACGACAAGCCGTAGATCGTCGTCGATCCGACGACGGACAAGGTTGCGACGGTCGTCGGATCGTTGTCCGACGTACCCGAGACGACGCCCGGACCGATCCAGGCGCGCTGCTCCTTAGCTTGCCTCGATGGCGCGGAGCGCCTCCTTGAACGATCCGACCGGGACGATTCGGACGCCTTGCTCCCCTGCGATCTCACGGTAATTCTCCTTAGGACACAGGAAGAGCCGAACCCCGGCGCGTTTGGCGGCGATCAACTTTTGCGCCGCCCCCTCGATCGGTCCGACCGATCCATCGTAGGCGATCGTCCCCGTCCCGGCGATTTTACTTGCGACGATCCGCGCCTTTGGCCGTAACGTGCGATAGATATCGAGCGCGAACATCAAGCCGCCCGAGCTCCCCGAGATGTTTCCGAGCCTGTAGCGAACCGGGATGGGGAGCTTCGGTTTGGCATAGCGTGCACCGACCAGAATCCCAAAGCGTGTCCCATCTTTGGTCGCGATCGTCGGGACTTCGACTTCTTTGACGGCTCCGTGACGGACCAGCGTGATCGGGACGCGCATCCCGGGAGGGAGATCTCCGATGATCTTCGCGATCTCGCCGCTCGTCTGGACGGTGCGCCCGGCGACGCTCACGATCTGGTCGCCGGGCTCGAGGATCCCGTTCGCCTTCGATGCCTGGGTGAAGTCGCTGACGAAGACCTGCGTCCGCGGCGTCGCGACCGTGTAACCGGCGGCGCGCTCGGCGACCACCGCGGCGACGTCCTGACTCTCGCTCATCGCATCGCTCATGACGACCTCGTACCTGCCGGGAGCGATCCCCCGTGGGACGATCGCGTCCTGTCTGACCAACTGCACGTTCGGCAAGAGCGCGCCGGGGAGCAGCAGGACCGATGCGCGCTGCAGGCTGACGTCGGTAAGATAGAACCGCTCCGCCGGCGGCGGCCGATCGTCGACGGTGATCGCCTTCCCAAGATCGACCGCACCACCGGGGGCGATGAGGTAGTATGGGACGGGGATCGCCGCCAGAATCCCGATCAGGGCCGCGACCAGCAACGCGACCAGGACCGACGATCGGGCGCGCGGCGACGTCGCCGGCAAACGCATGAGCCGCCGGTCGGTCGCTATGAAGGAACCTCGATCGACTCGAGTTCTTGCGTGTCGTTCGGCGCCTGTTGCTCGCGCCGATCGATCGCGGCGCGCTTACTCTTAGCGACCGCATCGGCCAGCTGCGCCCCTTTCGGTCCGCCGAGTGCGTCGATCCCTTTCTTCACCGATGCCAGCGCGGTGGTCAAGCGTGCGTCGAGTTCGGCGAGAACTTGGGCGGCATACGCATCGGCACCGGCGCGGATTTTCTCCGCACGCTCTTCCGCTTCGCGCAGCACGATCTCGGCGGTCGTCCGCGCCTGCCGTACGATCTCACTTTGATCGATGAGCTGTTCATGCGCCGTACTCGCCTCGCTTACGATCGCTTGCGCCTTCTCCTGCGCTTCGCGGACGATGCGTTCTTTGTTGCTGGCGATGATCTTGGCGCGTCCGACTTCCTCGGGGAGCGTCGCGCGCATCTTTTCGATGAACTCCATCAGGCGCTCTTCACTCAAGATACGGTACTTGAGCGGTAAGACCGTCCCTTCCCGAACGTAAGCTTCCAGCTTGTCGATCACACGATAGATTGACATTGGACCCCCTGTACGTTATTTCGAGCGGAGTTTAGCGCGCTTCTCCTGCATGAAGCGCAAGACGACGTCGGGCACGTACGCCGAGACGTCGCCGCCGAGAAAGAAGACCTCTTTGACGAGCGAGGAGCTGACGAACGAATAATGTTGATCGGACATCAGAAACATCGTATCCACATCCGAGAGCGAACGGTTCATCAGCGCCGTCGACATCTCGACTTCGAAGTCCGAGACGACGCGCAGCCCTTTGATGATCACGTCCGCGTCGAGCGCCCTGACGAAGTCCGCCAAGAGTCCTCGAAAGTCTGCGACGTCGACGTGCGGTAAGGTGCGGACGCACTCTTGAATCATCGCTTTGCGCTCTTCGATGGTGAACATCGGCTCGCGCTTGGCCGGGTTGATGACGACCGCGACGGTCAGCTTCGGGAAAACGGCCGCCGCCCGGTGGATGATGTCGAGATGGCCGAGCGTCGGCGGATCGAAGGATCCCGGATAGATCGCGTGCGGGACCGGCTCGACTTTCCCGTTATCCGTCGCCATCGAGCTCCTTGGGCGCGGGATGCAAAAAGGTGAGTGCGACGTCCCCGTAGCGCTCGGTCCGGCGGGCGGCGAACTGGGCGGAATGCGGCGCCGGGAGGCGGCCGGAGTGCTCGTAGACGACGACGCTCCCCTCATCGATCCTCCCGGAAGCACGTAGCTGCGCGAACAGCTCGGCGGGGAACGCCGACGTATACGGTGGATCGGCGAAAACCAGGTCGTACCGTCCCGTGAGGATCCGGGCGGCCCGCTCGGCGGGGAGGGGGATGACTTCCACCCGCTCACCGACCTCGAGCGACGCGGCGGCGCGTTCGATCGCAAGCGCCGTCGGGCGGTGCGCTTCGACGAACGTGACGCTCGCCGCCCCACGCGAGAGCGCCTCGAACCCGACGACGCCGCTCCCCGCAAAGAGATCGAGCACCCGTGCACCGACGATCCGCGCGCCGAGGATCGAGAAGAGTGCCTCCCGTACACGTGCGGGAGTCGGTCGAACCGCACGACCACGCGGCGCATCGACGCGCCGGCTCCGTAGACTGCCGCCGGTCACTCGCATCATCGGCGTTTCTCCAGGGCCGCGGCGGGACCTGGGAAATGCTCGATCAGCTCCCGCAAATCGGTGATCCGCAGGGTCGGTGGGGGGGCGCTCTGCGGATAGACCGCCTCACCGCGGTCGAACCAGACGGCCCGCAATCCGGCGGTCAGCGCGCCGATGACGTCGGCGATCGGATTGTCGCCGACATACCAGACGTCGTCGGGCGGGACGGCGAGCGTCTGGACCAGCCGGGAGAAGGCGCGCGCGCTGGGCTTCGCCGCCCCGATCTGGTCGCTCACCAGGATCGGCCCCCGATAACCGATCGCCGCGATCTTCTTCTGCTGCAGCGGAGTCCAGCCGTTGGTCAGAATCGCGAACGGCGCACCCAGCGCCTGCAGATGCGCCAACACGTCTTGGGCCCCGGGGAGCGCCTCGACGTGCACCGGTACGAGCTCGTAACAAATCTGGCGAAAGCGCTCGGTTTCGTCCCGCGCCGTCGAGTGGACGTCGTGCAGGGAGGCGACGAACAACTTCACCATGTGGTCGAGCGCGATCGTCCCGGCACGAAAATCGGCGAGCAGCGTATCGATCTGCGCCCTGACCGCGACGTCGTCTTGGGCGATCGGCTCACCGAGCTCCTCGGCGAGACGATACAATGCCGTCCGCTCGAGCGCGTGGTCGAGCGCCAGCGTATGATCGAAATCGAAACCGAAGGCGGTCGTCACGCGGAAACGAGCATCGCCCGGGCCGTGGCGACCGAATCGACCAGCTCGAGCAATCCGGCGTGCGCCTCTTCGCTCAGCATCGGATCCGACGAGACCACCGCATCGGCCTCGGCTTTGGCCTTCATATACAATTCAAAATCCTCGACGATGTTACCGATCGTACCGCTCACGACGCCGGCCTGCGCGGTCCCGGCGAGCTCGCCTTCGCGGCGCAAGCGCAAATCTTCTTCTGCGATCCTGAAGCCGTCGGTCGTCTCGCCGAGGATCTGCAGGCGCTCGACATCGGCCGCGTCGTCGGGGGCGACGAGGATGCAAAAGGAGCGCGCGACGCCGCGGCCGACACGCCCCCGCAGCTGGTGTAGTTGCGCCAACCCGTAGCGGTGAGCGTCGAGGATCACCATCACGCTCGCATTGGGGACGTCGACGCCGACCTCGACGACCGTCGTCGCGATCAGCACCTGGGTCCGCCCGCGGGCGAAGTCGTTCATCACGCGATCCTTGTCCCGCCCCTTCATCCGGCCATGGAGCACGTCGACTCGCAAGCCCGCGAATTCCTCGCTGCGCAAACGCTCCGCTTCGGTAAGCGCACTCGTCAGCGCTCCGTCGTCGGTCTCGTCGATCGCCGGAGCGACGACGTAGGCTTGCCGTCCGCGCTCGACGCTCAAGCGGACGAATTCGTAGACTTCGGCTTTGCGCGAAGCACGGATGATGAAGGTCTCGATCGGGGTCCGTCCGGGCGGCAACTCGTCGATCACGGAGAGATCGAGATCCGCGTATCGCGTCTGCGCAAGCGTCCGTGGGATCGGCGTCGCGGTCATATAGAGCGTGTGCGGTTCGCAGCTCTTGCCGCGTAGCGCAGCACGCTGCGCGACCCCGAACCGGTGCTGCTCATCGATCACGACCAGCCCCAAGCGTGCGAACTCGACGCTCTCGGTCAACAGGGCATGCGTCCCGACGGCAAGGGCGGCCTCGCCGCTGCGCAAGCGATCGACGGCGTTGCGGCGCGCGCTCTGCGTCTGACTCCCGAGGAGTACCTCGACGGCGATCCCATGCGGGAGCAGCAACGGCGCGAGCTTATGGGCGTGTTGGAGCGCCAGGATCTCCGTCGGTGCCATGAGCGCGCTCTGCATCCCCGCACGGGCGGCCAGGACGATTGCGGCTGCGGCGACGAGCGTCTTCCCGCTCCCCACGTCACCTTGCAGCAGCCTGTTCATCGGACTCGTCCGGAGCATGTCCCGGCGGATCTCGTCGATCACCCGACGCTGGGCCGCGGTGAGGGCGAAGGGAAGGCAGGCTTCGAACTGGGCGATCGCCGCGGCGTCGATCTGAAGCCGCGGTGCTCCGCCGCGCGCTTCGCGCTGCGCGCGTTTCAGCGCAGCGGCCAATGCGATCGCGAAAAATTCCTCGAAGATCAAGCGTCGGCGCGCCTGCGCCAGCCGCTCCGTATCGGTCGGCGCGTGAACCTCGCGCCAGGCTTCGTGCAACGGGGGAAAACGGAATCGCTCGAGGATCTGCGGCGGCATGACGTCCCGGCGCTGCGCGATCAGCCTCTCGAGATTCTTCGCGATCAAGGCGCGCAGCGCTCGAGAGGGCAGCTCGGCCGTCGCGGGATAGACCGGGACGATCTCTCCGCGGTATTCGCCGTCGCGCAGCAGCCGATGGGCGGTGACGTTCAACTCCGGGAAAAGCCGCCCACGATTCAAACGCCCGCTGACGAAGATCCATTGGCCCGGACGAAAGACGCCGAATAGGTGGCGTCGTCCGAACCATTTCGCGATCAGCGAGCCGCTCTCGTCGCTGATCTGCGCGGTCACGAGCGGAAGCCGCGCCCGCCGCTCAGTGACGTGACCGATCTTGCCGACGGCGATCACCTCGGAGCCGTCGGCTTGCAGCGTCGCGATCGGCGGCGGATACCGCCAATCTTTGTAATCGCGCGGAAGGTGCGCGAGCAAATCGTCGGGCTTTTCGATCCCCAGATCGCCGAGTTTGCGCGCCATCTCCGGCCCGACGCCGGCGAGATCGGTCAGACTCCTTATCGCGCTGCGCGTCGCAATAATTCCCGACCCACCTCATCGACGTCGATATTGCGCCGGGCGAGGAGCACCAGCGTGTGAAACAAGAGATCGGCGGTCTCCCAGATCAACTCGCCGCGATCCTCGTTCTTTGCTGCGATAACCACCTCGGTCGCCTCTTCCCCGATCTTCTTCCCGATGCCGTCGACCCCGCGCTCGAGCATCTTCGCGACGTAGCTCGTCTGGGGCGAGGCACCGCGGCGCTCTTCGATCACCGCGACGAGGTGACGAATCGCGCGCTCGAAATCGAAAGACCGCCGCGCTCCGGGGCGATCGCCGCCGGCGGTCCACAGCGTCCGGTAGAAACACGAGGTGTTCCCCGTATGGCAGGCGGGACCGTGCGGGACGACCCGGTAGATCAGGCTGTCGCCGTCGCAATCGACCTCGATCGCCACGACGCGTTGCGTGTTTCCCGAGGTCGCGCCTTTCCGCCACAAAGCGCCGCGCGAGCGGCTCCACAGGTGCGTCTCGCCGGTACGCATCGTCGTTTCGACGGCTTCGCGATTCGCGTATGCGAGCGTGAGAACCGCTCCGTCGCGCGCGTCGACGATCACGACCGGGACCAGACCGTCCGAGCTCCACGCGAGTTCGTCGAGCGTCATCGCGCCCCCACCGCAGCCGGACGAACGGCGACGTGTCGCTGTGCAAGCGCATCTTTGAGCCGCTCGATCGAGAGCTCGCCGTAGTGGAAGAGCGACGCCGCCAGCGCGGCTTCGACCTCGGCCTGCTCGAATACCTCGACGAAATGTTCGACCGTCCCGGCCCCGCCCGATGCGATGATCGGGAGCTTCGTCGCCCGACGCACCGCGCGTAAGAGAGGGATATCGAAGCCCGTCTTCGTCCCGTCCGCGTCGATACTCGTTACCAGCAGCTCGCCGGCGCCGAGACGCTCGGCCTCGGCGGCCCAGGCGACCGCATCTTTCCCGGTCGGAGTGCGGCCGCCGTCGATGACGACCTCGAATCCGTCGGCCGTGCGGCGCGCATCGATCGCGACGACGATGCATTGACCGCCGAAGATCGCCGAAGCCTCGGCGACGATTTGCGGATCGCGCAGGGCGGCGCTGTTGATCGATACCTTATCGCAACCGGCCCGTAAGAGGGCCCGCACGTCGTCGACGCCACGGACGCCTCCGCCGACGGCGAACGGGATCGTGAGTTCGGCAGCGACCGCTCGCACCACCTCGAGCGTCGCTTTACGACCTTCGACCGTCGCCGTAATATCGAGGAAGACCAGCTCGTCGGCGCCGGCCGCTTCGTACATCCGTGCAAGAGCGACCGGATCGCCCGCATCGGCGAGATCGACGAAGCGAATCCCCTTGACGACGCGGCCGTCTCTGATGTCCAAGCAGGGTATGATGCGACGAGCCAGCACGCCGTGATCCTTCACCCGATCGGTACGGAAGCCTGCGTCGCGACCGGTGCGATCGCCAAGAGGGCGAGATCATCGGTGATCCGCCCTCCCCCGCGCTCGTTCACGATCTGTACGAGGTAGTCGCACAAAAGCTGCGGCTCCGCCGGCGCCGCCGCGATCAGCGCAAGCGCGGCATCTTCGCCCAGCAGCGCACCGTTGCCGTCGCGCGCTTCGGTAAACCCGTCGGTCGTCAAAACCAAGATGTCGTCTGCTTCGAGGACGATGCGCCGCCGTTCGATGTGCGCATCGGGATCGACGCCGATGATCGGTCCGCTCGGCTCGAGTAACTCGACGGCTTCACCGTGCCGCAGGAAGGCGCAACCGTGACCGGCGCTGGCGTAGCTCACCTCACCCGTCGCCGTGTGGAAGAGCGCCAGGAAAACGTCGACGAACAAGCTCGGGTTGTCGATCGTTCGGATGAACAGCTCGTTGAAGCGTTCGAGGATCGCGGCCGGGTCGTCGAGATCGGCGGCCAGCGTCCTGATCGCGTATTTGACGAACGCCGTGTTCACCGCGGCGTCGATACCCTTGCCGCTGACGTCGGCGATCAAAACGAAACCGCGCTCCTCGTCGACGCGCCAAATATCGATCAAGTCCCCGCCGACCTGCGCCTCGGCGGTCGCGGAGAGATACCGGCTCCCGATGACGGTTTGGGGAAGGGGATCCCAACCGACGCGCAGCGCGTCTTCAAACGTCTGGACGATCGAATGTTCGCGCTCCAATCGATCGCGCGCCAGCGACGTGCGAACCGTGAGCAAAACGGCTGTGAGTGCGAAGACCAAGATGAAGCCGGCGGAGAACTCGACGGTTTGGTCGATCTTGACGCCGAGCTGCGCTTGGACGTCGCGCATATGCGTCTGCAGCAGGGTGCGCAGGTTGAGGACCTGCGTTTCGAGTCGATCGACCAAGACTTTCCCATACGATTCCAACTGGTCTTGATTGACGCTCGGCGATCCCGAACGCAGCGGCACGGCGACGCCCTCGATCCAGTTCTTATGGGTCTGCGCTATCTCCGACGTCAGCGCAAGCGCTTGCGGAACGTCGATACCCCGCAGCTCGGCCTCGAGGACGCTGGTCAGTGGGATGAAGGGATCCTCCATCTCTATATACGGATCGCCTCCGGCGCGCCGCGCGGCGAGGGCCTCGCGCAACGCCGATTCTTCGTCCAGCTGCGCGCGCAAGAGATCATCGACCCGCTCTTGAGCGACCGTAATTGCGACTTGTTCTCGCGCCGCTTCATCGAGCTGGCGCTTGGCGATGACCGAGCTCAAAATCGCCACAGCGAGGATGGTAAGGAGCAGGCCGCCGACGATAAGCGCTCCCAAACGGTTCGACTCGGATCGGCTACTGCTGCGTACCGCCATTTAGAAAGAAAATGAGGCGACGCCCAGATTCGAACTGGGGAATGGGGCTTTTGCAGAGCCCTGCCTTACCACTTGGCTACGTCGCCGGCTTGTTTGGAGCGGGTGGCGGGAATCGAACCCGCGCATCAACCTTGGGAAGGTCGCAGGCTACCATTACATCACACCCGCGGCGCGAAGCGAGGCGCTTCGGTGACCAAAACCGCCCGTCCTGTCCCGGGCGCAGGTCCTAAGCCCCATCTAAGGACACTTCTAACATGACGAACGTTTCTCATCGAGAGGAAAGGAGGTACGAGGGGACCATGCTCCAGTCGGCCAGGGCCTTTGCGCGACGCCTCGTCGCGGCGACCGCAATCGCCGGCTTGTCCCTCAGCGCCGCCCTACCCGCCCGAGCCGACGACGTCGAGCGTCAGATCGGGGCGCAAGTCTACGCCCAGCTGCAGCAAAAGGGCGAGATCATCATGAGCTCCCCGTGGTACCGCGTCCTCAATCCGATCGCCCAGCGGATCGCCCGCGTTGCGAACCCGCAGTACGACTATCCGTTCCACTTCATCCTAGTGCACGAGCGACAGCCCAATGCGTTCGCCGTCCCGGGAGGGAACGTCTACGTGACCGACTCCTTGATGAGCTTCGTCCAGAACGAGCAGGAGCTCGCGGGCGTCCTCTGCCACGAGACCTCGCACACGATCCATCACGACGTCGTCAACCTCAACCGCAAGAACCAAAACTTGCAGATCGGGGCGACGGTCCTCTCGATCCTCTTGGGCGGCGGACGTAGCGGAATCGTAAACGGCGTCCTCAACGTCGCCGGGAGCCTGGAATCGCTGAACTTCTCCCGCGCGGTCGAATCGGCCGCCGACAAGAAAGGCGCATATACCTGCGCTGCGGCCGGCTACAATCCGTACGGTCTGGTGTGGTTGTTCCAGAACTTCGAAAAAGCCGATACGGGCGGCACGATGGAGATGCTCTCCGACCACCCCACCGACCAGCATCGGATCGACGATCTCGTCCGCCTCTTCAAGAGCGACCCTGCGACGTTCGGCCGCTTCAGCAACAACATCAACGAGGCGACGCCGCTCCCGAAGCTCTCGACGCTCCAGGCCGAGGGCCCGATCGGGCCTCTCCCCGGCTTTCAGACATAAATCTCCGCGACCGCGGCGAGGCGATCCGCTCGCCGGGAAACCCGGTGAGCGGGCCGCCTGATGAGAAGCGAAAGATCGCTTACCGGCTCCCTCTCGCTTGTCCGGCCGGCGGGCAAGCGCTCGGCGAGGCTGTAAGCCTACTTGATCTCGACCTTGGCCCCGACTTCCTCGAGCTTGGCCTTGATCTTCTCGGCCTCTTCCTTGGTAACGCCGGTCTTGACCGGCTTCGGAGCGCTCTCGACGAAGGCTTTCGCCTCGGTCAGCCCGAGGTTCGTGAGCTCGCGAACGGCCTTGATGACCTTGATCTTCTCGGCCCCGACCTCGCTGAGGATCGCGTCGAACTCGGTCTTTTCGGCGGCCGGCGCAGCGGCGCCGCCGGCGGCGGCACCCGGCGCTGCGGCCACCGCGACCGGCGCGGCCGCCGAGACGCCCCATTTCTCTTCGAGCGCCTTGACCAGCTCGTTGAGCTCGAGGACCGTAAGCTTCTCTACTTGTTCGATGATATCGGCAACTGCCATCTCTTCGTTCTCCCGTTATGAACCCGGCTCGGTGAGTTGCTTCTGGCGAGCGTTGAGGATGCGAACGAACCCGCTGCGGTTCGCGCCGAGGACGCCCGCGAAGCCGCGCAGCGGAGCTGCCAGGGCGCCGAGCACCATCGCTTTCAGCTCGGTTTTGGAGGGCAGCGATGCGAGCATCTCGACCGTCTTTGCATCGACGACTTTACCGTCGATGAAGCCGGCTTTGACCTCGACCGGTTTGGTCTCATCGGAGAAGCTCTTGAGCGCCTTGGCCGGTGCGACCGGATCCTCGCCGGCGAACAGCACGGCCGTGGGCCCGGCAAGGAACTTCTCGAATTGCTTCCCCAGCTCGTCGCCTGCAGCTCGAGCAAAAAGGGTATTCTTGACGACCGCATAGGTCGCCCCGTCCTTGCGGAGCTCGCCGCGCAGCTTGGAGATCTCCTCGACCGTAAGGCCGGCGTAGTTGGTGAAGACCAAGTGCTTCGCATCGGCGATCCGCCGCCGCAGCTCTTCGATCGTCTCTTCTTTTTTGGCGGTAGGCATCTCGTTGCGCGCCTCTTTTTTGAAAGAAAAAACGCCTCCGCAGACGTGAGGCGCCAGACGCACGGCGGGCACCGGGATACCCGACACTCGTTCAGCATCCTCGGTAGGCGCTCGAAGCATTACCCGCCGGGGGCGGACCTACGGTCATTGGAGCCAAAGCGCATCGTACACCATTCGGGCGCCGCTTGGCAACCCTGTGAGCGGCGAGGGCGCCCTCGCCGCTCGTTCGCCCTATGCTACCGCCGAGAGCGCGCGGACACGGTTCGGATCGATCCGGACGCCGGGGCCCATCGTACTGGCCAGCGTGATACTCCGCAGGTAAGTCCCCTTCGCCGCAGCCGGCTTGGCGCGGATGATCGCGTCGAGCAGCGTCGCGATGTTCTCGGTCAGCTGGTTGGTCTGAAAACTCGCCTTCCCGACGATCACGTGGATGATCCCGGTCTTATCGAGCCGGTACTCGACCTTCCCGGCTTTGATATCGCGAATCGCGTTCCCGATATTCGGCGTCACCGTCCCCGATCGCGGATTGGGCATCTTTTGCGCGAGGATGCGGCCCAGGTTCGCACCGACCGCCCCCATCATATCCGGCGTCGCGACCGCGACGTCGAAATCCGAGAAGCCGGCCTTCACGCGCTCGATGAGGTCAGCCTCGCCGACGACATCCGCTCCCGCCGCCTCGGCCTCTTTGGCTTTGTCGCCCTTGGCGAAGGCGATCACGCGGACCGTTCGCCCCGTCCCATGGGGGAGCAATACCGTCCCGCGGACGTTCTGATCGCTCTTTTTCGGATCGACGCCCAACCTGATATGGACCTCGATCGTCTCGTCGAACTTCGCCTTCGCGTTCGCCTTGACGAGCGCGGCCGCTTCGGCCGGTTCGTACAGCTTCTGCGGGTCGTAGCTCGCGACGATCGAGCGATAGCGCTTCCCGTGCCTCTTCACGATGCCACCTCGACGCCCATCGAGCGCGCCGTCCCGGCGATGATCTTCATCGCAGCCTCGAGGTCGTTTGCGTTCAAGTCTCGCATCTTCGTCTCTGCGATCGAGCGCAGTTGTGCTTGGGTCAGCTTCCCGACTTTATTCCGATTGGGTTCCTTCGAGCCGGACTCGATTTTGAGCGCCTGCTTGATCAGGAACGACGCGGGCGGCGTCTTGGTGACGAACGTGAACGTTCGGTCTTCGTAGACCGTGATCTCGACCGGGATGATCATCCCGGCTTGGTCTTTCGTCCGGTCGTTGTACTGCTTGCAGAAGTCCATGATGTTCAGCGAGTATGGACCCAGTGCAGGACCGACCGGCGGAGCCGGGGTCGCCTTGCCGGCCTCGAGCTGGAGGCCGATCTTCCCGACGACTTTTTTAGCCATGAATCTACCCTAGGTGCAGTAGGCGCCGTAGCGCCCCCCGCCAGCGGCGGGTCCCCCTCGATGATCTCCGGGCCGGCGGGGTGGACGGCCACGGAGGAGAGTCTACCAGATTACCCGGCCGGCGACCAGCACGCCCCCGCGACCGGGCTCGTCGAGCCGCTTCCACATCCGCCGCGGCAACGAGGGCGGGAGCTAGACTTTTTCGATCTGGTAGAACTCGAGCTCGACCGGAGTCTCGCGACCAAAGATCGAGATGAGCGCCCGGACCTTTTCCTTTTCCGGCTGGATCTCGTCGACGATCCCGGTGAAATCGAAGAAGGGGCCCGAGGTTACTTTGACGCGGTCGCCCTTGCTGAAGTCGATCTTCAGCTTCGGCGTCTCGATCCCCATCTGCTTGAGGATCGTCTTTACCTCTTTGTCCTGCAACGGAATCGGCTTCTCGCCGGATCCCGGCGAGCCGACGAAGCCGGTAACGCCCGAGGTGTTACGCACGACGTACCAGGAGGCGTCGTCCATCTCCATCTCGACCAGAACGTAGCCCGGAAAGACCTTCTTCGGGGTGATCTTGCGCTTGCCGTCCTTGAACTCGACTTCGTCCTCCATCGGGACGAGGACGCGGAAGATCTTGTCCTGCATGTTCATCGAGTGGATCCGGCGCTCGAGATTCGCCTTGACCTTGTTCTCGTAGCCCGAGTAGGTGTGGATGACGTACCACTTCCTGCGACTGGTGTCGCGCGCCGGCTTCGCGGCCGGCTGCTGCGGGGTCTCCCTGGCAGCTTCGGGGGTCTCGTGCTCGGCGGCCCGCTCAACGACTTCGTGTTCCATACCGTTACCTGATCAGACCGAAGAGTCTGGTGAAAATTTCGTCGACGATCCAGGTGAAGACGCCGACCCCGACGACGAGCGAGATCGTCAAGATCGTCGCCGAGGTCCACTCTTGCTGCGTCGGCCACGTCACCCGACGCATCTCCGAGACGAGGCCACGGAAAAACTCCTGCGCGTGCGCCGCCCTCGCCGTACGGGACGTGGCGGGCGATCCGCCCGCGGGTTTGTTCACGTTAGCCATAGTCTGTACCTAAATTCCTGGCAGGGCAGACAGGACTCGAACCTGCAACCAACGGTTTTGGAGACCGCTACTCTACCAATTGAGCTACTGCCCTTCGCCCTATTTCGTTTCGCGATGCGGCCGATGACACCGGCACCAGCGGCAGTACTTCCTCAGCTCCAGGCGCTCGCTCGTCTTGACCCTGTTTTTGAACGTATTGTAGTTGCGCCGCTTGCACTCGGAGCATGCAAGCACCACCATCACGCGGTTTTCTTTTTTCGCCATCTCACATGAAATAAACGGACACCGGGTCCGTTCAAGGTAGAATCCTAGCACAGATCTTGCCGCGGTGTAAACGGATCGGGTGGAATCTGTGCTTGCCTTGGTCAAATTACCAAGCAAGGGAAAAGCCCCTCCGCCCCGGCCGTGGTCGACCGCCTCGGAAAGACGAGTCGGCGCCAGCCGGCCTGACGCTCGATCTCCCCACGGACCGGCGCCCGGAGCGTCGGGATCGGGGCGCCGTTCGGGTGCTCCCTCTTATGAAGACGAAGAATCTGCGGCCGACTGGAATCGAACCAGCAACCTGAGGCTTAGGAGTCCCCTGCTCTATCCATTTGAGCTACGGCCGCGCCGACCATATCTTCGTTAGAACTCGATTACGACGCCTCCCTCGTCCAGCCGTTCAAAGCCTCTTCTGATGCAAGCGAGCTATCCTCGGACGTGAAGGGAGCACTCCGTATGATACAACGATTCAAGACCATCCAAATCACGTCGGCCGCGCTACTTTGCGTGGTCATCTTCGGGGTCGCGACGATCGCTCCGGCCAGAGCCGACGGAGCGGCGTCGACCCGCAACATCATCCTCGGGGCGGCGGCGCTCGCCGTCGGACTTACGATCGCCTCGAACGTCGCCCACAAGGAAGCACAAGCGAATACGATCGCCGGCTATACCGCCGGCGGCGCGGCGGTCTATAACGACGGGCACGTCGTCCTTCCAAACGGACAAAGCTACTATCCGGGTAATTACGGCCAAACGATCGCATGTAACGCCGGAGAGTGCACGATCGGCGGCGGGTACGGCCCCTACGGCTACAACAACCTCGGCGCACGTTATCGGCGCACGAACTGAGGACGGTCAGTAGCCCACGCGCAAGCCGAAAAAACCGGTCGTCCCGGCGGCGCCGAAGTAGTAGCGGCCGACCAGCGAAATGTTGCGGGCGAGCTTCAACCCCGCCAAGACGGCGAAGGTCACGTCGCTACCCCCGACGCCGTCGAGGTTCCCGATCCCAGCTCCGACGCCGGCGTACAATGCGCCCGGCGTTCGGAGCTCCCCGGTGACCGCGTACCGTCCGGGTCCACGCCAGGGGACGGCGACCGCGACCTGCGGGACGTATCCGATCGGGATATGCGGGACGCTGGCGCTGATCACGATCCCGCCCGACGGTCCGACGGGATTGGGGACGAACTCCCCGACCGTGATCGAGGGACAGACCGCAACGGCGATCGGGACACATGCCCCGGTCGTTTCATCTCCGCGCGCCGGCCGTACATCGAGCACGAACAGCAAGGCGAACACCGCCGGCAAGAGCCGACGTAAGGACGAACGCGTCATTGTCCTACTAAATCGTCGCACCCCGGAAAAAGCCTGCTCTTCCCTCATCGCCGAGGCGTCGCGAGCGAGACGCTTCCCCCGATCATCGATCGGCGATCAAGTGATGCGATAATCCGAGCGGTGCATAAAAGTCCCCGAAGATGGGCACAAGCATCATACCTCAACTAAAGGAGCAGGGTCGTGTCTAGATTCTTCGCAGTGCCCGCAGCAGCGCTGGCCTTCGGGGCGTTTTTCGCATTGAGCAACCCGGCCGCCGTCGCTCAAATGTCCGCGCCTTCCACCATGCCGACGACCGGGGTCGAAAATCCGGCGGTCACCGCCCGAGCGAAGGACGTTCTGCACCAATTGCAGACCAATACGCTCGATCGTTCTCAGTTTTCGAATGATTTCAACAAAGAGCTGACGACGCAAGAGCTCGCCAGAGCCGGGACGCAGCTCGCCTCGTTCGGCGATGCTCAACAGTTTACGTACGACAGCCAACTGACGCGCGGCGCCGAGACCGCATATCTCTACCACGTGAGGTTGGAACATGGACAGCTCGACGAGATCATCGCCGTCGATCAAGACGGAAAGATCTCGGGCTTGCTCTTTCGGAACGCACGGCTGACGACGACACCCGGAGGCGGCTCTTCGGTGAATCCGCCGGCGCGGTCCCCGAATCCGTAGGCGCTCGGTGGCCTTCAGCCTCCCTTAGGACCAGCCGCCGAAAGCCAAACCGATCCCGGTCCCGGCTTCGGTACGATACACCGGGATGTACTCCGACCAGCGATGTCGCAAGCCGTCGAGCATCCCACCGAGGGTGATCCAATTCCGGATCTCCGACGAACCATCAAAGAGGAGCTTGGTGGGGACGGCTTGCAGCGCCGCGGCGTCTCCTTCGCGTAGCGCGTCGAGGATCGAGGTGTCCAGCGGCTCATTGGTCACGAAGTGGCTCAGACCGCCCGATGCGACGGCGGCGACGCGCAAGTCGGCATCGAACGCCTCGATCGCGCCGCGCAGCGCTCGGCCGAGAGCGAAACAGCGCGCCGGCGTCGGCTGATTCGGCGGATAGTAGGTGTTGAGGATGACCGGGACCATCGGGACGGGACGCTCGCCGAGCAGACGCATGTAGACGAAGCCGAAGGCGTGACCGAAGCCGAGCCGTTCGGGTTCGGGGATCCCGTTTTGGATCGCGACGTCGAAGCCCGAAGCGACCAGATGGTCGATGACCGAGCGTGCCAGATCCGGCCGCGTCGGGAAACGCCGATTCTCGTCCATCCCGTACATCCGCGCAACCATCTCCATCCATCGGTACTCGGGATCGGCCGCCCGCGGATCGCCCGGAACCAGGAAGCGCCGTGAAATCGCCGGGTCGCCGTAATAGACGGAGATCGCCGGCATGTTCGCATCGCTGAAGAGCTCGTGCTCGTCGTCGCCGATGATCAGGACGACGTCGGGATGCGCCTCTTCGAGATCGCGCGCGAGGCGATCCAGGCAGCGCTGCGCATCCTCGGCCTGGCGTGCCCAGCGCTCCGGGACCGCCACCGATGCATATCGATCCCCGACGCGCTCGCGTAGTTTATCGTACGACAACTCGGTCCCGTCGACGTCGAACAGGTGCTCATTCTTGCGGTCGTTTCGGGCTCGGGCCTCCCAATCGGGCGCGTCGAGCGCCAAGATCGGAGAGTGCGAAGTACCCACCGCCAATACGAGATTCGCCACGCCGCCCCGGTTGGCGCGTGCGGGGAGCCGCTCCTGTGTCGTGGAAGAGCATCTTATGCTAAAACCGGAAGAAAACGAACGGCTGACGCGTGTCGGCCCCGGGACGCCGGCCGGTGAGCTCTTTCGCCGGTATTGGCAGCCGGCCGCGCTTTCCAGCGAGCTTCCCGAACCGGATTGCCCGCCGATTCGCGTGCGGATCTTGGGCGAAGATTTAGTCGCATTTCGCGCCAGCGACGGGAAGGTCGGATTGGTCGATGCGTTTTGTCCGCATCGGCGAGCCCCGATGTTTTTCGGCCGTAACGAAGAGTGCGGTTTACGCTGCGTCTATCACGGTTGGAAGTTCGACGTCGAAGGGCGCTGCGTCGACATGCCCTCGGAGCCGCCGGACAGCCTCTTCAAGACGAAGGTGCGGATCACGGCCTACCCGACGATCGAACTCGGCGACGTGATTTGGACGTACATGGGTCCCCCGGAGCTCCAACCGCCCCCGCCCGATTACGAATGGATGCGTGCACCCCGCACGCATCGCATCCTCTCCAAGACGTTCGAAGATTGCAACTATCTGCAGGGTCTGGAGGGGGGCCTGGACACTTCGCACTCCTCGTTTGCTCATAACGAGCGGCTCGGCGACCGCAATTGGATCCGCAATCGCGACGGCGCTCCTCGCCTCCACGTCGAGAAGACCGACTACGGCTATTACTACACCTCGACGCGCGACATGCAGGAAGACGGGCTGTACGTCCGCGTCTATCATTACGTCATGCCGTTTCAGCAGATGCGCGGGAGCGTCACGGGACTGACCGGAGGCCGGGCCAAAGTCCCCAAGCTCGACGGGCATATTTGGCTCCCGATCGACGACGAGCACACCTACGTCTACAACTTTGCGTGGGCGTATTCGAGCGACGTCCCGATCACGCCGGAGTATGCCGAGGAATGGGAGTCGATGAACGGCCGCGGCAAGGACGACCTCATCCCGGGGACGTTCAAACTCAAGAGAAACAAGTCGAACGACTACCTGATCGATCGCCAGCGCCAAAAGACGCAGACCTTCACGGGTATCGTCGGGATCAACACGCAGGATATGGCGTTACAAGAAGGGATGGGCCCGATCACCGATCGCTCCAAAGAGCACTTGGGGACGTCGGACAAGGCGATCATCGCGGCGCGCCAACTCCTCCTCGAAGCGATCGACGTGGTCGCCAAGGGCGGGACGCCGCGCGGTCTCGATCCGGCGACGTACCGGAACGTACGGCCGTACGACGATTACGTCCCCAAAGGCGGAGATTGGCGGGTCGCCTTCGCGGGCGAGTTGGTGGCGAAATGGTAGCCCTGCCCGCGTAGCCGGAACGCCGGCAGCCGATCTCCGGCCGCTTGTGAGCGGGAGTACCCAGCTGTCCGCTTCTTTACGTTCGATAGACCGAATCTTGATCCGCGGCGCTTGAAATTCGACCGCCCAGGCTGTTCTCTAGAGAAAGGAGAGATCGAACAGCTGACGGCAGATGGAGATGCGTAGTCCGCCGGACCGAGACGAAGCGGAAGCGATCGCGCAACTTCTGCAGGTTGCGGCGGAGATGGAGTCGCGCCAAGGCGTCGTCGGGCGCGTTCAGTTGCGGGCCTGGGCCGAGCGTATCCGGGCAGCGGTGGCGCGCATCTCCTGCTGAGGCCTCTCGAGCGGCGCAGCTCCGACGCGGGGCCGCCGAGCGTCGGCCTCGCCGATCCGGGCTAGACCTCCGCGGGATCGGCACCTTCGTAGTTCTCGAGAAAATAGGGCGGGACGACGGGGCCCCAGAGGTGCAGCGCGAAACGCGGATCGACGTCGCGTGCCTCCCACGTCGAGCCTGCCGGGATATAGTCGATGTCGCAAAAATACTCGGCGAAACCACCCCACGGATCGCGGACGTAATGGAAGTAGTTTGAGCCCAAGTAGTGCCGCCCGAATCCCCAACCCTTGGCGAAGCCGTGCTCGAGCATATGCTGCGCGCCCAGACCGATGTCGTCGACACCGGGCACTTCGAAGCTGGCATGGTGAAAGCCCGGCTTCGTCGATCGAGCGAAGGCCAACAGATGATGATCGCTTCCGTGCGGCGAGTATAAAAAGGCGACGACGTCGCGTGACCGGTCCGCCAGCCGAAGTCCCAAGATTCGCGTGTAGAAATCGACTTGACGATCGATGTCCGGCGAAAACCGTAGGCAGTGGCCCAACCGCTGCGGCACCACCTTGCGCCCGAACTCGGGCGCTCCGGGGACACCGGCCGGCGAGATTTCGACCCGCATCCTCGTCTTTTCTTGCGGTGACCGCCGGGGTAAGACGGCGAGCTCGATCGCATGACCATCGGCATCACGGCACCAGATCGAGGTTCGTCCGTTCTCGATGAGCGGATCGATGCGCGCGACCTTCTCCCGCTCCAGCCGCGCCGCGAAGCGCGGCAGGTCTTCTTCATAAACACCGAAGCTCAAATGGTGCAGCGTGCGTCGTGGTCCCTCGTAGAGGTACCCGGCGAGGCCGTCGAGCGTCCGCAGCTCGAGCGCAGCTCCACGCTCCGCCGTCCGTAGCCCGAACAGCTCGTAGAATTCCTGCGCTTTGGTGAGGTCGGGGACGCTGAGCGCGAAGTGATCGAGGGAGTGGACCGCGAGGACGTCGCTCGCGCGATCGTGATCGGCCTCTCGTTGCCGTTGTTGGAGCATTGATCCCTCCGAGTCCGTCGAGGAGCGCCTCTCCCACCTCGAGGCGTTGCGTTCCTCCAAGGGCACCGTGCTCGATCGTCCAAGGACGCCGTGCTCGATCGTCCAAGGATGCCGTGCTCGATCGAGCGACAAATGATCTCGCATGGCGAGACCAGCGACGTTCAAGGTAATCCTGCGGGCGCACGTCTTCCGTGACGAGCTGATCGGGTTGGCACAGCGCCTGGACCTCGAACTCGTCTGTGCCGACGATCTCCCGACGCTCGAACGAGAAGCGCCGGGCATGCAGGCGTTGTGGACGGTACCTTCGGCGTACGACGCCTCGGTTGCCGAGATCCTCAAGGAACGTGCAACCTCGTTGCGCTGGATCGGGCTGACGAGCGTCGGTTACGATCCTTTGCTTCGCTTCGGCGTCCCCGCCGGGACGATCGTTACCAACGTCGGCGATGCCCTCGCGTCGGTCGTCGCCGAGCACGCGGTGATGCTCCTCTTGGCGCTCGTCCGCCGGCTGGCGGCGATGCATCGCCGCCAGCTCGAAAGCGCGTGGGACCCCTCGGTGATGCGGGAACTGCGTTCGCTTGAGGATCTCACGGTCGCCATCGTCGGCTTCGGGAGGATCGGACGCGCGATCGCGCATCGGCTCCGCGCCTTCGACGCCCGCATCGTCGGCGTCCGCGCTTCCGGGCGAGCCGATCCCCTCGCCGACGAGATGTACCCGGCGCCGCGTTTACGCGACGCGCTCGCGCAGGTCGACGCGGCGATCGTCGCCGTCCCGATGAACGCCCGGACGCGCGGGCTCATCGGCCCCGCCGAGCTCGAGGCGCTCCCACCGGATGCGCTTCTCGTGAACGTCGCTCGCGGAGCGGTCATCGATTCGCAAGCTCTCAAAGAAGCGCTCCGCCGGAACCGACTTGCGGGAGTCGCGCTCGACGTCACCGATCCCGAACCGCTCCCGGCCGACGATCCGCTCTGGCGCGATCCTCGCCTCCTCATCACCCCGCACGTCGGCGGCTTCGGCGGGATCGCATCGAGCCGCCGCATCCTCGCGCTGTTCGAGCGCAACGTCGCGGCCTTTCGCGCCGGAGAACCGCTCGAGGCGCAAGTTTCGGTGTAGTCGTCGACACAACGGCGGACCGCGCCGTCGCTCGCCGAACAGAAGGGGCTATGCTCACGACGGTGCGACACCCTTGGCAGTACCGTTTCTTCGCCTGGTCCTTGGGCGTCGCCGCCGCCGTCCTGGTCCTAACCCTCGCACCACCGTGGCTGCGCGGGACGGTCCGGATGGTCGCCGCGTACGATGCCGGCGCAATCCTCCTCCTGGCCTTCTACTTCTTCGTGATCTTCCACGGCGACGAGACTCGTACGCGCAAGCGGGCCGCAATGGAAGATCCCGGGCGCAACCTCGCCCTCTCGATCATCGTCGTCAGCATCGCCGCGGGGCTTGCCGGCGCGATCGTGATCCTCGGGAAGAGCGCGGACGTCAAGAACGAGGTCGAGCGCGGGATTGCGATCGGACTCGCGATCGCGGCGGTCATCGAAGGCTGGTTCTTGATCCATTCGACGTTCGCGCTGCGCTATGCGCATCTCTTTTACGGAGACGACGTCGATCCAAGCCCGGGCGACGGCCTCACTTTCCCGAAGACCTCGGAGCCGGACGACTACGATTTTCTCTATTTTTCCTTCGTGATCGGGATGACGTTTCAAGTCTCCGACGTCCAGGTCAACGATCCGGCGATCAGGCGCAACGTCCTCATCCACGGCCTGCTCTCGTTCGGGTATAACACGGCGATCCTCGCGCTCGGCGTGAATCTGCTCTCGAGCATCGTGCAGCAGCACTGAAACGTGAGGGCCGTCGTCCAGCGCGTCTCGCGAGCAGAGGTTCGCGTCGGAGGGAACGTCGTCGGGCGGATCGGGACCGGCTTGGTCGTCCTCGTCGGCGTCGCCGTCTCCGACGAGGAGAGCGACGCGGAACGCTTGGCCGACAAGATCGCAGGGCTGCGGATCTTCGAGGACGAGCGCGGCGCGATGAATCGCTCGCTCGCCGATGTATCGGGAAGCGTCCTGTTGATCTCGCAATTCACCCTACTCGGCGACGCCCGCAAAGGCCGCCGCCCTTCGTTCATCGAGGCCGCGCCGGGCCCGATCGCACAGCGGCTCTACGAACAGGTCGCAGAGCTCTTACGAAAGCGACGGATCGAGGTGCAAACGGGGGTATTCGGCGCGACCATGGAGGTCGAGCTGGTGAACTCCGGACCGGTAACGATTCTGATCGATACGAAGCGGTTGTTCTAACGGTAACGCCGGCGACGAGACGGCTGTTCGGCCTCGAACACGCCGACGAAGACCTTCTCAGGTCCTATCCCGATCACCGCCAACCCGACTTCCTTACTCTGTTTCAACCACGCGTGCAGACGAGCACTGAAGGCACGCTGCTGCGCCGCCAGGCTCTTGAAACGCTCGATGACGAGTTCGTCGAGTTTCCTCCAACCTGCTGGATCGTAATCGCTGATGATGAACGGCAGGGATTGCAGGAGGGAGAACGACCGAAGATCCTTCCGCCTCAGGCGATACGGCTTACGATTCATCGCTGTAGCGCTACCGCCGTTGGGCGGAATATCCTTCTTCTCGCTTGGCGGCTCGCCTGGCCAAGCGGCTGTCAAGCAACGGCTAGGCTGCCGATACGCTCGCGACCCGCGGACGCCCCAAACCGATCGCCAGCGAGGCGAGGGCGGCGATGAAACACAACGAAGCCGAAAAAGCGAAGGCCTCGTTGTAACTCCCCAGGTCGGTCCTGATCACGCCCGCAACGAGCGCGATCAACCCGGCACCCATCTGATGCAGGACGGAGATCCAGCCGAACGCGATCGGCGCATCCTCCTTCCCAAGCGCCTCGGTCAGCGCGCGGACATTGGGAGCGACGGTCGCAAGCCAGTCGAGGCCGTAAAAGACCATGAAGGCCGGGAGCACGATGTCGCCGGTCGTCCCGCCCGCGAGCGCGTACGGGACGACGAGCAACGAGAGCCCGCGCGAACCGTAAAACGCGAACAGGAGGTAACGGCTTGCGAATTTATCCGAGAGCCAGCCGGCAAGCGTCGTCCCGACGAAGCTGAAGAGGCCCATGAACGCCAGGTAGCCCGCCGCGCGCACTTCCGGTATACCGTGATCACCGCAGGCGGCGATGAAATGCGTCCCGATGAAGCCGTTGGTGCTCGCGCCGCACACGAAGAACGTCCCGCCGACAAGCCAGAAATCCCGCCCTCGCGCGGCCCGGAACAGGACGGCGAACGCGTTCCCCAGAGGATTCCCGCCCCGCGCCTCGGTAGGAGAGGCCCCTTCGGTCGCGCCGTAGGGCCGCAACCCCAGATCTTCAGGCCGGTCGCGCATGAACAGCGCGATCGGCAGCGCGACGGCGAGCGCACAGCAGGCGACGACCAGGCCGACCGGGCGCCAGCCGAACTTCGCCGCGACGAACGCGAGCAGCGGGAGGAAGATCAACTGCCCGGTCGCGGTCCCTCCGGTCAAGGCACCCAGGACCATCCCGCGGCGCGCCACGAACCAGCGGGTCGCGACGACGGTCGCCAGGACCATCGAGACCGTCCCGACGCCGAGTCCCAAGCCGAGGCCCCACGTCAATGCGAGGCCGAGCGGCGTCGTAATGAGCGACGACGCGGCGGTCGAGGCCGCGATCAGCGCAAGAGCGAGCAAAATCGCCAACCGCAAACCGATGCGCTGCATCAGGGCTGCGGCGAACGGGCCCATCGCGCCGTAGAGCGTCACGTTGATCGCTACCGCGACCGAGATCGTCGCCGCCGACCACCCCATCGAATCTTCGAGCGGGACGAACAAGACGCCGCTCGCGGAACGGACGCCGGCGACGACGATGAGGACGAGGAAGGTCAGAGCGGCGACGATCCAAGCATAGTGGAACCAGGCGCGGCGCGTCATAACAGCGAAACGCCTTTCCGGAGGTAAG
>Ga0209061_1001966_pt1 | contig 29330 bp, 24 predicted proteins | sample Coa_R1_10_FD_187157 | JGI IMG/M metagenome (GOLD analysis project Ga0209061, IMG submission 187157) | Surface soil microbial communities from Centralia Pennsylvania, which are recovering from an underground coalmine fire - Coalmine... | ecosystem: Environmental > Terrestrial > Soil >... | reverse complement strand
CTCGGGCCGGAGCGCGAGGGCCGCGCCGGAGTCACGAACCCTCATTCTACTTGAGCTAGGCCGATACCCCTTTACCGTTATGGGCGATGGAGTCGTACCTCTCAGCCGAGGACAAGGCCCGGGTCGAAATCGACACGATGCTCGAGGCCGCCGGCTGGGCGGTGCAGGACGCGCGCGATGTCAACCTCGCCGCAGGGCGCGGCGTCGCCGTCCGGGAGTTCGTCCTCGAGCCGCCGCACGGTCGGGTCGACTACCTGCTGTTCGTCGATCGCGAGGCGGTCGGCGTGATCGAGGCGAAGCCGGCGGGCGCGACCCTGACGGGCGTCGAGTGGCAGTCGGCGAAGTACCTCGACGGCCTGCCCGACTGGGTGCAGAGCGCGCTCGAGGGGGCGCTGCCGTTCGTCTACCAGTCGACCGGCGTCGAGACGCGGTTCACGAACACCCTCGACCCCGAGGCGCGCAGCCGGCAGGTGTTCTGGTTCCACCGCCCGGAGACGCTCGCCACCTGGATCGCCGAGGTGCGCGCGAACCCGGCCGCGCCGACGCCCCGACACCGCCTGACGAAGCTGCCGCCGCTCGCCGAGGAGGGGCTGCGATCGGCGCAGGCGACGGCGATCCGCAATCTCGAGCGCTCGCTGGCCGAGAACCGGCCGCGGGCGCTGATCCAGATGGCGACCGGCGCCGGGAAGACGTTCGCCGCGGCGAACATCGCCTACCGGCTGGTCAAGTTCGCCGGCGCCCGGCGCGTGCTCTTCCTCGTCGATCGGGCGAACCTCGGCCGGCAGACGCTGAAGGAGTTCCAGGCCTTCACCGTTCCGGACGCGAACCGCAAGTTCACCGAGCTGTACAACGTCCAGCACCTGTCCTCGAACGTGATCGACCCGGTGGCGCGGGTGACGATCACGACGATCCAGCGGCTGTATTCGATCCTCAAGGGCGAGGAGGAGCTCGAGCCCGAGCTCGACGAGCACTCGAGCTACGACCTCACGCCGGCCGAGCCGGTGCCGGTGGAGTACAACCCGCTGCTGCCGATCGAGACCTTCGACGTCGTGATCGTCGACGAGTGCCACCGCTCGATCTACGGCGTCTGGCGGCAGGTGCTCGAGTACTTCGACGCCTTCGTCGTCGGCCTGACCGCCACGCCGACCAAGCAGGCCTTCGGCTTCTTCAACCAGAACCTCGTCATGGAGTACACGCACGAGGAGGCGGTCGCCGACCAGGTGAACGTCGACTTCGACGTCTACCGGATCCGCACGCAGATCAGCGAGCAGGGCTCGACGATCGATGCCGGCCTGGTCACCGCCTTCCGCGACCGGCAGACGCGCCGGCTGCGCTGGGAGACGCTCGAGGACGAGGTCGCCTACGACGCCGACGCGCTCGACCGCCGCGTCGTCGCCAAAGACCAGATCCGCACCGTCGTCCGCACCTTCAGGGAGCGCCTCTTCACCGAGATCTTCCCCGGCCGCAGCGAGGTACCGAAGACGCTGATCTTCGCCAAGGACGACTCGCACGCCGACGACATCGTCCAGATCGTGCGCGAGGAGTTCGGCAAGGGCGACGACTTCGCCGTCAAGATCACCTACCGCTCGACCGGCCGCAAGCCGGACGAGATGATCGCCGAGTTCCGCAACTCCTACAACCCGCGCATCGCCGTCACCGTGGACATGATCGCGACCGGCACCGACGTCCGCCCGCTCGAGTGCGTCTTCTTCATGCGCGCCGTCAAGAGCCGCACCTACTTCGAGCAGATGAAGGGCCGCGGCGTGCGCGTGATCGACGAGGCCGACTTCCGGTCGGTGACCCCGGACGCGCGGGCGAAGGACCGGTTCGTGATCGTCGACGCGGTCGGGGTGACCGAGCTCGACCTGAGCGACACGCAGCCGCTCGACCGCCAGCCGACCGTGCCGCTCGAGAAGCTGCTCAAGCAGCTCGCCTTCGGCAGCCGCGACCCCGACCTCGTCTCCACCGTCGCCGGGCGGATCGCGCGGCTCGACCGGCAGCTGACGAAGGACGACCGCGCCGAGCTCGAGGAGCTGGTAGGCATGCCCTTGCGCGACCTGACCCACGCGCTCGTCCAAGCGGTCGAGGCTGCGACGGAACGGCCCGACGAGGCAAAGCAGGTGCTCGACGCGGCGGTCGAGCCTCTGGCGACGAACCCGAAACTGCGCGAGCGGCTGGTCGAGGTGCGCCGCTCGTACGAGCAGACGCTCGACGAGTTCTCCAAGGACACAGTGCTCGCCGCGGGCTACTCGCTCGACGGCGCCGAGCGCGCCCGCCAGACCGCCGACTCGTTCCGCCGCTTCATCGAGGAGCACAAGGACGAGATCACCGCCCTGCAGATCCTCTACAGCCGCCCATACCGAGAGCGGCTGACGTTCACGGAGATCAAGGAGCTCGCGCAGGCGATCGGCCGGCCGCCGTACCAGTGGACGCCGGAGAAGCTCTGGCAGGCCTACGAGGCGCTCGAGCGCTCGAAGGTGCGCGGCTCCGGCGGCCGCGTCCTCACCGATCTCGTCTCGCTCGTCCGCTTCGCGCTCGAGCAGGCAGACGAGCTCGTTCCCTACCCGGAGCTCGTCGGGGAGCGCTTCCGCGCCTGGCTGCTTCAGCAGGAGAACGCCGGCCGGACGTTCACGCCCGCGCAGCTCGCCTGGCTGGAGCGGATCCGCGACCACGTCGCCGCCTCGCTCGCGATCTCGACGGAAGACTTCGACTACACGCCCTTCGTCGAGCAGGGCGGGCTCGGCAAGGCGGTCGAGCTGTTCGGCGACGAGCTGACCCCGCTGCTCGACGAGCTCAACGAGGCCCTGGTCGCATGAGCGAGCTGCCGCACGGGTGGGCAGCGTCAATGCTCGGGGAGATCGGCGAGTACTTGAATGGGCGTGGCTTCAAGAAGTCCGAATGGCGAGAGAACGGTCGCCCGATCATCCGCATCCAGAACCTGACGGGCTCAACCAACCACTTCAATTACTTCGACGGGCAGCCCGAGGACCAGTACACAGCACGCGAGGGCGACGTGCTCGTCTCGTGGGCGGCAACGCTCGGGGTCTTCGTCTGGAAGGGCCCGGAGGCCGTCGTCAACCAGCACATCTTCAAAGTGCGGTCGTGGATCAACCACGACTTTCACCGCTACGTGCTGCAGTCGGTCCTCGACGACCTCCGGCGGCAGACGCACGGCTCCGGGATGGTGCACATTACGAAGGGGCGCTTCGAATCGACCGCCGTCGCTGTTCCGCCGCTGGCCGAGCAGCGGCGGATCGTGGCGGCGATCGAGGAGCACTTCTCCCGCCTCGACGCCGCCGAGACCCTACTCATACGAGGCCGCACGAGGCTACAACGTCTTCGCGAACGTATCGTCGAGGTCGCGCTTGCTGGCGACTGGAGCTGGCGCGCGACAGGGGAACTCGCCGAAGTTCAGGGCGGCATTCAGAAGCAGCCAAAGCGAAGGCCCGTCGAGAACAAGGCGCCCTTCCTGCGCGTTGCGAACGTTCTTCGCGGACGCCTTGACCTCAGCGAGGTCCATGAGATCGAGCTCTTCGACGGTGAACTTCAGCGGTATCGGCTGCTTCCGGGCGACCTCCTCGTCGTCGAGGGGAACGGAAGTATCGAACAGATCGGCCGCGCCGCGATGTGGGCAGGTGAGATCGAGAATTGCGTCCATCAGAACCACCTGATCCGGGTACGGCCAGGTCCCGGACTCCTGCCCGCCTTTCTCGATCTCTACTGGAACGCGCCCTCGACCAGAATCCGGCTCGCCGACGTCGCCAGCTCAACGAGCGGCCTGTACACGCTGAGCACGGCGAAGGTGAAGGCGGTACCTGTCCCTGAGGTGCCCCTCGACGAGCAGCGCCGGATCGTCGCCGACGTCGAGCGCCAGCTCTCCGTCGTGGACGCCATGGCCGCCGAGATCGACCGGGCCCTTCGCCGAAGCGCCGCCCTGCGCCGCTCGATCCTCGAGCAGGCGTTCAGCGGCAAGCTCGTCCCGCAGGACCCCTCCGACGAGCCGGCGTCGGCGCTGCTCGAGCGGATCCGGGCGGAACGGGCCGCGGCCGAGACCACCACTGGCCGCCGTCCGCGCCGCCGTGCCACGATGCGGGCGAGATGACCCAGGTCGCCGCACCCAAACGCCGTGTGACGCTCGAGGAGTTGCGTGCCCAACGAAGCACGATCCTCGAGCTCGCAAGCGCGCGGGGCGCGCGAAACGTCGCGGTCTTCGGCTCGGTCGCGAGAGGCGACGCGGACGACCGAAGCGACGTCGACTTCCTCGTCGACATGGACGACGACCGCAGCCTCTTCGACCTCGGCGGGCTCCTGGTCGACCTCCAGGAGTTGCTCGCATGTGAGGTCGACGTCGTCACGCGGAACGGGCTGAGGGAGCGGATCCGCGACCGCGTGCTCGCGGAGGCGCGGCCGCTGTGAGAAGCGATCGCGCGCGTCTCGAGGACATCCTGGAGGCGTGCGAAAGCATCCGCCGAGAGGTGGCGCCGCGGGGAGATCAGCTCGAGTCTGACGTGCTCGCGCACCGGTACTTCGGCATCGACGTCGCTCTCCTCCGCCGTGCGGTCGAAGACTCCGCTCCCGCGCTCGAGGCAAAGGTCCGCGCGATCCTCGAGGAGCTGGAGTGAGCTCGAACGGTCTCGTCCAGCGGCTCTGGAACTACTGCAACGTCCTCCGCGACGACGGACTCTCCTACGGCGACTACCTGGAGCAGCTCACCTACCTGCTCTTCCTGAAGATGGCCGACGAGCAGACGAACCCGCCGTTCAACCGGCCGGCGTTCATCCCGGAAGGACTCGACTGGCAGAGCCTGCTCGTGCGCGACGGCGACGAGCTCGAGGTGCACTACCGCCACCTCCTGGCCGAGCTCGGCCGCCGGCCGGGCATGCTCGGCGTCGTCTTCCGCAAGGCGCAGAACCGGATCCAGGATCCGGCCAAGCTGCGCCGGCTGATCGTCGACCTGATCGACCGCGAGCGCTGGATGACGCTCGACGCCGACGTGAAGGGCGACGCCTACGAGGGGCTGCTGCAAAAGAACGCCGAAGACGTGAAGACGGGGGCAGGCCAGTACTTCACGCCGCGGCCGCTGATCAAGGCGATCGTCGAGGTGATGCGCCCCGAACCGGGGATGACGATCTGCGACCCCGCCTGCGGCACCGGCGGCTTCCTGCTCGCCGCGCACGAGTACGTCTCGCGCACCTACCCGTACCTCGATCCGGACGAGAAGCGGCACCTGCGCTTCGACGCCCTGCGAGGCGTCGACATCGTCGACACGGTCGCCCGCCTCTGCGTGATGAACCTGCTCCTGCACGGAATCGGCGCCGAGGACGCCGACAGCCCGATCGCGGTCGACGACTCGCTCAAGGCCGACCCCGGCGAGCGCTACGACATGGTCCTCACCAACCCGCCGTTCGGCAAGCGCTCGTCGATGACGGTCGTGAACGCCGAGGGCGAGACGGAACGCGAGGACCTGGTCATCGTCCGCGACGACTTCTGGGCCTCGACCTCGAACAAGCAGCTCAACTTCCTCCAGCACGTGAAGACGCTGCTCAAGATCGGCGGGAAGGCGGCGATCGTCGTCCCCGACAACGTCCTCTTCGAGGGCGGCGCCGGCGAGACCGTCCGCCGCAAGCTCCTGCACGAGTGCGACGTCCACACGCTCCTGCGCCTGCCGACCGGGATCTTCTACGCCCAGGGGGTGAAGGCGAACGTCCTCTTCTTCGAGCGCAGGCCGGCCTCCGAGGCGGCGGCGACCTCGACGCTCTGGGTCTACGACCTGCGGACGAACATGCACTTCACGCTCAAGCAGAACCCGCTCCGCTACGAGCACCTCGAGGACTTCGTCCGCGCCTACAACCCCGACGATCGCAGCGCGCGGAGCGAGAGCGAGCGCTTCCGCCCGTTTGCCTACGAGGAGCTCCTCCAGCGGGACAAGGTGAACCTCGACCTGATCTGGCTGCGCGACGAGTCGCTCGAGGACTCCGAGCACCTCCCGCCGCCGGACGTGCTCGCCCAAGAGATCGCGGAGGATCTCGAGGCGGCTCTGTCGGAATTCTCCGCCATTGCCGCGAGCCTGCGCTCCGTCAGCGGCGAGCCTGCCGAGTAGCTCTTACGTGGAGTAGTAGGCCACCGATAGTCGGCGAGAGACGCAGATGCATCCTTTCGATGCGGTCCGAGCCGGCTCGTTCCGCGGGTACGGTGCGCCGGTCGGAGCCCTGACGAGTCGCCGGCGCCTCGTCAGGGTCTGAGGGGGGCCGCATCAATGATGCATCTGTGTCCGGCCTGCTATCCGGGTGCGTAGCGGCACGGGCTGCCCGGGTGTGTTCGAGTTCGCGATTGAGGCGGGCGCCTTTGAGCTCGGCGAAGTAGGCGTCGGCTCCGTGAGCGTCCTCGCGACGAGCTCGCGGAGCGGCTTGCGAGGCGAGGTGGCGAGTTATTGGCGACCTATTGGCGACCTCGCCATGCCAGCCTTGGAGCGTGGCGACACGAGGTAGGAAGGCGCGGACTGACGTCGAGCTGGGCGCTCAGCTCGATCTCTTCCACGAAGCGGGGGCCCGCCCGCTTCCGACAGTGGCCGGGCGGCAAGAGAGCCTGAACGGCGATCTTGAGGGGCTCGCTCCGGGGATCGTCTACCTAAGCGAACGCGCCAGGGCAGGTAGGCACGCCGACGCCGATCGCGCCCACCTGAGAGCACTCGAGAAAGCACTTGCGGACGCTCGTGAGGCCGGTGACGACCGGCCGGCGCTCGTCGTTCTCGCCTCCCGACCCGGCCTGCTCGGTCCGCCGTCCCCGCTTTCCCCTACGCATCGGGTCTCGCTGCGGCAGGCGGGCGAGGACTGGCTGCGCCGGCTCGAAACCCAGCAGAAGAGCGAGAGCACGCTCGTCGGTTACCGAGTCGCGATCGACGACATGCTCGACTGGTCGGAAACGACCGGGCGCGACATCCTCACCGAGGCCGCGATCGTCGACTACCTGCACTCGTACCAGGAGCGCATGCAACCGGCGGGGGCGAGCTACTACCAGCGCTTCGTTCTCCTGCGCAAGTTCGTGCGCTGGGTCTGCCGGCGCGACGGCGTCCCCGACCCGTTCCTCGATCTCGACGCGCCGCCCAAGCCTCGCCAGGAGCGCGACTGGCTGACGCCCGAGGAGTTCCGACGTCTGCTCGACGCCGCCGGCCACCCGGAACGGAACCTTCCCGGCCTGGCCGAGCGCGACCGGCTCGTGCTGCTCGCCCTCGTCACGACGGGGCTGCGCCGTTCCGAGCTGTGCGCCCTCGACTGGCGCGACCTCGACCTCGACGGCCGCAAGCCGTCCCTGCTCGTCCGCTCCGGGAAGGGCGGCAAGCCGCGTCGCCAGCCTCTACCGGCGAGCCTCGCGCGTGAGCTGCGGAGGCTGCGCACCGCGCGCCAGCCCGAACCGACCGACCCCGTCTTCTGCGGGCTTGAGGGCGGACGGCTGCAGGAGACGATCCTTGCCGACGTCATCCGTCGCGCCGCGAAACGCGCGGGGATCGAGAAGCACGTCACCACGCACACGCTCCGTCACACCGCCGCGACCTGGCTCCGCCAGGAGCTCGGCGACACCCGCCTCGTCGCCGAGTACCTCGGCCACGCCGACCTCTCGACCGTCGCGCGCTACGCGCACGTTGACCGCGACGAGCTCTTCGATGCGGCGGCCCGCCTGGAGCAACTCGCCGTTCCTCGGGAAGAACCCGCTGCGCCGGCCGTCGCGGTGGGGGATGCTCCACCTGACGAGTCCTTGGTGGCCGGCGATCGCGCCAACGACTCCTCGAGCAGGTCGGACCACCCGCGCCGCCGTCGTCGGCGTCGCCCGAAACATCGTCGCAGCTGAGTTGGGCGCGAGCTCTCGGCTCAGGACTTCACCGCAAAGTTGTGAGCTTGCGTCTCGATTGCGTCACACGACGCTCATACGATCAGCGGCGTGACCGAGCAGGAGCAAGTCGATGCGCTCTACGCCGTGCAGGGCTTCGATCATGAGCTCGAGGCCCAGCTCCACGACGCGCGAGTGCTCGGCGTGCGGCCCTTCGACGCCGAGCGGGTGCACGTGTCGAAGACCTATGAGCTCGTTCTCGACAGCGGGCACCTCTGCATCTTCAAGCCCGCCGACGGGTTGCTCGAGGCGGCGGTGAACGGGCTGTACCTGGGAAAGCAGGCGCTCGCACAGTACGACCACACGCCGATCTCGACGACGATCTCGGAGTGCGCGGCATGGCAGCTCGCGAAGCAGCTCGGCTCGCCCTGGAGCGAGCTCGTCGTCCCGACCGTGATGAAGTTCCCGCGGGATCCGGAGACCGACGCGCCGATGGTCGGGGCTGCGAGCCTCTTCCGCGGCGGCGAGGTCGGCAAGCGCGGCTTCTACGACGCCGTGCCGGAGCAGGTCTCCTCCGCGGCGTTCTTCGACGCTCTCATCGGCCAGCAGGACAGGAACAAGGGCAACGTGCTCTGGTACGAGGATCGCCAGGTGATCTACTTGATCGACCACTCGTTCAGCTTCGCGCGGGCGGGCGCGAACCACGGTGCATCGGATCTCGTGCAGTGGCGGTGGAGCCGCGGCTCGCGTCGTCTCGCTGAGGCGGAGAACGATGCTCTGAGGAGGCTACTGGAGTCGGACGACGTCCTGACCTTGCGCCGGTTCCTCGATCCCGAGCGCCTGGAGGCGCTCCATACCCGGGCTCGACGCATGCAGGAGACTGGCGAGCTGGTTCGAGAACTCTGATCTCGGCAATGTTGACCTTACTCAAGAGATAAGCTAGGCTGCCGATAGAACCGACACCCAGTCCAGGAGGTTCGCAGTGATCGTCCTCGAGCTACTCCGCGTCATCCGAGACGGCCAGCCATGCGAGGCCGAGCTCGCTGTGCGCGTACGCGCAGACCGAGGCGAGGTTTCAGTCGAGGGCCCCGAGCCAGAGCTCGTTGACCTAGATCAGCCGGTGCTGAACCTGCGGAACGGGAGCACGATTGCGGCCGCCGACGATCCCGAGGAGTGGGTGCGCGGGCTCGCGGCCGCGTTCCGGACGCCATATCTGTCCGCCCACGTCGTCGAGGACACGAACCCGCTCCCTGACATCGAGATGGAGCCGGCGAACGTCAAGGAGCCCGTCTTCCGCTGATGCCTCGCACCGTCGCCTCTGACATCACGGCGCGCATCGTCGGGCAGGAGGTCCGGCGCGCACGGAAGGCAGCCGGCCTCACCCAGGCTGAGGTGGCGGCGCGGCTGGACACGTCGCCGACCTACATCACGAACGTCGAAGCCGGGCGTCTCAATCTCACGCTCGGTCAGCTGACACGGGTTGCCGCTGCGATCGGAGCCGACCTCCGGGTGAGCCTGCCGCTCGTCACGGTTGAGCCGTCGCGCGTCGCCGAGCCGGTCGCCGCTCGTTAGCAGGGCGCTCGGCGGCCTCGAGGCCCAGGTTCGCACCCAAGGATCGAGGGGAGGCCGTCGGCCTCCCCTCGAGTAGGTTCTCGGCGGGTGCGACTACGCGAGGCCGCGATCTTTCCGCTCCCGTTCGATCGCCTTGACCATCCGGGAGGCGATGCCATCGCGATCCTTCCAGACCGTGCGCAGCCCATCCGGCGTCGACGTCTCTGTCCACGGCACCGGGATCTTCATCTTCCGAGCCCGCTTCTTGAGCGGGTTAGTGAGATTCGCCGGCACGGAGCGGGCGCCCTTTACGCCGAGCGCCGCAACGAGGTCGGGCGAGGAGACCTCTCCATTCTGGTTGAGCAGCTCGAAGAAGGTCTTCGCCCGGTCGAGGACGCTGTCGCCCAGGTGATCTGGGTTGAGGAACTGCTGGCACGTCGCCTCGTCGTACGTCGCCGAGTAGGCCGACGACGTTGTGATCGGTCTATGCCCCACCACGAAGCCGCGGGCCACGAGCCGAGGCCCCAGGGCCTCGGCGAGCGCGTCAAGCGCCTGCGAGTCAGCCAATGCACTCATCGAACCTCCCATGTGTATATGTGGTACACATATGCGTATGCTAACACACATCGAACGAATCCTGGCGCGGTGCCCGCCGGCGCGTGCGGAGGGTTTCAGCCGACCCAGCGGAGCCGCTTGATCGCTCCGCGCAGCTCGTGAGCGTTCACGCGCGTGTAGCGCTGGGTCGAGTCGAGGTGCTTGTGACCGAGCAGCTCCTGGATCTGGCGCAGGTTCGCGCCCGAGCGCAGCAGCTCAGAGGCGAACACGTGCCGGAGCGTGTGTGGCGTCACCCGCTTGCGCTCGTTGACGCCGGCCGCGTCGACGTAGTGGCGGAAGACCTGGCCGAGCTGGGTGTAGTGCAGGCGGTTGCCCTGCACACCGACGAAGACAGCCTGCTCCGTCAGTGGCACGCGCGTCGCGTAGTACTCGGCGAAGAGCGGTGCGAGCGCCGGGTGGATCGGGATCGTCCGCTGCCGGCCGCCCTTCGCCTTGCGAATCCGCAGCAGTCGCCGCGAGAGGTCCACGTCGTCCCAGTCGAGGCCGAGCAGCTCGCTCCGGCGAAGCCCTGTGTACGCCATCAGCGCGAGCAGCAAGCGGTCGCGCTCCGCCTTTCCGGGGAAGTGGCGCTCCCAGAGCTCGTCACGCCGGGGCTGGGCGAGTACGCGCTCGAGTTCGCCCATCGTCAGCGTGTCCGGCAGCACCTCCCGCTTCTTCGGCGTCCGGAGAGGAAGCGCCGGGTCGCGCACGAGCCGCTCCTCCTCGACGAGGAAGCGAAAGAAGCACTTGAGCGCTGCGGTCGTCCGGGCCTGGCTCGAGACCGCCGGCCGCCGCTTCTGCTCATCCGCGAGGAAGGCGCGCAGATGGGTCACCTTGACCTCGGCCAGCGCAACGCCGTGACCATGCAGGTAATCCAGGCACGCCGAAACGTCACGCTCGTAAGCCGCGCACGTCATCGGGGCAAGCCGCCGCTCCGACCTGCAAAAGCGCAGGAAATCGGCTAGTTCTTCCCTCGTGCCTTTCTTCATTGCTCCTCCTTTGGGCAGCCTTCCGGCCCCCGGCTGGAGCGACCCTGAGGACTATCCGGCTTACAGGCCTGCTACGGGAAAAGCCTCGGAAACGGGGCTTTTCCTATGGACCCGATTCGCCGGCGACTCGTCAGGCCTGTCCCGCGGCGGGCTGACGGCGGTCTTCGTGGAACCGCTCGGTACGGTCGCCCGGCGTGGCCTCGCAGGCTGTGCCGGCTACGAGCCCCTCCGCACTGCGAACCGTAACACCGTCTCGGCCTTCCGCGACGCACAGGGGTCCTCCGTGCCGGCGTGTATCATTTCTCCTGTCCGACACGCGGAGACGCGGTCAGATGCGCTTGATCCGGGCGACCGGGCGAGCGGGATAGGCGGATCGCGTGGTGCGGCCGCCGAGACCGTGGGTCGCAAGAAGCGGCACCACAGGAAGGACTACACCGTGACTGAGGTCATGGATCAGGTCGCCTCCCCGGAGCTTCGCGAGGTCGAGCTCCTCCTCGAAGGGGTCGAGGCGGCAAGACGGCTGGAGAACGCGAGCGACAAGCGGCTCGGCATCGTCCGTCATCAGTTCGATGTCCCCGTTCGCTCGCTCGAGCGGCTGAAGATCTACAGCGGCGCGAACCCGCGGAAGCATCCGAAGGTGAAGAGTCGTGTCGCGCGTCAGATCCGGCAGAGTCTGCTGAATGAGGACACCGTCGCAGACGCGTTCCATCTCGCCCACCTGGGCATCACCGTCGTCGCAACCGACTTCAGGAAGATCGATGGCCAGGAGGACAAGTGGCTCCTGAAGTTCCGCGTCGATGAGGACGGGGACGAGCCCCAGGACGGCATCGTCAATGGGCTGCACACGCTCGCCGTCATCGCGGCCCTGTTCGATGAGGGGATCGAGATCTCGCCCCAGCAGTACGTCTCGTTCACGGTCATCACCGGCATCCCGGACGACGACCGCGCGACGATTGTCCCGTTCATCGCGAAGGGCCGCAACACCGTGCTGCAGGTCAAGGACGAGTCGATCGACAACCTCATGAAGAGGTTCGACACCATCAAGTCGGCGATCGACCCGTACCCGTACGCGAGGGAGATCGGCTGGGAGGAGAGCGCGGACGCGGATTACGACGTGCTCGACGTGCTGGCGATCATGACCGCCCTCAACCCGATCCTCTACCCGAACGAGAGCAACGGCAACGGTGACATCACGCACCCGATCATCGCCGCCGACCACAAGCGCGCGTGCCTGAAGCGGTTCGAGGAAGACACGCAGGCGTACAACCGGCTCGCACACCTCCTGCCGGACATGCTGCACCTGTACGACCTGATTCGGTCCGACGCTCGCGACCGGTACAACGAGACCGGCAAGGGGAAGCGCGGCGGCCGGCTGCGCGTCATGACGAGCCGGAAGGTCAAGGACCGCAAGACGGGCGAGAAGCGCACGATCGAGAACGCGCTCTACTTCCCGTTCCTCCGCACCGGCAAGAACGCGTTCGGGAAGCGCGGGACTTGGGAGCTGACCTACTCGGCGACCTTCGCCATCCTGGCCGCCTTCCGTAACTTCGTCGTCGAAGGCGAGGATGGTACGTATGAGTGGAGGGGCGGCTTCGAGGCAGTCGAGCGAGCGTGGCGGAAGCTCGGCGCCGAGCTCGTCATCACCTGTCAGGACACCGCCGAGACGCTCCCCGAGCACAAGATGGCCGTCCTGCTCGGACGGAACCGTCCGCTCTGGAACGGGCTCCACAAGATCGTGAAGGAGTACCTGACGCGACAGGAGTCGGAGCAGCGCGCCGCGGAGCTCGAGGCGGAGATCAAGCGTCTCCGCAAGCTCGCCGGCCAGCCTGCCGGCGGTTCGCAGCAGTAGCACCGCATGCGGCGATGGGGCCGGTGGATGCCGGCCCCATCGGCCTAGTAGGATCCGGTCCAGTCCCCGCCGACGGAGCACGACGCCAAGTCCTCCTCCCAAGGCGGGGTCGCGATACCCCATCGACACCGGCCGTCCGGCCGCTCGCGAAGAAGGGATTGATCGATGTTCAGCGTTGAGAACGCGGACTTCATTGCGGACAAGCTCGCGTCGGAGCTCCTGCCGAACCAGGAGTTCCGAGAGGTGGCGAAGAATGCCGAGGAGGCGGTCGCCCGTCGCATCGCCGTCGACGGTGTCCGAGACGGACGCATCGAGTTCGACGTCGACTGGCCGCTGCTCGAGGAGACGGGACAGTGGTTCATCGCGTGCGCCGACAACGGCGACGGGATGTCGCGCGTCGAACTCGACCGGTACATGACGACCCTCGCCGTCCAGGGTGCGGGCCGCAACCAGTCGTTGCGCGGCAACCAGGGCATGGGACTGAAGATCGCGGGGCCCACGAGACACAAGAAGGGCCTCCTGATCCGGTCGCTCAAGAACGGCGAGGCGACCATGGTGCAGATCGGTTGGAACGGCGAGGAGTACGGGCTGATCCCGCTCGGCTCCAACGACGAGGTGATCGTCCACGTGCCCGAGGACATGTTCCCCGAATTCATCCGCGCGAAGGGATCGGGCACGGTCGTCACGTTCCTCGGCAGCACCGACGACGCGAACACGTTCCTCCCCCCTGGCCAGGCTCGCGGTTGGCTGTTCAAGTACCTGCACCAGCGCTTCTTCCGCCTATCCGACGATGGCACCGAGGTCCTCGTGCGCGTGCCCTCGGGCGACGAGGAAGAATGGCCGCGCACACTCGACGAGGCGAATGACCGTCAACGCGGAGTCGGCGGTCGCTCTTTCAACCTGTCGAAGGTGCGCGGCACCGCGAGCATCTGGGGCGATGCCGCCGACCGGCAGGGTGACGGCTATCGGGGCACCGTCGAACTCGCCGGCGACGCTGCCAGCGATGTTCCCGCGGCGCGGCTGCACTGGTGGATCCTGCCGTCGGGAGCCGGAACCGACGTCTCAAGCCGCACCGCCAGCGGGGGAAGCATCGCCGTGCTCTTCCAGAACGAGCTGCACGACTGGCGGATGAGCAGCCAGGCTAACCCCTTCTTCGCTCGCCTCGGAATCCTCTTCGGAAAGCCGAGGATCGCGTTCGTCCTGGAACCACTCGGCAGCACCATCAGCTCCGACTTCGCACGCGCGCACGTGCTCGTCGGCGGGACGCCGGTGTTCGAGAGCGATGCGTGGCAGGTCTGGTCGGAGCAGTTTCGGGCCGCGCTTCCCGAGCCGATCAAGCAGACCATGCTCGACGAGCAGGCGCGGCTCCAAGCCGAGGATCCCGATCGCGCGCGGCGGATCCGCGACCGGCTCAAGGACGTCATGTCGCTGCTGCGGCCGCGCCGCTTCCGGCGCACGCCAGAAGGCGCGGCGCGCGCAAGCGGCGCTGCCGTCAGCGGCCCCGACGGCGGCCCCGGCGAAGCGCTGGAGCGGCCGCTTGGCCCGGGACAACGGCGGAGAGGATCGCACGCCCGCGGGATCGGCGCGGTGCTGACGCAGGTGGAGCCCGACGGCGAGCCGACGAACGAGGTGTTCGCGATGTTGAACCTCGAGCCGAGGTGGGTCAGCGAGCAGGAAGCCGAAACCTTCCCGATCGTCAACGGCAACGGGAAAGGACTACACGATCGAGCCGCTGCGCTCGCAGGCGAAGACGGCGCGACGGCGAGCATTCTCCTCCTCAACCGCGAGTTCCGCGGCTACCAGACGATCGTCGCCGCGATCAACGACTGGGCAAATCCCGACGGCGACGACGGGAAAGCGACCGTGATCGAGGCGGCCGCGCAGGAGTGGGTGGAACAGAAGATGGTCGAGGCGGTAAACGGGCTGCGTCAGCTTGAGAACGGGTCGACGTGGCTTCCCTCGCACTTCGACGACGCGTTGAGCCCGGTCGCGCTGACGGCGGCATTCATGGCCGACCGCTACCACACCCTGCGCGAGGTCAAGCGCGCCGTCGGCGCGATCAGGCAGGAGCGCGCCGCCTCCGCCTGAGAGTACCGCTGCGGGCGAGGCGACGGCGCCTCGCCCGCAGCGTCTACAGGAGCTCCTGCGAGACGAGTGCCTCGACGAGCGTGAGCGTAAGGCGAGGCGGAGCGGCGTTCCCAATCGCCTGAGCCTGCACACTCCGCCTTCGGAACTCCTCGAAACGCACGAAATCGGGCAGGAACTGAAGTCGCGCTGCTTCGTGCGGCGTGAGCGTGCGAGGACGAAGCGGGTGCACGTATCGCCCCTGGCCCATCGAGCCGAAACCGCTCGTGATCGTCTGCGCCGGAGCGTCCCAACGAAGCCTTCCGTACATCGAGCGGTAGGAGTGGTTGCCGTGGTGACACAGCGGCCGCAGCTCATTCGGAAGGTCGAATTCGTCGTGCGCGAACAGCCATGCGATTCGATCCCGGTTCGCCGGAGTCGGCACCGACGGCATATCGAACGCAGTCTCGTTCTCGCGATCGAGCAGATCTTCGATCGCCCAGCGCACGTCTCTACCGGGCACATCTGGGAGAGCCCAGTGCAAAGGCCTCTCTCTGGTCGCGACGAGAACATGGCGGACCCGCGACTGCGGCACGCCGATCCGGCTCAAGTTGAGCCGGCGCTGCGTCACCCAGTAGCCGAGCTTCTCGAGCGCCGCCGCACATCGCGACACGGCACCCCGGCGATCCGCGCCAACCCCCCGAACGTTCTCGACGATGATCGCCTTCGGCTCGACTAGTCGCGCCGCCCGTGCAACAGCGACGTACAAGTCGTTGCGGGAATCGTCGTGGCGCGTGTGGTTGTTGAGGGCAGAATGTCCCTGGCACGGCGGTCCTGCCAGCAGGAGCGAATCCTCCGGAACGTTCGCGAACAGCCTTCTCTCGGCCGAACCCGGGCGCGCATCGACGCGACCAGCTACCTCCGAAAGGTCGGCGGTGGAGTAACACTCGCTCGGGCCGCCGAGCGTCGCACGCACCACGCTCAGCGTCTCGGCATCGCTATCGACAGCAAGGGCGAGCGAGGCAGATCGGTGGCAGCGCCGCGCCCCCTCAAGTGCTCCCAGCGTCAAGCCACCGAGCCCTGCGAACAAGTCGACGATCGCAATCGGAGGCGTCCCACCTAGCGGCGCCGGGAGTCGATCCCGGCGGAGGTACTCGGCATCGAGGTCGCGGTAGGACTCGGCACGAAAGCCGGGCCTAGACTGCACATCCTGGACGGGAAGCACGCTCATCGGGTCAACCAGGATCTCAGAGACGCCGGTCGGATCGTCGAGAGGCGCGGATCGACGCCGCGGGCCAATCAGGGACGCGCGACCTGGGCTGACGTCCCCGACGCGAGGCGACGCATCATGGCGTCGAACCGGCGACGCGATACCGCGCTCGAGCTCGCGGTGCGCTCCAGGCTCCATGCTGCCGGACTCCGATTTCGGGTCGACCTCCCCATCCGCGTAGAGGGCGCTCCGCGCACCATCCGCCCGGACGTCGTCTTCCCGAAGCAGCGGATTGCCCTCTTCATTGACGGCTGCTTCTGGCACGGATGCCCGGAACACGGAACGCTGCCAGCCGAGACGAACGCCAGCTACTGGTCGAACAAGATCGACGAAAACCGCGCGCGAGATGCGAGACACGATGCGGTCTTGACGTCCGGGGGTTGGACCGTTCTTCGGGCATGGGAGCACGAGGATCCCGATGCCGTCGTAGACCGGGTTGCAGGGCTCGTGCGGCTGCGACGTCACGAAGCGGCGGGCGCCCGCGGCGGCCGCTGACCAAACCGACTCTCTGGTCCGCACCGCCAGGATCGCCGTGATCGGCCCGGCCACGATCTCGCCCGAGCCCGTCGCGAAGACGAAGCCCGTCGCTGGCACTCCGACCTTCTCCTCCGCCCCGCCGGCGAGCCGCACGGCGGACGAAGGATCGCCACCCCGCTGCTGGACGTTGCGGTAGTGGTCGCCGTCCACGTACTCGTAGGCGTTGAGTTCGAAGGTCGACTCGTCGTCTCTCCACGCGACGTCGTGCCAGCCATCCGGGAGCAGGACGGCAATGACTTTGTCGATGTCGATCAGGATGCCACGAAGCTCCTCCGAGTCGATGGGATGACGCCGAGCTAGCGGGACAGATAGCAGGCGAGACGCAGATGCATCCTTTCGATGCGGTCCGAGCCGGCTCGTTCCGCGGGTACGGTGCGCCGGTCGGAGCCCTGACGAGTTGCCGGCGCCGCGTCAGGGTCTGAGGGGGGTCCGCATCAATGATGCATCTGTCTCCGGCCTGGTATCCGGGTGCGTAGCGGCGCCGGCTGGTCGGGGCGTTCGCACTTTAGGCGGGCGTCTTCGAACTCGGCGAGGGAAGCGTCCGCGACCCCGACGACGTCGACCTCGAAGAGGGCTTCGCGCGCGATGTCCGCGAGATCGGCCATTTCGGCACCGGCGACCTCGAGCTTCGGATCGACAACCCCGACGACCTCGAGCGAGCGAAGCCGCTGATCGAGAAGAGCTACGACGCGAGCTGAGGCGGCCGGGTGCCCCCTACGTGGAGGAGTAGGGGGCAGGATGGACCGCGAGACGCAGATGCATCGTCGAGCCGTCCGCCGCAGGGATCGTCCACCCGAGCGAACACGCTGGCATAGATAGGCACGCCGAGGCTGATCGCGCTCTCCTGAGGGCTCGAGAACGCGCTCTCAGCCGCACGTGATGCGAGGGACGATCCGCCAGCCCTCGTAGTCCTCGCCTCCTCCCTTGGCGCCCTCGGTGCACCGTCCACCCACACGCTCCGCCACGCCGCGGCAACGTGGCTCCGCCAGGAGCTGGGAGACACGCGCCTCACGAAGAGCGGAGACGTTACCGCTCTTCGAGCGCCTCCGCGCCGACTCGCGATGACTAGAGGCGAGTAGTCGGCCGGCGAAGGTGGCGGGTAGCCTGCTCCGCGGACGACGAGCACCGCGCGCAGCAGCTCGTCGTCGATCTCTCGGAGCTCGGCGAGCATCGCGACGTCGAAGAGGTCACGGGCGAGCGCTCGCCGGGCGAGGGCGATCGTCTTGGCGGCGGCGAGCTCCGGCACGGCGAGGGTGTACATCTCGATCGCTGGGAGGTCATCTCCGAATGGGTGTCGGAGCTGCAAGCGGGCTGGGGAGAGCATGGGTACGCGGTCGAGGAAATTGACGTCGACCTTGAGCAGCGCGGGGCGGCCCTCGGCGCCGACGTAACGGAGGCGCGGATGGGCCATCGCGTAGCTCGCGCTCTTCGGCCTCGTTGTGGACGCAACGCAGACCGGCCAGCTGTTCTCGGCCCTGGGCGAGCAGCTCGCCGGCCACAGCCAGCGGGTCGAGCTCGTCGTCCTCGGCGGCAGGCGCCACGATCCAGGCGACGGCGATTCCGGCGGTCGCGGCGAGCATGCGGCGAGCGCGAGCCGGTAGCGAGGTGCGAGCGGTCGGTCTGATGTGCGTCGTCAGCTGACGGTGTTTCGGTACAGGCGCAAGGCGGTGGCGAAGAAGACGAGCAGGATGCCCGCCGCCCAGACAAGCGACTGCCAGACCCAGTGCGCGGCGGGGCCGCCCTCGAGCAAGGCGCGGGTGGCGGCGACGGTGACGCTCAACGGCTGGTTGCGGGCGAAGCCTTGTAACCAGCCGGGCATGGTTTCGACCGGCACGACCGCGTTGCTCGCGAACATGAGCACGAAGAAGGGGAGGATGCCGGCGATCTGCGCCGTCTCCGGATCCTTGGTCGCCAGGCCGATCGTGACGTACAACCACGAGAAGGCGTAACCGAACGCGACCACGATCGCGAGTCCGGCGACGATCGAGCCGGCGCCGGCGTGGAAACGGAAGCCGACCGCGAGGCCGAGTCCGACCATCACCGCGAGCGAGAAGAGGCTGCGACTGAGATCGGCGAGCGTGCGGCCGGCGAGCACGGCGGATCGGGCCATCGGTAGGCTGCGGAAGCGGTCGATGATGCCGCTCTTCAGGTCCTCGGCGAGCCCGATCGAGGTGGTCATACCGCCGATCAGGACCGCCTCGACGAAGATCGCCGGCACAACGTAGTCGACGTAGTCGCCGCCGGGGATGACGATCGCGCCGCCGAGCACGTAGCGGAAGAGCACGAGCAGCAGCGCCGGCTGGACGGCAGTGACGATCAGCATCAGCGGCGTGCGGGCGATCCGCAGCAGGTTCCGCTTTGCAACGCCCAACGTGTCGCGCAACAGCAGCCGCACCGGTACGCGCTGCGGCTCCGCCGCGAGCTCGCTGCGCGGCTCGTTCGCCTCCTCGCTCACGGCGATCCGCTCCGTGCGTCCTCTGCGCCGCGTCCGACGCGCCGGCTCGCCGGGCTGCCGGTGAGCGCGAGGAAGACATCGTCGAGCGACGGCCGCCGGATGCCGAGGTCGTCGAGCGCGATCCGCTCCTCCTCCAAGCGTCGGCCGACGGCGAGCAAGAAGCTGGTGCCGCCCCTGGTTGGGACGCTGACCCGCCGTTGGTCGGGATCGAGATGCGGCCTGCTCTCGGCGAGTTCTTCGAGCACGGCGGCCGCGCGCTCGAGATCGACCACGTCGCGGACGCGCGCCTCCAGCCGATCGCCGCCCAGTTGGTGCTTCAGCTGCTCGGCGCTGCCCTCCGCGATCACCCGCCCGAGGTCCAGGACGACGATCCGGTGGGCGAGCCGCTCTGCCTCCTCCATGTACTGGGTCGTCAGCAGCAGCGTCGTCCCCTCGCCCACGAGCTCTCTGATGAACTCCCAGACGTCGTTGCGCGTGCGCGGGTCGAGTCCGGTCGTCGGCTCGTCCAGGAAGAGAACGGGCGGTCTAGCGATCAGGCTGGCGCCGATGTCGAGCCGCCGCCGCATCCCACCCGAGTAGGTCTTGACCAGGCGGTCGGCCGCCTCGGTGAGCGAGAACCGCTCCAGCACCTCCTGGGCGCGCCGGCGGTACTCGCGTTTGTCGAGGTGGTACCAGAGCCCGATCAGCTCCAGGTTCTCACGGCCGGTGAGGAGCTCGTCGACCGCCGCGTACTGGCCCGCCAGCCCGATCACCGAGCGTAGCGGCGTCGCGTCGGCGACGACGTCGAAGCCTGCCACTCGCGCCCGTCCACCGTCTGGGCGAAGCAGCGTGGTCAGGATTCGCACCAGCGTCGTCTTGCCCGCACCGTTCGGCCCCAGCAAGGCGAGCACCGAGCCACGCGCGCTCGTGAGGCTTACGCCGTCGAGCGCTTGGGTCGCCCCGAAGCGCTTCGCGACCTCCTCGACCTCGATCATCATCGACGCAAGCCTGCCAGCCGCGGCGGCAAGGGGTGCTTACGGGGGAACCGGCGCACTCACGAACGTGAACGACGACGACCCGGTGGTCACGAGCAAGATCGCGTTCGCGCACCTGAATCAGTTTCCGGACCACTACACGCGGCTCGAGCGGATGGAAGAGGAAGCGCGGCGCGAACACGAGAGCGATCCGAGCTAGCCGGGCGCCGGTGCGCGCCCCCGCCACATGATCGTCTGGGGCCGCAGCGGGCCGGAATTCCCGCTCGGCATCGGCACCGACTTCTCGCCGACGGCGCAGCCTTCACACCGGCGAGGCCGTAGGAGCAGCCCGACCGGGCGGGCGTAGGTCAGGTTATCGGCCTCGTCTGCAGCCTCCGGCGCGGCGGCGGCCACATCTGTATCCGCAATTCCCCGCAAGCCGCTACGCGCTAACCGCACCCGGAAATGGGCGGGCGCCCCGATGCCGGCGCTCCGCCTGTTGGCGAGCATCGAGCACGGTGGAACAAGCGGAAGAGGAGGGCGAATGGCCACGACGACGTCACCGCGAAGGGGCCGCTACCAGGCGCCCGCCCCCTGTACGGCATGGGCTTCGATCGGCGTAGTCCGCTCCCAGCAGGGGTCGATCCCGACCGGGTGCACGCGACCCTCGACGGCGGCGTGCTGACGATCCGCGCGGCGCAGATGGCCAGGACGGGCACGCCCAGCATCGAGATCACAAGCAGGTGCGGCGTCAACGCGGAGGCGGAGCTCCGCTGTTGAGAGCGCGCCGGATAGGGGGTCGAAAATGGAGACAAGAACTCGCATCGCAACTGGGAATGGAGCCGCCGCTTCGCCCGTGAAGCTAAAGCGGTCGATGGGCCTATGGATGGCGACCGCGCTCGTGATCGGGAACATGGTCGGCTCCGGCATCTTCACGCTGCCGGCAGTGCTAGCCGGCGAGGCCGGCCCAGCGTCGATCGTGGCGTTGGTCTTCACAGGCGTCGGCGCGATGTTGCTCGCGCTCGTGTTCGCCAACCTCGGTCGCGCCCACCCGCGGACAGGCGGGCCGTACTACTTCGCACGTCGGGCGTTCGGTGACTTCGTCGGCTTCCAGACCGCGTGGGCGTACTGGATCGCGGCCTGGGTCGGGAACGCGGCGATCGCTGTCGCGTTCGCAGGCTACCTCGGCGTCTTCTGGGGCGACGTGAAGACGAACAATTGGCTCGCCGCGCTGGTTGCGGTTGGGGCGATCTGGCTGTTCACGCTCGTGAATATCGCCGGCACGCGCGAGACAGGCGTCGCGCAGGTACTGACGACGGTGCTCAAGTTCGTGCCGCTGGCGGTCATCGGGATCGTCGGCCTCTTCTACGTGAAGGGCGCTAACTTCACGCCCTTCACCGTCCACGGCGGCTTCGATTGGCACATCAACGCCGCCGCGACGCTCGCGCTGTGGGCGTTCATCGGCCTCGAGTCGGCGACCGTGCCGGCCGAAGAGGTCAAGGACCCGGAGAAGACCGTACCGCGGGCGACGATCCTCGGCACGCTGGCGACGACGCTGCTCTACCTGGTCGCCCTGGTCGCTGTGATCGGCATCCTCTCGCAGGCCGCGCTCGCCAGCTCGTCAGCACCGTTCGCCGACGCGGCGAACGCGATGTGGGGAGGCACCTTCCTCGGCCTCAGTTGGGGCAAGTGGATCGCCCTGGTCGCGATGGCGGCGACCCTGGGCGCATTGAACGGCTGGATCATGCTGACGGCGCGCGTCTCGCTCGCCGCCGCGGACGACGACCTGTTTCCGAAGCGGTTCGCACGCGTGCACGGAAAGCGGGCAACGCCGGTCTTCGGGCTCGTCGTCTCGTCTGTGCTCGTGAGCGGACTCGTGCTTTACGGCTGGAATCAGAGCTTCGCGCACCGCTTCACCGACGTCGTCTTGCTGGCAACGTGGATGACGCTGATCGCATACGCCTACGCGGCTGCGGCCGAGGTCGTCCTCTTCTTCCGCGAGCGCGAGCTGTTCTCGTGGGCCAAGCTGACGCGCGATTCGGTAGTCGCCGCGCTCGCGTTCGCGTACTCTGTGTGGGCGATCTGGGGCTCTGGCGAGCAGTGGCTCGCCAAGGGCTTCATGCTCCTCCTGTTCGGCATCCCCGTCTTCGTCTGGATGAAGTGGCGCCAGCCCGAGAAGCCGGCTGAGCCCTGGATGGATCCCGAGTGGACAGGTGCTCGCGACCTCTCCACCCGGTCGCCGCAGTCCCCGCAGAGGGCAGTACCCGACGAAGCTCCGAAGGTAGCGGCCGGCGGTGCCAACTAAGACAGACAAGCCGGGGGCGTCGGCGCCGGCCGGCGTCCCCGGCCGGGAGCCACACATGCCGGGGCTCGCCATCACGGACCGAGAGGAGGAGGACATGCGCACCACGGTCCAGGCTGACAACCAGACACACCGGGCGGATAGGACGGCGCCTCGTTTCTACGTCGGCTCCGAGGTCGGCGTGCTGCGGCGCGTGCTCCTGCACCGCCCCGACCTCGAGCTGAAGCGGCTGACGCCGGCGAACAAGGACGAGCTGCTCTTCGACGACGTGCTCTGGGTCAAGCGGGCGCGGCAGGAGCACGACGCCTTTGCCGACGCACTCGCCGAGCGGGGTGTCGAGGTCCTCTACCTGGAGACGCTCCTCGCAGAGACGCTCGAGCAGCCGGGCGTGCGCGAGCAGGTGATCGAGCGCACCCTGCGCGCGGTGAACCTGAAGCCGGCGCTCGGGACAGCGGCGAGCGAGTGGCTCGCCGGCCTCGACGCCACCGAGGCGGCCTCGCTCTTGATCGGCGGCGTCGCCTGGGACGAGCTCCCGTTCGAGCCGGAGTCGCTCGCCGGCCGCGTTGCCGCCGAGCGACCGGGCGGGTTCGCGCTGCCGCCGCTTCCCAACCACATGTTCACGCGCGACACCTCGGCCTGGATCTACGGCGGCGTCTCGATCGACGCGATGGCGAAGCCGGCGCGGGCGCGCGAGTCGGTTCACCTGGACGCGATCTACCGTCACCATCCGCTGTTCGCCGGCGCGGGTTTTGAGATCTGGAGCGACGGCTGGCCGCTGCCGCCGCAACTCGAGGGCGGCGACGTACTCGTGATCGGCAACGGCACGCTGCTCGTCGGCATGGGCGAGCGCACCCGCCCGGTCGCGGTCGAGCTTCTAGCCGAGCGGCTGTTCACAGCAGGCGCGGCGCGCCAGGTGATTGCGGTCGTGTTGCCGGCGCGGCGCTCCTCGATGCACCTCGACACCGTGCTGACGATGGTCGACCGCGACGCCTTCACGATCTATCCCGAGCTGAAGGACGCGCTCATCGCGTTCAGCCTGCGGCCGGGGCCGCGCGGGCTCAGCATCGAGCGGGAAGACGACCTGTTCGCCGCGATCGCCCGCGCGCTCGAGCTTCCGCGGCTGCGCCTGTTCGAGACCGGCGGCGACCGCTATGAGGCACAGCGGGAGCAGTGGGACGACGGCAACAACGTGCTCGCCGTCGCCCCGGGCGTGGTCGTCGCCTACGAGCGCAACGTCGACACGAACACGCGCCTGCGCCGCGGCGGGATCGAGGTGATCACGATCGAGGGCTTCGAGCTCGGCCGCGGCCGCGGCGGTCCCCGCTGCATGTCCTGCCCGATCGAGCGCGACGCGCTCCCCGAACACGCCTAGGAGGAAACGATGGCCGCCGCATCCGCCACCCGAACGCCCGTCAACTACCTGCGCGTCGCCGACCTGGCGCCGGCGCAGCTCGAGTACCTGCTCGACCTCGCCGCGCGGATGAAGGCCGAGCCGGGAACGTGGAGTGATGTTCTCCGCGCTCAGACGGTCGCCTGCTTCTTCGAGAAGCCTTCGACGCGCACGCGAGTCTCCTTCGCCGCCGCCGCCTACCGGCTGGGCGCGCAGCCCCTGTTCCTCCGCCCGGACGAGCTCCAGCTCGGCCGCGGCGAGCCCATCGCCGACACCGCCCGCGTCCTCTCCGGCTATGCGGCGGCGATCGTGCTGCGCACCTTCTCGCAGGCGGAGATCGAGGAGGTCGCCCGCTTCGCCGACGTGCCGGTGATCAACGCCCTCTCCGACCTGCACCACCCCTGCCAGGCGCTCGCCGACCTGCTCACGATCCGCGAACGCACCGGCGGCCTCGCCGGCCGCACGCTCGTCTTCTGCGGCGACGGCGACAACAACGTCGCTCACTCGCTGCTCGAGGCGGGCGCGCTCGCCGGCATGCGCGTCGTCGTCTGCGGCCCGCCCCGCTACTGGCCGAGACGGGAGACCTACCAGGCTGCGCTCGAGTTGGCTGCCCGGTACGGCGGCGACCTCGATCTCGTCAACGACCCCCGTCGGGCGCTTGCCGGGGCGGATGCAGTCTACACCGACGTCTGGGTCTCGATGGGCGAGGAGGCGGAGCAGGAGCAGCGCCTGGCTGATCTCGCCCCCTACCAGGTGAACGCCGAGCTGATGGCGCTTGCTAAGCCCGAGGCCATCTTCCTGCACTGCCTGCCCGCCCGCCGCGGCGAGGAGGTGACCGCCGAGGTGATCGACGGGCCGCAGTCGGCCGTCTGGCAGCAGGCCGAGAACCGGATGTGGACCGAGCAGGCGCTCCTCTACGCGCTCACGACCGGCGACTGGAGGGAGGGTCACTGATGCGGATCGTGGCGGCGCTCGGCGGCAACGCGCTGCTGCGGCGGGGGCAGCCGCTCGAGGCGCAGGTCCAGCGCGCGAACGTCGACCAGGCGGTGCGGGCGATCGTCAAGCTCGCCGCCGAGCACGACCTCGTCGTGACGCACGGAAACGGGCCGCAGGTCGGCCTGCTCGCGCTGCAGGCTGCGAGCTACGAAACCGTCGCGCCCTACCCGCTCGACGTGCTCGGCGCCGAAAGCGAAGGGATGATCGGCTACCTGCTCGAGCAGGCCTTGACCAACGCGCTGCCTGGACAGGCGGTGGCGACGCTGCTCACCCAGGTGATCGTCGACCCGCTCGACCCCGCGTTCGAGCGGCCGACGAAGCCGATCGGCCCCGTCTACACGGAGGCGGAGGCCAAGCGGCTCGCTGCCGAGCGCGGTTGGAGGGTCGCTCCCGACGGTCGCTCCTACCGGCGCGTTGTGCCCTCGCCCGAGCCGCAGGCGATCGTCGAGATCGAGGCCATCCGTCTGCTGGTCGAGGCGGGCGTGCTCGTCGTCTGCGTCGGCGGAGGGGGCATCCCGGTTGTGGCCGGCGAACACGGTGCGCTGCGCGGTGTCGAGGCGGTGATCGACAAGGACCTCTCCGCAGCCCTGCTCGCCGCGCAACTCGAAGCCGACTTCCTGCTCATGCTCACCGACGTTGCCGCCGTCGAGCGCGCCTTCGGGACGCCGCAGGCGGAGCCGATCCGACGGGCGAGCCCGGGCGAGCTGCGGGCGCTCGAATTCGCAGCCGGCTCGATGGGGCCGAAGGTCGAGGCTGCCTGCCGTTTCGTCGAGGCTACCAGCGGGCGCGCCGCGATCGGAGCGCTCCCCGACGCCGCCGCAATCGTCCGCGGCGAGGCCGGCACCCTCGTCCATCCCTCGGCCGCGCCGGTGGCGACACGCTGACTGCGCTGCTCAAGGAGCCGGCGCCCATCGCGGCGCTCGAGGATCCCCGGGAGCCGGTCGGCCGCCTGCTCCGCGACCTGCGCGCGCGCCCTGACGGGCTTTCTAGCCGCGAGGCGGAACGGCGGCTGGTGGTGTACGGCCCGAACGAGCTGCAACGCCGGGGTGGCCGGCGCTGGCCGCGCCACCTCGCCCAGCAGCTGGTGCACCCGCTCGCGCTCCTGCTCTGGGTCGCCGCCGGCCTCGCGCTCGCCAGCGGCTCGGGCGTGCTCGCCGGCGCAATCGCAGCCGTCATCGTCCTGAACGCGCTCTTCGCCTTCATCCAGGAGCGGCAGGCGGAACGGGCAGTCGAGGCGCTCAGGCGCTACCTGCCGCAGCACTCGACCGTCGTCCGCGATGGGCATCTCCAGCAGGTGGAGGCCCGCGCGCTCGTCCCCGGCGACGTGCTCGTGCTCGCGGAGGGCGACCGTGTCTCCGCCGACGCGCGACTGCTCGAGGGCGCGCTCGAGGTCGACATGTCAACCCTGACCGGCGACTCGCGACCGTTCTTCCGCTCCGCCGAGTTCGCCGACACGACCGGGCCGCTGCTCGAGGCGCGCGAGCTCGTCTTCAGCGGCACCACCTGCGTCGGGGGCGAAGCCCGTGCGCTCGTCGTGGCCACCGGCATGCAGACCGAGCTCGGCCGCATTGCTGCCTTGTCGCAGCGGGTTGAGATCGAACCGAGCCCGCTCGAACGCGAGGTTCGTCGCGTCGCCTGGCTGATCGCGGTCGTGGCCCTGGCGGCGGGCCTCGCGTTCCTGCCGATCGGCTGGCTCGCCGCCGGGCTCCCGCTCACCGACGCGGTCAAGTTCACCATCGGTTTGATCGTGGCCAACGTTCCCGAGGGGTTGTTGCCGACGATCACGCTCGCGCTCGCCGTCGGCGTCGCCAGCCTCGCCCGCTGTGGCGCGCTCGTCAAGAGGCTGAGTGCGGTCGAGACGCTCGGCTCGACCACTGTCATCTGCACCGACAAGACCGGCACGCTGACCGAGAACCGGATGCGCCCAGTCCGCATCTGGACGCCGCTCGGTGGGCTCGACCTGGAACGAGAGAGCAACGTCGCGGGCGCGATCGCGGCGGATCCCGTGCTCGGCTTCCTCGGCCGCACGCTCGCCGCCTGCTCGACCGCCGAGCTTGACACCTCCCAGCCGGCCAAGTCGCGCGGCGAGGCAACCGAGATCGGACTGCTCCAAGCGGCCGGGGCGCTCGGGGTGGATGTTGCTGTCGCGCGGCGCGAGCACGCACGCCGCAAGCTCTATCGCTTCGACCCGAAGCTGCGGCTGATGTCGACCGTCGATGAACGCGCCGACGGCGGACTGACCGTCCACGTCAAGGGTGCTCCGGAGGAGGTGCTCGAGCGCTCGACCATGATCGGTGGGCTCGACGACCACCGGCCGATGACCGAGGCCGACCGGCAGGCGGTACTGGCCGTGCTCGAGCGCTACGCCTCGCAGGGGCTGCGCGTGCTGGCGGTCGCCCGGCGGCGCCTGACCGCGGGGGTCGACCCGCCGGCCAGCCGGGAGGAGGCAGAGCGCGAGCTCTGCCTGCTCGGGCTGGTCGCCCTCTTCGACCCGCCGCGGCCCGAGGTGGCCAACGCTGTTGCCCGCTGCCACACGGCCGGAATCCGGATCATGGTCGTCACCGGCGACCACGGGCTGACCGCGGCCGAGATCGCCCGCCGCGTCGGGATCGCCCGCGCCGGCGGCGCCGTCGTCACCGGCGAGGAGCTTGAGCGGATGGACGAGCGAGAGCTCGACCGGCTGCTGCGCGAGGGGCGAGAACTCATCTTCGCCCGCGCCTCACCAGAGGCGAAGCTGCGGATCACCGACGCCCTGCGCGCCGAGGGTCACGTGGTCGCGATGACCGGAGACGGCGTCAACGACGCGCCGGCGCTGCGGCGGGCCGACATCGGTGTCGCCATGGGTGTGAGCGGCACCGACGTCGCCCGTGAGGCGGCGACGATGGTGCTCACCGACGACAACTTCGCCACGATCGTGGCCGCCGTCGCCGCGGGGCGGCGCGTCTTCGACAACATCCGCAAGTTCATCGTCTACATCTTCGCCCACTTCACGCCGGAGGCCGTGCCGTTCCTCGTCTTCGCGCTCGCCGGCGGCGCCATCCCGCTCCCGCTCACGGTGCTCCAGATCCTCGCGATCGACCTCGGCACCGAGATCCTGCCGGCCCTCGCTCTCGGGCGCGAGCCCAGCGAGCCCGGCCTGATGGAGCGCCCGCCCCGCTCGCGCTCCGAAGGGGTCATCCGCCGCTCGATGATCGTGCGGGCCTGGGTCTTTCTCGGGCTGATCGAGGCCGCCCTCGTCCTCGGCGGCTTCTTCTACGTCCTCCTCCATGCCGGCTGGGCTCCAGGCGACACTGTCTCGGCCAGCGCCCCCCTTCACGGCGCCTACCTGCAGGCGACGACAATGACCTTCGCCGGCATCGTCGCCTGCCAGATCGGCACCGCACTCGCCGCCCGCACCGAGCACGCCTCGTTGCGCGCCGTCGGTCTCTTCAGCAACCGCCTCCTGCTCTGGAGCATTCTCAGCGAGCTCCTCTTCGCCGCCGCCCTCGTCTACGCCCCGCCGCTCCAGCATGTCTTCGGCACCGCGTCGCTCGGGCCGGCCGACCTCGCCATCCTCGCCGCCTTCCCGCTCTTCGTCTGGGGCGCCGACGAGCTGCGTCGCGCCCGCCTTCGCCGCCGCGCGGACGGACAGGCGGCTTTGTGGCGGCAGGCTGTCGGTGTGAGCCGGGCTGGGCATCGCCGAGCGACGAATCGGGGCGAAGCTCGGCTCGGCCGTGACGACGGGTGAGGGTGAGCAAACCCGCTCTGCGCGGGACTCGCCGTCGGACGATCGCCGGTGCTGCTTGGGAACACGTTCTTCGGCTTGTGGCCGCTCGATCCTGCGGTCGGCCTGGCCATCGCCGTCGCAGCCGTCCAGAGCTTCCAGGCATGGAGGGGCGAGGCCCGCGAAGGCTGCTGCCGAACGCGCCGGCCGCGTAACGTAACGTCCGGGCCCGACCGCCACCCTCGACGGCGCGTCGGAGGTCGCCACGGGAAGGCCGCAGCCGGGCTCAGCGTCGGCAGGACGCGCAGCCATGAGACCAGCCAGCGGTCGCCGAGGCGCTCCTGCCAGTCGTGACCACTGTCGAGTACGCCGCACTGCCGGTGCGCGCAGCTCCGACCACTCCCTGCCTTCGAGAAGACGGCGTCCGGCCTTTGGCGTCCGACCCCCCACTGCGTCGTCGACGGATGGGTCGAGCGTGCCGACCACCCCCGACGGCCCCAGCGGCGGCGCGCTTCGTCGGCGCGGGCTGGCCCGATGTGAGCGTCGTCGTGATCTCGGTCTGGTGAGGCGAGACGATACCGCGGCGGACGGCTGCGCGAGCCCGGCCGGCGCAGCCGTCCGCTACGCGCCGACCAGGCTGGCAGCCTCCGCAGCCGTCGTCCGCCCGCGCCGCCTCGCGCGCGGCAGGTCGAAGCGGTCGAGGTTCATCACCTTGTCCCAGGCGGAGACGAAGTCCCGCACGAACTGCGCTTCCGCGTCGTCGCAGGCGTAGAACTCCGCGAGCGCCCGCAGCTGCGAGTTCGCGCCGAAGACGAGGTCGACCGCGGTCGCCGTCCAGCGCCGCTCGCCGCTG
>Ga0209061_1001964_pt1 | contig 29340 bp, 18 predicted proteins | sample Coa_R1_10_FD_187157 | JGI IMG/M metagenome (GOLD analysis project Ga0209061, IMG submission 187157) | Surface soil microbial communities from Centralia Pennsylvania, which are recovering from an underground coalmine fire - Coalmine... | ecosystem: Environmental > Terrestrial > Soil >... | reverse complement strand
AAAGAAACACAAGCTTATAGAAAAACGGCAATTGCCGCTCACTCAATATAATGAGAGCCGTGTTGTCGGATTTATTCTATCTTTATTCTCCGGCCCAAACACCTGCACTTCGGGTCGGTCTGCTGCTAGATAGTTATTTCTTACCCGCCGCGTTTGCTGAGGTGATCAAAGACATCCAAAATAGTAACTTTGCCCGGATCACGCTGCTCGTCTTCAATGAACCGGCTCAATCGACTACCGTCGCACCGGTGCGCCGTCCGCTTATCGTTCGATTGTTACGGTTGCTGTCCAACCAAAGCCAGCGCCGTTACTTAGCTTGGAATCTTTATTGTAAGCTCGATCAAAAGCTGGCAAAGAATCTCCCCGATCCAACGGCGCTAGTAGATTGCTCCGGCATGCTCGAGGGGATCCATCAGCTTCATGTTGCGCCCATCACCAAGGGATTCGTGCACAGATTTCCCCCGGAAGCAGTGGAAACCCTTAAAGAATACAACCTGGACGTCTTGCTACGTTTTGGTTTCAACATTCTGCGGGGCGATGTACTTCGAGCGGCAAGATATGGGATCTGGTCTTTTCATCACGACGATAACGACCATTATCGGGGAGGGCCGGCCTGTTTTTGGGAAATGGCGGAGCACAACCCTCTTACAGGAGCAATGCTTCAAGTACTTACCGAAGAACTCGACGCAGGACGGGCCCTGATCAAAGGCTTGTTTGCAACCGCTCGGGGGATATCATTGACCCAAAATCGCTTGCAACCGTTTTGGGGAACTACACACTTCGTTATACAAAAACTTTGGGAGCTGCATCAGCATGGATGGGATTTCGTGGAAAGCCGCATCCTTCCCGCCGCTCCCTACAAAGGAAAACGTAAAATATATCGCACCCCAACGAATTACCAAATACTTCGATGGTTCGTTCCAGAGCTGTTAATAAAGTCATCGCGAAGGTTATTCCACTTACCCACTGTCTATCACTGGCGGATGGGGCTGCGTCTCAATGCTTCACAACATCTATCAATAACCAGTGAAGACTTGCATAACTTTCATTGGATCGAATCCCCTCCTGGCTATTTTTATGCCGATCCTTTCCCGGTGGAACATTCAGGACGGCAGTGGATCTTTTTTGAAAGTTGGAATTACAATCAGAAACGCGCCGTCATATGCTGTGCCGAGGTATTAGAGGACGGTCGCCTCGGTTCGCCCCGGCTCGCCCTCGATACAGGGAAGCATGCGTCCTATCCATATTTATTCTATGATGAAGACACCCTTTACATGATTCCGGAAACCCTGGAGCACAAGGCGATTCGCCTGTATCGCTGCATTGAATTTCCGGATCATTGGGAATTAGAGAAAGAATTATTGCAGGGTCCGTTTGTAGATACGTCAGTCCTGCGCCATAATGGCCTCTGGTGGCTATTTACCACCGTTCAGGAGCCGCGTACATACGCCAACATTTCATATCTATTTTTTTCCGAAGCCATCACCGGACCATGGCGATACCATCCGGAAAATCCCATTTCGGCTGATGTGCGCTGCATACGGGGAGCCGGAACCATCGAATATCGGAATGGCCAACTCATCAGGCCAGTGCAGGACTGCAGCATTAGCTATGGATATGGGATCAACTTTATGGAAATTTTGGAAATCAATACATCTAGGTATAGAGAACAAAGAATCCATTTCCTCCAGCCACCTCGCCATTCTGAGTTATTGAAAATCCATACTTATAACCGTAGCGGTTGCTTGGAGGTAATAGATGGAGCAACTGCGAGAGCCGAATTTAGCGTCATGCAGAAGCCTAAAAAACAAAAGTCTATAAAGCTAAATGAATAGTTTTCTGGGCCACTAAGTCATCTCCTAACATTTCCGCAGCTATTTCACCACTGGCACAATCAGCGCTGAGCGGTGCTCCGCATCGTGATAAATCGTGTTCACGGCTTTGACATACTGCCTTGCAAATTCGCCCGTCTCACCCGTATTCAAATTGCGATCAAAACGGGGAAAGTTACTGCTGCTGATCTCTAGCCTTAGGCGGTGTCCTTTGCGAAAAACATTACTGGTAGACCAGAGGTCGATCGTAAATCGATAAATCTGCCCCGGGTTCATCAGGTGCGGCGCCTCCTGCGAGTCGCGATACCGTGCACGAATGATGCCTTCCGTCAAATTCTGCGCAAATCCATCCGGCCAGACATCCACCAGCTTGGCCGTGAAATCAGTGTCTACCGCAGATGACTTTGCATACAACTCGACACGAACCGGACCAGTAACTTCAACATCACTGTTGAACGGCGGAGTGGAATAAACCAACACATCATCGCGAGATTCAACAGCTCGTTGGTCGCGGGGGCCCGCCGGCAGGTGCTGCGGATCGCAACACAGAGGTCCGCCAGTCGTGGGAACTGAGTTTGCAGGATCGTAGACATATTGGTCCGGCGGCTCCTGTCCCGGTACTTCTGTCGAAAGCACGCCGTTTCCACGCAGCGAGTTGGCAGGTGAGGACGAATGAAGAAAATACGCCGTGGCTTGAGCTCGCCTCAAAGGCCAAGTCTCTTCGTCACGCCATTGATTCCGGCCCATCACAAAAATCCGCACCGGCTTGCCGGCAAATTGATTGTGTACACCTTTGAACAAATAGTCATACCAGGCGAGCGTGATCGCGCTCTCGTTGTATTGAGCCGCCTCGGGACCGAAATCGACCTCACCGATCTTCCGTCCGATTCCAGCGTGTCCGCCGACGGTTACCAGCAGATGTTGCCCGTTTCGGGCAGCCTCGCTGCCCCCGTGATCCCGTATACCCTCATAGTTACGAAGTGAGCCGCCTTGAAAGATGTCATACCAGGCAGCAACGGTCAGTGCCGGAACCGTAATTGCGTCATAGTGCTCCTCGATCGACCAGCGCTTCCAATACTCGTCATAGTTTGGATGCGCGAGCCAGTCAAGAAAATAAGGCGCGAGTTCCTCGGGCGAATTAAGCCGCAGTGATCCGCGCGGAACTTGAAACAGCGAATAGTGGCTGAGCGGAAGCTCCCAAATTCCCGCCATCGCGTTTGTATCTTGCTGAATCCTCCGATTGAGCGTATCTTGCGCCAGCCCGGAGGTCCAGGATTCGTTAAACCATTGTTCGAAGGCGCCGCCCTGATAGGTCCAGTTAGAGTGGTAGTTACTCGCCGTCACCACAGGACAGATGCCTGCCAGATGCGGTGGATGCGCGATAGCAGCGAGCATTTGTGTTGCTCCCACATAAGAGCCCCCAAACATGCCCACCTTCCCATTGGAATAGGGCAGTGCCGCTGCCCATTCCACCGTGTCATAGCCATCCTCGGATTCGTAGCGGAACGGGTACCACTCCCCTTCCGACGTGTACCGGCCGCGAACGTCCTGGATAATCACCACGTAGCCCGACGCCGCGGCTTTATAACCAAAATCGGCTCCGCCAGCCTTGTTGTAGGGCGTACGCTCAAGCAGTACCGGGAAGCGGCCTTCCTGCTTCGGCCGGTAAATGTCAGCGCGGAGAATTACGCCATCCCGCATAGGCACCTTCACCCCGCGCTCCACGGTTACTTCGCTCTGTGCCGCCGCAGACGCGCACGCGCCAAGCACGATCGCACCTAAAACCAATCCCCACTTGCAAATTTGTTTAACCATCGTACGAAGCGCTACGATACCACAATTTCTACCTGAACTTGACACCATCTCCATTCAGCCCTAAACTGCTAAGTTCGCCGCAGTTTTAGATTCTGATGGAAGTGGCTGCCAATGCGCATCTTTTATCCTCCATTCGTGCTGTCGGTGTTTGGCTTTTCGACGTTATGGCCGCTCTTGTCCCAGAGGGAGCCTCCCGCCCAGCTCTCTGCGCCTTTTGCAGACATTTTTAATGGGCAAATTCGGGCTCGCCTTTGGTTGCCCGATCCGGAAAAGGGGTTTTATCGAGGCACCCGGTTTGATTGGTCCGGGAGCATTGCCAGTCTCGAGTACAAAGGGCACACTTACTTTGGCCAGTGGTTTGTCCGTTTTGACCCCACAATCCGAGACGTGTCCTGGGATGCGAACCACAATGGTTATGTTGCAGGGAAGGCCAGTGCAGACGTAGGACCGGTTGAAGAGTTCACCGGTCCTGGTAATTCCGCTCCCGGTTACGACGAAGCCAGACCGGGCGAAACTTTTATCAAGATCGGAGTGGGCGTTTTACGAAAGCCGCTCGACAGAAAAGACGGTAAATATGACCGCTTCTTCCCATATGAAATTGTCGATCCTGGTAAATGGATCGTACGCACCGCCCCAAACCAGGTGGAATTTGCACAGACTATCGTGACGAACAACGGCTATGCGTATGAATATCATAAGACAGTGCGTCTGATTTCGGGATCACCAGACATGGTTCTCGAGCATACTCTGAAGAACACGGGTTCTAAGACACTGGACAGTAGCCTCTATGATCACAACTTTTTCATTCTTGACCATCAGCCCCCCGGACCGTCTCTGCATGTATTGTTCCCATTCGAGGCCACGGCGACCAGAGAAATGCTGGGACTTGCACAGGTGAGTGGGCACGAGATTCGCTATATCAAAGTTTTGTCGGCAAACGAGCGTGCCGCAACGGGAATCACAGGATTTGGGAACTCCGCGAAAGATTACGACATTGCGGTGGAAAACCGGAATACGGGGGCAGGGGTGCGGATAACAGGTGATCAGCCTTTGCAACGCTTAATGTATTGGAGTGTGGTGAGCGTTGCCGCACCGGAACCATTTATCCAGATTCACGTCGAGCCGGGGAAAGAATTCCATTGGTCATATCATTACCATTTCTATACCCTACATTAGGTCGCTTTTAAGCCGCACAATGGTTCCTCCTACCGGAAGGTGAAAGTTGGGCATGATTCCGCGCTCTATTGGCTTGGCCTCATTGCTTAATAATCGAACCGTCGCGCAGACGCACCTCACCCCATCCACCGTTGAGTCGTTTCCGTTCCCCCTTTTCGGAGCCAAAAGGAAACTTCGCGGCAAGCTTTTCGTCGATTTCGATGCCCCATCCCGGCTTTTCCTGAACCCATGCATAGCCGTCCTTCAACACGGGGCACCCTTGAAAGATCTCTTGGGTCTCCTTACTGAAGCCCGTCCACTCCTGAATGCCGAAGTTATAGCAGACCAGATCAAGTGTAACGTTTGCCGCATGACCAACCGGCGATACGTCCCCGGGTCCATGCCATGCGGTCCGGACGCCAAACGCCTCAGCAAGCATCGCAATCTTTCTGGCAGGGCTGAACCCGCCTGCTTGAGAAACATGCACGCGAATGTAGTCAACCAGGCGCTCTGAAATCACGCTCTCCCATTCGTGTGGATGATTGAAAAGCTCACCCATTGCAAGAGGGGTGGCGCACTGCTGACGAATGGCACGAAGCCAAGACAAGTCTTCCGGCGATAGTGGGTCTTCGATAAAGTAAGGTTGATATTGCTCCGCTTGTTTGCAGAACTCAACTGCAAGCGTCACCGGAAACCGCTCGTGGACATCATAGCCGAGCCCGACCTCACTCCCTAATTCCCTCCGAAACAACGCAAACAGTTTGAGAGTTTCGCGGGCCTGTACACCAGGATCGAAGACTGGTCCGTCATGCAGCCCGCCTTGATTTTGCGACTGCCCTTGCGCACTGCCGCCAACGTGCACGTACCTTGTTCCTTCTGCAATCAACCTGCGACACTCCTCCAGGATCTCTGAGGCATCAGTACCTCGTGCATGCCGGTACACCTGGGCGGCGTCCCGGCATTTACCGCCGGCTAATTGATAAACCGGCATGCCGGCTTGTCGTCCCTTAATATCCCAGAGAGCTTGATCGATCCCGCTAATGGCATTGTTCAGGACTGGACCATTTCTCCAGTAGGAGCTGTTGTAGCACATCTGCCAGATATCCTCGATCCGGTCAGTTCCCTTACCGAGCAGGAGCGGCTTGAGATACTTCTCGACTGCAGGCCTCACTAGGTCCGCTCGTTGAGTGAACGTAGCACAGCCATACCCATAGAGCCCGTCCTGATCTGTCACAATCTTGACTACACTCAGGCGAGCCCCAGCCGGCTGCGTTTCGATTACGGAAATATCGCGTATTTTTGGTTGAGCAAGCCCTCGAGTAGCGTGCGCCACCGCCTCCTCTGCCTTCGCTTGACGATCGGCCATAAGGCCGGCAATGCTCGCAAGGCCTGTGCTTTTCAAAAAGCTTCGGCGAAACATGGATTTCCCCTGAAAAGTGTAGAAAAGTGAGCGCGCGGGTGCAAGGTTAACACAGTTACGATGACGAGCAGACCTAGTTACAACCTTCCTCTCGGGGGTTAATTCGTCCACTTTCCTCACTCGGTAACCCAAACCACTTTGAGTTTGGACGTTCAGTCTTGTAGCTTCAAACTGTGTGCCCGTAAACCCCGATGCTCCTTTCATATGCATTCGAAAATTCTGGCCGCCATTTTAGGTCTTGGCCCGCTTCTGTTCGGGCAACAAGCCGTACCCCTCGGTCAGAAGCTGTTTGAGACTCATTGCTCGATTTGTCATGGTGCGGACGGACTAGGCGGAGAACTGGGTCCTCCGATCGTAGGAAGAGTGCGCAACCGCACGGATGCAGAAATCGAGACTGTCATCTCCGAAGGGCTCCCCACTCGCGGCATGCCCCCGGTCAAACTTAATCCCGGAGAAGCAGCACAGATTATTGCCTACCTTCGAACTCTCAAGTTCGAACCCAAACGGCCACCGGAACGGGTGACTGTTGAGATGACCGACGGACGCAAAATCTCAGGCTTAGCCCTCAACCAGACCTCAGTAGATATGCAACTTCGTTCCGATGACGGCAAGCTGCACTTGCTACGTGTGGAAGGCCCCCGGTTCCGCGAAGTCACTTCACAGTGGGATTGGACTACTTACAACGGAGATCCCCGGGGAAATCGGTTCACTCCACTCCAGCAGATTGACCGTTTAAATGTCAGCCGACTAGCTCCTCGATGGATCTTTACCATGCCCAACGTAAGCACACGCGGTGAAACAACGCCAGTGGTCGTGAAAGGCATTATGTATGTGACCTCCGGCAATGAATGCTGGGCGTTAGATGCCGGTAATGGTCGTGAAATCTGGCATTTTCAACGTCCCAGAACGAAGGGGCTGACCGGAAACGGCGCAGGCGGGTTCAATCGAGGAGTTGCTGTCTCGCGAGATCGGGTCTTCATGGTCACCGATAACGCCCATATCATCGCGTTGAATCGCTTTACTGGTGCATTAATTTGGGATAAGGAAATGGCCGATTGGCGTCTCAACTACAGCGCCACTTCCGCCCCTCTCGTCGCAGGGGATCTGGTGCTATCGGGAACGGCTGGCGGGGAAGACGGTGTGCGAGGTTTTATTTCCGCTTACCGGATTGCAGATGGCACGGAAGCTTGGCGCTTCTGGACTGTCCCCAAACCCGGCGAGCCCGGTGCAGAAACGTGGGGCAACGACAAAGCGCTGCAGCACGCTGGAGGCCCGGCTTGGTTCACAGGATCGTACGACCCCGAACTCGACCTCGTCTTCTGGCAAAGCGGCAATCCCGGACCGGATTACAATGGCGTGGATCGGCCGGGCGACAATCTCTATACCGACTGTATTCTGGCACTGGACCGGCGTACGGGTGCCCTCAAATGGTACTACCAAACTACACCCCACGATGAGTACGACTGGGATGCCACCGAACCAGTACTGCTTGTCGATGCCCCCTGGAGAGGAGTACAACGCAAGCTGCTTTTACAAGCTAATCGTAATGGCTTTTTCTACGTGCTGGATCGTAGGACCGGCACTCTTCTGCTGGCAAAACCCTTCGTGAAGAAGTTGAACTGGGCATCCGGAGTTGGGCCCAATGGCAAGCCCATTCGAAAGGAGCTGCCCTCGGAAAAAACAGGCACTGTAAAAGTCTGTCCGTCGCAGGACGGTGCAACCAACTGGTATTCAGCCGCATATCTGCCGCAAACTGGACTGCTCTATGTCCAAACTTTGGAAAAATGCGATCTCTATTCTAAACGAGAAACCGACTGGGAGCCGGGCCGGAATTATCTCGGCGGCTCCTCACGGGGCGTTCCGGGTGAAATTCCGCAAAAGGTTTTCCGGGCCATTGACATCCAGAACGGCACAATTCGCTGGGAAATTCCGCAGCGAGGCATGGCTGTTTCCTGGGGTGGGGCGCTAGCTACAGCCTCCGGTCTCGTCTTCTTCTGTGAGGACAGCGGCGCATTCGAGGCTGTCGACGGCGCTACCGGAGAGATGCTCTGGCGATTCCAAACAAATCAAACTTGGCATGCTTCACCCATGAGCTACGAATTTGACCACGAGGAATACATCGCCGTCGCAGCCGGCGCCACGATTATCTCATTCAGCCTAACGCCTCAGCAAACTGCACCTGCAGTCCATGAGGTGGTCGCTCGCTGAAAGGTCGTAAAGCAATGAGTCCTTATGGAAAGCTTGAAAGCCTCCCTCAAAAACTGAGCCTCAATCCAAACTGTACCAGTCGCGGCTGATTGTACTGCGCAGTCACCTGACCAAACTGTGCCGATCCAAGCTGTGTGTTCGGCGGCGCGAACTGCACATGGTTGAACAGATTGAAGAACTCACTGCGAAACTCCACTGCAACCCGTTCTGTAACATGGGTGTTTTTGGAAACAGCGAAATCGAAATTCACAATGCCTTGTGCCCGCAGATAGGGGTCGACTCGCGGCTCATTCCCAAACTCAAACGGCCCCGGCAAGGTGTAGCAAGCCGTATTAAACCATTTGCTGATGCGGGACTCAGGAGATCCGCTGATGTTGGGGTTGCATCCGGCGACAAAGTTCGGCCTCGTTACGCCCGCTCCAGTCCCCGGCCCCGCATTCCCCACCGCAAAATCCGTGGTGAGTGTGTTAGGTGTAGCATCTATGAATGCAAGCGGAAAACCCGTTTGAACCGTCGTAATGCCATTCACTGCCCAACCCGAGGCCAGCTTGTCCATGAACCCATTTAGGCCTCCAAGCCAGCGCTTCCCTTTGCCAAAAGGAAGCTCCAGTACATAGTTGATAACAAGACGATTAGGAACATCAAAGCTTGACAGTGATTTTTCCCCGCTGATATTGTTGTTGTCCTGCACTCCCTGCCCTCCGCCCACATCAAAACGATTGGCCTCCAGCCACGGGCTTAACGTGTCCGCTGTGCCCACAAAGTGCGAATAGGTATAAGCGAGCATCAGCACACTCGATCCACCAAATCTCTTTTGTATTCGAGCCTGCATCGAGTTATAACTCGAATCACCTAACGAGGGAGCAAATGCCGAGACATACAGATATTGAGGATAGGGCTTAAGCAGATATCCATATGCCACCGTGGGCTGTCCCAGAACACCAGCGCTTGCTGGGATAATGCCATAAAACGGATTGGGCACCTGAGTCAGGAGTTGACTTCCGAGCGAAAGAGCAGAGTCTGGAATTTGGTCGAGGTTGATCGAGTAAAGGGGTAGATGCGTCCCCTTCGATCCTGCATACCCTAAATCGGCCATAAATCCATTTGCAATCTGATATTGCACGTCGAAATTCCACTGCTGCGTGTATGGATAGGGTTGGTTCTGCAGAGGGGAACCGATCCCCTGGCCAATGAGGCTGTTGAGATAGCTTTGATTGCGACCGGGAGGGGTGGCGATGCCTGTCGGGAACGGATTGCTAAGAGTTGTCGCCAAATCTGGTGTTAATCCTCCATTGAGCGAAGTCGTCATCGTGGTCGTGGCAATATTGACTGGCGAATTGTACGGGCCGAGGCTAAATGCAACGGTGTTGGGAAGATAAGCTATCCCATAGCCAGAGCGAATCACCAGTTTGTCCGTAGCACTGTAAGCTATGCCAACACGAGGACTGAAGAGATCCCAGTGCAGCGCCTGCCAGGTGCTTCTTGGATTATCAGGCGTATTGGTCAAGGCTAGTCCGCCAGTAATGGTGCGTCCGATAGCCTGCGAAAGCACCGGTTGAGGCAAACTTAGATCAAGCGACGTCAAACTTCCATGTTTCTCCGAAAACGACCCCGGTTGCTCCCATCGAACTCCCAGGTTCACAGTAAGTTTCCGGTTGACGCGCCATGCGTCATTGATATAGAGCCCTCCATAATACAGAATGCCAGCCGATAGCGCCGGACTTTGCGCGCTTCCCGACGACGGAAACCCTAGCATCCAGGAAGCAAAGCCATATCCGGTATTCTGTGGCGAGCCGGGTGTCGCTCCGGATGCAAGCGGCAGGCGCGAGGTGAAGCCGGAATCAAAGTTGAAAGTACCGGTGGGGCTGTTACTTTGTGCGTAGTACCACTCAATCCGGCGCGCCTCTCCGCCAAAATGAAGCGTGTGTGATCCGAGTATTTTTGTGATACTACCGGAGACATTATATGAATTATCCGTATCCAGAATTACAGGAATTGTATTGAAATTGTACATGCCAGCCACGTTCGGCTCCGGAAGCTCGGCAAATGCGACCTGACTCTGATATGCTCCCCAGCTTGGCCCAATTTGACTTAGGTTGTAGTTGCAACAGGAAATCGGAATCGTCTTATCGACAAAACGTAGAAACGATGCCCGAAAATCCGCAATTGTTGTCGGACTGATGGTATTGGTGTATCCGATGACAGCCTGATGTGTCGCATAGCCATTATCCGTGCCGGTATCGTTGAGAAGTGCTGAGTTCGGCGTATTATTCTTGTGCCACCAGGTAAACCTGCCGAATAACTGTTGATTGGGGCTGATTTGATGGTCGAAACGTCCGATATATTGGTTGTAATTGAAGGGACGCGTATAGGTGACTTGATAATTGTTGACAACTCCAGGCAGATTAGGCAACGGCCATAGCTGCGAAGCAAGATTGATAGCCGCAAGATTCAATCGATTTGCCGGGATCATGTTCCCGTTGAATGACTGACGCGTGTAGACTCCATTCACAAGAGTGGTTGCCAAGGGATCGAAAATCTGCGGAATACCTGGAGCCGAGAAGTCGCCATTGCGCATGGCTGCAGTCGGAACCGTAGTGAGATTCGTTGTGCCTTGACGGAGAATGAATCCCTCATAGCTGATGAAGTAAAAGGTTCGATTTCTGATAACCGGGCCTCCGTTGGTAACGCCAAATTGATTCTGGTTGAATGCAGGCCGCGCCGCTCCAATCCGGTTGTTAAAGAAGTTGTTTGCATTGAGATCGCGGTTGCGCAAAAATTCATAGGCTTCACCGTGGAATTCATTGGTGCCGCTCCGCGTGCTCATATTGACAATGCCACCAGCAAAGCGGCCAAATTCGGGACTGATCGCGTTGGTATCGATCTTAAACTCTTGGATCGCTTCCTGGGTAGGCACTAGCGCTGTCCCATTGACATAGCTGACATTAATCGGGGCGCCGTCGATGTAAGTCGCGCTTTGGTTGGCTGTTCCGCCGCCGATCTGATAGTTGCCCCAGCCATTAACGTTGTTGGTGACCGGATTTCCGCCCGTCTGTCCCTGAGGAACCACACCGGGAGCAAGTGCTATCAGATTCAACACATTTCGGCCGTTCAGAGCGAGATTCTGTACTTGGTGGCTCTCGATAACCTGCCCGAGCGTAGCATCCTGCGTCTGCAAAAGCGGTGTTTGCGCGGTCACTTCCACAGTTTGGGATGCGTTGCCCAGTTCCATTTGAGCGTCAATTCGGACGTTCTCTTGCACTTGCACCGTGATGTGCGATCGAAGAAAATGCTTGAATCCACTTTGGTCTACCTCAACCTGATATTCGCCCGGTAAGAGATTAGGAAACGTATAATTCCCGGCACTGTCCGTGATCGTCTCACGGTGTTCGTTCGTGCCAGTATTGGTGAGTGAGACCTTAGCACCAGCCAGCACGCCGCCGGTGACATCAGTAACCGTTCCGACAATAGAGCCATACACGGTTTGTCCTCCCACTGGACGTTGCGTGAGGATTGTGCCTATAAGAGTGCACGAGACCAAAGATAAGGCACGGATCAACGTGGAAAACCTGCTTGTCATCAAGACCTCTGTGAAGCGGAATTAAAATCGAGAGCCGAACGGCTTCTCACTTCGCGCCGATCCTATCACTGCGCCGCACGGCAGAACAAGGTTAAAAGGGTTACGGGTGTTAAAGGCGCTTGGAAAGTCCCGGGATATTCCAGCCTAGGAAAGCGGCGAGCCCTCGTCCAACACCTCGATCGCATTCACTAGAGGGAAATTCTTCGAAGGGACCAGGGAAATCACCAACTGATCCTGATGGTTCGATTTCACACCACGCATGGTGTACACAAAGGCACGGTTCTCCCCTGCCCGCAAAAACAGATCGAAGTCGCGCTCCACGGCCACACCGTTACACAGAATGTCGAACAGGCGGCTGCCCGCGCCGCCACCTCCCGGCAATCCTGGACCGAGCCAGCGCTCCGCCATATATAAGTTGACCGTGTAGGTGCCGGGAGCCACCGGAATCCTGTAAGTGAGATTCCCGAACCGCTCGCCGGCCCAGAGGCCTGGATCAGCAGCACCTTCGGGAGCCTTAGATCGAGCGATCATCACTCCGCCAATCGCATACCGATCCGGTTCCCAGTAGCGTCCTTGCAAATCCGTATAGCCGCGCGGCTGTTCTACAATGCGGATTGGTCTAAGGCGGCCCGGAGTTCCCGGCGTGATCTCGATCGCATTTAGAAAAGGCACACCAATGATAGGAACGAATGAAATATGGATGCGCCCGTCGCCGCCAGGTGTGATGTCGCGGTAAACTTTTACATCCGCCGTGCTCGCCCCGACCTCGCCCACAACATCGAGCCGGCTTTTAACCGTTTTCCCGTTAATTTGAATGCCGAATGCGCGGCTTGCCTCGCCGCCATACCCGGCTGTGTTCTCCTCTCCAAAGAACGTTTCAGCAAAATACAGCCGGACTTCATAATCTCCGGGCGCAACGGGAATGCTGTAGCGAAACTGTCCTTGCCGTCTGCTCTGGAACAGGCGAGGATCACGCGTTCCGAATATCATCTGCCCCGGCAGCTCAACAACATTCCCACCTTCAAAATCATGATCTGGCTCCCAGATGCGGCCAAATCCATCCGTAAATGTCCCCGCCTTGAGTCCGCACAGAATGCGGACCGTATCCGGCCCGGCAAAGGCAACCGCCGGAGAAGCTCCTGCTGGAGGCACGCGCGACACTGGCAACTTCGACTTGCGCACGACAAACATCAGTGATGTAGCAATCAATAGGATCAAAGTTCCAGCTAGAAACGCCCATTGATTCCAAGGCGTCTTCTTCACACTCGGAAAGGCGGGAGTTTCCAAAGCTCCTTCTGCCAAAGCGTGAGCCCCGGATGGCTCAGCTAAGGGAGCCCCCTCCCTCTCCTCTCCGCGCGCAGCCTTTTCGACGGGTTGCCGAATAAATTGTGGAATATATTGACCCTGCGGGATCACAATTCGCAGAGGACGCCCGGCGCCTTCTTTTTCGTAGTAGATTGCCAGACGCTCTCGTAAGCGATGGAACTGGACGCGCACGATCGCATCACGCTTGGGGTCAAATTCAACTGGGCGGCCAAGCACATCTACCGCAATGTTGTATTCCTTAATCTGGTCTGCAACACCTTCAAAGTGCTTCTGGCAAACGTAGGCCAGAATCTGTGCCAAACTCGGCGATCGGTCGAAAATGCCAGAATGCAGCACTGCCTCAAGCTCGGCTCTTTCTTGCACCAAATTGTCAGCCGTGACCGCCATAATTGTCTCTTGAACTATTAAAGAAAACCATCATAAGCCCGTTACAACAGGCGCCGCAACAACCAATGGAACGTTAACCAGTGTTACACTTAACTCCGCAAAGCTGGGCATCCCTTGCGTTACGGGCGAGAGTTGCCAGATCGTTGAATGTAGTCCACCCTCTCCGAGCAGAGATTTAGCTAAGCTATGTCGATCACCGCCCGTGAAGTCGTCGAACAAATCCAAAAGCATATGGGTTCGCCCTGGATCCATGGTGCCGATGTTTGCGAAGCTGGCAACCCGGAAACTCCAATATCCGGAATTGCAACTTCCTTCACGGCGACTTTCAATGTACTACGACACGCGGCCGATTCGGGCCACAATTTGATCATTACGCGCGAACGACCATTCTGGAGCCACGAAAACGTCGTGATGGAACATTCAGGAGGTAGCGTGGGTCCCTTGCGACCGGAATTGTCCAAAGACGCTCTCTTCCAGAAAAAAAGCGAGTTCATTAACCAAAATAATCTCGTTGTGTGGCGATTTCAGGAAAACTGGGACGCCCGTCCGGTCGACGGTCAATTGCAGGGCCTCGCAAAGGCTCTCGGCTGGGACAAGTATTATGCGCCAAAGCCTGACTCTGAGCCTTGGTCGCCAGGCAATCACATCTTCACACCCCCGCCCATGCCCCTGCTGCAAGCGGTTCAAGAGATGAAGCGCAGACTAAACTGCGTTGCCCCACGTGTCATCGGAGACCCTGCTCTCTACACAACCCGGGCCGCACTGCTGCCGGGATTCTTACTCGTACCTCAGCTCAGAAAGGCCCTCAAAGACCCAGCCGTCAACCTCATCGTATGCGGCGAGCCGGTTGAATGGGAAGCTGCCCCATATCTCATGGACGTCATTGCCTCTGGCCGGCGTATTGGCATGATCATCTTGGGCAATGAAGTTTCTCAAGAGCCAGGAAGCGGCGAAGTCGCTGCTTGGCTGAAAACGTTCATCCGAGAAATCCCAGTGGAGTGGATACCCGCCGGCGAGCCGTTCCACGAATTCAAAGCGGAGTCAACCTAAAATGTGGGAATTCAAAGTATCGCGCAGGAGTTTTGCATCTCTGACATTTACCGGCGCATTTGCCGGCTTGCTCAGTAGCAGACGTGCCTTTCCGGCATCTGCTCCGCTTACCGCCCGGCAGATCGTAGATCGCATTAAGGAGCACCTCGGAATTCCGTGGAACAACAAGACGTATCGCGACATTTTCCACGCTGGCGATCCAGACGGTGCAGTGCATGGCATCGCCTCCACATTTATGTCTACTTTAGACGTGATCCAGCGCGCGCACGCAAAGGGACTAAACTTCGTTATTACTCATGAACCCACTTTCTGGAGCGATGAAGACGCCATAGCGCCCCTTCTCGAGGACCCTCTGTTTAAGCTCAAGCGAGCCTACATAGAGCAAAATGGAATGATCGTCTTTCGTCTCCATGATCATTGGCACGCGCGCAAGCCAGACGGCATCTTCGAAGGCTGGAATCACGCCTTGGGATGGGAGAAGTATCTGGTGACTGGCAGCAACCGTATGTGGGAGCTGCCGGCAACGACTCTGGGCGCCGTCGCCCGGCATGTTGCGAAAAGCCTGAACACGAACAGCTTGCGTTTGGTCGGAGATCCCGATCTTCCGGTACGCCGAGTAGGGCGCGGATCCCATACGCTCTCAGGCAATATGGCAACTCTTCCGTATGTAGACGCGCTCTTGGTCAGCGAAGCACGCGAGTGGGACTCAATCGAATACGTACGCGATGCTGTCCTCTCCGGCGAGAAGAAAGGCATGATCCTCATTTCGCACGAAGCAGGAGAGGAGGCCGGAATGGACAACTTTGCCTCCTGGCTCAGGACATTCATCACTGAAGTGCCAGTGACCTTTGTCCCCACTCGCGACCAAATGTGGATACCCGCCTAATCTCGAGCTGCCCGCGGGGTGGCTTGCCCTCCGCCATGTGCCGCCATGAAATCCAGCCGGGCGGTGTTCATCTTCCTGATGCTGATAGTGTCGCCAAACTCCACCAGCCTTTCATGCTTCGGTTTCCACTTCGGCCAGGACACCGCCGCTGTGCTCGGATCACCCGTCGTCGCGAAAGCAATGAGCGCGGCCGTCATCTTCCTGGATAACTCCCGATCGTAATCGGTCCAACGCCGCGTGGGCCGGATCAGATTGAGCGCGTCCTGGGTGCCAAACCAGTACGGCACGTCGCTCGTATGATAGGCCCCAATCGTGGCTGTATCCTGATCCGCAATCTTCACGCCCGGAATATAGGGGTGCACGCGCGAGAACATAAAAAGATAAATGGGCGCTGAGCCGAACTTGGTCTGCTCCATTGCCCAGTTACGCGCACCGCGCTCGACCATTGCTTCGCGCGCCGCAGTCCGGCCCATTTCGCGCACCTCCTCATCCGTCCGAGCTGGATAGAGTTTCAAAAATTCATCTGCGTCCGACTTATAGAGTTTACGCGCCGCCGCTTCGTATTCGGCAACGGTCTTCGCAGTGCTCAGCGCGTTCGAGCTCTCATCGTGTGTGAAGCCCGCTATTACAGGCACGTCGTTCTGCTGATGCTGGGCGAAAAGCTGCGCCGGTGTGGCCGGAAGAAAATAGCCGTCGACATTGGCTGAGCCGACCCGAATCGCGCCGCCGCGCGCCCCCACCTGAAACTCCTCCTGTAGCGCCAGAATTCGGTCAGCCGGAACCTGCCGCATCTCATCGAGCGACTTGGCTTTCAATGCCTCCTGAATGCGCAAACCGGTTTTCTCTGCCTCTTCGAGTTTCGGAACTTGTCCGTTATTCCCCCACACACCGCCGCTCATTGCCACCACGCCGCGAAACAGACCCTTAGCCAGCGGACTTGCCTGCAGCAGCGAGACTGAGCTAGCTCCTGCCGATTGTCCCGAGATAATGACCTTGGCGGGATCACCCCCAAACTGTGCGATATTTCTTTGAATCCATTTAAGCGCCGCAATCTGATCCAAAAAGCCATAATTCCCCGATTGATGATGCGGCGACTCGGCAGTCAGTTCCGGATGCGCCATGAACCCAAGAGCGCCTAAGCGATAGTTGAAATTCACAAACACCGCGCCGCGCTCGGCCACTGCCTCGCCATCGTAAAGGGCCATGCCGCTTGATCCAATCGTGAAGCCGCCTCCATAGATGAAGACGATCACCGGAAGCCGCGCCCCAGCCCTCGCCGATGCCGGCGCCCACACGTTTAAGTAGAGGCAGTCTTCACTCGTCGCCTCTTCGCCGAAATAGTGATTAATGTTGTGCGGCCGCAGCACCTGAATGCATTCCGGCATCTTGCGGTCCGCATGATAAACGCCTTTCCAAGGCTTTACCGGCTGCGGCTCGCGCCATCGAAGATCGCCCACCGGAGGCGCGGCGAATGGGATTCCAAAGTATGCCTTAACGCCCGAGGGCAACACTTTGCCCTCCACTTGGCCGCTATCAATCGTGACCGGATCGCCCGGAACCCGCGTTTCCACAATCTGCGAACCAGCAAAGCCGCCTACTAAAAGCACAGCCGCGAGGAAACGGAATGTTTGCATGATGAACCTCCCCTAAAACTGATACTTCAATGCCAATTGCATAATGCGCGGACTTCCAGCCGTGATGATTTGCCCAAATTGCCCACTGCTAAGGGTGGTGATGGGATTCCCGAATCGGGCAACGTTGAAAAGGTTAAAGGCCTCTGCACGAAAGTCGATGTGCTGAGCCTCTGTGAAGGGAAAGGAACGCGACAATGCAAGATCCAGGTCCCAGCTTCCAGGCCCTAGGATCGTGCTGCGCCCCAGGTTTCCGAACTGCCCGGTGGGTGCTTTTTGGAATGCCCCGATGTTGAACCACTCCTGAATGCTCGGTTTCGGAAGCGAGGGATTCCCAACCAGGTTGGGCCGATCAGTAACACCGGTCAAAGAGTTATCTACTCCATCTGTGACGGTGGAGTAAAATCCCGTCTGTGCCGTAAAAATAGGCGACAACTGCCATCCTCCCGCAACACGGCGAACCCAGGAGGAAGAAAAGCGAGGCGAGCGCACCACCATCGAAAGATTGAAGACCTGGCGCACGTCGGCGGCGCAGTTTGCATATTCGGCGTTTCGGTTAAAGGGGTTCTGAAAAGCCGCCGCCCCGTTCAGCCCCACTTCGGCGTCGTCCAAACAATGCGACCAGGTGTAATTGGCGAGCACGGTATAGTTATGCTTAAAGCGATGCTGCGCCGAAAGTAATAATCCGTTGTAACTCGCCACGCCACCATCGCCAAACAGATTCAAAGCGCCGTAATATTTAGCTACGGCTGAATTCGCCAGATACATAACCCGTCGGTAATTCTCGTTCCCTGTCGTGGAACAAGGCCCCGCAGCCGTCAGACCATACTGGCCCGCCGCGCAGCTACCCGGAATGTATATGGCCGGATTCAGCACCGCGGGATATTCCAGGTGGACAGTTCTGTTACCCAGATAGGTGGCGCTGAACAGCCAGTCCCGAAGCTGCTTTTGCAGCGCAACATTCCATTGCTCCATGTAAGTCGGTTTCGGGTGGAGCAGAAAGGCCCCCAAACCCGTGCCGAACAAGGGGAACGAGATCGTGGAAGGCAGCGGATTTGGAAGGGGAAACGGATTGCTGCCATAGGTGGACCCCGCATACGGATTTGCAATACCGCCCACCGGAGTAGGAATGTTTACCGGATAGGCAAAGGGCGCGTGAATTCCCGTCTGAAGCCATAATGGGGTGCTGCTATAGAAAATGCCGTATCCCACCCGAATGGTTTCCTCCCCTTTGCCTCGGGGATCATAAACAATCCCCATCCGCGGGGCAAACTCGGCCATTCGGCCAAAGTAATAGTGATTGCCGGGCATCCCCTTGTCGCCCACAAAGAGTGTTCCTACGGGCGCGTTCGGAAATACCGTGCTGCGAACTCCGGCGTTGTACCAGCCTAAATCGAAAATGCTCACTTGGCGAATCGCATTACTCGGCGCCGTAAATGGATCCCAGCGAATACCGGCGTTAATTGTCAAATGTGGGTTAAGGCGGTAATTGTCCTGCGCATAAAGCGACGGAATATAAAGTCGCTCATCCCCGATTTGACCGTTGTTTTGAGTAAAGGAGATTGGCCTGCCAGGCATGAAGTCGGCCAGAGCGTTGCCGGTGATCTGGCCCGTGAAGCTATACGTTCCATTGCGTTGGAAATTGCTCGCCGAGTTCAGCCGCGAATTAACTGCATATACTCCCAACGAAATCTGATGCGCACCACGCACCATATTCACTTCTTCAGAAATTTGGTAGTCAGTCGAAATCCACGGGCCGGGCGCGCAGTTTGTGCACATAGGTGTGAAATAGTTACTAACTGTAAGGTAGAGATAATTCGGAATCGGGGAAGTAACATTGGCTCCCAAGCTCTGGGGCGTTGGTGCACCCGGAGGATCATAACGGGTCACAGCCGAGCGGCTGAAGGCAATTCGAAATGAGCTGATCGTGTTGGGATCCAGGATGAACGTGTGACCAATTACCGCTGATTGCACCGTGTCAGACAAACCTACGCTCGAATCCTGCGACATCGTCAAAAGATTATCCTTGAGGTACGGCTTGTGCTGATAATCCGTGATGAAATAGCGGACAAAGACAGACTGTTTGTCACTGAACTGATAATCGGCCCGGGCCAGGTACTGGTTCTCGTGATCACTGTTCGGAATGCCATAAATGAGCTTTCCGCACGGATCCGAAGACACAGGAATCAGCTTTAAAAGATTCAGCGCCACTGGACTGAACAGTGACGGGCTTACCTTGTTGCCAGCAAACGGCTGGCCCAGTGTGATCTGCCTTCCCCCATTGCAGGCGGGTGATGTCATCTGCGTGAAATCACCCTGCAAGGTCGAAGCAGTCTCCACATATGCGATATTCGAAGTCGGCACCAGACTCTCGTACGTTCCCTGGTACCCTGCAAAGAAAAACAGCTTGTTTTTGAGTATCGGCCCTCCCACATCTGCTCCAAACTGGTTGCGTTTTAGGCCATCCGTTTTTGTCGCAAAGAAGTTTCGCGCGTTGAGATCGTAATTCCGGAAAAACTCGAATGCATCGCCATGGAAAGAATTGCCACCGCTTCGAGTTACGACATTCACTACACCACCCGGTTCGGATCCATAGTTAGCTGGCAGCGAACTCGTTTCAACCTTAAACTCCTGGATCGCATCCGGAAAGGGCATAGGCAGGCCGACATTCGAAATGGGATCCATATGTGGCGCGCCGTCCAGCATGAAGAGCGTCTGTCCTCCTTGCCCTCCCGCCACAGAAAACGCCGACGATGTGGGATAGTTCTTATTCGAAAGCAGCGACTGACCGGCCACCGGGCTTGGCTGGAAGTTTACGGCGCCCCCGGACAGCGTGACCAACTGTGTGACCTGCCGGCCATTGAGCGGTAAATCAACCACGCGGTCGTGATCGATAACCTGCCCCACACTGTTATTGCGGGTCTCGACCATAGCGGCCTCCGCCTCCACGACCACCTGCTGGCTGAGCGCTCCTACGTTTAGCGTCACATTGATTTCAGGATTCGTATCAACCTGAAGCACAATGCCAGATTGGATATAAGTCGTGAATCCTGCTTTGGCTACTTCCAGGCGATACTCACCCGGAGGGAGATTGGTCAAGGTATAAGTCCCATCCGCCTCGCTAACCGTAATCCGCGCTACCTGCGTGGCGGCGTTGGTTAATCGGATTTCCGCCCCCGGTATCCCAAGCCCCGTCGAATCAATCACCCTGCCAGAGATTTGAGACACCTGTGTTCCCTGAGCAAGGAGAACCGAGTAGATGCACAAAACTTCCGCGCATAACACCCACAATAGGGAGATTCGCACTGTCAACCTCGCGAACTCGAATGTGAAATTTTGGTATCAGTGTATCTGCGCGGGGAATCTGTAACAACCAAGTTACGGTAGCGATACGGTGTCACACCGCCGCTACCCTTGGACCCACCCCTAAGCCCCCCACAAATTGGCCCGCAAAGTCATGTACTCGACCGCCCCCTCCCGTACTGCTCATCCGTAACATGCTCCATCCACTCGACTACCTGGCCGTTCCGTCTCTCCTGAATCGCGATATGCGTCAGTGCCGTATTCGCAGTCGCGCCATGCCAGTGCTTTTCACCAGGCGCAAACCACACAACATCACCAGGCCGGATCTCTTCAATCGGTCCCCCCTCACGTTGCACCCAGCCGCAGCCAGCCGTCACGATCAGCACCTGTCCCAGCGGATGCGTGTGCCACGCCGTGCGTGCGCCCGGCTCAAAAGTCACACTGGCGCCTGAAACCAGCGCCGGTTCCGGCGCTTCAAAAAGCGGATCGATGCGGACACTACCTGTAAACCACTCGGCAGGCCCCTTCCTGGATGCTTGCGAACCAGCTCTCTTGATCTCCATATGTCCTCCTCCACAGCTCCTGTATACGCCAGAACCTCTGGACTTTAATAAGCGCCAGCCGCGTGCCAAATCTTTGATGGCCACACTCTCGAAACCGGCCTGCGCATTAGGGAGCGATCGTCATTCCGCCATCCACCGTCAGAGCGTGACCCACCACATAACTGGCCCCGGAGCTGCACAGCCACAACACCACGGACGCAATCTCCTCAGGCCGTCCCGCACGCCCAATGGGAACACTCTTTGCGATCTCGTTGTAGGCCTGCTCGTCCCCGCTGACCACGTCACGAGCAATTTGCGTATCGATCAGCCCGGGATTGATCGCATTCACCCGGATGCCTTGCTTGATGTATTCGAGAGCAGCCGTCCTCGTCAGACCGACAACACCGTGCTTGGAAGCAATGTAGGAGCCGATTCCGGGATTGCCCGTCAAGGCCCCAACCGAAGCGTTGTTGACAATGGCGCCGCTGCCCTGGCGAACCATCTGCCGCAACTCGTACTTCATGCAACTCCAAACTCCGCGCAAATTGATGCCAATCACGCGTTCCCAATCTTCGCGCGTACTATCGGCCGTAAAGGCGATGCGAGCCATAACGCCCGCATTGTTGAAGGCAGCGTCGAGCCGCCCAAATTCACTCACTGCGCGCTCCACCATCACCGCCACCTGAGCTTCCTCACTCACATCACACGGAACGGCAATGGCTTTGTGTCCGGCATCCTTCAGTTTCTGCGCTTCCGCCTTAGCCAATCCCTCTCTGACATCGGCCAGTACCACCGCCGCACCCGCTTCCGCAAAGGCTCGCGCTGTCGCCAGGCCCATGCCGGACGCGGCTCCGGTTACAAGCGCCACCTTCCCTTCAAAAGATAACTGCATCTGGCAACCTCCACAGCTTTCTTCCCCTCTCCACCCTATCGAGGAAAGCAGCCGCTCGCTTTCCCAATCCTGTCAATTTTTTGCTCAATCCTGTTGGAATTTACTTTTTTGTGCACGAAAGAAACATTTTGCCTGTAACCTGAAGAAAAGGATTCGACCTATGGCGAAAAATTTGCGCGCTTACGGCGATTCCCAACTTACCGTGACCGAAATGCGGCAGGCGCTAGCGCAAAAATTGGCGGCTCATACGTCCGCAGAAGGCGCACACCAAACAGCCGTCAGCGGCCTCGTTCTCTACCGGCATACCGCTCCAAGCGCCTGCTATCCAACCACCTGCGTCCCCAGCCTCACTATATTTCTGCAAGGTCGAAAATTGATCAATCTCGGAGGAACCGAATACCTATGCGATGGGTCATCGTTTCTTCTCTCCTCGATTGAGGCTCCCGTTCAGAGCCAGATCATTGAGGCCTCAAAGGCAACGCCTTTTCTTGCTCTCCGCCTGCTCCTCGATATGACAGCCGTCCAGGAGATCCTGAGCCGGGAAGATCTGTCCAGTCCCGTATCCCGCCCTGCAAACAGCACCAGTCGTGCGTCAGCAGAGCAACACCCCTCACGACAGCGTGGATTGGCCGTGGGAGAAACCACGGCCGGATTGCTCACCGCCGCCGGACGGCTACTGGAACTGCTCGATTGTCCCGAAGACATCCCCTTCCTTGCGCCTCTGATCCAGCGTGAAATCATCTATCGCATTCTCAAAACGCCGCAAGGCGAGCGACTGCGCGCCATCGCCACCCGAGGCGACTTGAGCAATCGGACCGTCAAAGCAATGGCATGGTTACGAGCGCACTACACCAAGCCGCTCCGAATCGAAGAACTCGCCAGAATTGCACAGATGGGCATATCAACCTTTCACCATCAATTCCGCGCCTTAACAGCCATGAGCCCGCTCCAGTATCAGAAGCAACTACGCTTACAGGCAGCCCGCCAGCTCATGCTGACAGATGGAATAGACGCAACACAGGCCGCCTACGAGGTGGGCTATAAGAGCGTGAGTCAATTCAGTCGCGAGTACCGCCGCTTCTTCGGTCAGCCTCCCAGGCAAGACGTACGCACCCTTCGCTCAGTAGACAGTTCGAACACAAACTCCACGACTGGATTCCCTACCCGCAGGTTTCTACGATAGTGTCGCTTCCCTGCCCTGTAACCCGGTCTCGAAGCCTAAGGATTGCGCATCGGATGCGGATCCGGATTTGCATCAGTCAGTCTCAGCGCCCACTTGATCGCTTCAAAATACATTTTCTGAATGTCCGGGTTATCCCACGTCTTGGCATCGTGCCCTAACGATGAGTAAAAGACGCGCCCTTTGCCATACATTTTGGCCCACGCCAGGGGCACGTCGCCGTCCTTCAGGTGCACGGACGGCCGGGACATATCCAAATGACTCGTGTCTAATCGCAAAAGCACATCAATCTGTTGCCGCGAAAATTCCTTCGGCTGATAGAATTCATCCTTAAGCGTGAAAACTCGCGGCAAATGACGAACCGCCGGGAATGTCGGCTCTTCATTAATAATTTGTGCTTCGGTATTACCCCAAGGATGGCCGTCAAATCTTCCACCCAAAAGCTCCTTAAACTCAGGCCACGAGTCGAAAGCAGTGAGAGCCGTATGAGCAGCTACGAATCCCTTCCCTTCATCGTGAACAAACCTCAACAGATCGGCCCTTTGCTCTTGATCCAAATCGATTTCGCGATGCCCGAGAAAGAAAATGGCATCCACCTTGCCCAGACTTGGACCTCCGCTGGCAGGTTTGCCATCAGTCATCTTGGGATGATAGGAGATAATATTCGAATCAGTCCGAATATAGGCAAAGTAAGCGCCCGACTCGTATCCAAGACGTTCGATTACAGCCATAGCATGCGAAACGGAATCATGCTGGGCAATCCCATTCCGAGTATCAGCCCAAATCAGCAACGTCTTCTGAAATCCCGGGTGGCTTCCCGTATTGCTTCCGCTAACTCGCGTCCGTGGCGAGCCGTTAGAACCAGGATATGTCTCTTGCCCGGCTGGCAGACCGATCGCTAACAAAAAGCCAAGCGCAACGACCGCAAGGAATCTGGGAGCTGCTCGCTGTAATTTCCCCGAAACGTGCATCTCTCTGCACGGTATCACCGAACGACAATCTCAGCAAAAGGAGTAACCGTGACCTTACGGTTACGCAAGTCCTAATTGCTCGACAATATAAGTAAATCTGGAATCGGTTTTGAGAAAGTCGAATCTCGGATCTACCTTAATCCCCACCAGCTCGAAACACCGGTCCTGTACCGCCTTTTGCAGCCACTCAAACGCCCGCTCTACCTTGCCTAACGCAAAGTACACAGAAGCAAATTCAAACGGAGAGACGTAACGTCTCGTAACCATCTCTTGCAGTCTTCGTAAGATTTCCTCAGCCTCTTTCTTTCCACCAGACATGGCGCGTATGCGCGCTAAACCCGCATGCATCCTGGGACTATTTGGTGATAGCTGAATCGCACGTTGGAAGGCCGCTGCTGCCTCCTCGAAGTCCTTCCTTTGTTCCTGTATCAGCCCCAGGGTCCAATAAGCTTCCGAGAAGTAGGGATTTAACCCGATGGTATGATCACACTGCTCTAATGCTGCATCGAAGTCGCGTTGATAATAGTAAATAATCGCTACATCCCGCGCGATAATCGGCGAAATAGGATCCAGAGCCTGTGCAACCAGCAACTCCTGCAGCGCCTCCTCGAGCCTTCCGAGAGGCGCCAGGCAAGAAATTCCAAACCAGTGATGAGCGGTCGCATAGCGGGGATCGAGTTTAATTGCTAGCCGGAACTCCCGCTCCGAGCCAGCCCAATCCCAATCTTGCGTCGCCCGTACATGGGCAAGCGAGGTATGCGCCTCCGCCGAACTATCGCACAGCGACACCGCTGTAGAGGCGTTGTATGCAGTCTTTGTCCACACCTCCGCCGGCGCCAGTACCCCGTAGTGCCCTAAAAGACCGTACGCATCAGCAAGACCCGCATACGCCAGGAAGTACTGGGAATCTTCAACAAGTGCTTTTTCAAAAAATTCAACCGCCTTTCGAAGCCCCTCTTCCGTTCGCTGATTCAAGTGGTATCGCCCTTGCAGATATAAATTGTGTGCAGCCAAATTCTCAGCGGGATAGTGGCTGGAATGCAAACCCCGTATATTGGCGAGATCGCGTCTGATCTTTTCCGCAACCTTCTGCGCCGTCGCCTCCTGAACAAAAAGCGGTTTGTTTATCGGTCCATCAATCGATTCCGTCCATAAGTAACACTTGCTCGCAACATCTATAATATGCGCCGTAACTCTGACATAATCATCAAACTTGCGGACGCTTCCCGTCACATACAGCGCAGCATCAGAATGATTCGATTCCTGTGTAACTGAGCCATTCGGCCAGGCAATCAGACGAATATGTTCAACAGCAGACAGCGCCTGGATAATCTCCAGGCTGATTCCCTTGCAAAGATACTCTAAGTCATGATGGGGGCTAAAATCTTCGAAGGGAATCACAGCAATCGTATTTCGTAACAGGAGTGGGCTGGCGACCATAGTTCTTGAGATAGGCAACATGACCTGCCGAAAAACCGGCGTGTAACTGCCCTTTTGAAGCTCGATGCGTATCGCGTCACGCTGACCTTCGTTTGCGTAATATCGTTCTAAACGGCTACGGAGCCGCCTGGCCTGGACCCGCACGATAGGATCATTCCGTGGGTCAAACGAGGAATCTTTATCGAATACCTCAACGCCAAGAATGAATTCTTTCAGTTGGTCGCCGCGGCCCGCTAGCGTTTCTTGCACTACGAACGATAAAAAGCGCTTGAGACGGTCCGCCTGCTCAAACGATCGACTCGCAAGAATCTGATTCAGATGATATTGGATATCAGAATCCGAAATCTTGGAACTCACATGGTCGGTGGTTGATCCCAAAACCACAGCTACCTACTATATACCAGGACCTGATCGAGCAGATGGGGCAATGGCTGCCGCCACTGCGCTCGCTTGTTTACATCCTATGCTCACAATAGGTCTCACGGGTCAGCGTAATGAGAAAACAAGAAAGAGCAGACCAGGAAAGCATCGGAAGGAAGGCTTGCTCAAAGGCAGAAACGTCATAAATTCGTGAACCGGCCACAAGCTTACCAGACCAGTGTCTGTCTAGCAGAATGCCAATCACCGGCTGTAGCAGAGTGGGCCCCAGCATGTTGCCGATATTTGTAATCCCGGAAATCGTTCCAACATATCGAGCTGGAACGCTCTCTTTGCTGAAGGCAAATCCCAACACGCCGGAACCACACGCCAGCGCGGTCACCGCAGAAACGGCGGTAAATAGTGTGACCGAAAGACCAGGGACATAAAACATCAGAAGCCACCCTACAGTGGAAAGGCATGCGCCGGCAAGATAAATGGGCTTGCGCCTCCCCATCCTGTCGGAAAGGCTGCCCGAAATGGGACTGGCCAAGGCCCAGCAGATAATCATTACAGAACAGATAGCGGCCGCCGACTTCGCAGTAAGTCCGTACCGCCGTTCCAGGTAAGGCACACCCCAGAGCCCAGTGAAAGCTAAAATCGGGCCCACCAGCCCACCCTGGGCTAAGAAAATCAGCCAGGTGTTTGAATATTCAAAGACTTTACGAATGCCTCCAAATAACTCTCTAAATGAGACCGGCGCCTGAGTCCGGATGCCGGCAGGAGCGAAACTAAAAAATCCCTTCGCCGCCGGATCATTCTCCACAAAGACCAAACTCAGCAGCCCGATGGCAAAGGCCAGCGTTGCCGATGCCAGTACGACAACCCTCCAGCCATAGAGCTCAATGAGCAGCCGTAACGGAACCTGCGCGGTTAGAGCGCCGAGATTGCCGAAGAATAATCCCAAACCGGAAAGCATGGCAAATCTCCGCGGCGGAAACCAATGGGTCGCAAGCTTCAGCAGCACAAGCCATCCAACCGCACTCGCGCCGCCGATAATAGCCCTGCCAAGACAGGCAACTCCGAAGTCCCCCGTCGATCCAAATAAGAATGTGCCTAAAGAGACGCTAATCGATCCCGCAACCAGAATTGCTTTGGCTCCCCATCGGTCTATCAAAATACCGATAGGAATTTGCATCGCAACATAGAAATAGAAATAGAAAGCAGAAAGGCTTCCCAGTTTCTGCGCGCCGATATGGAAATCCCGCATTAACTCGCCTGTCATGACTGCAGGCGATACACGCTGGAAAAAGCCGATCAGATAAAATGCCGCTGCAATCCCCCAAACCGACCAAGATAACCAGGATGGCGCAGCACGCGATTCTTCCACTCCAGGCGCTTCTGCCTGATTCAGGCCGGCTACTTGCTGTCGCGGCGATAGCGTCCTGTTCCTGGTCCAGCCTAACCTTCCAAGGGATGGCAACTAATCACCTTTTCTGTAAATATCATTGATATTCCAATATCCGGGTGTGGGCGTCGGAGCATTTTCCATCGGAACTTGTATCACAGTCGGTAGGGATGCATGCAGCGCATCCTTGATAGCTGGCCCCAGTTCGTCTGCGGACTGAATAAATACGCCTCTTGCGCCACAAGCGGCTGCAATGGAGGCATAATCGACACGGTAGCTCTCCTCATTCCTCTTAAACATACAGCCAAAGTCCCAACCGTAATGCATCGCCTCCAGTCCTGCGATCGTCCCAAAACCAGAGTTATCCATCACGATCCAGACCGCCGGAATGTTTGCCTCCATGGCCGTCGCGATCACGGACAGGTTACTGCTGAAAGCGCCGTCACCAATTAGTGCCACCGCAGGTCGCTGCGGGCAAGCTAACTTCACTCCTAGAATCGCTGCCGGTCCGAAGCCCATCGTGGCCAGTCCGCTCGGCGTAATAAATGTGCCCGGAAGGCGAATCGGATATTGCTGCCCGACGCCATTCTTGTTCCATCCCACATCTGTCACAATAAAACCATCTTCTGGCATCGCTTTTCTTAGCTCATTTAGAATGCGCTCCGGCCGTAAGGGATACTGATTTGACTCCCATTGCTCGACCCAGTTAGAGGCAAAGCTCTGCCTTCCTCGCCGGATCTCTTCCCGAACCTCTCTCCTGACCTCCCGTCTTACTTCCCGCGCCGCCCTCGCTAATGCTTCGAGTGCGAACTTAGCGTCTGCCAGAACTCCTATCTCAGTCGGATAATTCCGTCCGATCTCATTCGGGTCGATATCAATATGGATCAGGCGAGACGGAGGAATCGAAAAGGTAAAGCGCGGGTCCCACGAACTCGAGTCTGCCTCCGCAAGCCGCGTGCCGACCGCCAAAATCACATCCGCCGACTTACACTTCTCATTTGCAATCGGAGTCCCCCAGAAGCCAGTCATTCCTAACAGCAACGGATGATCATCCGGCAGGCACCCTTTACCCATCAAGGAGTGTGCCACCGGAATTTCCAGAGTCTCGGCTAAGTCCCGCAGCGCTGCGGTAGCGCCGGATGAGATCACACCACCGCCGGCATACAGAACAGGATTTTTCGCTGTTATCAGCCTGTTGAGGATTTGCTCGACTGCCGACGGATGTATGCCGGGGCGAAACAGCTCGGCTGGAAAATATCCAAAAGCGTCAGCCGGCAAATCTGCTGAAAAAATATCCATCGGTACGTCAACTAAGACAGGACCCGGACGCCCAGCTCGCGCCAGATGAAAAGCTCGTTCTACAATGCGCGGTAAGTCCTCTGCACGATCAACCCGATAGATTCTTTTGCAGAACGGACGATACACCTCATATTGATCCGCATCCAGGTGTAGATTAATTTCTTGATGCGGATGTCGCCCAAAGTAGTAAGAAGGAACGTCACCTGCAAATACCACCATCGGGATCGAATCTAAGGCCGCATTTGCCACCCCCGTCGTAGCATTGGTCAAACCAGGCCCCACGTGAGTGAGCAACACGCCCGTTTTCCCGGAAGCACGCGCATATCCGTCCGCAGCATGCGCTGCCACCTGTTCGTGCCTGGTGGAAACAAACCGAATGCGACTTTTACCAAGCGCATCCAGCAAGGCGATGACGGTATGACCACATAGGCCGAATACAACTTCAACGCCCAGACGCTCCAGATACTCAACTAATAGATAAGCAGCAATCCTCGTTTGCGTCTTACTCGGTTCCGATAAAGAACCCGGTATATGATCCTGGATGGAACTAGCAGCGGTCTGTGACACAAATGCTCCTAAAAAATTTCGGTATTGTAAAATTCGCCAAAGAGCTCCTCGTCTGAGGGGCGATCCTCCGGTATGGGGCGACTCACCCATG
>Ga0209061_1001963_pt1 | contig 29375 bp, 16 predicted proteins | sample Coa_R1_10_FD_187157 | JGI IMG/M metagenome (GOLD analysis project Ga0209061, IMG submission 187157) | Surface soil microbial communities from Centralia Pennsylvania, which are recovering from an underground coalmine fire - Coalmine... | ecosystem: Environmental > Terrestrial > Soil >... | reverse complement strand
CCACGCTTATCAGCCTGTCCTCCTCGTCATAACCCATCGCCACCCCCTTGTACACCACAGGGTTCCCCTCTCCATCATAGGTGTAGGCCGTGTTCTGGTTGTCCGCATTAAACCCTTGGTTCACCCCACGAAACACCACCGAGTTGCCGGCATCATCGTAGCTGAAACTCTCGCTGTAGCTGCCCCCGCGCGTCCCGCTCTCACTCACCATCTCTCACTTGCTGTTATCACTATAGGTACTGGTGGTGCTAAAAGCCGTTAAAAACCTTAGCCGGCGGCACTCGGTAGCAGGAGCCAGCCAGAGCGGCAGTCCTAAGGAATGGAGCTACCCGCATGATAGCAAAGCGATGGTGTGTTGTCAAGAGTTTGGTTTTAACTGAAGGCAATGTGCGATAACACTAAGGCAGGGCAAGCTGCAGTTGGAGGAGAAATGGTTGAACACTATCGTTTATCAGTTGGAGTTCTGTAGAGATTCCACACTCATCACTAGAGACAAGCAGAGGCCAGCACATTGGGTTCGATTTTTCTCACCCCCTCGTCGAAGGCTGCTTTCCGAACCTAGCAGGAATTCGGCACACTTTGGATGAAATAGAGAACGACATAACTTCATGCTAGCCGAGAAGTAAACGAAATATGAAGCTGAAACGCTTAGGTCGCACCGGCCTGAAAGTTTCCGAAATCTGCCTTGGCACCATGACCTTTGGAATGCAGGCCGATGAAGCCACCGCGTTCGCCATTATGGATAAGGCGGCCGATGCCGGCATCAATTTCATTGATACTGCCGATGTCTATCCCGTGCCGGTGACGCCCGAAACCGTAGGGCGCACCGAAGAGATCGTGGGGAAGTGGCTTAAAAATCGGCGCGATGATTTTATCCTCGCCACCAAGTGCCGCGGAACGATGGGACCAAGGCCGTGGGATGAGGGGCTTTCGCGCAAACATATTATGCAGGCCGTAGAGGCCAGCTTGAAGCGCCTCCAAACCGACTATATTGACCTCTACCAAACCCACTCCCCCGATCCCGACACCCCTATTGACGAGACCCTCCGCGCCCTAGATGACCTTGTGCATCAGGGGAAGGTACGCTACATCGGCTGCTCCAACTACCAGGCCTGGCAGCTGGCAAAGGCCTTATGGGTTAGCGACAAGCACGGCCTCGCACGCTTCGATACGGTGCAACCGCGATATAACCTGCTGTTCCGACAAATCGAGTATGAACTGCTGCCGCTGTGCCGAGAAGAGGAGATCGGCGTGATCACCTATAACCCATTGGCGGGCGGCTTCCTTACCGGCAAGTATCGCCGTGACGCGCCTCCTGTGGCCGGCTCTCGCTTCGACATCATGCAGGGCCGCTCTCCCATATACCATGAGCGCTACTGGCAAGAGGCTCAGTTTACCGCGGTGGAGACCCTGCGCACCTTTTTTGAACCGAGAGGCAAATCGCTGGCGCAGGTCGCCCTCGCATGGGTACTTGACCAGCCCGACGTCACAAGCGCCATCCTCGGAGCGACGCGCCCAGAACAGCTCGAAGAGACCCTCAAGGCCGTTCACCTAGAGTTAGATCAAGAAGAGCTGGAGGTTTGCGATGCCGTGTGGTATAGCATCCCACGCCCGCGCGACCCCTCCATCGCTCTACGATAAATCGAAGGAGATAGAACCAAGATGACCCATACCATACCGACACAGCCTTTCGGACCGGATGGTGTGCCCGTTTCTCGCATTGGGCTTGGGTGCATGGGGCTTGCCGGCACATGGAACCCTAATGAGGTGGGGCCGGAACACGTCCGACGCGCCATCGCCGCTTTTGAAGCTGCCATCGAGAGCGGCATTACGTTTTTTGACCATGCCGACATCTATGGCGGCACCGCCTGCGAAGCGATTTTTAAAGAGTGCTTGGCCGCAATCCCAGGCATTCGAGAAAAGATATTTATCGCCACCAAAGTCGGCATCCGAAGCGGCTACTATGAACACGACCCGGACTACATTCGCCAATCCATCCGCGGCTCGCTGCAGCGCCTGGGAGTTGAATATGTGGACCTCTACCAGCTGCATCGCCCCGATCCGCTCAGCCATCCTGCAGAGACGGCCAAAGTGTTGGAAGAGCTGGTACGCGACGGGTTGGTGCGCTACGTCGGCGTATCGAACTACTATCCACACCAAACGCTCGCCCTCAAGCGCTATCTTCAGGTTCCCCTCGTTTCCAACCAGATAGAAATCTCGCTTTTGCGCCTTGACCCCATCTACGAGGGGGCGGCCGGAGGAGGCGGCGATGGTGTGCTCGACCAGTGTGAGGAGCTGCAGATCACCCCGTTGGCCTACAGCCCTGTCGGCAGAGGGTGGCTTACCGGAAGGCGAGAGGTACCAAACGATCATCCCCAGAAAGAACGCATCGAACGCATCCTCGCCGCATTTCGTGAGCTTAGCCCGAAATATGGCGGCGCAACCCCCGCCCAGATGGCCATCGCGTGGCTCTTGCGCCACCCCGCCGGCATCATACCGCTGGTCGGCTCCAATAACCCCGATCATATCCGCGAGGCGGCCGGCGCGGCGCAAATTCAACTCACCCGACAGGATTGGTATAAACTCTGGGTCGCCGCGAGGGGAGAGCGCGTTCCCTAAAGCGCCCCTAGGATAGAGCTATGGTGCCTATCCCTTTAAAAACTATATCCGATATATAATACGTAGCATTTAAGGAGTGAACCGTTCCATGAACCGATATCGCTTTCGGTATATTGCCTACATGGCTGGCCTCGTGCTCGGCCTGCTACTCTCCATCCTCCCTGCCAGCCATGCCCAAATGGTAGAAGGAGAGGATATGGTCAACTTTCAACAGACCTTCAACGTCCCTCCACACCAAAAGAATCGCTTTCTCGCCGTCATTCTGCTGAAAATGGCAGGTGTGTCTAACGTGCTGACCCCGAAAGAGCAGGCGACATTTGTCGTGCAGATTCAAAATCTCACCGATCAGCCTCTTAATGCAACCTGCACCCCGGAGATCATCGCCTATGGCACCTACGGCGTCCCCGGCGACATCTGGGTGCCTCACCTCTATCGAATCTCCAAAACCGTGCAAAAGTCGTTCTCTGTGGCGCTCGCCCCCAAAGGTTCGACCACCTACATCCTTCAGCCGAACATACCCCAACGTTTCGGTGGGTACGCGCTCATTCTCGATTTCGGCAACTACGGGCGCCTCTTCGTCACCACCTGCATCCGTACGTTCGCCCACTCCTCCCAACACATTCAATACCCGCACTTTTGTCTCGATGCCGATATTCCCGCTACGGTCTTAAAGCGTCTTGGCGTCCATGCTGTGCGCTTCGGAGTCGGCTACAAGCCGACCACAGATAAAGATTGGGCAGACTGGTACAACAACGTTGCCCAGCAGCTTAAAACCTTTCAGCAAAACGACATCGCCGTGCTCTTTATGGCCGGCGGTGGCGATTTTTACGGCCCCACCCAACCTCTCGGACGTCCACGCCCTTGGTTGAACGACCAAGGAGTTATGCTCGACACAAAGTTCGACCTCGCTTGGCTACCCTCTTACGATGCCGATTTCCAAAAGTGGTGCTATCTCTTCGCCTCCCAATTTGGATGGCCTAAAGGCCCCATCAACGCCTTTTCGCTTTGGAACGAACCATGGGAGGGCATCTCCATCTCCGGCTGGGGCGCCGACATGCTGCGCTATCGCGATATCTATTGGCACATGGCCCAAGGCATACTGCAGGCACGCAAAGATGCCGGTGTACAGGTGCTTGTAGGTGGATGCGACTCCACCTCTAACGCCGTAGACAAGCTTTTCTGCGACGGCAAAGATACGTTTACCAATATCTTCGACTTCGTGAGCATTCACTATCAGGGACAGGACTCTCATGCCACCGTGAAAGCTTGGGTAAACCACAAAGGCCCCTACGGCCGTGTGCGCATATGGGATACAGAAAGCTGGGTGGCCAATACCGATGACAGGGTGGCAGCCGTCGTTGCCGGTGACAGGGCGGCCGGTTACGATCGCGCCATGGGCGTTTACCACGGCAACGTCTGTGAAGTGCAAGATCAGTTCATCACCGAGCCGGACGGCAAGCGCCGCTACGTGCCGAACTACGAGGTCTGGTCTACGGCGGCCGCGGTGAGCGCCGCCACGCACTTCATTGGAGAACGCCCCTTCCGGCGACTGCTCTTTCGACCTGGCCTGCCATGGGTCATGGTATTTGACGGTCGGCCCGATTCGGAGGGTCGTTCCAACCCTGAAGACGGCACGGTGGTGATTGTGGGCGATCTCGGCGCCGAGTTTGGCGCCTACAACCTTCCTTTTTGGACGGCTCGAGGCTATGCCGAGCTGGCGCATAAGGCACAACTTCGCGCCCAACTTGCGGCGCTCCCGTCCAGTGCTCCCGCCACAGAACGCCAAAAGCTTATCACCGCCATACAAACGCCTGAGGCTCTTTCCGGTGCCAGCCTAACGCTCCAAACAGGCCCCTATACCCTCTACGACTTCTACGGCAACCCGATACCATCACACAACGGCAAAATCGTGGTGCCGTTAGATGGGAGAGGGTTCTTCCTGCGAGGAAACGGCACGAAAGGCTCCTTCGCCGCCCTCCTCAAAGCCATTCAAAATGGCTTCATTCAAGGTTTCGAGCCTATCGCCACCGTTGCACACGACATGACGGCTCCCATCTCCCAGCATCCGATCATGCGTCTCGATCTCACCAATCTGCTTAATCGCCCCCTATCGGGTCGGTTGGAAGTTCGCCTAGGTCATCTTCGCGTAAGCGCCCCTTCCGCGCTCTCTTTCGGCCCCAACCAAACAAAAGAGGTGGATGTACGGATTATCGGCGGTACTCCTACCACCGATAACACCTACCCGCTCCATATGGTCTTCGACGCCGGAAAAGACGGGAAAACCGTTTGGGATGAGCCGATGCATGTCAACTACATAGCCTATCGCACCATTAAGGTGGATGGCGATCTGAGCGACTGGAAAGGCGTGCTACCTCAACCCATTCAAAGCGACAACAGCAATGCGGGTTCGCTTACCGAGCAGGCCTGGTATCCTTTTAAAGCTCTACCCCAAAATGTGAAAAAGGGCTTCGCCGTGGCCTATCTAGCCTACGACAAGCACTATTTCTACTTCGCCGCTCGTATCGCCGATAATACCCCCGAGCCTGGCACCCTGCGTTTTGCAACCCGCGACGACGATCAGTTTTTCTACCCTGAGGTCTGCTACTACCCTCAAAAAGACGCCTCAGGCAAGGTTACCCTCATTCCTCTCCAATGGCCTAAAGGGGTGCGTCGTTACTCTTATCGCAAAGACCCCATCCTGCCTGCAGGAAACGCGCCTTATTTCGACAACGTCCAGATCGCCTTCAATGTGCTTCCCCAGGCTCTCAAGCCTTGGTACCCTTACCCTAAAGGCACCGAGTTCGGCTTCACAACCTACAAGGATACCGACTATGAGTATGCCTTGAACAAGGTAGCCCCTCAATACGGCGGCGGCACGGAGATATGGCGTTTGGAGTACCCTGGTATGCCCCATAAGCACTTCTACCCGCGACAGCCTAAATCGCCCTACGATGGCCCTGTTAAAAACGGAAAACTGGTGATAAAACAGGTGGGCAACATGCGCATTGTCGAGTGCGCCATCCCCTGGTACGAGATTCCTTGGGTCAAGAAGCACCTCGATGCCGGTGAGACCATCAAGTTCTCCTACCGTGTTAACGATGGCGGCAACCCAGGCTGCATGGAGTTATCGCGCCTGCGAAGCGTCGCCCGTATCAACGGCTCGTTCCATGTGGACTGGGTAGAGCATTGGGCAAACGCTCTGGAATTCGGCTTTGAACCGGCTCCGAGAACGGCAATGGCGCACCGTTAATGACGGTAGCCTGCCTGGAAGAGGGAATCTCTCAGGCTGTAGAGGTGGTTCCCCCTCCCCCTGCAGGGGGAGGACTACGGCCTTGAAGGAAAGGTGCTGAGGGGGAGGACGTCGGCCTTGAGCGCAGCACCGTCGGCATTGCAGAGCCGATGATACGATTGCCATTTCTCGTGAAATAGACGCCTGTCATTTCGAGCCGAAGGCGAGAAATCTTAAGTTTCAACTCCCACAAGCGCCGATGAATAGAGGGCGGGCTACAGAATGCCGGCGCCCAAGCCCCCCTCTCATCCCCCCCGCACGCGAGGGGAGGCTGCCCTCCCTCCCTCTGTAGGGGGAGGGTTGGGGAGGGGCTGTAGAAACTGCTGGCTTCACGGCTCTAGAGTCAATTAGCGCAGCAAGCCACTCTTGTTCGCCCCCTATCCCGGCCTTTCCCCCGATTCGGGAGAAAGGGGGCGGTTGTGGTGAGTTCTCAAAGGGGAAGGTTATCATAGAAAATTGCCAATAAACTTGTCGGTCTCCCTCCTGCTGCAGTAGGTGGGCATCGGTACCCCATGTCACCTCGAAGCGAAGCTGAGAGGTCTTTTCATTTCATTCTCACTGAGGGAGAAGGACGTCGGCCTTGAGGGGAAGGCGCCCTACCCCAGAAAATCTTGCAATTTTCTGGGGACCCCTGTATCGGCCTTGAAGAGCCGGTGGATAGGCGACTTTCATTTCTCGTGAGATAGACGCCTGTCATTTCGAGCCGTAGGCACCTGTCATTTCGAGCCGAAAGCGAGAAATCTTGCATTTCCATTCCCACCAGTTCTGAGGAGAAGGGCGTTGGCCTTGATGGGAATGGACGCGCCGGTGGCGGCTCGCCTTTTTTCTTTTGCCGTTTGCAATGAGAGCGGCGGCGGTACTTTTGGTAGCGATATCCCGTCACGTGGCATAGGAGAGATTTTTTGACAATGCCCGAATCGCATAGTATAATGCGGGGGAGAAAGTCCTCTACAATTTACCCTCCAAGAAGGAGTTTTTTGCATGAAAGCGATCCTCTCTCTGCTCGTAGTTCCGCTTCTCTGTTTCGCCGTGCTGCCGCTCTACGCACAAACCGACGCCGGCAATGCAAACCTGCCTTTGGTGAGCCGCATTTTCAGCAGCAATATGGTGCTCCAACGCGAACGCAAAGACCCCATCTGGGGCTGGACGACCCCAAACGCCAAGGTCACGGTGACCGTTACAGGCAACAACTTTCAGCAAAAGGCGGAAGCGACGGCGGATGATAAAGGAAACTGGCAGACCACCATCGGGCCTCTACCGGTTGGCGGACCTTACCAAATAACCGTGACCGGCCCCGATAACCAGCAAGAACAGTTCGACAACGTGCTTTCCGGCGATGTTTGGCTCTGCTCCGGTCAAAGCAATATGCAGTTCGGTATCGCCAACGGCCTCAACGCACAACAGGAGATCGCCAACGCCAACTATCCCCAGATACGCCTCTTTTCCGTGCAACTCTACTCCGTTCCTGAACCGATGCCCTGTTTGAATCCGGCTCAGCCCAATCTGGTCAATCAGTGGGTAGAGTGCAATCCCCAAACGGTGGCGACAGGCGGTTGGGGCGGCTTTTCCGCGGTGGCCTACTTCTTTGGCCGTGCGCTCTACCAGGCTTTGGGAGTGCCCATGGGCCTTATCCACTCCTCTTGGGGTGGCACCCCGGCCGAAGCCTGGATAAGCGCTCGCACCATCTCCAAACTGGCCGACTTTCAAAAAGCTTTGCAGCAGGTCGAAGACAACCCCAACGCGGCACCAAACAGCTATGGCGTCATGCCATCCGCTCCCACCGTACTCTACAACGGCATGATCGCCCCGCTTGTCCCCTTCGCCATTCGAGGGGTCATCTGGTATCAAGGGGAATCGAACGTGGGCAGGGCCTACCAGTACCGCGCTCTGCTTGCCGGCCTCATTCGAGACTGGCGTGCCGCCTGGAACGAGGGCAACTTCCCCTTCCTCATCGTGCAACTGCCGAACTTCGGCCCGCAAAAGCCTTCCCCTACCGAAAGCGCCTGGGCGGAACTGCGCGAGTCCCAAGACATCGTTGCCCACACGGTTCCCAACACCGGCATTGTTTGCACTATTGACATCGGCGACGCCAACGACATCCACCCCAAAGATAAGCAGGATGTTGGCAAACGCCTCGCACTCTACGCTTTGGCCAAAGTGTACGGCAAAAAAGTGGTCTACTCCGGCCCCACGTTCCGCTCGATGAAGGTAGAGGGACACACGATTCGCGTCTTTTTCGATCACACCGATGGTGGCCTTGTGACGAAAGGAGATAAGCCTACCGGTTTCGCGATCGCCGGCCCCGATAAACAGTGGCACTGGGCCGACGCCCAAATCGAAGGGAACAGCGTGGTGCTCTCCTCGCCCGACGTTCCCGACCCCGTAGCCGTTCGATACGCTTGGGCCGACAACCCACAGTGCAACCTTTATAACGGCGCCGGTCTCCCCGCCTTCCCCTTCCGCACCGACGACTGGACGGAGATCACCCGAAACAACCACTAACACGCTCTCGATTCCAAGGAAGGGCGACCGCCGGTTGCGATGCTTAGAGTAGCATGGGCAGTAAGGCTCTTGACAAGATGCCATATACTTTTATTGGGGGCGGATGGGGCCTGGTGGCCCTCCCGGTCTTCAAAATCGTGCGAGAGGCGAGCTACTCTCGTCTCTGGTGGGTTCGATTCCCACACGCTCCCGCCACCGCTCCCTTTGCCGTGAGCCACTGTTAGCGGGGCTATCCGCGCCCTAGCTCATCATCTTTCCAAAACCTTCTTTAATCGCTTCCCAAAATCGTACACTACCCCAAAACCACTCCCATCCACCCTGAGCCGATACACCACTCCCTGCCCACCAACGCCTCCCCCTTCCGTTACCCCATATAACCAACCACCATGCCCCACGCTTAGCAAGCCATACGGATACAGACCTGCTGCCCCTTTACCAAAATCATGCAAAACTTGATAACCACTCCCATCCTCACCTACTACATAGACGACCCCACTCTCATATCTCCCTCCGCTGTACGTTACCCCATACAACTTGCCTCCCATCCGCACCAGCCCACCCATACCCCAACGACCATCTCGACCAGTAAATGCGTGCAACACCCGATAATCGCTGCCATCCTCCCTCACTCTGAACACCACTCCCGCCCCATAAACACCCCCTCCATACGTCACCCCATACAACCAACCCCCTACACCCAACACCAATCCACAATAAGGATGGCTCCCATCCCCATTCCTCCCTAAACCGTCCTCCGCACCAAACTCATGCAACACCCGGTAGCCACTCCCATCCGCCTTCACCCCAAACACTACCCCATTCCCATAAACACCCCCACCACTCGTCACCCCGTACAACCAACCTCCCTCTCCCTCTACCAACTCCACCAACAACGGATAGGCTCCCTCTCTCCCTCCAAACGAATGCAACACCTGAAAGCCGGTGCCATCCTCTCTTATCCGATACACCACGCCTTTGCCGTACGGCCCCCCTTCCTCCGTCACTCCGTAGAGCCATCCGTCTTGGGAGGGGAGGACACCGGCATAGGGCAGGGCGCCATCGGGGCCGGAGAAGGCATGGAGGAGGCGAAAGTGGGAGCCATCAGGTTGGAGGGTGAAGAGGGTACCATCGCAGGCGGGTCCTCCTGTGGAGGTAGTGCCGTAGAGGTGTTGGTGGGCATCTTGGGCGAGGGGAGCGAAGGGGAAGGCGCCGTCTTGGTTGGAGAAGTCGGGTTGGAGGGGGGCGAAGGAATGAAGGACACGAAAGCCGGTGCCGTTTGGAGAGAGCCTATAAAGCGCCCCCACTCCGCCATGACCATGAAGGGCCATCGCGCCGTATAAAGCCCGTTCCGATCTACTGCGAAGCGAAGAAAGAGAAAAATACCAAATCGGTGTATTGATGAGGTAGTCTGAAAACTCAGAGTTAAAGGTGAATCCCGATTGAGGAAACGGAGGTTCAGGCCGCAAACTAGAAAGCAGAGACCCCACTACAGGCCACACGGTTTGCAGGGTTTGTCCCGGAGGAAAATCGCAATCAAATTGAAGCATATACCCTCTTGGAAACCCATCCGGAGTCACACGGCTCTGTGGCAGATAGAGGTTAAAAGAAAGGGAGGAAATGGGATACAACGGTTCTAAAAACCCATGAAGCCCTTGTTGGGTCTGAAACGGATAGCCGCATCCCCCGTTACGAAGGTCGGCGAGCCGAGCGATCTCATCTGTTTCCACGTGACAACGGATAAGTTTCTCAGCAGCATCAGAGGGGATGGGTGCTAAACGGAAATCGAAATTTTTTATCCATCCCGAACCCTGCCCTTCCTTATCGGGGAAGACATGCCATCCGCGTGGTAGCGTCAAGGAGATACGTTGACCGAAGAGCAGTGCAGACGGTGGAAGCGCGTAGGACAAGCCGCTTAGGGCACGCTTGGGCGCAGCCAAAACCCATGAAGAAGGCTTTGCTGCCTGTGTGCTGATACGTATACTTTTGCCCAGAGCAAGAAGGAGGCGCTCTTGAAACGCACGGAGGCGACGTTGCGGTTGGGTTGTGTTTAGCCCCAACAAAATCATAGTTCCATAGGTTCTATCGAGATTGATAGTAGCTCCCTGTGCAGGAGGGACATCGAGGCGTAGCAGGCCTCCAAATCGCTGTGTCCCAACGATAAAACTTTCGGGTGACCACCATCCTTTCAACCCGAAAGCGGTACGGAATGGCGCGCGTGGAGTGAAGTTGCCCAGGTCTTTGCCGTCCATCAGCCAACTCGATTGTACCCAGAGAGTGAGGCACTGCTTAGGGTGGTTCTTGGCCCCTAATTCAAGAGTAAGTCCATTCATATCCCGAAAAGGGCTGTCACGGAGAAGGCCCTCTTTGGAGATAGGGAGGGAACGTATTTCACGGGAATACCCCACCGTTGCTTTTCGCAGTTGCCAGCCTTCAGGCAGGCGAAACGTAAGACGATGCCAGTACAGCAAGGGGGAGGGAGGAGTGTAGTAGGTTTGGCTTTTCGGCAAAGCCCAAACAGGATACGGCCACAGCCCCACAAAACAGAGCCAAGAGAGCGTTCTCCATACCCTATGCATCGGTCGCCTCCCTGAACATATCCTAAAATCTATCTCATGATATCGTCTAGCGACAGTGAAAAGAGGGTACCCCCTCCATAGCACCCTCCCTGCCGTGTAGTGCCATAAAGCCTATTGTTTTGAGAGATTGTCAGCGACGCAGGGTAGGCACCATACGCATTCTTTTTATAGTCATCGAGCGCAGGAAAATGGAATAGGACTCGAAACATACCATCACGAGACAGCTCGAATAGGGTTCCCGTACCGTTCGCTCCCCCCCGAGATGCTATGCCAAAGAGGTTAGAATCACCATCTACAACGAGAGCGCAGGGCGCTGAACCATCCACATTTACCTCCGTTGAGCGACCGTTTTGTCCCCGCTGTGTTGGGGCCGAAAAAGCATGTAAAACCTTAAACTCGTGAGTGGAAGGGGAGTACATGAACAAAGTACCGGCCCCATACGAACCACCGCCGGCCGTAACGCCGTAAAGGTTGCCTTTACTATCTATGGTGAGAGCCGTAGGTTCTGCACCATCCAAGTTCGTTCCCTGTAAATCTTTTCGGGTGAACGTATGGAGTACAGAACAATGCCCTTTAGCGTCTATGGAGATGAGCGTGCCGTTCCCAAACAGTCCACCACTTGTCGTAACGCTATAGAGAAGGCCTGCGGAACCCACCACAAGGGCAATCGGGTGTGCCCCCTCTTGTTGAGGGCGAACAAAGGTGTAAATGGGAACGAGTTTACCGGGTTTTTCATATCGAAATATCTCCCCATTCCCGTGGATATTCCACACGTTAGCCCCTGCCGTAGCTCCGTAAATCCTTCCTTGCCGATCCATTACAATGCCGGTGCGCTCTTCCCCTTCGTTTGTTTCATAGGCAGAAAAGGAGTAGAGTACGCGCACCGAACCGAGCAACGTGGCTTGGAATAGAGTGCCGGCATCCTGCTCTCCACCCAAAGCGGTTATCCCATAAAGAGAGCGTCTCCCATCAAAGACGAGAGGGGTTTTGGGGTTCGCTCCAACAGAGTCCCTGTTAAAAGAAGCAAGCACACGATAGCGTTTTTGTTTATCTAGACTATAGAGAACACCTTCACGATATGTCCCTCCTTGAGCCGTTGTTCCGTAGAGCGTTCCATTCGAAAGCGCGACAACCCCACCAAGAGGTTCATATCCTTTACTGCTGCCGGAAAAATAGTGAACAACCCTGAACCGGTTATCGGTAAGGCTTATTTCAAACACAAGGCCAAGATTGTACGCTCCGCCTTCTGAGGTCGTTCCATATAGGTTGCCTTTTGCGTCGCGGACTAGCCCAGCCCGTGGAAAAGCTCCATCCGAGTTCGTACCATCGGGCTGTCGCGACCCAAAACTATGCACAAGGCGAACCCGATGGGCTTTTCGCTGCCACACAAAGACCGTACCGATGTCGTTGGCTCCGCCATAAACGGTTGTGCCGTAGAGATCGCCTTGAGAGTCCATTACCAGTGTCCCATTCGGATAGGCCCCATCTCTGGTATCGGCTATTTTGCCACCGAAGTTATGGAGCACATGCAACCTCCCCGCAGCCAGCTCAAGCATATAGAGAACTCCACCCCCGTAGACACCCCCTGCGTAGGTAGTACCGTAGAGTTCGCTCCCTATGCACAAAAGACCGTAAGGATAAGCCCCTCCCTGATTCCGCTGAAGCGCGTCCACCCTATGAAAAGCGTGAAGCACCTTTAATGAGCCGGAGCGTACGTCAAGCTTAAAAACGATACCGCCGCCATAGCGACCTCCCATAAGCGTCGTTCCATATAAAGAGCCATCTGGAGCACGCCAAAGAAAATCTGGGTAAGCCCCCTCCGCACTCTCTGCTCCCTCTAGGGGAAGTGGAAACGAGTGTAATAGCCGGAAGCGCCCACTCCTATCCAAAGAGAAGATCATGCCTCCCCCTTGTTCTCCCCCTAACTGGGTGCATCCTATCAATCGTCCCGCGCCATAGCTCACTACCGCCTGAGGGTGCAGTAGAGCGTTATGGCCCTCGCAAGCCGCAAAGGGTTGAAAGCTATAAAGACAGGAATAGGCACGGTCTTTGAGAGAGAAACAGAAAATCGTTCCTGCTCCCTCTCGACCACCTTCGGGAGTTGCACCGTAAAGAGAGCCGCCCTGTGCGTCAAGACTAAGCCCCATATGGGGACAGGCTCCCTCCGTGTTATAGTTACGAGAAGAAGGGCCGGCATGAAGAGGGCCGAAAGCATGAAGACACATGAAATGCCCCTGCGGATCAATCTCAAAGAGTGTTCCACTATCATAGGCGCCTAGTTCGCTTGTCGTTCCATAAATATTGCCTCTCTTATCCACAACAAGCTGCCCATAGGGAAAGGCGCCATCATTGGCCAGATCGAAATGGTGCAGCACCACAACGGCATTTTGAACGCTGCCAAATGGTTTTCCGCCGAAAGACTGGGTTCGAGCGGTAAAGAGAAGAACCACCAAGACAACGATAGTGCTGAAAAGCATTCTTGTTCGCATAACTCTTGTCCTACAGATAAAACTAAGGAAGTAACCGCAATCTTTTTATGAACTTCAGAAAGCACGAAAAGGCGGCTCTCTCTTCTCGGCTTGGGCCACAGATCACGAGTATCGTCGGGTAGCTCTTGTCGGCCTGTATTCTCACTCCTTGAGAAGCCGTTAGGGGGATGAAGAGTCGACTCTCCTCATCGGAGCTGGATAGATAACCGATAAGCCCTCCTGTGATATGTATCCGAGGCCAATGCGTAAAATGTTGCGGAAGCATATTCCAACCATTATCTACACAGACACCCAGAGTAAAAACCGGCGACCGGCCACCGACCGAAGTAGCGGGAGGGCGCAGTGTGAGGCGCAATTGGGTACGCTCCCAGAACAGAGTGTTATTTGTCAAAGCGCTTTTTGAGGTTATAGGTACCCATTTGCCTCCTTCAGCAAGAGAGAAGACCCGAGCCGTGATGACCTTCCAATTGGTCGGGATCGGGAGACCGATCCGATAACCATACAGCAACGCGCTTGGTGGGGTAAGAAAATAGGTTTGGCGTAAGGCCTGCTGCGCAATGGGGATAGGTTTTGCCGCTTCTGAGGTGCCACCGAAAACACTATAGATAGACATCCATGACGATTTCATGGGAACCGGAGAAGCTAAACGGTAAGGGAGAATTTGAAGGCTCCGCCCTATTTGTGTAAACGCCGTCAGTGTCTTTTGCCATTGGGTATTCAACGGCAAGATTCCTTTCAAAATCAGGGCTATGGGGGGATTCTGAGGTAGATAAAACGCGAAGTGCGGTCGAAAAACGCCGTTGAGTTCCGCCTCTCCTATTGGGTCGAGCACGCCCGTTAGCCCTTGCCCTGTTTTGATAGGCCATCCCTGAACCCCTACATGCGTAGCCAAGCTCCCGGCGTTAACAAAGAAAATCTGCATCACAAAATCCAGATCGCCATCCCCGTTGTCAGAAACAAAACTCAGAAATAGGCCATTGCGTGTCCAATCCACCCCAAATCGCCTCTTAATGGCTGTTGGGGTCTCTTCAAAAATAGAAGCGGGGAGAATGGTCTTCTTCTCAAAAGAGAAGTCGTAGATGTCTGAGATGTGCCAACCTGTTGGAATGGGGAATGCAATATGGCTGCCATGCAACTGATAATCCGTCGGTGGCATTACAAACCAATGTGGGCAGGAGCGCGAGTTTGGATTGGCTTGGGAGGCCGTTGCAAAACCTATACCCGTCACCAGACCGGCAAGTAACTCTGTAAACACCATAAGAAGGCACATCACGCTCCGCATGGCTATCTCCCTAGGGTGCACTTAACACAGTAAAACCCAGTTTTCCAGTAGTTATTACATTCTTTATCGTTACGAACAGGTATGTAGATGTCTATTTGATTTTGAGACATTCCACCTGTATCACACACCGTACAGTGCCACTGACGATGTTTGCCTCCTATAGCAGAAGCTGCTTCAATGGTCACACGAGAACCGGGGAGACAATCCCATGGAGGCCCCCAAGTCGCACTAATGGCACAGTCCCCCTTTCTAGGAAAGCGATCTCGATATTTGCCATGACACTTCTGATTGCAGTGCGGATTCGAGGGGAATGCAATAGGTCCTCCACCGTTCAACTCAGGATTTTGATGCCCATATCCGCCATAACAAGTCACGCAGACTTTATGAAAACCTGGTGGACAAGGCGACGGATAGGTGGGATCATATCCAACGTTGTCTCCTCCGCAGCCTGGCCTAAACTCAGGCGGTGTACGTTTTTCAGGCTTCAACCCCGTGGGGTCATGGAGATTGACCGGATTGTTCTCTGTGTACCGATATAGGTTGTCACTTACCTCAAACCAAGGGTCCCGCGTCAAAAAACGACCACTGCCCCCATCATAATAACGTAAACCCAACAACGTTAAACCTATCTCCCCATCCGTGTAGTAACCCCACTGACCGCCATAGCCGAACGGCTCCCCACTTACCAGGCCAACCCCCTGCCCATAACCGTCGTAAAACGAGCTACTCAACACATTCCCTAAACCATCCATACGCTGACACACATTCCCCAAACCGTCAAACACATAAAACACATCCCCACTACCCGTATGCCGTGACACGAGGCCATCCGCCCCAAACGTGTTCACCGCCACCACATTGCCCTTCCCATCTAACTCCACTAAAGGCACATCGTTGACGTTCAAATAGTAGGTGCGTACCCCGTTCACCTGCTTCCAGACCCGCAAACCATCGCCGTCGTAACCGGCAGACCAACTGCTGCCTACACCCACCAAACGGTTCTCCGGGTCATAGCTCATCCCTACCCCCTTATATACCACCGGGTTCCCGTCTCCGTCATAGGTGTTGGCCACGTTCTGGTTGTCTGCATTGTAGGTCTGACCCACTCTGCGAAAGGTCGTTGGGTTACCCACCCCATCATACCCAAAGCTTTCCGTATAGCCCCCATTGCGTGTGGACTGCTCCGACAGCAACTGCTCCAAACGGTCATAGCTGTAGGAAGTCGTACCACTGTAGGCCGCATTCGTGGAAACGGTCGAACTCATCGTAACACAGTCGCCCAAACCGTTGTAACTCATCCCAAACGCGCTCAATAGCGTCCCATTACCGGTCTTGTTCGTCACATTCGTGATTTGGCCTAAGGCATTATAGGTGTAACCGGTCACCACCCCATTAGACAGAGCCCGAGTCCAAAGCCAGTCGTTGGCCAAATAACTCCAGTTCGTCGTCTCGTTCAACGGATTGGTCTCACTTACCAGACGACCGGCCCCATCGTAGCTGTAGGTGAAACTGCCTGCCGGGGTATCTAGGCTCTGCAGCGAACCGTCCGGGTAGTAGCTATAGCTTAGCGTCTGAGCCGGCAAGCCATTAAAGGTACGTGTCTCCGACGTTACATTGTCGAGGTCGTCATAGGAATAGCTCGTTGTGCCGGTGCCGTCGGTCATCCCGATGCGACGGCCATAAGCGTCATAACTAAAGTGAACATTCAGAGCGGGTGAGGCCTGATATTGAATATCCGTTAGTTGACTTTCAGGGTCATTCGTTTGGTAGGTCGTCACCAGACCACGACCATCTATGCGCTCTAAGGGGCTGCCATCCGCATCGTAGACCGGATATTGAACGCTATCCCCATTCGGATAGGTTACCTGCGCCAAATAGCCGGCCGAGTTATAGCTATAGGTGATGGTGTGGCCGTTGGCATCCGTTAAACCAACAAGGCGATAAGCCGCATCGTAGCTATACTGATAGGGATTGGTATCGCCAGAAGCCCCAAGAAACTCGCCTTCTAGGCCCCAGCCATATGTTACATGTCGGACAAGGTTACCACTTTCATCATAGTGATTTTCCGCAGTCTGAGACCCGCCCACATAGAGGTAGCTATAAACAATGGCAGAGTGCCCGGCCCCTGTCTGACCCGTCGCCGGAAACGTTATCTGTACCAGTTGATCCGCTAGATTGTAGGACAGGTCTATCTCATTGCCCAAAGCGTCTATGTCCGCTATGCGGTTTCCGCGGGCGTCGTAACGATGGTGAACGGTATGTCCTAAATTATCCGTAATCGTCAGGGGTTCGCCCAAAGCTTCCGCCTGTTGGTAATTGCCGTCTTGCGTGTAGCCATAGGTGGTTGTTTCGGTTTGGGCGGCGTTATTGCCCGGACCCACCTCCTGTACCAAGTTCCCCAACGCATCGTAGCTATAGGTCGTCGTTACCACCTGACCACTGCCCGAGGTCCCCGGTAACGGAGAACTTACGCTGGCCAACAGACCGCTCGGCTCATAGTAGGTATAGCTTGTGGGCGTCTTGCCCCCTTCCTGCACTTTCACCAACTCCCCCAAAGCAAAGTTGGTGTAGGTGTAGGTAGAGATGATTGTGGTGCCGTAGGGTGTGGTCTCGGTTAAAACATGGCCATAACCGTCATAGGTATACTCCCACGTCCCCTTCCCGTTGGCACCCCCGGAGGCATACCCGTTTCCATCCTGAACCACCGATGGGGCATACGGATCGTTCGGGTCGGCGTAGGTGAAGGCCTCTATCACCGTCTGGTTCGTCCCATCCGTCTCTGTGGTGGCACTCATGTTGTTGTCAAAACCCCGCGTCTGCGAAAACACCACCTGACCCTGAGGGTTCAGATAGCTCACCTTCGTATGATTGCCATCTACCACCGTGTAGGTCACCGTATTCCCGTTGGCATCCACCCGGCTGCTCACATAGTCCGTGTTGGGCTGATAGTTAATCGTGGCCGTGGCCATGCCGTTGCCCGTAGGAGAGGGAACACTAATGGTGTGCAACAGCGGGATCGTCTCGCTGCCTTCCCCATTGGCCACATTGGCATACCCATACACATAGCGGTTGGGAGGATTGGGGGTGCCGGTGCTCACCACCTGGGATACATGGTCTAACTCATAGTAGGCCTGCGCATAGCCGGCGGGAACGTTTTGCGTGGGATAGCTGCCCACATGGTAATAAACACTACGCCCATAACGGTCGGAAACAGACGTAATCGTCCCGTTGCCATCACGGTTAATGGTCAACAGCGCCGAGCCCGTCGTATCCACAATGGCATTTAAGGCCCCGTTGGTGCCATATTGCAGGGTAATAAAGTTGCCCACACGGTCGTATTCCCGGCCTACCGGATACCAACTCGGAACGGTGCCCGAAGGCGCCTCCACCGTCTGCCACACCGAACGGTCAGGAAACGTCACCTTAAAGTAGTTGCCGCCCGTGGTGCTATCGTAGTCCCACTCCACTAAAAGAGCCACCCCGCCCGCAACACTACAAACAATGCGGGGGGTCGAAGCGCTCGGAGGCCCGGCCGTACTCGGCTTGGCCTGCACACGGGAACCGTTGGCAAACACCACATAGTTCATCGCCTGGAGGGTAGTATTGGGGCTGACCGCACCCTGTGGAGGCGCAATATGCGGCCCGGTAGCATACACCCCAACATTATAGGGTTGGCTCCAACCCACCCCAAAATCGGGGGTGTTTTGGTAGCTATAGGGAAGGGCATAAGGCCCCCGTAAGCTGTTGTACATCCGCTCCCAGACCACCGAAGGCCCTGAGGGGTTGTACACCACCAAGTCCGGCGACGGCGTGTACTCCTCTTCCCCGGTGGCTAGGTTCACCGGGTCCCCTGCGCTCGCCCCAAACGGGCCGCCTGCCGGACAGTCCATCGGGCACTGAATGTAGGGAGGGCAATGTTGGGCCTCCGCTAACCCCCCACACTTATCCCCCGATAGCGGGGGCACATACAGCCGAATGTGGCTGCCAAACAGACCCGATAAACCCAGCGCGCCTACCAAGCTCGCGCGAGTGGCTACCTGAAAAGAGGAGGAGGGCGTCGGCTTTAAGCTGGCTAACACCTTCGCCCAAGACGTACCCGGCTCGGCAAACACCGCATAAGGCCCCGGCTCCAAAAGCTGCCATTGCCGCCAAGTCAACTGCACGGCACCGCCCGGCCACGGGCCACAATCCGAGCAGATATAGGTGACGCCTTGCCGGTCGGCCTTCACCACGGCTACAAAGTGGTCGCGCTCCACATAAGCCACCAACGGCTTGGGCAAGAGGCACAGCCCCACCTTATCCGCCGTCACCGCTTTGGCCACCAACCCCAGCTTCTCGGCACCGGCTACAATGTTTCCTAAACTACTGCCCTCCCCGGTGACATGGCACACCTGCAGCAGACGGGATTTGGAGAAGGGACGCCCGTGCGCTTTGAGCCATACGGCCAACCCCGAAGCGCCACACAAGGGGTCAAGTTGGGGTGGCTCCGGTATTCCCATCTTGGCACGCTGCTGGTGAAACCCCGCACAGGCCTGACAATGGCGCAGCCACAACGAGGCCGTCTGATGCGGATAGCCCCACAGCCGACCGGCCAACAAATGGGCAAAGGCCTGGGCTGCAGCCGCATAGGCCCCCTCATGATAGCGAGCCACCGCTGCATCGTAGGCCGCAAGGCCATGCACCACCGAGCGAGGTCGGCTCAGACGATAGGCCGCCCCAAACAGAGGAAGGGCCGCCTGGGGATGCTTCTGCCAACCTAGCACATACTCACCCAAACGCAGGGCAGCCCACGCCTTGCGCCAAGTTGGAAATCGGCCTTGCGTGTAGACTCGCCGCCAATGCTGCACCTGCTCGACAGAGACCGACCCGGCAGGCCACCCCATCTCGTCTAACAGCGAGAGCGTGTGCGGAGGGTGATACGGATGCCCAGAGGAGGAAGAATGAGCAGACACATCGTAGGGGTAGTGAGAGACAAAAGCCGTGTGAACAGGCTTCATGGAATGAGATTTATTGCGGTTTATGGGGGGGGGCGATACACGAACTTGCCCTAAGGCGATAAGAGGCGCCTCAAGCCCCATCTGCAACGAGAACAGGGCGGCTGTGGCCAAACTGGCCAAGCGCATTCCCAACGAACGAACCGGTCGGCGTGTCATCTGTCGTTTCTCCTTTCCCTGTTAGGTGAGGGAAGTAGCAGGTGCTAATTTTAGAAGCCGGCTTTCCTATAAAGGGAAGCCACTCGGCCTCAGAAGAGGCCATGACGATAGAGCGGGCTTTCGGGAAGGATTATGGAGGGGCACCCTGTGCAAGCCCTTTTGCCGATGGGGACCGGTTCCAGGCGCCAAGTGGACGTCGGGAGGGTACATCTATAGAAGATTATAACAAAGATTTATGCGCCTGTCAAGAGGTTGCAAAAAAATTTTTTTCACTGATTTTAGCGCTGCTGCTCGGCCATTGAATAAAGAAAGAGCAGAAGGTTTACAAACAGACAAAGCGGCATCTCAAATCAAACGTGTCTTCGGATATTCACCCACTCATGGCTTTTGCAAAACAAGAGTATCTTGCAAAGCCTGAGCCACCTGTGCCCAAAACTGCTGCTCCTTCGCATAGTCCGCCACAGCCACCTCTCCATTCCGTTGTATAAAACGGTCGGAGATCGTGACCTGGCTACCGTCACCAGAGAGAGTTACCTTCCTATCGTAAGTTTCCAAAGGCCCCTCGATATGAACCGATGCCGGCAGATGTAACACGCGATAGGCTTTAGGCAAAGCGATCGAGACGATGTCGGTAAGGTGCGAGGGGTGCTCGATGACAACAGGCCAAACCCGCTTCGGTGCAGAATAGGGGCGATTGTCCTCTTGACTAAGCAGGGAAGAAAACGCCGGCAGTAGGAGGAGATTGCCCGCATCTCGCCCCACACCGGCAACCGGTATGCGAAAATCAAGGCCGAGCGCATCCTGTGCCGGTGCCTTTTCCGATAGCGTGCATTCGCTGATCTCACCGGAGATTCCGAACCGCCGGGCGATCTGCGAAACAAAGGTTTTCCGGCGATCCTCCGTCAGGTCTCGCCAGGTGCCTCGTACGCTCCGAGCCGTGTCGCCCTCTAAAGTCGCCTTCTCGGTAACCGTCGCAGCCCCGTTCGCCCCTAAAACAATGGTGATGAGAAAATCGGCCCCCTCTTGCTCCGGTGTGCCCATCGGAACGGTTTGCAAAGTTCCGCCATCCTTCGTCACTACAAGAGCCTGTACCCCCTGGTCGGCATCCGGTATCGCTCCGTAGGGGCAGTCCTCCGCCGTTGGGTCCATCCAAACGGCCTTCCCGTCTACCGATGCAAGCGCAATGCAGTGGTTAAAAGCGGTTAGCGAGGGCAGATCCGCCGTGAGAGGGCGTAACCTGCCGGCATAGAGCAGAGCAGGCTGCGCCTCTATACCCGCCAATCGCAACATGGTGATGAGGAGAATAACCTTGTCTTTACAGTCCCCATAAAGGTTGCGAAACACCTCGGTGGCCGCATGGGGCTTGTAGGCCGAAAGCCCGAACTCTAGCCCCACATAGCGAACGTGATCGGTTACCCACCGATATATCGCACTCGCACGCGCTTCAGGAGAAGTTAGGCCGGTGATGAGTTGCACAACCTCTTGCTTGATGGCATCGTTTGGCTGCCATTGCGGTACACATAGCCCGTAAAACCAGCGCCCAATGGCCTGCCAATCCGGTAGGTTGGAAACCTCCATCCACGCACGCACATCCCCAACTGCCGGCATGGCCGTCTCGACAGGAATGGGGTCGAGTGGCCCCATTTGCCAGGTCAGCGTTTTAGAGTGTCCGTCTTTGGAGATCGTCTCAGAGGTCTTAACACCATCCATATGATGTAGGCGAATGCGTAGGTTTGTCATGCTCGCCGGCACATGGAGGGTGTAACGGCTTAGCATCACCGGAAACACATCGTTAAACCCCCAATAGGCCGTTACAAGCCCTGGCAAAAGGGTGGGATGGGTGACGATCTTGTAGGTATAGTCTATAACGCAGTTGTCTTGAATGCCGGGCATAGAAAACCCAATGGCCACCGCATCGTCATACATCGGGTAGTCGCTGGCCACACCCTCTTGACGCACGGCGTCCGGCTGAACCGTCAACACCTTTCCATCCGGCTCAATCGTACGCGCCGAGATGAGGGTCAGCTCCTGGAAGCTACTGTTAAACGACAGGTGCACCTCGGCCAATGTGCGCGCGGCTCGGTCGAATAGCTTGTAAGTCTCCCGATAGATTCCTATGGTTGTGCCATCCGGCTTCACGGTAAGCTCGCCCAAATCCAGCAGTTTCACATAGTGGCAGTTAGGCCATCGGCTGTGATCGGGAGCCGTACGCAACGCCTCCTGAAGCGTTGCATCAAGCGCGGGCGCACCGGCGGTCGGTGGTGACTGGGCTAAGGCCACCTGCAGCCATGCCATCAACCCCAGCGCACTTAACAAAACATAAGACCGTTTCATATGGCTGAATTCGCCTTTCTGCCGGTGTTCTCCTGCTTACCACCCGATCGGTGGCCGCCGGCTGGTATAATTTTTACGAGGAGAGAGCCATGCGGTGTCAACAGTGTGGACAAGAGGCCGATGCTTCCGCATCAACATGCCCCTATTGCGGCGCCACGCTGCCGGTCTCTCCAGCAACAGCCAATACTCCCCAGATCGCAACACAGCCAAGCCCAGAGAGAGCCATGCCTAACCCCGCAGCCATATACTCCGCAACCTATGAGGTAGAACGCTGCCTTGTGTGTGGCTCGGCGCTCCCGCCCCGCAACTTTTCCTGCCCCCAATGTCGCACCCCACGCGGGATGGTGGTTGACCCGGATGACCCTACCTGTACTCGCTATCTTATAGTGGTTCCCCAATCCATAGCCTCGCGCATCACAACAAGTCGTCTCGACACATCGCTTTTAGCAAGCTGGCACTGGGGCGCGGCCTTCCTTACCCTGTTTTGGGCATGGAGCCATCGGCTTCGCGCGCATGTCATTACGAGTGTCGTTTTCAATATGCTCTTTCTGCTCGCGCTGGGATGCGCCGTTGGCCTACGCTCTAATAGCACAGCAGAGGATATGCTGGCCGTCTTCTTCACTCTTTGGGTACTCCTCTGGTTCGGCTTCCGCCTCTATTACGGCTTCTTCGGCATGCAGATAGCTCGGCAAAGTGGCCGCTACAACGATCCGGAAACGTTTCTTGATGTTCAGAAAAAGTGGCAACGCGCCGGGCTGTGGGCCGTTATCGGCTATCTCGTTTTGTTTGTCATTGGGCTTGCCCTGCTCAATACTCTCTCATGAAAGGAAAAGATGGAATGCACATTTCGCAGCGAGCACGCAATACCGCTCCCTCCCCTACGTTAGCCATTACCGCCCGTGCAAAGGCGCTGGCCGCACAAGGCAGAGATGTGATAGGCTTTGGCGCGGGAGAGCCGGATTTCGATACGCCAGAACATATCAAACGGGCTGCCATTGCCGCCCTAGAGGCCGGCTACACGAAATACACACCCAGCAGCGGCGATGCCGACCTCAAACAGGCCGTTGTCGAGAAGCTGGCGCGCGATAACGGGCTGCACTATAAACCCTCCCAAATCATCGTCTCTTGTGGTGCCAAACACTCCCTCTACAACATCATGCAGGCCCTGCTCGACCCAGGCGATGAGGTGATCATTCCCGTTCCCTATTGGGTTACCTATCCGGAACAGGTAAAACTTGCCGAGGGCGTTCCCGTCTTCGTACAAACCGACCCCAAGAACGACTTTATGCCGACCCGTGAAGCTCTTCGTGAGGCCATTACCTCACGAACGCGCGCCATCGTGCTCAACTCACCTTGCAACCCCACCGGGGCTGTGGCGTCACGCCAGACGGTTAAAGAGATCGTGTCGTTGTGTATTCAACACCAAATCTATCTCATCAGCGACGAAATCTATGAGAAGCTGATCTACGATGGTCGTCAGCATGTTAGCCCGGCGGCGCTAGGCAGCGAGAGTTTTCAATATACCATCACCGTGAATGGCTGCTCCAAAGCCTACGCCATGACGGGCTGGCGCATCGGCTATGTGGCTTCGGCAAATGAAGAGTTCATCGCCGCAATGGGCAGACTACAGGATCAGTCCACCTCCAACCCCACCTCTATCGCCCAAAAGGCTGCGGTTGCCGCCCTCATCGGACCTCAGGAGCCGGTGGAGCAGATGCGACAGGCCTTTGAGGCAAGACGGAACGCCATGGTGGAGCGCCTAAACGCCATACCCGGCGTTCACTGCCCCGTGCCGGGAGGCGCTTTCTACGCCTTCCCCGACATCTCGGCCCTGCTTGGACGTAAAGCCGGAAACAAGGTGATACCCTCTTCGGATGCATTGGCCGAATACCTCCTCGACGAGGCCGGTGTGGCCGTGGTGCCCGGCTCCGGATTCGGCTCCGATACCCATATTCGTCTCTCTTATGCCACCTCGATGGAAAAGATCGAGAAAGGTTTGGAACGAATGGCTCATGCCATCCGCAAACTGGAGTAGGAGCGCGAGATCGAGGATAAAGCCTCATGACGCATAGCGAACAGCTTACGGAAAAGAGCAGCGTCTTGCCTGCAGATAAACTGCAACAACTGGAGCAGAGACTAGGGGTAGATTTTCGTCGAAAGGAGTTGCTCGCACAGGCTATCACGCATCGCTCTGCTGTGTCTTCACGCCAGCTCCAAAGTAACGAGCGGCTGGAGTTTCTTGGGGATGCCATCATCGGCCTCATCGTCGTGGAATGGCTCTTTAAGCACCATCCGGATGTTAAAGAAGGCATTCTCGCTAAAGCAAAGGCCTACGCCGTTAGCGAGCAGGCCCTCGCCGAAGCCGCACGCCGATTAGGCATCGAGGAGTTCGTGGTTGTTGCTTACCCAGAATCCATTTTGGAAGGTCGAGGAGGGCGCGCCATCTTGGCCGATGCCTTCGAGGCCATCGTGGCCGCACTCTACCTCGACCGCGGCCTGCGCGCCACCAAAAAGTTCGTCGAAAAGGCCATGGCCGACATCATACAAGAGGCCATAAAAGAGAGTCACCGCCGCGATTATAAGTCCACCCTCCAAGAGCTGATCCAAGCCCAATATCGTCTCACCCCGGTCTATCGCATTCGCACGGAGTACGGCAGCGACCACGATAAGACGTTTGAGGCCGAGGTGTTGCTGCACGGGCGCCCGTTGGGGCACGGCGTAGGCAAAAGCAAAAAAGAGGCCGAACAGGAGGCCGCCCGCGCCGCACTGGCATACTGGAGCCAAATTGAAAGCGATGACAAAAACACGTAAAATTGCCGGTTTTTTGTTTCTAGATTTATGTTTGCCTGCTTGTTACGCTCATCAGCGATTTGCAGTATGTTAAAATGATATTGGTATCTCGCCGCATAAACCACTCTTCATGAAGGTTGTTCGGCGAACCAAACCTTACGAACGGAAAGAAGTAGATGAAGCTGTACCCTTATGTGCGATCACGCGCAACGTTCCACCTTACGCTCGGCCTGCTCATGGCCGCACAACTCGCCCGGCCGCAGGTCTTTCAACGAGGAGGCACTTTTACCCTCTCCGCCCAAAACGCTCCGGATAATTTCACCACTACCTTCTCTATGAGCCAATCGCCCACCACCATCTCCGCCGACAATGGAAAGCTGCAGATCACCGAATCGATCCACGTTATCTCGCCAAACTCGGAGTGGCTGCTGCTCGACATTGAAACGACCAACGGAGGGCCGCTTGCCGACAACCCAACCCAGTTATGGAGCTATGACCTTTTCTATCCTTTCCAGCAAACCGCTTTTGTGGACGAAGTTGCCGGCTATTGGAGTTTCAACGAGCAGGCCTATTCGCCCATCACCCCGTTTGGATCGGGCTTTCTCGCCTCTACCGCCCCGAATCCTCTCGATCCGAGCCTCGGTCCGGTTTTCGACGTCATGCACAACCCGCCGGCCGGCCCTTATGCACCCTTCACCTTTCGTCATGGCTCCGTTATTCTATCCCCCTACAACATTTTGGCAAATGGTGGGGTGAACCCAAGTAAGGCCAACGGCTTCCACTATCTGGTGCATGCCTTTAGCGCCACAGTACCGGAATCGAATGGGTCCACGGTGCTCTTGACAACGATACTGTTAAGCGGTCTGCTAGGAGGTTTGCGGCGACAGCGGCCATAGACCGTCGCGCACCTTCGGCTTTACCAAGGAAAGCATCCGACCTAAAAAGATCGAGGGCGCCTAGGCGCCCTCGATTCGGTTTACCAACGTTCTAGATAAACGCCAACTAGTGGCAACCGCAGCCGGAGCCACAGCCGCTATCGGCATCGCCCTCACCCGCTTCCTCGGTGGCGAAGGAGCTGCCACAGCCGCAGGTGCGGATTGCGTTGGGGTTATCAATCTTGAAACCGCCGCCCATTACGTCTTCCACATAGTCAATGGAGGAGCCTTTGATATACTGAATGCTAAGCGAATCTACCACTACCTTAACGCCATGGCAGTCGTAGACGAAATCGTCCTCCTCCACCACATCGTCAATGGCCATGCCATAGCTTAGGCCAGAGCACCCACCGCCCTGCACAAAAACGCGCAAAGCGGCATCGGCCTTTCCTTGACTTTCCAACAGACCACGAATCTCCTGAGCGGCTCGCTCGGTTAGCACGATCCCGGGATTAACCGGAGTGTCTATAGAGGCCATATGAACTTCCTATCCTTTCCTAACACAGCTTCCGAAAAGAAGCTTTTGTGTGTGCACTAATATCATTTTACGTTAGAGACGCGGAAAAATGCAACGTTAGACGGCCCGAAGTTTGTTAATCTCCGACTGAATCCGCACCAGATTGGCGTAAACCCCGTCCTTCTCCATCAACTCCTCGTGCGTGCCCATTTCGACCATCTTGCCTTCCTTCATTACCACAAGCCTATCGGCGTTGCGTAATGTCGAGAGGCGGTGGGCAATGGCAAAGGTGGTGCGCCCTTCCACCAAACGCGCAATGGCCTCCTGAATCTGCTTTTCGGCCTCCGTATCCACACTGGCCGTAGCCTCATCTAAAATAAGGATTTTGGGGTCGTGCAGAATGGCACGTGCTATGGAGATGCGCTGGCGCTCGCCACCGGAAACGCGCTGCCCTCTCTCGCCTACCTGCGTATCGTAACCGTCGGGGAAACGCAGAATAAACTCATGGCAGTTGGCGGCTTTTGCGGCTCGCATCACCTCCTCCGGGGTCGCCTCCGGATGGGCGTAGGCGATGTTGTCGCGGATGGTTCCAGGGAATAGGAACGGCTCCTGAGGAACGATGCCGAAATGGCGGTGATAGTCCTCAAGCCGAATATCCCGAATATCCACACCATCTATCGTAATACGCCCCTCGGTAACATCGTAGAAACGCGATAGCAGGTTGATGATGGTGGTCTTCCCGGCCCCACTATGCCCCACAAGGCCGATCATCTCACCCGGCTTCACCTCAAGATTGAAGTTCTCAAGCGCATAATGCGCCTTGTCGTAAGAGAAGGAGACGTTCTCAAACTTCACTTCACCGCGCATCGTTGGCATCGGCACCGAGTTTTCACTATCGCGAATATCCGGCTCGGTGTCGAGAATCTCAAACACACGCTCGGCCGCCGTCATGGAGCGGGTAGACCAGTCCATCACTTGGCTGAAGTTCATAAACGGCTGGTAGAACTGCATAAGGTATCCGTTGAACATGGTCAACTCGCCGATGGTCATGATGCCATGGTTTTGCAGCACCTTACTGCCACCCGCGATCCAGATGATGTAGGAACCCGCACTCATGAGCAGTCCAAGCAGTGGCCAGTAGGTGGCGCGAAATGCGTTCGCCTCAAAGCTTGCACGGAACACCGCGTCGGCGCGGCGTCGAAAACGCTCCACCTCCCGATGCTCTTGGGCAAAAGCCTTTACCACCTTAATGCCCGATATGGCGCTATTAAGGGCAGAGTAGAGCTTGCTGATACGATGCCACACCACATGGAATCGGGCGCGAGCGCGTGGCATAAACCAGCGGGTAAGGAAGAAGATGAAAGGCGCCGGAATGAGCATGAGCAGGGCTAACTGCCAGTTGATGCGAAAAAGAACGAGGCCTATGCCCACCAACGTAAGCGTGTTAGAAACCAGCCACGGTATGCCACCCGTAATGAAGTCCCAAAGGTTATCGGCATCGTTGGTGATGCGCGACATCACCGAGCCTGTGCTTCGCTTGTCGTAATAACCCAAAGAAAACTGGCTCAGCTTGTGGAAGAGCGCCATGCGGATATCCATGCTTACCCGCCCGCCAAGCCACGGATTCAGGCGCTGCTGGCCGTAGTTGATCGCCGCACTCAGCACCCGCATACTGGCGAGCAACAAAACCCACATCACCAGCGGCAAGAGGCGATGATCGTTGGCACGGGTCTGACGGATGAGCAGGTCTACCATGCGGCCAACAATGTAAGGGGGCGTGAGGTCGGTGACCGTGGAACAAAGCAGAAGCGCCAGCCCCAAAGCCACCAACCCTTTATAGGGCGCGAGGAAACTGAACAGCCGAATGAGCGTTGCCCGCTTGTCAATACAGGCGGGGCAGACCTCCGTCTCCGGCGGTAACAAACGATGGCACCGTGGGCAGAACTTTTTGCGCGTCTCTTTCAGCGCCTCCAAATGAGGCTCCTCGCCCTTGACCATCGCGTTCAATTGACGCGCAATGGCGTTCGCCTCCGCCACCACCGACAGAGAATAGCGCAACAACGGAATAACCGTCGTATCCGTCTCAAGCTCGATGAGGCCGTTGCCCACCTGCATCTCCGCCGACACACGGCGCACGCTCGACAAGGGGATGGCATAGCGTATCTCCGCCGAGCCTTCGCCATCCGGGGCAAAAACGTAGATGTGCGTGTCGTCTACCACCAACCACTCGGTGGCAAACTCGCCTGCAACGTTGAGATCGGTGGCGAAGGTGATGCGCGGGGTTATTGTGCCAGGGAGACCGGTGTCGGAGGAGAGAAGTTTCTGTAAAGTTTCGTCCGCTTGCTCGTCTTTTAGGTCGCCGGCGCGTAAGGCGCGCAAACTGTTTTCGACCTCTTCCGGCAGCGTTTCGAGAATCGGCATCGCTACGCGCTTCTCCGAATTAGGTTCATTTCATGATACTACGTTTCAATGTCCGATTTGGTTCGTTAAATCGAAAGTTTTGTGTCCAAAAAGGGTTTTCCTCCACCCTACCCGCCGTGTATTCCTCATCTGCCGAACAGATGAGTTTTCTTAGAGGCAGGAAAGAACAGAGCCGATGGCGAAATGGCTTGTCAGATACCCCTGGCTAAAGCACAGGGGCTTGCGCCTGGTTGGAAGCATGACCCGCCAACCGACACAATAGGGCGTCTGAACTTTCGCCCCGTGCTTTGAGGTTTACCGCCGCATTGAAATCAGCATTCGCCTCAAAGCCACACTGTTGACAGTGGAACCGGCTCTGGCTTTTGCGGTTCTCTCTCGCGCAATGTCCGCATACAGAACAAGTGCGAGACGAGTTACGCGGGTCAACCAACACAACAGGCACTCCTGCCGCCTCCGCTTTATAGGCGATAAATTGACGCAGTTGCAGGAACGCCCAGTTACCGAGGAGCCATCGCATCTCGCGAGAAA